>OAWA01000481.1_pt1 | contig 29136 bp, 29 predicted proteins | sample 1516971 | NCBI WGS metagenome assembly OAWA01 (sample SAMEA2580097, study PRJEB22360) | human gut metagenome | biome: human gut; feature: human-associated habitat; material: faeces | place: Denmark | collected 2008/2010
TTTATAATTAAAAAACAAATAAACATATTGATATACATACATTAATATAGTATAATAATATTTATAAAGCTAAAAGAAAGGAGATTTATGATTAGAAATAGATTTATTCTTGAGCAATATGATGGTGATTTAAACAATCCTCGTGCTTCTGTCATAGAACCATTAAATAGAGGAATTGAAACTGTTAAGTTTGAAATCAATGGACTGAATACTAGAATAAATTTGGATAAGTTTAATTATTATCCAAAAGAATCAGAGCAATATAAAAATGGACTTCTAGCCTATTATGATATTCATTATAATTCTAACTCACTATTCTTTTTTAGGTTGCAAATGCTAAAAGATGAAATCTCAGAAATAGTGATTGACCCTTATATACCACAAAGAAAATATAAAGCTAAGAATAAAGAATACACACAATATTTAAACAAGAAATCTGCAACCAAAAGTTTCATCTTGAACCTTGCAAAGCCTGACGATTTAGAGCTTGTTAGAGAGTGGTTTAAAGAAAGAACTAACAAAGATATCTAACAACAGTTAAAAGCCCTCAGAATCGTTTCTGAGAGCATATAAAGTGTTTCTGTGTGCTTTCCTTAAAGGAGAGCAATATGTATATTAAAAAAGTAAAAACTAGTTATCAATACATTGAAAAATATATAGATGAATCAGGAACTGAAAAAAGGGTTAAAATTACTCTAAAAGACAAGAAAAGAGCAACTCAGGTGAGCGCTCTTAAACTTCTCGATAAAAAGATATATGATAAGTTAAATTCTAACACAATATCAAAGAATGTCAAGCTATCTGTTGTATATGAGAAGTGGTTGCAAATGGTTGCTAAAACATATTTATTTTCTACTTATAAGTCTTACATGTCTTCTGTTCGTGGGTTTGTTAATATTTATAAAGATTGGAAAATTGATAGAATAAAAACAACTCACTTGCAAGATTATCTAATAAGAAATTCACTCAAGCCTAAAACGATTAAAAATAGACAAACTGTCTTGGGGAATCTTTTCAGTTTTGCTGTTAAAATGCAATATATTGAAGAAAATCCTGTTTCAAGTGTCGTTATACCAAGAATGAAAAAAACTGTTCTTGATTATGAAATCCAAGAAAACAAAGGATTATCAATAGATGAATTAAGACAAGTAATCGCTTATTGTCATGAAACAAATAGGTCTAAGAGATTAATATTTATTATGGAGTTTCTATTTCTTACTGGTCTGCGTTTAGAAGAGCTTGCTGGTCTACAGAGGTCTTCTGTGGATTTAGACCATAAACAGATTGAAATAAGGCATGTAACGTATTCTAAGGCGACTCGTGAAAATACTAGGAAACTCTATCCCCCAAAGACCAGAGCAAGTTTTAGAAAGGTTTATTTGAATCCTAGAGCTATTGAAATAATTGAATGGTTCTTAGAAAACTCTCTTGACAAGTCGTTTGTCTTTACGAATGAAAAAGGGAATGTAGTAGTTCAACAGAACATGTATATCTTTATTAGAACTGTCTGTGAAAATGCCCTTGGTAAATTTGAGAATAGAAAATATAATGTTCACATGCTTAGACACTCACATATAACAATTCTTGCTGAATTAGGTGTACCAATTAAAGCAATTATGGAAAGAGTAGGTCATTCTGACATAAAAACAACGCTAGAAGTGTATTCACATGTTTCTAATCAAATGAGAAAAGAGACCATGGACAAGCTTGATGGCTTAGTTTTAGAACCTGAAAAAAGTACCCCAAAAAGTACCCCAAACGAGTAAAAAAAGGCATTAAATGAGAGTTTAATGAGAGGTAATTTAGATTAATAAACCCCATGAAAACCTTGGTATCACTGCGCCCTTGCAGTAACAATATTTTTCATGAAACTATTATATCAAAAATTTGATTCTTTCTTCTCTCCTATCATTTCAATAAGTTATTTTTTACACTAAAAAATACATTTTTTCAGACTAAATGATGAATTTACAGCCAAAAGAGAAACAAAAACTTGATTTTCAAGAGGAAATTTTATAAAATTGTCAGGTACGTTTTTGTATTCATAATTATGATATTGGAAAAAATTTATCGAATTTTTCCTTCGATAAGACTTTAATTTAACCAAAATATGCTAATTTGCAGTTCACATTTTCAAAATGAGAAACTAATCTAGCAGGAGAATTGTTAATAATGACTATCAATAAAATGGGGACGGGAATTGCCCATTCCAAACTAATCTTAATTGGAGAACATTCCGTTGTATATGGTCAGCCAGCAATTGCCTTACCTGTAACAATTCTTAAAACTACAGTGACAATTACCTCATCAAAATATGGCCAATACATTGAAAATAACGAATTTCGTAGAAGACTTGATTTAATGGGAGATGAATTTGAAGGAATTCGTCAACTCATTATACGATTACTCTCTAAATTTCATTCATCAAAAATGCCATTCTCTTTAGAAATTGATTCAAATATTCCTCAAGGACGTGGCTTGGGAGCTTCTGCTTCATTGGCAACTGCCATTATCAGAGCTTTTTATGATTTCTTTGATGCTGAACTTCCGCAAAAAGATTTACTCTTTTATGCCAACTTTTCAGAAAATATTACTCACGGAAAATCTTCTGGAATTGATGTGGCAACTGTAAATTCTGAACACCCTTTGTGGTTTATTAAAGACAGCACAATTGAACCCTTTGAACTCAATCTTCATGGTTTTATCGTGATTGGCGATACTGGTGTTCACGGCTTTACGAGTCAAGCCATCAATATTGTTCGCGAAAAACTTGTTGAAGAAAAAGAAAAAACACAAGATTCAATTAATCATTTAGGTCAATTAGCGACCGATTCAAAAGGTTTTTTGATGACAGACAAACTCAAAGAATTTGGTCATGTCATGAATAAAGCTCACGAAAGATTATCTGATTTGGGAGTTTCTCATCCACGTCTAGATAATTTAGTCGAAACTGCTCGTAAAAATGGTGCACTTGGTGCTAAATTAACTGGTTCAGGGCTAGGTGGTGTCATGGTTGCTCTTGCTGAAAATGAAAAAGATGCTATTCGTATCAGTCAACGTCTTCTAAAAAATGGCGCTAAAAATACTTGGATTTACTCATTTTAAGATGGTTGATGACCATCTTTTTTTGTTATAATGAATCTATCAATTTGCACTAAGGATAACTTATGGAAAATCAATACGAAATTCTTCAATCACTCATCGAAAAAATGGAAATTGTTACTGTTGGCTCGGCTGTCAGTAAAACAAAGCTAAATCGTAAAGAAATCATTGATTTTGTACGTTCACAACGTTCTTTAAGAATTTTTGATGAGGAAAATCAAAAATGGATTAACGAAAATGTTGACGGGCACTGTTAAATTTTACTGACAGAAATTTTAATCAAACAAAAATATAAAAAAGTTACTGACAGACTGCCTGTCAGTAACTTTTTGCTTATAAATCATGAAATTCTGCATATAATTCTTGACGATTTAGACCTCGTTCTTTAGCAATTTGTTTAATGGCGACATTGGGTTTTACACTTTGTTCAACTAAAACTTTAACTGCTTCGAGCGCTGTCAATTCTGGCTCTTGAACTTCTTGAGCCACTTCATCCGCTCCTGAAACAATAATTAGACATTCCCCTTTTATTGGTTGGTCTGTTAAAGATTCTAAAACCTCTGAAATCTTACCACGACGATATTCTTCATAAATCTTCGTTAATTCGCGAACTAAAACAACTTCTCTATCCCCATAAATTTCCTGCATGTTAGCCAAAGTATCCGCAACTCTAAAAGGACTCTCATAGAAAATTTGTGTTTCTGGATAAGAAAGCTTACTTTTCAAGAACTTTTGCTGCTCCCCTTTTTTTCTAGGAAGGAAGCCATAAAAAATATGAGGTTGAGGAACTAATCCTGAGGCAATCAAGGCAGTAATTCCTGCTGAGGCACCAGGAAGAGCGATAACATCAATTCCTTCATCAATTGCAGCTAAAACTAAATCATGGCCTGGGTCAGAAATTGAAGGCATTCCAGCATCAGAAACCTGTGCAATAGATTGTCCTTTTTTCAAAAAATCAATTAATTTAGGAATTTTTTCTTGGGAATTATGTTCATGAAACGACTCTTGCGGAACTTTAATTTCAAAATGGTTTAAAAGGCGCAAAGTATTTCGCGTATCTTCTGAACAAATCAAATCTACAGTTTTCAAAGTTTCAAGAGAACGTAGAGTCATATCTTGCATATTGCCAATTGGTGTTGGAACCAAATAAAGACTTCCAGCAGTTTTTAGGCCTTTAAATGACCGTTGAATACTAAATTTATTTTCCATCAGCGATACAAAAGCTCCAAACAATCTAAACAAGATTCCCCTTCAGCCAATCGTTCTGCATAATGCAGATGGCAAACATGGAAACCTTCATTAAAAATTTGAATCAAGTTAGGATTTGGCTGGTCTTTAGGCGTTTCTTTTTTAACTTCTTTTTTCTCAAATTCTGCCAAACGGTCACGCAATTTTTCTAATTCCATGCGTAAGGTTGCATTTTCAGTCATTGATGCTTCAAGCACTTGGCGAATTCCTGAAATTTGCGTTAATGTGGTATTTAATGTATTTTCAAGTTCGCCCAGTTTGTCGAAAACATCATATTTATCAGCCATGATTCACCTCAATTTCTGCAAGTTCAAAATCCTTGCTATATTCTCCAAAGCGGATTTTTACTCTATTTTTTAAAACATTTAAGCCAACAACTTTTCCTTTTCCTTCTGAGGTAGTTACAAACTCACCAAAATCTGGGAAAAGTTGTTGGGCTTCTTTATAAAAACTATCTTCATAAGTTAAACAGCACATCAAACGACCGCAAAGACCGTTCAATTTATTTTGTTTCAAAGATAGATTTTGATTTTTGGCCATTTTGATTGAAACATTTGGAAATTCATAAACAAACTCAGAACAGCACAAAGGACGTCCACAAGGTCCAAGTCCACCATGAATTTTAGCCGCATCTCTTGGCCCAATTTGGCGAAGTTCAATCCTAATTCTAAAAGTTGTTGCCAACTCACGCAAAAGCAATCGAAAATCAACACGATTCTCTGCTGTAAACGAAATAAAAAGTTGCATTTGGTCGAAATTATAAGCAACATCAATAATTTTCATTTCCAAACCTTGTTCGATGACAAGTTGGCGAACTTTATCTTTGTCTTGTTTAGAACGTTCTTCAAGTTTTGCAATAACTTGGAGATCATCCTCATTTACTTCACGCACAATCGTGTGGTGAATTTCAAGATTCGCTTCTTCAGAAATTTCACGTACAATTTTTCCGTAAAAGTTTCCCTTATCTGAACGAAGGATAACTTCTGTTTGTGGAGCAAGTTCTATATCACTTATTGCAAATACATTTGATTCGCCATGTGCAAATTTTATTTCATAAATCATAATATTCTCCTGATATAAGATTTTTCAATCAAAGGATAAGTTTGACAAGTTTCATAAAACAATAAAAGTTAAACTTGACTCAAATCGGACATTGTTTTTCCACATTTTTATTGCCTGAAATGTTTTTAAAAGTTCCTGACTCATTCTTTCTTGATTAAAAAGTTGTAATAAAAGTTCAAACGCTTGATTTTGTTTTTCTTTGTCATCAAAAATTTCGACTAATTCTTTCAAATACAAGAACGCCTCGTCAGCAGATGTTTTTAGAAGTTTTACAAATTGTTGAAGTCTTTGGAGCCCTTCGTTAAACCAGCTCTGCTGAGCTAATTCTAATGCTTTGTCAGTCGAATTACAGATTTCCGCAAGAAGTTCTGCTTGTGTTTTTAAAATACCATTCTTTTCCAAAAAATCTTGTAAGTATTGAACATTTTTTGGAAAATTAATAATTTGTGTCCGTGATTTTATTGTTTGTAAAATCATATTTTCATTGTCTGTCAGTAAAAAAACAACAATTTCTGTTTCTGGTTCTTCAATTGATTTCAATAAAGCATTTGCTGCATTAGGATGCATTTTTTCAGCTTCCTTAATTAAAATCACCTGTTGTTTTCCCTCATAACCAGATTCATTAAAAACCTGTGTCAGCTCCCGAATTTGTACCGTTTTAATCGTTTGTCCATCAGGTTCAACGATATGTAAGTCGGTAAATTCTTGTTGTGAAACAAGACGACAAGAACGACAATGTCCACAAGGCAAAGAATTTTCAGGATTCTCACAAAATAAGGCTTGACTCAGCCAGATTGCTAATTCAAAAGAACCAAATCCACCTGAAAATAAATAAGCATGACTTAATTTTCCATGTTGCAAAATCGTTGAGAACTGCTTATAAAGTTGAGGCTGAATATCTTTTATTTCCACAAGAAACCTTTCTAAATATTTACCAAATCTAGTCTAAATAACAAAATTGAAAAAACTATTTAACATCCTCATTTTTTGAAAAATATAAGTATTTTTTAGCATTCTTAATTTTGCTGACAGATTAAATTGTCTTTAAAATTCACTGACAAATCTTTTTTTGAGGACGGAAAGTGTATCAGCTACCACTTTTTCTAAAGGTTGACTTGCATCTATTTTTACAAAACGCTCAGGTTCTTTTGCAACAATCTCCAAATAACCTTCACGAACTTTACGATGCATCTCAGCTCTTTCCAAATCTAAACGATTTACCTCATCAGCTCGATTTTTCATAATTCGCTCAAGGGCAACATCCGTATCAACATCAAAATAAAGCGTCAAATCAGGCTTCAACCCATCTGTTGCAAAATAGTTAAGCCAATCAACAACTTCGACACCCAGATCACGGCCATACCCCTGATATGCGACAGATGAATCAATAAATCGGTCAACAATGACAACTTTACCCGCTTGTAAAGCTGGCAACATTTTTTCTTGCATATGTAAACGACGCGCCGCCGCAAAAAGCATTAACTCGGTTTTAGAATCGATCTCTGTATTCTTTGGTTCAAGAATAATTTGGCGAATTTCTTCCGCCACTCGAACACCGCCTGGTTCACGAGTTGGGACAATTTCGCGCTTCATTTTTTGGATTTCAGGTAAAATTTCTTTTAAAACCGTTGTTTTTCCTGCTCCATCGGGTCCCTCAAGGGAAATTAGAATTCCATTCATAGCCTCTATTATACCAAAAAAACAAATATTTTATCTTTTTTCTAAAAATAATAGCGTCACTTTTTGCGTAATTTTACTAAAAATTGTATAATATAACTGAAACAGCTTACTTGATTTGTTAATTCAAATAAATACGAGTAACATTCAATAAAAAATTTTCCACTTGAAAGGACAACTATGAAAAAAATTCTTGTTGTTGATGATGAAAAACCAATCTCAGATATCGTAAAATTTAATTTAACCAAAGAAGGTTTTGAAGTCTTTACAGCTTTTGATGGTGAAGAAGCTCTTGAAGCATTTAAAGAAGTACAACCTGACCTTATTTTACTTGATTTGATGTTACCTAAACTTGATGGTCTTGATGTTGCACGTGAAATCCGTAAAACTTCTGACACTCCAATTATTATGGTGTCAGCTAAAGATAGTGAATTTGACAAAGTAATTGGTCTTGAACTTGGTGCTGACGATTATGTCACAAAACCATTTTCAAACCGTGAACTTTTAGCTCGTATTAAAGCAAACTTGCGTCGTATCAATGTCGCACCTGCTGAATCTACTGACAATGTCAAAAAAGAATTGATTATCGGAAACCTCCGTATCAATCCAGCACACTATGCGGCTTATAAAAATGATAAACAACTCGACCTTACACACCGTGAGTTTGAATTGCTTTACTACCTTGCTCAACACCTTGGCGAAGTTATCACTCGTGAAAACCTTTTGGAAACCGTTTGGGGTTATGACTACTTTGGAGATGTACGTACAGTTGACGTTACTGTTCGTCGTTTACGTGAAAAAGTTGAAGATACACCAAGCCGTCCACAATACGTTTCAACACGCCGCGGGGTTGGCTACTACATGAGCAACCCACATGATTAAATTTTTTAATTCAATGATTTTTAAAGGAGTAGTTGCCCACCTACTTCTTTTTGTCATACTTTTTATGAGCAGTTTTGATTACAATTTTGCTCATTTAAGTACTTTTATTGGTTATTACTTATTTTCACTCGTCTTTGTTTTAGTCTTTCTCAATCAGCAACATCGCATGATTGTGAATGTTTCTAAACAGATGAATGACATAAAAAATGGCTATTTAAATCGCGATAAAATCCCAAAAGGGACGAGTGAAATCAATGAATTATATGATGAAATTTTAAAACTTGGTGAAGATATTGTTCGCACGCAGAACAATCTTGAAAATCAGCGTAATCAATTAGATAGTATTCTCGCATATATGGTTGATGGCGTCATTGCCACCGATCGTCGTGGAAATATTATTATGGCCAATAAATCAGCTTTGCATTATTTGAATACAGATAATGATCTCTTGATGCAAAAAAATATTGTTGAAGTTTTAAAAATTGCTGACCAATATAATTTTTATGATTTATTAGAAAAAGAACCTGAAATAACTATTGAGACACATGATGCTGGGAATGAATCCATTTCGCTCCACATTAAATTTGCACTCTTTCGTCGTGAATCTGGTTTCATCTCAGGAATTATTGCCGTCTTACATGATATGACTGAACAAGACAAGGCCGAACGAGAGCGCCGTCTCTTTGTTTCCAATGTTTCTCATGAACTCCGAACTCCGCTCACCTCAGTAAAATCCTACTTGGAAGCACTAGAAGACGGAGCCATTGAGGATAAAGAAACAGCTTCATCCTTTATTAATGTTTCACTTACTGAAACTAATCGGATGATTCGGATGATTTCCGACCTTTTGACTTTATCAAGAATGGATCAAGACCGAATCGTTCTTAATAAAGAAATGATTAATTTAATTGCCTTCTTAGACTATCAAATTAACCGTTTAGACCAAATTTTAGAAACCGAATCAAACGATTTAATCTCTTCTAATTTCACTCTAATCAGAAAATACTCTGAACAGCCCATCTGGGTCGAAATTGATACCGATAAAATTGCTCAAGTCATTGACAATATCATCGGAAATGCAATTAAGTATTCACCTAAAGGTGGAACTATTACAATTTCCGTTGAAAAACGTGAAAGTGACGTTCTAATCTCCATCAGTGACCAAGGAATGGGAATTCCAAAATCTGATTTACTTAAGATTTTTGACCGTTTCTACCGAGTTGATAATGCTTCAAGAAATTCAAAGGTTGGGGGGACAGGTTTAGGCCTCTCCATTGTCCATGATATTGTTAAAATACATGGCGGAACAATTTTTGCAAGTTCTGAAGGAGAAGGAAAGGGAACGACCTTTAGTTTTACTCTTCCATATTCTTTAGAAGCTGCAGATGACTGGGATGATGGTACTGATGAGTTTGAATTTGAGGATAATGAATAATTTCCCCTAAAAAGAGTCCATACATATTTGTGGACTCTTTTTTATGAATAAACCTATACTTTTACCACAAAAAACTCTCTTAAGCTAATGAATTTCCTGATAAATTTATTTTCAAATAAAATATAAAAGCTCATGGCAATCCCACTATTTTTCTGCTACAATAGACTGTATGACTGAACAAAATGGCTTTAAATATTCCATTTTAGCCTCTGGTTCAACAGGAAATTCTTTTTACTTAGAAACCCCAAAGAAAAAAATTCTTGTTGATGCCGGACTATCTGGAAAAAAAATAGAAAGTTTACTATCAGAAATTGACCGTGACATTCATGATATTGATGCTTTATTAATTACCCATGAACATAGTGACCATATCAAAGGGATTGGTGTTTTGGCAAGAAAATATGGTATTGACCTTTACGCAAATGAAGATACTTGGTCTGAACTAGATAGTAAAAATGCTTTAGGAAAAATCCCTGTTGAACAAAAACATCTGTTTGAAATGGGAAAAACAATGACTTTTGGTGATATTGATATTGAATCTTTCGGCGTAAGTCACGATGCCATCGCACCACAGTTTTATCGTTTCATGAAAGATAACAAGAGTTTTGTTATGCTAACTGATACAGGTTATGTATCCGATAGAATGCGTGGAACCATTGAAAATGCAGATGCTTATCTTATGGAATCAAACCATGACATTGAGATACTCCGCATGGGAGCCTATCCTTGGCGAACAAAGCAACGTATCCTAAGTGACCAAGGCCACTTATCTAATGAGGACGGCGCTGAGGCTGCTTTTAGTATTCATGGCAATAAGACAAAACGAATTTTTCTAGGGCACTTGAGTTTAAATAATAATATCAAAGAACTTGCTCATCTTACTATGGATGGTTACTTACAGCAACATGATGTCGATACCAAAAAGGACTTGAAGATCCTTGATACTAGTCACGAACATGCTAGTCAACTTTACGATATTTAGTTACTCATCAGCAAATAAAAAAAGAACCCTAAGGGTTCTTTTTTTATTACATCATACCACCCATTCCCATGCTAGGGTCCATTGGAGGCATAGCTGGAGCAGCTGGTTCTGGCTTATTAGCAACTACTGCTTCAGTAGTCAAAATTAAACCAGCAACAGAAGCCGCGTTTTGCAAAGCTGAACGAGTTACTTTTGCAGGGTCAACAATTCCTTCTTCAATCATATTAACCCATTGACCAGTGGCAGCATTGAAACCTGTACCTACTTCTTCTGAACGAAGCTTATCAATGATAACTGAACCTTCATATCCTGCATTGGCAGCAATTTGACGAACTGGTTCTTCAAGAGCACGGCGAACAATGTTAATTCCTGTTTGAATATCTCCTTCTTCTGAAAGTTTATCCAAAGCAGCAATAGCATTAACAAGTGCTGTACCACCACCAGAAACAATACCTTCCTCAACGGCTGCACGTGTTGCATTAAGTGCATCTTCAATCAAGAGTTTCATTGCTTTGAGCTCTGTTTCAGTTGCAGCACCAACTTTAACAACTGCAACACCACCAGCTAATTTTGCAAGACGTTCTTGTAATTTTTCACGGTCAAAATCAGAAGTTGTTTTTTCAATTTGCGCTTTAATAATAGCTACACGATCAGAAATAGCATCAGCAGAACCAGCACCTTCAACAATTGTTGTGTGGTCTTTATCCACAGTTGCTTTAGCTGCTTGTCCTAAAGCTTCAAGAGTAGCATCTTTAAGATCAAGACCAAGTTCTTCAGTAATTACTGTACCACCTGTCAAGATAGCCAAATCTTCCAATTGAGCTTTACGACGATCACCAAATCCTGGTGCTTTTACAGCTACAACATTGAAGACACCTTTAATCTTATTAAGAACAAGCGTTGGCAATGCTTCTCCATCAACATCATCAGCTACAATAAGAAGTGGACGATTTGTTTTCAAGATTTGTTCAAGGAGCGGTAAAATTTCTTGAATGTTTGAGATTTTTTTGTCGGTAATAAGAATATAAGGATTATCTAATTCAGCAACCATTTTTTCTGTATTAGAAACCATATATTGACTCAAATATCCACGGTCAAATTGCATTCCTTCAACAACATCGAGTTCAGTTTGCATCCCTTTTGATTCTTCAATGGTGATAACTCCGTCAGAACCTACACGTTCCATTGCATCAGAAATATACTCACCCACTTTTTCACTACGTGATGAAACGGTAGCTACTTGCGCAATTGCTGATTTATCGTGGACAGGAATTGCCATCTCTTTAATTGACGCAACAGCTGTTTCAGCAGCAAGTTCAATTCCTCGGCGAATACCAACTGGATTTGCACCTGCGGTAACATTTTTTAAACCTTCACGAACGATAGCTTGTGTCAAAACTGTCGCTGTTGTTGTACCGTCACCTGCGATATCATTTGTTTTTGAAGCAACTTCTGAAACAAGTTTAGCTCCCATATTTTCAAAATGATCTTCAAGTTCAATCTCTTTGGCAATCGTTACACCATCGTTTGTAATTAAAGGTGATCCATATGATTTTTCAAGAACAACATTGCGACCTTTTGGTCCAAGAGTTGTTTTTACTGTATCAGCAAGAATATCAATCCCACGCATCATCGCTGTTCTAGCATCACTTGAAAATTTAATATCTTTTGACATTTTAGCTCCTTTTTAAGAATATATTTTTAATTTTATAGATTTTAAGATAGACAAAAGACAACCAAAAAAATGATTGCTTTTATAATTTTACTCTACAATTGCAAGAAGGTCTGAATCTTTGAGAATCAAGAATTCTTCACCATCCATTTTTACGGTCGTTCCAGCAAATTTTTCAAAAATTACTGTGTCCCCTACTTTTACGAGTGGAGAAATCAGTGTTCCATGATGATTTGTTTTCCCTTGACCGACGGCAACAACTTCAGCTGTTTGAGGTTTTTCTTGGGAAGCGCTTGTTAACACAATTCCACCCATTGATTTTTCCTCTTCTTCTTTTACACGTAAAACTACGCGATTCTCTAAAGGTTTCAACATTATATTTTCCTCCATTTTTTATTTTTTAGCACTCTTATTAAACGAGTGCTAACATATTCTTATTTTATCTCAATGGTCAGATTTAGTCAAGAGAAAACATTTAGATTTTATGAAATAAATTAGAAAGGGAGTTCTTCCGCATCAAGTAAGGTTTCTTCAGTCTTTATAGCGCTTTCTCGTAAAGCGATTGTTGCCCTACTTTTAAGTTAATCATAACTCAGTCCTAAGATTTCTGTGACATAATGTTTTTGATTTTGCTTATCCGTATAATTTCTAGTTCTAATTTCTCCTTCAATTGAAATAAGACTTCCTTTTTTTGCGTAAGAAACTAAAGTTTCTGCAGATTTTCCCCAAATAATAATTGAAATAAAATCTGCCTCTCGTTCTCCTTTTTCATTTTTGAAACGGCGATTGACTGCTAAGGTCACACGGACATATGATTTATCATTTGTTGTTTTTGAAATTTCTGGCGCACTGGTTAAGCGTCCAATTAACATGGTTTTATTCATAATAAAATCCTCCTAACTTTTTATACGTAAAGTTAGGACATTTGTCACAAAAAAAATAAAAAATCTATCAATTGATAGATTTTTATGGTTTATTTTGCATTTAAAGCTGCAACAGTCATGTAATTATATGGACTATTGAAGTGTGGTAAGAAGAATAAATCAAGTAAGGCTAATTCATCAATCGTTTTCTTTTCTTGAATAGCTAAACTAAACATATTAATATTTCCTGCAATTATTTCACTCTTGCTAGCAAGTTGAGCACCAATAATTCTGCGACTTTTTGTTTCATAAACGATACGAATTTTCACACTATCATTATTTTCATGAAGGAACCATGCTTTTTGCTTATCTTCAAAATCACTAAATGAAACTTCTAGGCCGATTTTTTTCGCAGCTTTAACCGACAAGCCCGTAGAAGTCATATTGTAACCAAAAATAGAGATTCCATTAGAACCTTGTACACCAACAGATTCTATTGATTTTCCTCCAATATTATGACCAGCAACAATCCCTGAGCGAACAGCGTTTGAGGCAAGAGCAATGTAGGTGAAGTCTTGTAAAGCATTAGAATAGATTGTGGCAACATCTCCTACAGCATAAACATCAGGGTCACTGCTTTGTTGATGTTTATCCACTTTGATTGCTCCATTTTTAAAGGTTTCTAAATGTTCACCAGCCAATGCACTATTGGCTGTAAATCCAATACAATTAATAACGAGGTCAACATCATAAGTTGATTTATTAGTTACAATCTGTGATACATGACCTTTTTCATTTGCCTTAAACTCTTGAGCCAATTCCCCAAAATGGAGTTCAATTCCATGTTGGGCAAGATTTTCATCCATTCCTTTAGCAAACTCTTCATCATAATATGAAGCAAGTGAAGTACTTTCTGCATCAAAAAGTAGAACTTCTTTTCCACGACGTTTGGCAGCTTCAGCAATTTCTGTCCCAATATAACCAGCACCAATCACAGCAATCCGTTTCACATCATTCTTAGCAAACTCTTCGTCAATGGCTTGCCCTTCTTGAAAAAGTTTTAAAAAATGAATGCCTTTAAGATCTTTTCCTGGCAAGTTAGGAATAATTGGACGTGAACCTGTTGCCAGAACGAGTTTATCATAACTTTCTGTAATCTTTTCTCCAGTTTTTGACTTGGCATAAATCATTTTATTAGTAAAGTCAATTTCTGAAACTTCTGTTTCTGTTAATATCTTTACTCCCTTTTTTTCAAAATCTTCTGCTTTGGCATAAAACAGCTCATCTGGTTTTTCAATTTGTCTTCCGACCCAAATAGCTGTTCCACACCCCAAGTAACTCATATTACTGTTACGGTCAATCATAACAATCTCATGGCCTGGATATTGATCAATTAATGTATTTGCTGTAGCAATGCCTGCGTGGTTCGTACCGATAACTACGATTTTCATGCTAATAATTCTCCTTTAAATGTAAAATTCTTTTTACATTATTCAGTTTAGCATAAGTCCTTCTATTTTCTTTTGTAAGCGCTTGTGAACTTTGTGAAAAATTTATTTTATTTTTTTAGATAAAAAAACTGCCAAAATAAACTATTTTGACAGTTTTATTATTATGCTTACCACATTGTTTCTGAATCAAAAGCTTTACCAGCGGATAAATCTGATGATAATTCAATGATTCCACGAACCTCAGGAGCATTTGGTAATTCAAGTTCACGAGCTGAACAAAGCATTCCGTAAGATTGAACACCACGAAGGGCTCCTGGGAAAATCAATGAGCCGTTAGGCATCATAGCACCAGGTAAAGCAGCAACTGTTTTTAAGCCAAGAGCTGCGTTTGGAGCACCACAAACAATTTGTACTGGATCGGCAAAACCAACATTAACTTTACAGATATGTAAATGGTCTGAATCTGGATGATCTTCCATTTCAACAATTTCAGCGACAACAAATTTGGGTTGTGCATCGTGAACAAGAACATCGCTAAATCCTGATTTCCCAAGCTCTTTGTTCAACGTTTCAATATCATCAGATGATAAGACGACTTGACCATTTCCTGACAAATTAGCCAATAGAGATTTCGCTTCAAAAATATTCCAAGCAACCGTCGCTCCAGTTTCTTCAATAAAAACACGAGCTACTTTTCCCTTACGTTCGAAGTTTACTTTTTCTCCCTTATCATTTGCTGTGATAAGCATTAAAACGTCACCGACATTTGTGTTGTATGTTGCAATCATTTTCTTATTTTTCCCTTTTAATTTCTTAACTTTGATTATTATAGAATATAATTCTTAATATATCAACGCTTGTCCTGCGATGATACTATTTCGCACTCGCTAAGAAAGTATTGACTTCTTCTTTTGTTTTACGTAATTTATTTACTAGACGAGCTTTTTCTTTGCCATCCTCAATCACGACAAAACTTGGAATTCCCATAATTCCCCATTCAATCGCAAGATCCATATATTCATCACGGTCTACTTCAACAAATTTAAAGTCTGGATTTTCTACTTCAATTTCTGGCATTTTTGGCTTAATAAAATTACAATCTCCGCACCAACCAGCCGTGAAAAAGAAGACTGTCTTTTCCGGTCCTTTTACAAGTTCGGCTAAATTTTCAATATTTTCTGGAATAATCATTCTACATTCTCCTTTTATTTCTAAATGAATACTAAGCTTTCTTACAGAATTTCTTCATTTTTTTCAAAGACTTCTAAAGTTTTAGCATTGATTTCAAAAGTGATTGCCTTATTTTCACTGACAAGTCCTCCCTCAAAAAGAGCACCCGTAGTTGGCTCCTCAAAAATCCAAAAAGCGTCTATTTTTCTTGTTGAAAAATGTTGCCGAGCTCTGTCAGTAAGTTCATGAATCACTTCTTCTTCCATAGTTTTATAGCCATGATAAGCAACGTGAGCAAATGTTGCACCCGCAATAATTCCCAAACCAAACTTTAGTATTTTTTTCATATGGAAATTTTAACATATTTCTTGGTATAATTATAGTGTAAATCATCAAAATTTTTGCTGACAAATCTGTCAGTAAATTTTTCAGTATTCCGGAGGAGAAAAATGGAACTATTCGACAAAGTAAAAGCACTGACAGAAATTCAAGCGACTTCTGGTTTTGAGGGACCTGTTCGTGACTATTTAAAAACACGCATGATTGCTCTTGGTTATCAACCAGAATTTGATGGTCTTGGTGGTATATTTGTCACTAAAACTTCAAAAGTAGCAAATGCCCCACGTATTATGATTGCAGCCCACATGGATGAAGTTGGCTTTATGGTCAGCTCAATCAAAGCTGACGGAACATTCCGAGTCGTTCCACTTGGCGGTTGGAATCCTTTAGTTGTCTCTGGACAACGTTTTACATTATTCACACGTACAGGTAAAAAAATTCCTGTCGTAACTGGTGGGCTTCCTCCACATCTTCTTCGTGGAACTGGTGTTACTCCTCAAATTCCAGCCATTTCTGATATTGTCTTTGATGGAGCTTTTGAGAATGCTGCAGAAGCTACAGAATTTGGAATCGCTCAAGGTGATGTAATCATTCCAGAAACTGAAACAATTCTCTCTGCTAATGGTAAAAATATTATTTCTAAAGCTTGGGACAATCGTTACGGTTGTTTAATGATTCTTGAACTTCTTGAATTTTTAGCTGACAAAGAATTACCTGCTACATTGATTATTGGAGCCAATGTTCAAGAAGAAGTTGGCCTTCGTGGAGCCAAAGTTTCTACAACTATGTTCAAGCCTGATTTGTTCTTTGCTGTTGATTGTTCACCTGCTAGTGATACGTTTGGTGATGACAACGGTCGTCTTGGAGAAGGAACAACGCTTCGTTTCTTTGACCCAGGTCATATTATGCTCCCTGGAATGAAAAATTTCTTGCTTGAAACTGCTGATAATGCTAAAGTTAAAACCCAAGTTTATATGGCTAAAGGTGGAACTGATGCAGGTGCTGCCCACTTAGCTAATAATGGAGTCCCTTCAACAACGATTGGTGTTGTTGCTCGTTATATTCACAGTCATCAAACAATTTTCAATATTGATGATTTCAATCAAGCACAAACTTTCTTGAGAAATATCGTAACATCACTTAGTACTGTAAAAGTAGCTGAAATTAAAAACTATTAAATTTAAAAAACAAAAGAAAAAATCACTAGGAAACCTATCCTAGTGATTTTTTGTATTTTATTGACCAAAGTTATAATTAGGCAATATCTTTTTCCAACCAGCAGCTATATCACTTGCCGAACCACCAATAGAAAAATCATATGTGGTTGTAGGGGCACCAGACTTTGTAGCCCAGAAGCTTGTCGTAGTGTCTCCACCGAGATTAACCTCTTGTGTCTTACCATTTGATAATTTAACATTAACTTTCCCTGGTTTTTCACCCGTAGAAACTAATACTTTACTCTTAGTCACATTTGGATCACTATTAGGGTCAGTAAATTTTTGACCAGGTCCGAAAATATTTGGATCGGCAGCATTAATTGCATTCACCAAATTAGCTGTAAATTTTGCGTTATTAATAAAACCTGAATTCTGAGACATTGCAGAATTGTCATCGTGACCAGCCCAACTACCAAGTGTCACTGAAGGTGTCGAAAGCATCATCCAAACGTCAGTATAGTTATCAGTTGTTCCTGTTTTACCAGCCCATTGAACATTAGTTGCAAGAGAAGAATTAAGGCTTTGTAACTCACCATAAAACTTACTTGTTTTTTGAGATTTAATAGCATCTTGAAGCATATATTCCATAATGGTAGATGTTGCTTCAGAATATACTTGAGTCCCCCCAGTAGTTTGATGTTGATAAATTACATTTCCTGTATCATCTTTGATACTATCAACAATATACCATGGTTCATATTTTCCACCATTGGCTAAAGTTTGATAACCATTCGTATGTTGAACTACCGTTGGATCAATTCCTCCTCCAAGAGGAAGTGACTCTACAGAATAATCTGCAACATCATATCCCATCTTCGTCATGTAAGGTTCAACAGATTTTCCTTTATTCAAAATCGTTTGGTAGGTCCAATAAGCAGGAATATTATAAGAGACATTCAAGGCTTCTGAAAATGGCATCATCTCCGTTCCCTTATTGCCGACGTGTTCGATGTCTTGCCCACTCGAATATTTTGCGGGATAGTTAGATAGAACACTTGCAGAACCCATCAAGCCCATGTCAATTGCCGGTCCATAGGCTAGTATTGGTTTGATTGAAGAACCAGGTGAACGTTTAGTATCAAAGGCATGGTTTACTTGGCTTTGTGAAAAATCCAAACCGCCAATAAAGCCATAAACAGCCCCTGTTTTATTATCCATTAAGACATTACCAGTTTGAATAAGACCCGTACCGTCTTGCATCAAATCACTGTGATTGGTTACAGCATTTTGCATTGCATCATATACTTGTTGATTAATAGTTGTAGTTACTGTATAACCACCGTTTTGCAATGACTGTTCAGCTAATTCTCGATAACGTTGTTTAGTACTATCATTTCCTAAATCAGTTGCCGAAACTTTATCTCGCTTAATCAAATAATTATAGATATCAGTAATTGCTTCATTATAAACAACATTATATAAATAACCATGTTCTTGTGATTGAGCTACTCCTGGTTGTAAAAATTCTGTTGAAATATCATAAGCTTTGTATTTCTTGTAATCAGCTTCTGAAATATAGCCCCCACGATAAAGATAAAACAAGACTTCTTTTTGACGTTCAAGACCATAACTCATGTTTTCTTTTGACTTTAGAGAACCATCAGCCGCATAAGGAGAATACACGATAGGACTTTGTGGCAACCCAGCAATAAAAGCAGCCTCAGGTATTGTTAAATCCTTAGCAGATTTTCCAAATATACCAAGAGCAGCTTCTTGAATCCCTGCAATATTTTGTCCTTTATTATTTCGCCCAAAAGGTGAGACATTTAAATAATCAGTCAAAATTTGGTCTTTACTCAAGTAGCTATTAAGTTTAAGAGCATAGACAATTTCACTAGCTTTACGTTGGAAGGTAACACTATCTCCTAAAACTTGTTGTTTAATTAACTGTTGGGTAAGGGTTGAACCACCAGAACTTGTGCCACCACCTACTGAACCAAGAATTCCACGAACAACTGCCTTAGGAACCACGCCCTTATTCGTTTTAAAGCTATCATCTTCTGTTGCAATTAAAGCATTTTTAACATTAGGAGAAATCTCGTCACTTTTGACAGTAACACGCACCAAATCACTAGAGATATCCGAAATTGCTTGACCATTACTATAATTAATGACAGAAACGCCATGAATATCATTAATTTTTGCAAGCATTTCCGTTTTATTTGGTGTCTTCGTTTGCTCAACCAATCGAGCAAAATAGCCTACACCTGTCGCCGCACCAAAGACACCCACTAAAGCAAAAATTATTCCAAAAATTACAATTAGTCCGCGGACCACCTTAAAAGTGATTGACCAACCCGATTTTTCATCATTATCTTTAGGATTTTTGGACAGAGACTTACTTTGTTTCCGCCGCTTATTTTCCATTTTTTCTTTTAAACGCGCACGTGCTTCTTCTTGCGAGTCAATTGAGGATTTTTTCATGCCTTTATTATATCAAATTTAAAATAATTTTTCGCCACTTTCAGAATTTTTTTTATTAATTTGTTATAATATAAAACAGTGCTGTTAATTTTTTTACTTTTTATCCAAAGTGGACAGCTCAATCATTATAGAAAGGATTTTTTTATGAACATTTTTGACGAACTTAAAGCACGTGGTTTGGTTTTCCAAACAACGGACGAAGCTGCGCTTTCTAAAGCGCTGACGGAGGACATGGTTTCCTATTATGTAGGATATGACCCTACCGCTGATTCTCTTCATTTAGGTAATCTTGTACTAATTTTGACAATGAAACGTCTACAAATGGCTGGACATAAACCTTATGCGCTTGTTGGTGGTGCAACTGGTTTGATTGGTGATCCTTCTTTCAAAGATTCAGAACGTTCACTTCAAACAAAAGACACTGTAACAAAATGGTCTGGAAAAATCCGTAGTCAGCTTGAGCGTTTCCTGGATTTTGAAAATGGTGAAAATAAGGCAGAAATGACCAATAACTACAACTGGTTTGAAAATCTGACTTTTATTGATTTCCTCAGAGATGTGGGTAAACATTTCACCGTTAACTACATGATTTCTAAAGACTCTGTAAAATCACGGATGGAAAGTGGAATTTCTTATACAGAATTTGCTTACCAAATTATGCAAGGTTATGATTTCTACGAATTGAACCAATTGCACAATGTTACTTTACAACTTGGTGGTTCTGATCAATGGGGAAATATGACTGCTGGAACAGAGCTTTTACGTCGTAAAGCTAACAAGCAAGGTCATGTTATTACTATTCCATTAATTACAGATTCAACTGGTAAAAAATTCGGTAAATCAGAAGGAAATGCAATTTGGCTTGATGCTGATAAAACATCTCCTTATGAAATGTACCAATTTTGGCTTAATGTTGATGATGCAGATGCTGTAAAAATGTTGAAAATTTTCACCTTCCTTTCATTAGAAGAGATTGCTGAAATTGAAGAACAATTTGAAGCAGCTCGTCATGAGCGTTTGGCCCAAAAAGTTTTGGCTCGTGAAGTTGTCAGCTTAGTTCACGGAAAAGCAGCTTATGAACAAGCAGTTAAAACATCAGAAATCTTATTTGGCGCTGGAGATTTGCGTCAATTAGATGCTAAATCAATCTTAACTGGTCTTAAAGCAGCACCTCAACATCAAGTTACTGATGATGAAGATTTAACTTTAGTTGAACTTTTAATCTCTGCTGGAATAGCTCCTTCAAAAAGACAAGCTCGTGAAGATATTACAAATGGTGCGATTTATATCAATGGTGAACGTGTTCAAGAACTTGATTATGTTCTTACAGATTCAGATAAAATTGAAAATCGTTTAACTGTCATTCGTCGTGGGAAAAAGAAAAACTTCGTTTTGACTTATTAATAAAACAAAAATTCTGTTCTAAATGGGACAGAATTTTTTATTAAAAAAATTTGAGCATTGCTCTTTCTTTTAGGCCACAATATGTTATAATAACTGTACTGAATATGTTTTTAGGTGATCAAAATGATAGATAAAAAATTTGAAGATAAGTTAAATAAATTGCGTGAGATGTACATCAATAAACGTCCTGAAGAGTCTGAAAAACTTGATGATAGTAAGAAATTTGAAGCTTTCATGGCCCTTTCGGATGAAGAAAAAGAAGAAAAGCTCAACGCTAAACTTGAACTACTTACTGATAAGCTTGTTACCCTTGATGAAAAATTAGGGGATTTGTTGGCTAAAAATGCAAGTGCCGATGATATTTCTGAGCTTAATTATTATATTGATGCAGTTAAAAATAAAAAATTAATTCTTGAACAAAAACTTGAATTAATTAAAAATGGTGAGTTTGATGCTGCTCGTAAAGAACGTGTAAAACGTCAACTCACTGATTTGGAACTCAAACGTTGTAAAGCGCTTTTAGGTAAAAAAGACTGCTCAAAAATCAATGAAAAAATTGCTTTAAAGAAAAAAGCAATTAATCGTTTGAGATAAATTAGTAGATTAGGTACGGTAGAGCTAGCTTTGATAGCTCTACTTTGTACTTTTTGGCGCTCATTAATCAATTACACAGAAAGGACTCTATGCTCCATATTATTTTTTATGTCATTGTTTTCCTTTTGGTATTAGTTTTTTCAAATGTCCTTAACAAAGTTTTCCCAAAACTTGCCCTCCCTCTTATTCAAGTGGTTTTAGGACTTATTTTGGGCTTTTTTGGTGCTGACGAGGTTTTACATGTCGCACCTGAATTTTTCTTAGGATTTATTATTGCTCCTCTTCTTTTTAGAGAGAGCGAGGAAGCTGATGTCAAACACATTTTAAAACATAGTAAAATTATTTTAGTTTTAATTTTCCCTCTTGTCTTTATTACAACCCTTGGATTGGGTTTGATTTCTAATTGGATTTATATGGGATTACCTTTAGCCGCTTGTTTTGCTTTGGGAGCAAGTCTCGCTCCTACTGATGCTGTAGCTGTTGGAGCTTTATCAAAGAATTTCTCTTTCCCTCGTCGGGTTATGAGTGTTTTGCAAGGTGAAGGTTTGCTCAATGATGCTTCCGGAATTATTTCTTTTCAGATTGCTTTAGTTGCTTTAGTTACTGGTTATTTCTCTTTCCCAGATGCAACAATGAAATTAGTTATTTCAGCACTTGGTGGAGCTGCTATTGGTTTTACTTTAATTTACATCAAAGGACTTGTCTTAAGACTTCTGGAAGATGTTGACGCACGGGATGTTTCTGGTTATCTTCTTTTAGAGCTGGTTGTTCCTCTTGCTGCCTTTCTCATTTCCGAAGAATTACATGTTTCTGGAATCATTGCTGCAGTTGTTGCTGGAGTTATGTCAGCAAACGGTCTTAAGAGAACTACTTTATTTGATGCTCAAGTTGAAAAACTCAAGAGTACAATTTGGGATACTTTAACATTTATTTTAAATTCCTTTGTCTTTCTTTTCTTAGGAATTGAACTTTATCAACTTGTAGTTCCACTTTTAGTTGATCCTGTTTATTCATCAGCACTTTTAATTGTTCTTGCTCTTGCCTTGACTGCTGGATTATTTGCACTCAGATTTATTGTCATTGCTTTTTATTATTGGCTTCGCTCCCTTAAACAAAAACAACCGTTTTCTGCTTATTGGAATGATGTATTTCTCCTCACTTTTGCTGGTTCTAAAGGAACAGTAAGTATTGCAACGATTCTTTTGGTACCGCGAACAGTTGACATTCAACCTGTCCTTGTCTTTCTGGCTGCGGCAGTGACCGGTTTAAGTTTCTTAGTTGGAATGTTCATTCTTCCTTTCTTTGCGGTTAAAAAAGTTTCTAAAGTTAATAATATCTCTAAAATTGCGATTTTATCTGAGGTAGTTGATGAATTACATCACGATATGAAATCGGCTAAAAACCCTCGGGGTTATGATATTGCTATTGATGCTTACCAGGAACGAATTCAACAATTAATCATTGAACAAGAGTCAACAGATATGGCGATTGATTACAATGATTTGCAACTTTTGATTATCCGAATTGAATCTGAAGGTCTTGAAGTTGCCTTGCGTGAAAATAAAATTTCAATGTATACTTACCGAACTTATCAACGATATATTCGCTCATTAGAAACAAGTATTGTCCATTCACTGGTTTCCAGTATCCAATTTGTTTATGTTATTGCCTTGCGTGCTTTTCATTTACTTACCTCTCGTGTCTTACATGTTGACTTTTATTTCAAGAAAACAAAGGCGGCAATGGAAACAACACGAGATGAAATTACTGAACTTTATTTCAATAATACCGAACTTATCTTGCAAGCTCTTGATAATTTAAATGGTGTCTTTGATGAGCAACTATTGAATTTCTTACAATCAGAACGTTTAAGAACATCTGAAATTGTCGCAACTGGTGGTCATATTTCACGAATGATGAATAAGGCTCAGCCTAACAACATTACCGAAATGATGCGGGCCTATTATTTGGAACGTAAAGTCATTTTTGAACATGAACTCTCTGGAGCAATTACTGCACGAGAAGCTAAAGATATGCGTCTTAATGTTAATATTCTTGAAGATTATTCACTTGCAAGTAATCATCATACATTACTTTTTGACTTCTTAGAACGTCGGAAAAATAAAAATTAAAATAAAAAGTTACTGACAGACCTGTCAGTAACTTTTTATTTTTCAATTCTAATAATCGTTTCTAACTCAATATTTCCTTGAATAGCTCTTGAAATCATGCAAGAACTTTCTGCCCGTTTGGCAAGTTTAATTGCTTTCACTTCATCAGACTCTTTTGTCAATTTCATAGCGACATGATAAGTTATTTTTTCATAAGTAAAGGTTCCTTTTGTCACATCGACCACTCCTTTAGCATCTACTTTCAGATGTTCTAGGAGAATATCATTTCGCTCAAGCATGGCAGCTAATGTAATCGAATAACAAGTACTGGCTGCTCCGAGTAGCATTTCATCAGGATTTGTTCCGACTCCTGGACCATCCATAGTTTTAGGAATTGAAATTTTTTCATTCAGTGCCCCAGCCTGTAAGTCACCGATGGAATTTCTTCCCCCTACCCAATCAATATGTGAATTAAAAAGATGTTTTACCATTTTTTATCCTTTCAATTTACTGACAGAAAAAATATGACTCTCCTAATTTCTGTCAGTAAATTCAATAAAAAGTCTGTTCAATGACAGACTTTTCTTTAGAATGTTTGAGCTTCTAACTCTACCTTATTAATGAATTCAGCAAGAAGTTCTTCTGTTTTTTCTGGATCATAAGCATGTCCTTCAACGGCAATTTGTCTAAAATCGCTACCGATAAAATTGAAGATTGCTGACATGTAAATTGTTGCTGGATCTTGTGCTCCATAAACTCCACCATTAGCTTGTAAGTGCAAGACTTTTTTGCCATTTGCTAAACCAACAGGACCTTCGGCTGTATATTTGAATGTTTTACCAGCAACATTGACTGTATCAACCCAAGATTTAAGTTCAGCAGGAATCATCAAGTTATACATTGGATTAGCAATGACTACTTTATCAGCTGACAAAAATTGTTCTGTAAAACCAGCAAAACGAGCCAATTTATCTTTTTGGGAAGCTGTAAGTTCAGCATTCTCACCTGCGAACATTGCACTGACCAATTCAGTATTCAAAGTTGGAATATCAGCACTGAAAACATCTAGTTCTTCAATTTCATCTTCTGGATGAGCAGCTTTATAGGCTTTGACGAAAGCATCAAGACCTTTGAGTGAAAGTGAATAATCAGCAGTAAGTGGATGACCTTTTACAACAAGAAGTTTAGACATATTTTGTCCCTTTATAGAAATTATTTTTGTGTTATAAAAATTATTATAGCAAACTTTTCTAAATTATCAATATATTTAGTACGTGAAAATTTACACATGTAAACATTTTACTGACAGAAATTCTGTCAGTAAAAAAACAATCATTTAGATTGTTTTTATTTTACTTTTTACGTCCCAACAAGCGGAATAAGCCAAGAACCCAAGTCACTAAAACAAGAAATGTTGAAAAATAGAAGGCCACGTGGAAACCGTGTAAAAAGACATCTGGTTGATTATACAAATAAGTTGTTACCTTATAACCCAACTGATTAGACATCGCTGTGAATAAAATCAATGTTGCTAAAGACGTCCCTAAAACAAAGGCCATATTACGGGCAAGTGAATTAACTGACCCAGCAATTCCTAAATACTTACGGTCAACAGTTTCCATAATCAAAGCATTGTTCGGACTTTGGAAAATCCCCATAGACATTCCTTGAATCAAAAGAATAACAACAACTAGCCATGGAGCAGAATGCGGATTTATCAGTAAATAGCCGAGCTGTGACAAAACAATCCCTGAAATTCCTACAAAAGTAACAATTTCTTTATCCATTTTATCTGCTGCCGAACCTGCTAAAGGGCTAGCAATCAGCATAGCAACAGGATAAGCCATCATAATCATCCCTGCCAAGCCTGGCCCATAATTTCTAAAATCTTGTAAGTAGAATGGTAACAAAATACTTGAGAACATCGCTACTGTAAAATTAAAGAGAGCCATAATAATACTCATTGAAAATAATTTTGATTTAAAAATTCCTAAATCAAGCAAAGGCTGAGCGACCTTTTTCTCTGTTAAAATAAATATTCCAAAGAGAATAAAGCCAAGCAATGCACCAATAATAATTAATGGATTGGTCCAACCCAAAGCTTGCCCTAAATTAAGAGCTAAGAAAAGTAAAACAATAACAGAAGTCATTAATGTTCCACCTTTAAAATCAATATCCGACCATTTTCCACTGGTTTTTTCTTTTGGCAAAGCATGATTTCCAAAAATCCATGCTAAAATTCCGATAGGAACATTTATCCAAAAGATATAATTCCATGAAGCGACCTGTAAAATCAGTCCTCCAAGGGCAGGTCCAGCGATTGAGCCAACCGATACAAACATCGCTGAAATGGAAAGTGCTCTTGCTCGACTTTCAGGTGGGAAAATTTCTGAAATAATTCCAAAACCAGTTGCCATAAACATTGACGCCCCAATAGCCTGAATAACCCGTGCAAAAAGAAGAAAACCTAAGCCCCAACCAAAATTTAACCCAGCAAGTGCCGAGCCTAAAATAAAAATTCCCCAACCAATGCGGGCAATTCGTGATTTACCTATTAAATCGCCTAAACGGCCAAAAATCAGTACAATCGCTGAAATTACAATTAAATAGATTGTCACCACCCAAGTGATTTGAGAAGTAGAGACATGAAGCTCCTTTGACATTGTTGGTAGAGCAATATTAACAATCGAACCATCCAATGTTGACATAAATGTAAATATCCCTAAGGCAATTAAAGCCTTTATTCTGTCTGACATAAAATCCTTTCCTATAAATTGAGTATCATCTTCTTTAAATAAAATTCCTAATAAGTCTTGTTATACTGATGAACTCAATTAATTTTTTCTAAGTTTATAAATAACGTTGGTAATTATATCCTTGTTTCCAATCTTTGTCAAGTTTAGACTATCAATCGTAGTTTCCTAATCAAATGAAAATGCTACTCATAATATTATAAGTAGCATTTTTTATTATAAGAAATCAGCAAACTCTTCTTCTTCAGTTTGGTCCCAGTTTTCACCAGTAATTGTTGTGAGCATAATTCCTTTGACCGCACGGTCAACCATCCCCTCAACATCCATTCTCTTTTCATATTGAATACAATTTTCAAGTTTTGGATTTGTTTTTGGAGAAGGTGGTGCAAAGACAGTACAACAATCTTCAAATGGTAGAATTGATAAATTAAAAGTATCGATTTTTTCAGCTATTTCAATAATTTCATTTTTATCCATTGTTACTACTGGTCGAATAACTGGAGTATTAGTTACTTCATTAATGGCAGACATTGAGCCAAGCGTTTGGCTAGCAACTTGTCCCAAAGATTCTCCATTAATAATCACTTTCCCGCCACGTTCTTCACGAATACGATCAACCACGCGCATCATAAAACGTCGTGTAATTGTCATCAAATAGGCTTGGGGAGCTTTGGCTTTTATTTCTTCTTGAATCTCGGTAAATGGTACTTCAATAAAGGTGATTGAACCTCCAAAAACGGTTAATTTAGCCGCTAAGTCTTTGGCTTTCTTCAAAGCTCCTGGTGAAGTGTAAGGAGGGCTAGCAAAGTGAACAGCCTCAATCTCAACTCCGCGTTTCAACGCTAAATAACCTGCAACTGGCGAATCAATTCCACCTGAGAGCATTAGATGTCCACGTCCTGCTGTTCCGACTGGCATTCCTCCAGCACCTTTTATATCTTCAAAACTAAGATAAGTCGCATCTTGTCTGATTTCAACGCGCAATGTGATATCAGGCTTTTTCATTTGTACTTTTGCGTAAGAGAAGTTATCAAAAACCACATCTCCTAAAGCAATATTTAATTCTGTTGAATCTAATTCAAAGTTATGATCAGCTCGTCTGGTAGCAATTTTAAAAGTCTGCCCTTTGCGATAAATCTCCTTAAAAAGTGCCACAACTTCTTCTTTGATAACGGGCATTGATTTTTCAACTTTGATTGAAGGTGAAAAATTTTGGATTCCAAAAACTTTTGTTAAACGATTTGAAACTTCAGCATAATCTGCTCCATTAAGTTCAATGTGTGCTCTATCTCTTACTGCTGTAATTTTTAATTCATGCATATCTGCAAGGACTTCGCGGATATTTTTTGCCAAACGATTGATAAAGTAACCACGATTTTTTCCTTTGGTTGAAAGTTCACCATAACGAACCATGATTTCATCATATAATACAGTCATTTTTATTCTCCTATATTCTTTTGCATACTTTTAATCATTAAATACTTCAAAAAAATGAACGATTTAAGTTAAAAAACCAGTCAAATCTTCTTTATTTAAAGAAAAAAAGCATGCAGCGTTCTAATTATAACACAATGTGTCCTTTTTTTTATAGGCATTTTTAAAATTATTGTCTCATTTATAAAGGATTTCTTAAGGCTCTATTGATCTTGATATACTCTATTTCTAAAGCAAAATAAAAAGCCACTAGATTATTGACCTAGTGGTAATTTTTATCAATGATTTATTTTTATATACTTTCAGGGGAATATTTTTCAGACATAATCTGAATTAATTTTGATCCTAAAAAAATACAGTATCTGATGAACACATAAGTAACGATTGCAATTGCTATAAGGATTTCCATATTCGCTAATAATTCTAAATTCAGGAACTGAAAAACGCTGAGTTTACTTGTTAAATTTACCGCAGTTGCAGAAATAACGAGAGGAAATGTAAAGGCAGCATAACTAGGATAAAAGGCACTTCTCAAAAGTTTTGTCAGCAAGCCTAAAGTTATAAAATAGATAGCTTGCGATAAAATAAATAAAAAGATAACGAATATTTTAGATTTTGCTTCTACAACAGTGAGGTATCCTACTAAACCAAGTGAACCTGGTGCCGTGATAATTGTAATCAAAGGAAGTAAAGATTTGTGCATTTTTCTTAAAATGAAAACTCTATGCATAACAATAGGAAGCAGAATAAAGTAAAAGAGTAATGTTATCCAAACCACAACTTTACCCACTTCAAGACCGAAATCTGGTGATGTTGCCGATATTACCCCAATGCCTACAAAAGTAATAAACCAGCTTGGATAAACATCATGTATTTTTAATTCTTTTGGTAGCACATGAAGATAAATAAAATACATCATTAAGATAAGATGCAAGATTAAAGCAGTCCACCAAGTAACATTCGCAAGAAGACTAAAGCCGGACAAACGTTTTAAAAATACGCTTAGTACCATTAAAGACATCGTAAAAGTTGGTGAAACAGAGGCTACAATTGGGTCATTCAAAGTCGAAATTGTATGTTTCATTGCCAGTACTATCTTGAGCAAAATTAAAAACATCAGGAATAAGCCTAACATATCGTAAGAATTTCCTAAAATAGGGTAACCTTTACTGTAAAGGAGATTCCCTAAGGATATTAAACCCAAAATTAAGCCACATATCGGGAGGGGAATTTGTTTTAAAAATGATATGAATTTTGAATACATCATAGACTTCTCTTTCTATATTTTTTATTAATTCGTCTTAAATAATTGATTC
>OAWA01000494.1_pt1 | contig 28270 bp, 20 predicted proteins | sample 1516971 | NCBI WGS metagenome assembly OAWA01 (sample SAMEA2580097, study PRJEB22360) | human gut metagenome | biome: human gut; feature: human-associated habitat; material: faeces | place: Denmark | collected 2008/2010
GGGGCCTTCAATCCCCCGGGCCCGGCTTCTTCGAACCGTTTCCGGCCTACCAAACCCTACCCGACACTTTATTTTTCAGTTTTCCGGCCCTTGCGGACCGCTGTTACTGCGGCTTGCCCCCCTCGGCACCACGGTGGGGACAAGTCCCCGGTGTTGTACGCCGATTAAAATTTCCTTTCGATTGTTGTTCAGACGAGAACCGATGTTCGTGTTCGTATTCGAGGAATCGTTGTTCGCATTCGACATCGAAACACCGCCATTCGGGTTCGCGTTGTTGTTGCCACGATAGACCACACGGCCTATGGGGAGGCGCCACCTTTCAAATGCAAAAGTACTATTTTCAAATTATTATTTAACAAACAGATACAAAACCTGACGTCAAAAAATATTTTTCGACGGGCTGACGCCCGTAATGAACGGCGTTCCCCTGCTCGGGGAACACCGGACGTTTTGTCGCTTCGCTCCCGCTTTGACGCTATACGCGGCCGATCATGCAACCTCGCTTATCGCTTTAAACGCCACGGCGCTCGACGCCTTAACGAGCCGGCCGCGGAAGGCCAGACGAGAACCGATGCTCGTGCTCGTATACGAGGAATCGTAGGTCGCATTCGACATCGAAACACCGCCATTCGGGTTCGCGTGGCTGTTGCCACGATAGACCACACGGCCGGAGGCAGTGGATATGTAGTAGATGTCGCAGTAATTTGTCGAGGAGGAACCCGAAACGGAACCCACCGGAATCACGTCCATATATTTGCCATGCGCCACGGCGGTAATCCAGATACCGGAGCTCACGGAACCCTTAACCAGGCGGGTACTGCCGTCAGGCATCCAGATGCGCCACTTCCCGGAATTGCCCGTGTCATTAGGGAGGTCCACGCCGTCCATCATGTCATATTTATGACCATAGATGTCCTCGTAGCCAAGGCAGCAAATATTATTCACCTGCGTAACCGTGGCCCCGCCGTAGTCATCCTTCTCACGGTACCACGCATACTGGTGGACGGAGTTTTCTATCAGGCTGTTCGTCACATTAGGGTTGATGGAGGAGGCTTCCTCATAGCCGATCGTGTCCGTCATCCCGCGGCTGGCAGTACCACCCGTAGTACGGTTGTTCGTGTGAGAGCCCGCGCCGCATTGTTCCTGGCTGTCACGACGACCGTACTTCGCGTAGAAAAGATTCGCGATGCGCGAGTGCATAAGGGCATCAATCTGCTGCATACCGCGCTGGACACTGTAATAGTGAAAATCAGCCCAGGTCATGCTCGCCGTAGTGCTCCCGCCGGTAATGCAGGCGCGAAGTTTGGAACCGACAACACTGCTGCCCACAACGGCACACAAGTGCTCGTCATTAGGCACCCATTCGGGTTCCATATCCTCGATCCTGTCACTGTTAGAAAGGACAACCTTATCGAACTCTGCCGTGTTCAGAATGGAGAAGTGAAGAGCAGTGGCACCCTCCGGAACATCGGCAATCAGGTACATACCGGCCTCGAACTTGTTGCTCAAGGTAGGGACGACGATTGAACTGATGACCGTGCCGGAATCGTCTGTGAAAATGCTTCCGACAAGGCTTGTACCGGGAACGCTCGGGAAACGCACACGCTTGTAACCGTCCACGTTCACCTTGCATACCGAATACGTACTGTCAGTACTGTAGCTGTTCGAAAGCGTATCCTTTCCGCTCATGATCTTACGACCGGAAAGATAACCGCCACTCGTGCCCTTAATGTCGTCAAGCGTAAGGACGTCAGCATCCGGAACGGAAGGCATGTTATCCGAACCGTTACTGCTGTAACAGGAGTAATGCTTGCCGTTCAGGTAATCATTGATACCCTTGCTCCAGAAGAAGGGCTCGTACATCATCCAGTCACCTTCAGTGCCGTCCAGTCTGGCAGCCGTGCCGTCGGCGTACTTGTTGCTGTCCGTGTCGTCCAGCGGGTAGTAGGTCATCTCACCGTCCAGGTTGTTCACCGTGGTATCAACGTTCGCCATGTTCACACCCCGCGTCGTCGCTTTTTTAGTCACTTTAGCAAGTACACGGTGACGCTGCTTCAGGATGGCGGAAATATGACCGCTCACCTCATACGCGTTGTCATACTTGTAGCCGGTACCGTTGTCAAGGTTGCTCACGTTCGCGTCATCCGATACCTCGTCGTCGAACTCGATCATCGTGTATTCCGGCTGCCGGATATTCAGTTCCGGGAAGTGCGCCTTCAGAGCGCTGTACGTATCGTCATCAATGTAGCGCGTGAGCTGTACCGTACCCACCAAAGCGCACGTGTCCGTAGTATTGCCATCGGAATCCACACCGCCCATCCCGACAAACTTATTCAGCCACGTACCGTCATCCTCGCGGTCAATACCGGTTACTCTGATACGTTCCACACCCGTGCAACGGCCCAGCAGGGTTTCCCAGTCAATACCTGGACAACTGTCAAAGATGAAGGTCTTCACCTTGCTGTAGCTTTCCAATGTCAGCCCGCCGGTGGTCAGTCTGCCCAGATATTCCAGACGGAGGCTGGTCAGTGTACCGGGAAGGTGGAGCAGCGTCACGGGAGAACCCTTGGCTAGCACCACGCTCTGCACCTGCGTACCGCGGGTCTCAAGTTCTTCCAGCTTGGTCTGCGCACTCAAATCCAGCTCGGTACTGGTACTTCCCCCGGTTTTCGCCTGTGCCTGGTTACGAAGGTTGAGTTTACGTAGCTGCTTGCAGTTGCCGATGTTCAACCACCAGCCGGTACTGCCGTTGCCGGAACTTTGAAGGTTCAGTTCGCGCAGCACGGTACATTTGCCCAGGTCGAAAGCGTTTTTCAGGTGGTCGGCGGCCCCGCTCATATCCAGCACCTTCATACGGCTCGCGCCATAAACCCTCAAGGGATCGTTCACCGTATAGGCACCGGTGATGGAAAGGCTCGCAGCCGCATCTTTCTTGATGATGCCGGTATTCCCTATATTCGGGCTGTTGTTCGTACCGTAGCCGAAAGCATAAACCTCGTTGGCCGTAATCTTCAGCACGTCGGGGGTGTCAGCAGCCGTACGTGCCAGATAGAGGTCGATGTTGTCACTGGTGAAATTGCTCGTGCCGTACTTGGCATCCAGAAGGGCGAAACGATTACGCACGAAATATTCACGGTGCGCACGGTTACTGCCCTGAAGGGCGTAGATGAACGGCCACACCTTGCCGTACATCTCCTGCGTGGCGGGCAGGATGTACTTCAGCTCGCCGCTCTTGTTATAGGCACGGTCGCACCAGTTGCCCGCCTGCTCCACGTTCAGCATGTCCAGGACACGGCTGGTGGTAAGTACACCGCGAAGAGCCTGCGCCTGTGTCTTCAGGTCAGCGTCCAGGTTGGCCAGAACGAGGTTCCAAAGCCAGCTGTCACGGCCTTCAAAGGCATATTTCCCGGCCTCGGCATCATAAGTGTCGCGGTCGGTGGTGTAGTCATACACCAGGAAACAGTCGTTGCGTTTTCCCATCTGGGTATCACCGTCGTAGTAGGTGATGTACCATATCAGGCCGTCCCACGTGCGCAGCATCATGTTCTTCGCACGCTGGTCAACGGCAAGGAAATAGTCCGTCCAGAGGTAATACGTCAGCAGGAAAGCCTTGTCGAAATAGTCACTTATCTCGTCCCTGAACTTCTCGCTCTTAAAAGTGGAGAGGTCGGCGCTCGTCGCACCGTCCGGAACACACGAGCGTATCCATGCGTACAACCGTTTCACGGCCGTACGCTGCGACTCGTCAAGGCCCGCCCATTTCACATCATCCGGAACGTTGGTCTCGGCACCGGCATCAAACACCTCCTCCAGATGAGCGTCACTTGTGGTCTTGAAAAGGCACATGGCCTCGGTATTGTTCAGCATTTCCAGAGTGAGGGGACAGGCAGGATCGTAACCCTCCACGCCACTAAGGCCGAACAGGTCGCCGCTCTTGCTTTTCTCGTTGTTGAAGTTGTACTGCCCCACATAGTCGTTCTCGCCGTCCTCCGCAGCCGCCACAAACATGTCGATAGGCACACCGTCGATAGCGGTACGCACGGTGACCGCGTTCAAATCGCTGCCGCCCGTCTCGTACTGGTAACGCTGCGGAGGGGTGAGAAGCCCCATCTCCTTCAGCACGTCGTTGAACAGTTTGGCACCGCCTGTGTTCAGCGACATGGACGAGTCGGAATAATCACTCTTCAGACAGATCAGGTTCATGGCGATGCCACCGGGATGGACGGGATATTTCTTTTCCGCCTGCTCCTTGCCGCCAACGGTGAAGCTAAGGTTCGTGCCGCCCTTGCTGATATAGATACGGATGTTCTTGCTCGGATATTTCGTGGAACTGGTACCCTGAATACGGATATAACAGTCACGAAGCACGAAGTCGTATTCGGATCCGAAAGGGGAGTAATAGAAGATATCAGCCGAAAAGTCCGTCTTCTTGTTGTTCTCGGCATACACGTCATCGAGCTTGTTCTGGCGCACGATACGCAGCACCCCCTTGCCCTTGGCACGCAGCTTGTCCATATCCACAGTGTCGGTATCACCCAGGATATCGTTCTCTTCGTACAGCGCGATCATCTCCTCACCGTCCACACTGTCCACCATCCGGTTCTCCAGTTCCTCGTCGTCACTCAACCGGCGGGTATAGATACGCACGCTCTTTACCTCCACGTCCGCCCCGGCGCTGTCAATGGTGATATATTTCGGATTGTCCTGGCGGAAGCTGAAGGCGTTGTCGTAGATGTCGGCACCGGTACGGTTGCCGTCCACATAAAGCTCCATCAGACGGCTCTCATTGCGGGTACCCACCATGAGGGCCACCTTGATCCACCGGTCTTCCACATAATTCGTGCCCAGCTTGATCTCACGCTCCACCAGCTCGTCGTCCTCGTTGGTATAGGACACTTTCTCACCGGTCTTGAAACTCGCTTCCGAAGGGGTGATATAAAGCCCCTTGCCACTGTCGAGACAGTCCACAACTGCGGTATCGCTGTCAGTGGGATTGCTTACCCGGAGGGTCAGTTCAATGGTCAGCCCCGTACTTTTCACATCGGTGGCAAAGGGCCGGTAGCCGATGACGGCTTTCGCACCGTTGGTCAGCTTCAGCGCCTCACCCGTCCAGCCGTTGCTGCTCCAGTCAAAACCCTCGAACGTGGTCTCCACGCCGTTCGACTCCCATGTTCCGGGGTTACTCTCCCCGTTGCTGCGACCCGCCGCGTCAAGCTTGACCGCTAGGCCGTAGGTGGCCTCGCTGATATCGATACCGCTCTCACCCACGTCGATGCGCAAAGTGTACCCGGTCGGACCGGCTTTCAGGACAAGCGTCTGCGTGCCTTCCTCGGTAAACCGGTTACTGTAGGTCATCATGCTGCGGGAAGCGCTCACGGTACTGCTCTTGACGCCGTTTTTCCAGAACTCCACTTCAGCGGGCACACGGTCGGGATCATAGGCCACCCAGTCGAAAGTGAGCTTCTCGTAGCGGCCGGCTTCAAGGACCGGCTCCAGATGCTCGTCCCGTCCGAGGACATGCCCGTCGGCATGAATGAGCTTCAAACCGATGAAGGGCGCGCCGGTTCCGGCCTTCAGCAGGTCGATATGGATGCTCTCGCTTTTCAGCGTGAGGTCGTCAGTTTCCATCTCGGCCACCAGCTGGGCGGTATGCCGCCCCACGGACAGGCCGGTCATGGAAACCTCGAAACTGCCGTTCGTCGTGCCGCTGCGGGTGACCGTATGCGCGTTCTGCTGTACACCGTCCACGTACAGGCTGACGGTTTTCGTGCCGGTACCGCTCACGGCGTAGGGTATACTCGCGGAATCATAGGTACCGTAACCGCCGTTCTGGATGGTGGCCGCCAGGTTGTAACCGCAGGAAAGGGACAGGGTGACGCTCTTCACGCTCACGTACGCCTGCTTCTTCTGCGCCTTACCCGTGGTGGGATCGGTAGTCTCGGCAATGACGTAGATATCGCTCGTGCCCACCAGCAGGTATTTGGTCAGGTCAAGGGTATAGGTACCCTTGCTCACTTCCTTCAGCGAGGAGGAATAAGTGGTGGTCGTCCCGCGCTTCACCTGGATGGTGACGGTCGCTTTCTGTCCGGTACTGCTACCCTTGTCATCACCGCCGGCAACCTGGTGGTCATAGGTATAGGTAAGTTTCACCGCTCCGCCTTCCTTCACGGTTTTCTTGTCGGTCTCGGCAAGCAGCACGATCTTGGTGGTGGAGGACTCACCGCCGCCACCGCTGCCGGCCGGGATGTCAACGCTCGCGATCTCCGCCCCGCTCTTGTTGGTCAGCGCAAGGCGGACACTGCTCTCGTCGTCGCTCACTTCCGCGCTCATGCCGAACACGGTACCGGCTTCCACCTCCTGGAATTTGGCGGCGACGGTCTTGTTCTGGACGGGATTGGTACTGTCAGCATCCAGGCTCTCGTCCACTTCCAGCTTGTCGATGGTCAGATCCACGTTGCCCTCGCTGTCGGGAACTTTCTTCTCGCCGTTCACCGTCAGGCTCTTCATCGTTCCGGCACCGCCGAAGTCCTCCCAGCTCGCCTCCTGCTCCCAGCTCGACAGACTTGTCCCCACGAACTGTTTGGTCTCCCATTTGCCCTGCGAGACTTCATAGGTGATGCAACGGCCCTTGTAACGGTATTTCTCATCCACGGCACCGATCGCGGAGGAAAGGACATAATAACCGCTCTCCAAAGGGACTTCCGCCGTCACATTATACGTGTTACCGCCACCACCCGTACCACCGGGAATATCAACGGAGGCAATCTCCGTCCCGGTCTTCCCCAGCAGGGTGAGTTTCACCGTGTCGTTCTCCTCATCAGGGACGGCCGTCATGCCACCGACCAAACCGTCGTTCACACCGGCGGCGGCATCCTCCGCCTGTTTCGCAGCCGCGGATGCCGCTGCCGCCGGCGGGATTTCGGGGTGAACTTGTGGGCCGCTGCCGCGGCGGAATTTGCAGTTTCAGCAGCCTGATTGGCGGTACCGGCCGCATCAGACGCCATACCCGCAGCTTTATTCGCCAAAGCCGCAGCATTATCCGCTTTCGTGGCAGACGCATTCGCCGTGGCAGCGGCATCATCGGCCGGTTTACGCAAAAGGGTAAGCGGAGCACTCACCAGCTCACTGCCGCGAAGGGCGGGGAGACTTTTGATATTGTCAAGGGAGCTGACCTCCACAAGTTCATCAACGCTCTGGCTCTCGGCCTTGATAGCGTTCAGGATCTCCTGTTTTTCCGCATTTGTCATGGCTAATCCTCCATTACCCTTCTATCTGTTTCACTATTTGGGAATAACAGCCCGGAGTAAGACCGGTAACAGCTTCCTTTATCAAAACCGCATCCTCCGATGTCAGATCCACATCCGCATCGGAACCCATAATCCTCATGCAAAGACTGTAAGCATGTAATTTCTTTTCATTATCCGTCTGAATATTACCGCTCGGACGGAAACCGGTACCGTTGAACAGGCACTGGGAGACTATGACTCCCATACACTGGGGTTTCTTATCAATCAACAGCACGCTACCGTCGAAATCCTTAAAATACACATTAAAATTTACTTTCATATCCTTTATTTTTAGATATATGTCATCTTAACGACAATTCCATTAACAACCTCAAGGGTATAGTTATAAGTTATAAAATCACTCTTTACAGCCCACTGGAAGGTACCTGAAACACCCTTTCGGTAACTGTATGTCCCATCGCTGGCCAGGCTCCATCCCGTACCGTAATTGTTCGACAGGATATCACCACAATACACCGCCCCGTTCACATGCACACCACCGTCAAAATAGCCGGCATAAGTATTGGCACTGATAGGATAGCTCTGACCAGAGGACTTGCTGGAGGCATAGATAGCGGCACCACCCAGATTCGAGCCTACGGCCTTGACACCGAAGCGTCCCTGCGTGGCGGCATTAAAGGACACATCCACAATACCCTCCATGTCCGTTTGTGAGACACCAAGTTTCAGACTGCGGGAATCATTGCCGAAATAATCACCGGCTTTCCAGTACAACCGTCCGGAATCAATCGTAAAACCGCCGATTTTACCCTCATAGGCATACACTGTACCGTAAATCTTGGCGTTGCGCGTCTCAATACTACCGTCTTCCAGAATCTTGAAATTATCATTAGCCGTAACAAGTCCCTCCAACGTGATATTATCGCCCTTGATTTTTACGCCGTCACCCCCAACACCTACAAGGGATTTCAAATTTCCATCACCGTCAATGGCATACAACCCGGAATATTTGGAAGTAACCATCAGGCCGGTCTCTTCCAGCAGGTTCTCGTCTTTGTCGAACACCGCCGCCGAAATCTTTACCAGACGCTCCGACTGCTCGAAAAGGGTTTTATAACGGTGTGTCAGGGATTCCACACGGTCGGTGCTCAATATGAGCATATACAGGTAAATATCACCGGTAAAACTCAATTTAAAATCACCTGTACCGTTCCAGAGTCCGCTACAGGTGTACTGTACGTACCCGTCGGTCGCGGACAGTTCTTCCTCCACCTCCATGCTGTTGAAATTGGCAAAGCCTGTCTTATCCACACCCACAAACTCCACACGCAGCGTGCCGGCCTTGGCACAGCGGTAAAAGAAAGTCAGGAACACCGGGACGGCTTCCTTCTCCCCACTGTCATTTTCAGGCATGGAGGGAATACTTTTCAGGTTCTCACGTTTCTGGAGGATGTACTTGTTACGAATCCGGACAACCGTACGGCCGTCATCCTCGGTCACGCTCGCGCTGTCACCCTTCCTCGTCAAGACGTTACCGTTCGCCCAGATCCACCGGTTGCCCACAAGGAAGAACACGGTCTCGTTCTCCGTGTTCCACTTCATAAGGCCGTCATCAAAGGCGGGGTTATTCAGGTAGCCGCGCTCGGTGGCGAAGTCATTCCGCAGGGCGGTGACGGAACTGACGATTTTCCCCTCGACTATCTCGAACTTCGTCTTGATATCCTCGCCCGTTACCAGAAGGAACGTACCACGCAGGTAGGCGTTGTCGCTGTACAGGCCATCACCGTGAGGCTGGTTGTCTGAAGGGAACCAGTCGTCACTGATACCGTCAAGGTTGCCCAGACGGGCACGCAGGCAGCCGGTGAAGTTCTTCGCCTTCACCACGTCCATCACGTCCACACGGGGCTGCCCGTCCTCGGTGGCGGAGATCAGGATCAGGTTCTGGCGCAACGGATTCTCCGTGTTGCCCATCAGCACGCACTCGTCACCAGCCTCCGGAAGGGAAGCGCCGAACTCGTCCTCGCCCACGATGATGGAACCACCCTCCACGCCGGTCACCTCAACCCAATAGCTTTTCAAATTCCCGCCGCTGAAGGTCTGGCAGCGCATGAGGTCATGGGCCACGAAAGTGTTCTCCTGCTCGAAGGTGATCCTCCAGTAACCGCCCTCAAGAACAGCGGTCTTTATTTTCCCGTTGGCGGCACTGACACAAAGCTGGCCGCCGACGCTGCGTACCTTCTCGATAAGCAGCTCCAATACTACCATGACCTGGCGTACCGTCAGCTTGTCGATGGTCAGATGGGACAAAGCGTCCTCCATCCAGAGCCGCCAGCCCTCACCGAAAAGACCGTCCACGAATTTCGGACTGCGAAGAAGCTCACGCACGACAAGGGTCAGCAACTCGGCATTGCCCTTGTCATCAATACCCGCATTATCCTCCTGTCCGAAAGAGGCTCCCGCTTCGAAGGTGATCTTCCCCTTTGCACGGTCATTCTTTTTTTTGCTGATGTGTTCCGCCTGGCTTCTCCGCGCAGAAAAAAGATTGTTGTCCGTAGGCAGTGTCTTGTCCCAGCTACGGATAATGTCAGGAAGCGCGGTACCCTCCGCCTTTGACTTCGTATAGTTTTTCAGTTCCCCGATACTGTCATTCACCCGTTCAAACGCACCACTATGCAGGGCATCGCTGATCTCGATGTCCATCTCCCCGGGTTGGTTCACCTTCCGGGTAATTTTCGTGATACGGCTGCTGCGATAACCGGTTTCGGGGAAATACTCCTCGCTTTCAAGTCTCACACGGCGGCCTACGGACAGGGAAACACCGTTCTCCTCAATCCACACATGGTCAGTCGGGGCCTTGTAAACGGCAAGATCCTGCCAGTGTTCGGTATTGAACTGTTCCACCGCCGTAAGAAACTCCTCCTCGGCAAGCGGGTAATATTCGTCCGGCATACGGATATTCCAGAGAATATAACGGTCACCGGATTTCGGGACAAGTTTGCCGCCGGGGAGTTGCGTGTCATCATCATAGGGCCATATCGTAATAATCTCGAACTCACGGGTGGCACTGTTGAAATTCACCTCGAAACAGTGGTCCTCACCCTGCCCCAGTCCGGAAAGGTCACCGTCCTGGAACGATACACGTTTGGTCTCGTCGGGCAGCTCGTAATCGTTCGGATCGAAGTTCAGGCTGTCGTCCCTGAAATAATAGACCGTGAAAGGGTTGCCGTCGTCATCTTTCACATCTTCGCTGCGCACACTGCTGACAGCCCCGATCCTGCGGGGATAAATGCCGCTGAAGGCGTCTTGCTCGTAACGGTCATAGATGCCGTACTCCTCCGTATGTATCTCGACATATTGCCTGCCCCCCGGAAGCATCAGGCGGCTATGCCCGTATTTTGACGGATCTATGTTCCGCGTGCTGCCTACCGGGAACAACCGGGTATAAAAATTGTCGGTACCCGTCGTGTCGCGTTCGATTCCGGTCAGTCCCTTCCCGTAGCCCAGCGTTATTTCCTCGCCATGCTCACACCGGCACACGTTCACGGTCTGGCCTTCCACCCACCATTCAGCCTGCCCGCCGACCGCTTCGGCTATCTCTTTCAGGGCTTCGTTGCAGTACTTCCCCTCGTAATCGATGACGATAAGGTCCGTACCGTCCACCCGCCCCACTTTCCAGTCGGTGGTGTGGTTCATTCCGTCATTGATACACTTCACGATCATGGCCACGTGTTCACGCGGAGTCGCTGTCAGCGTGAACACAGGCTCGGTGTTCCCGTCGGTGGTCTCCAGCACAAGAAAACGTCTCACCAGGCTCTCGATGCCGTAAAACTTCAAATCATATACCCACTCCTGGCCGCTCTTCTGCTTCGGGGCGTACCGTTCGGTCAGCCAGTAGCGCTCACCCTCAAAGTCCACCCGGTCATTCACGTCCAGGGCGATATATTCGTAATGCGTGAAAGAGAGTGTCAGGACATTGTCACCCTGTACCTCCTTCACCTGGGTGGAGCTGTCACCCGCCTCTATATCGGTCCGTCTGTTGCCGTTGCTGTCATAGATGGTCAGCATGTCTGTATCTTATTTAAACGTCGTTTGAATAGGGTTTGAATCACATTTATATGACCGGGACAGGTTCCCGGAACTTCACCTTGAACTTGCCGGCGTGCACGCCTTCCTTCCAGAGATAGGTCAGAGGCTGGAACTTGCTGCAATCCGTATATTTCACACGGAGAGTCAGGGCAAGTTGGGGAAAGGAAATCTCAAGCCACCCGTCACGGCCTTTCTTCAGGAAATTGATGAACTCGAAATACTTCTTCAGCCAGCCGGCCTGCGTTTTGCCAAACAGGGCGAAATGAAGCGTCACGTCACGGGCCTCATTCTTGGGCGTCAGCACGGAGGAATATTTCTCCCCGTCCTCCTCCCGGATATTCACGGCCGTATCCGTTTTCGTCTTGCTCGGGGTCAGGATGGCGGTCAGGTTATCCATCCCGCCGCGCTTGTCCTCAACGAGGAACACCCCGTATGTGCTCCAGATGTCGGTACCGTTGACAAGTACCAGACCGCCTAATATCTTTTCCATATCATTTGCATTTTACTCCGTCACGATTGATTTTACGAATCTCTTCCTCTATTTTGCCAAGGTGCGACGCGCTCGTGCCGGTGTTCTCCTCGATACGGGCAAGATGCCCCTCGGCGGTGTTCATCTTGTCGATGACGCTCTCCATCTTCTCATCGATGCTCGACCAATGTTGCAACCCGCTGGTGAACATGCCGTCCAGTTTTGTACCCTGGTCCTGTGTCATGGCTGAAAAACCGCCGGTTTTGGCGCTCTGGCTCGTACCGCCCGAGTTATCGTACCCGGTGGCCGCGGCAAGATTGTCACGAAGAGCGACGGCTTCCTCGACATACTTCATGTACTCGTCCTGGAGAGCCTTACGCTCGGCTTCTGTAAGGTCATTGTCTTCCATCGCCTTGCCGAATTTCTCCCACCAGCCTTTCAGCTTGTCGGAATACAGCTCACCGATCTTGTTTGACAGCATCGCACGCATGAAATACTCGGATATGTCCTCCGCCGCGGCTGCGGCATCATACTTCATATCCATCAGGTTATCCACGAAACTGCTGTACATGCTGTCAAAGGAAATACCGGTGAGACCTTCATACAGCTGGTCGGTAAGTTCCTCCAGCTTGCCCGCCTGGTCGATGTAGTCATCCAGCTTCTCGGTCAGACGACCTCCATATCCGCCCTTGCCGGTATCCTGGATCTGCGTCCACATGTCCACGTTACTGCGCAACTTCTTCATCTCCTCCGGACTTAGGTTCCAGATGTCACCGTTCCAGCTACGCCCGATCTGACCGCTCAAACGGTCAATCTGTTCCTGTGAGAAACCGCCCCAGTAATAATTCCAGCTGTGATGCGAACCGTGATAGCCGGCCTGCGACATGGCCATGTCCAGATAGTTCGAGTTCGTCTCCTGCTGGAGCCTGTAGGCATCCCGGTAGGCGGCCACGGACTTTGTACCCTTGCTCGCCTTGATCTCCTCCGTCAGGTCCTCGATAGCCGTCTGCAAGGTCTCGTTACGCTCGGTCAGCCGGTCGATGGTTTCCTGGACCTCTTTGGCATTGCTTGAAGTCGTCCAGGAGGAAAATCCGCCCCAGGTCAATGCGTCGAATATCTTGCCCACACCGGAAAGCAGCGATTTTCCGATAGTCACAAAAAGATCACCGGAAAGCACATCGTCAAGAATACCGCTCACGGCATTGAACACCGCGTCGAGCAGGCCACCGATGACCACACTCAAACCATCCTTGAAAAGGTCTATAATACTTACAATCCAGCCGACAACAGGCACATCCTCAAGTGTTTCGGAAACCTTTCCGAAAGCCTCGCCCAGTTTGCCGTCCACTTCCTTGGCACCTTTGCCGAGTGTGATCAGGCCATTATACGCCCCGCTGATACTGCCGGAGGCAATCTGCTGCAATCCGTCCCTCACATTCTCCATACTGGTCTTCAGACCGGAGGCAGTATTCGAGAGGGACTGCCGGGCACTGTCAGCCGTTTCCTGCAAGGCGTTTATATTCTCACTCGCGGCATCGGCATTAGCCTGCGCCGTTTCCAGGGCTTGCCGGGCGGACTCCTTCTCCTGTTCGGTTCCGGACTGTTGCGCCTCAATGTATGATTTCTGGGCGGCAATGAGCGCCGTATAGGTGTCCGCATACACCGCCTGTGCCTCCTTCAGGTCTGAAAGGGCTTTCTGGTAGGCAGTAACCTCGGCACCCAGTTTCTTGAAACTGACCTTGCCGGAACCGCCCAAAGCCCTCTCCATCTGCTGGACGGCAGAGACAAGCGCGTCCTGACTGGCATGGTCGGCATTTCGGAACTCGTCAGTGAGCATGTATTTTCTGGCATCCGCCAATACAGGCTTTATCATATCGGAAAACATCCCGCCGAATTCACCGAAGACAGTACCCCAGTCAATACGGGCTTTCAGTTCCTGCACTTCGATGCCGGCAAGTTTGCTGTCACGTTCAACACCGAGAGAGAGCTTCTCGCTGCCGGATGTCGTCTTTTGTATCTTTTCCGCATATTCGGTCGCGATGGCGAGTTTCTTCTGCTGGAAGGTGCCGTAGGCCTGCAAATATTCCTGCATCACTCCGAACTCTTCCCGATAAGCTTCCGCTATTTTTTTCTGTCGGCCGGACTCGTTCAACTCACGGGCCTTGTCTATTTCGGACTGCTGATCTTCCGACAGCGAACCGGACTGCCCCGCTTTCGCGTTGTCACGTTTCCAACCGGCTTCCTGCTTGGCTATTTCATCCTTGCGTGCCTGGTATTCATTGTCTATCTGGCGCAGCTTCTTCTCCAGCCCCTCGGTCATCATCTCAATCTCCGCCTCGTCATTCTTCCTTTGCAGCCCGACGAGTTCCTGGCCCAGCTTTTCAGAAACCTGTTTGCGGCGTTGGGCTTCCTTCTCCGCCTTGTCCGCCTTCTTCCGTTCGGCCTCGGAATCCTTATCCTCACCGGGCTTGACCTTGTCGTACTCCTTTTTGGCGGTATCGACGGCATCCTTCAGTTCTTTCGCCTTCTTCTCAAACTCCTCACGGGAAAGGCTGTTGGACGTTTCCTGAAGAAAGGCGTTATAAGCCTTGAGCGCGTCCTGGTATTTCTCTTTTGCCGCAGCCACCCAGTCAGTGCTTGAATCCGTGGGCAGGTTACGCCGGTTTTGTTCCGAAACCAGTTTGTTCAGCTGATACTTCAGTTCGTCACGGGAATAAGTTCCGGTAAGATTTTCGTCACCCTGCGTAATCTTTCCGTATTCCTTCTCCTGGACAGACATCCGGGCAAGCAGGGTTCTACGCTGCTTTATCTGCTGTGCAAGGGTCTCGTTACTCACACCGGTCAGGTTTTCGAAATAGGCATTTACCTCGTCCTTGCGGATTTGTCCGTTCAGGCTCTTGCGTTTTCCGTACAGATTCTGAAGCTCTGCCTCCTCATCCCTTGAACGTGCGGATTTCTGGACATATCGGGCTCTTTGCCGCCCGTAGCTGTCCTGGTAATATTCGGTTGCCAACCGGGTCTTGCCTTCAAGTTCTTTTATCCTGTCATCCACACGTTTCAATTCATTGGCGGGATTGGATATGGACTCACCGGCTTCCAATCGGGCTATCTCTTCCTTGATTTTCTTGATATTCTTCAGTTTCTCATACTCGGTGTCGTATTTGGAGAATATATCCGGATATTTCTGTTCCAGCTTGTTTAGCGCCTCACGCCGGGCATCCGTGGACACGGCTTCATCCCCGGCAATGGAACACAGCTCCTCTATTTTGCGCCTGTGCTCTTCCTCGGCCTCTATGGTTTTCTGCTTCTGCTGCTGATACCTTTCCTCGGATTCCTGCAAACGTTCGGTTTCCGTCTTCATGGAGATCAGTGCCACGGCAACACCGGCAAGCAGGGTCGCAACCAGCACATAGGGATTGGAAAGCATGGTCCGGTTGAGCATCTTCTGCGCTTTCTCAACCAGCAGGAGCCAGTTGTAATGCAACGCCTCCGCAGCCACCGCCCAGCCTTTCACGGCCGTGACTGTCATGACGGCGGTCCGGTACACACCATACGTGCCGACAAGCCCGAGCAGGATACGGCCGAAACGTTCGTAATGCTCCACCATGTAGGAAACACCGGAAAGCGTGGTGTTGATGACACCTTCCGACTGCTGCCCGATTTCATTGAACATCATTGAAACGGCATCCTCTATATTGGAGATCTGTCCGGTTATCGTTTTGGATTGTGCCTCCATCAGACCACCGAATTTTCCGCCCTCGTCCGTCAGGCTCTCTATGACCTTCTGCACTTCGGGAAAACCGACCTTGCCTTCCTCCACAAGCTCCTTCACCTTGCTTTCAGCCACGCCGAACTGCTTGGCCAGTTCGGCGATCATAGGGATGCCCCGGCCGGTGAACTGGTTCAGGTCCTGTGTATAAAGCCGTCCCTGGGACATGGTGGTGCCGTAAAGATAGACCAGATCGTTCAAAGGGATGGAAAGTCCGGCAGCGATGTCACCCAAGCGGATCAGCGTCTCGTTCACTTTCTCCGCTTCAAACCCGTAGGCAAGAAGCTGCTTGGCACCCTGCGCGACATCCTCCAGGCCGAAAGGAGTGGTCGCGGCCGTATGTACCAACTGCTGCATCAGGGTGTCGGCCTTCTCCGCACTGCCGAGCATGGTCTGAAACGACACCTCCAGCTGCTGGAACTCGCCGCGTACCTTGGTGATGTTCGACACCAGCTCCTTGATAGTAAAGGCGGCTGCCAGCTTGCCGACGGTGTTGTTCAACAGGGAACCGCTCCTGTCAAGTTCCCGGATCTGTCTGTTGGCGGACGATGCCTGCTGGGACATCCGCTCGATCTTGCCCACGGCCTTGTCAAGACGGGCGCTCAAATGGTCCACCATAAGGAATTCTATTTGTACCGGTTTCATCTATTTTAGCTTGCTTTGAAAAAATCCTACTATTCCATCCGCTTCATCCTCGGCGCTCCGCTCATCCGCAGGACCGGAAGATCCAGACTTGTCACGGATATACCGGGGAGCGTCACTAAGCATCATGATCAGGGTCTGGTAATTCACCTTGTTCAGTATATAGTCCACGCTCCAGCCGGTGGCACTGGCAATCTGCCACACAAAACCGAAAGGGCTATGGGAGCCTTCATAACGGCTCTTTAACTCCCCTTCTTTCTTTGGCTCAGTCTCAAGCTCATCGGATTCGTCCGCTCGGCTGATCTGATAATAGGTATAAAAGGGTCGGTACCCATCAGGCTGACAAAACGCTTGATCGCACCCACCAGATAACGCTGTTCCATGAAGTTCCTTATGAGCCATGCCACCGGGCGCAAAAGCACGCGGCGGCTGAAAGGACCACGACAAAGGGTATAGGCCACCATACGGCTCACCGCCTTGCCGTGAGAGGCCAGAAACTGCATTTCCTCCTCCTTGCTGAACCCCCACATCTCCTCACTGGTGATCCCCATCGACAAATATGTCCGGGCAAAAAGAATCTGACCGGACATATAAGGCCGCCTCATGGTCACGCGCAGCTCCAGCGGGGATTTCCTGAAAGGGATATGAAACGCTTTCAGCGGGACGCTCACACCGATATCCAGCAGCGCGTCCGCACCCTCACGCTGGATCTGCTTGATGACAGCTTCGTCCATACGCTACTCCTCGGCCGGGTTAGTGGAAGCAGCAGCGGCAGATTCAGCAGAAGGCAGTTTATACTGTTTCCACTCTTCCGGGATAGAATCCGTATTGAATACGCCATAGGGCTGGGAGCCGTCTTCCGGCATGGCCACTTCCAGCGTGCATTCGATTTTCGCCGTTTCTGTCAGGGTCAGCTTGCCGCCGAGATTGGAAAGTAGCGTGCCATTGGGAATCAGGATGCTCTGCCCCGAAACAAGGGCTATTTCCCACGGACCGGTCAGCAACACGGCTGCCGTCGGGGCCGTCCAACCAATCGGGGTTTTCTTTTCCGAGTCCTCTTCCTTGTAGTGCATGGTACCACCCAGCAAGCTATGCAGGTTTTCGTAGTTCAGCTGGATAACGTTGAACGTGGGGGCGATGCTGCCATTCGACTGGGGAATGATAAGCACCGGGGTTCCCGGCACCTGCTCCGCCTCGATTTTGGCGGATTCGGGTTTCTGCCCGCCCATGTCAAACGAATTCTTCTCTATGTAACCCACCACAAAGTCCTTGTATTTCACGGCACCGACGCCGTACATGAAATTCTTATTCATTGTTTCTTGATTTTGAAAGTTAATACTATGCCGGCAACACATCCGGTTATAAAAGCGGCCAGCGCTATTTTAACGGGACTAAAGCGACGTTCAAATTCCGTTTCAACTGTGAATGAGTCCTCATGTGTCTCATTACGGATACGGGTCAGTTCCTCCTCATAACACAGTACCAGCCGCTGGAGGCTGTCGCAGGATGCCTCCGCTATGATATTGCCGGCCGCATCGCTCTTCACCGTCAGGCCCGCCTGCCCGTTCCTGGAATGGTAGGACGAACCGGAGGGAAGTTTACGGAGGCTGTCCGGAGGGATCGTCAGGCTCACCGCCGATTTCGGAATCCCCGCCATCAACAGCCCCCGCCTCACGTTTGACACGTTGTCGGCGCTTGACGACAGGCTGCTGTTCCGGTTCACCTCCGTCCTGCTCTTTCGAGTACTCGCGCATCCCGTAAAGAACAGGACAATCATCATGATGCCTGCAACTGTTGGCAGTATCAATGGCTTTCCGGAGACGTGCCATTTCACGCCGGGTCGCCTGCAAAGCTTTCCTGTTTTCATTCAGTTCCTCTTTTAAGGGTTCTACAATATTCTCGATCAGGATACGGGTGGCATGTTCGGTGTTGTCAATCCGTACCGTCTCGGCTTCGGCGGTAGCCTTCTCCGCTTTCGCCCTCGCTTCCCTGACCGTTGATTTCAGGGTGATGATGGCTATTATCGTGGCTACCAGACCACCGCCCAGCACCAGATTCATGACTGCACTGAAGTCCATACGCACACTGGTCTTTCAGGTCAAAGCCTATTTGCCGGCATCCTTACCCGCAAACAGTCCGATGAGCCACTGGACAAAGCCCGTATCGGCAACACCATTGGACACAAGGGACGCACCGAACCCATAACACAACGCGATATACCACGTGGCATCAGCGACAAAGCCCGCATCCAGCCACCATAAAAGCATGGCGGCCACAATGCCCACACACCAGCTGACAATCTGTGTCGCCAAGCCCTGCATTTTTGGAAACAGAGCCTTGATCCCTTCCGTGAGCAACACCACGCCACCGACAAAACCGGCAAAGGTGGTGATCATCGCGCTATAATCGACTTCCGGTACTGTACCGGTCTGGGCAAAAGTTGCTGACACGAATCCGAGTATCAGCACAAAGAATAAAAGAAATCTTTTCATGTTGTTGTTGATTTATTGAGTTATACCTATTTGTTTAAGCCATCTCTGTACATCAAAACTGGGGCAGGCTTTGGCCGCCAGTTCATTGTGACCGACGATTCTCACATCGGGAAAACGACGGTGGAAATCCTTCACGTACTTCTCAAGCGCCTTTTTTTGCCAGGAGGTACGGGTGTCTGCAGGCGTTTTACCATCCTTTGCACACCCGCCGGCATAGACGATATGGCGGCTCACGGAATTGTAACCGGCCACGCCGTTGGTCACTTCCCACGGGTCCACATTCGCGTCCTCGTTATTGTTCACCAGGCGTTCCACTCCGCCGTTCAGATGGAACAGGTCGGTATATCCGACCTGCTTCCAGCCGCGGCCGCCCTTTGAGACGGGGTTCGTATGCCAGGCGCGAATCTCCGCACCGCTTACCTCACGCCCTTCAGGAGTGGCCGTGCAATGGATGACAAGATACTTCAGCTTTCCCATCACTCACCGCCTTCCTCTTCATCAACGGCCGCCTGGGACAGTGCTATCTCCACCTTCTTCTCCGGATCGGCGTCCAGGCCCAGTACAAGTGTGCCGGATACCGCCTTGCCGCTACTGTTCACACCGGCGGTGACCGTCAGAGAGCCATCGGTACCGACTGCCGTGAAACCGGCAGGAATGGAAACCACGCTGTAATCACCGGAGGCAGTGACCTTCACCTCCTTGCTCTCACCGGCGGCCTTGAAGGAAAGAGCGGCCGGATCGGCAGAAATGCTGCGTTCCACTGCCTTGAACACCGGAGTCTCACGGGTGTCAAGCACCACGAACTCCTCGCCGAAGGCGATTTCCGTGTCGGCCTTCATCAGCAGCTTGAAGAAGTACAGCTCGCTGGAGTTCATCCACTTGTCAATCTGGATCACCTCCTCGTCGTCCTGGAGGTTCACACCGGCAAAAAGGTTGCCGTCAGCGCTCATCGAGCAGAGCGTGGCTACGATAAGGCCATCAGGCCAGGAATTCAGCGTCTCGATGGTGATACCCTTGTAACGCTTCTTGTTGATGTCCGTCTCGCTCGTGTTCTTGTACTCGCGTTCGGTCAGCTCGTCATCGTACTTGTCGAAGTCGTCAATACTCATCAGGATACGCAGGTTCGGATTCTCACGCAGGGCTTTTGGAATAGCCTTGCGGACAGCCTTCAACTTGCCGATCATGGAAGTATCGGAAGGAGCCGGAACCACGATCACATCCGGATCTTTAGCCGCCTGGGTCAGGATACCGTTGAAAAGGTGGTCGTCGTCCGAACCGAACTCGCCGTTCAGGTAATGCCAGCCCAGCTCGAACTTCACACTCTTGCTAAGTTCATCCAGAAGCGTGTTCTGCGCTTCGGGGGGAAGTTCGGCAAACACGAGGTTGCCCTTCGGCTGCCACTTGCGCCAAACATGCTCGAAGGCGCGGGGATTGAAAGTCGTGAACGCCATGAAGTCCTCCGGATCCAGTGATTTCTCCGAGTAATTGAAATTGCCTTTCGAGTCTTCCAAAGTCGGGTTCTCCTTACGCTTCTGGAGCATCTTGCCGGTCTTGATACGCGGCAGGCTGATTTTTTTCTCCACACCGGGGATCACCATGATCAGACCTTTTTCTACAAGGTCATTCCCGGTGGTGGCCAGGACCAGTATTTTCTCCAGTACCTCGCCGTTGTAATTCGTGTTTCTTACTACTATTGCCATGGCAAATGTTTTATTTATGGTTCAACTTGTCCTTAATCTCGCTCATGCGCTTGTTCCAGGGGCTTTCACCCGTCGGATTCACACGAAGGTCAGTCATGACACTACGTTTTGGGAAAAGCTTCTCCAATGCCTTTTCCCCGTTCTCCCGGTCTTTTGCCAGAAGGTTCTCATAGATGGGGCGGGTGGCGGCATCGATACGGCCGTCCTGTTCCGCATCATCAAGCAGTTTCTTACGCGCGGCAGCGTCATCCGCATCCGCCTTGTCCTGGAACACCTTCAGTTCGCCCTTCAGGCGGGTGACCTCGGCATCAAGGGCCGGGACTTTGCCAGCCTCTGTTTCCAGCAGTCCGATTTCACGCAGGAAATCGTCATCCGTCGCACAGTTCTTGAACCGCGGACGTCTCTTGAGTTCGTCTAAATTCATGCTATTCTCGTTTTGTGGCTTGTGCAGCCGGTTATTGAATATTTGAAATACCTGTTCGGGGGTACTGTCCTCCGGTACCGGGTCAGCGTCATAAATACCGTCGATAAGCCCCAGCGCCAGCGCCTCGTCGGCACGCAGCCAGTGATCCTTGCCGTCAAAATACATCGCGCGGATTTCCTCCTTGTCCTTGCCCATACGGGTGGCATACATCTCGCAAAGGGTATCCTCAAGCGCCTCGATCTCACGGATGCAGTCCTTCATCTCATCCTTGTTGCCGTAACAGCCGCCCTGGACACTGTGAAGCATCAGACGGGCATAACGGCTCATCCGGACGGGCTTGCCGCAAAGGGCGATGACGGAGGCCATGCTGGCGGCGATGCCGTCCACGTAGATGGTAATGTCGGCCTTGCTGTTCTTCAAGGCATTGAAAATGGCGATGCCCGAATAAACCTCACCGCCGTTGCTGTTGATACGCACGTCCACCTTCCCGGTCAGGGCTTCCGCTTCCAGAAGTTCACGGGCAATATCACCGCTGCGCACGTTATCATCGTACTCACCGATGTCACCGTAAAGAAGGATGCAACAGGCATCGGTTCCGGGTATCATATTGAAAAATCTACTCATGTCACTATCGTTTTGGCAGGTCCTTCCCTGCAAAAGTTTACGGTGCGAAATTAGGGGGATTAAAGGCCTTTTTCAAACCGCGTTTTCATCATGGAGACTTTAAAGGATTGCCATGACGCTTTAAAATGTCATCATGCGGAGCGCGTTTTTTTTCGCTCCTTTTCCTTATCAATTTTGCACGTAAAAAAAGGAGGTAATATGGCCGAACTTACAAACGAGCAGAAAAAGGCATGGGCGAAAACGCTCTACACCCGCGAGACGCTTACGCAGGCGGAAATAGCCGAGCGTGTGGGGGTTTCACGGGTGACTGTGAACAACTGGATAGGCAAAGGAAACTGGGAGCAGTTGAAGGCTTCCATAACCATCACACGGGAGGAGCAGCTGAAGAACCTGTACCGGCAGCTGGCGGAACTCAACAACGCCATCATGGGAAAACCGGAAGGGGAACGGTTCCCGAACGCCGCGGAAGCGGACACCATTTCCAAACTGTCGAACGCCATCAAGAAACTGGAAACAGAAGTGGGGCTGGCGGACATCATCTCCGTGTTCTCCGACCTGCTCAAATGGGTGCGGACCTACGATTCCACGCAGGCGAAGGAGATCACCCCGCTTCTGGACGCGTTTGTCAAATCAAAATTATCCTGACATGGCAAAGAAAATACTCACAACACAGGACAGGCTCGCGCTGGACAGCTGGAACGAGCTGGTGGCATCCGTCCGAGAACATTCGGACATCAACCCCACGGACACGGAAACGGAAATCAGGCAGAGGCGGGAAAGGCTGGAGAAGAACGACGAGGAGTGGTTCAAATACTACTTCGCCATGTATTGCACCTGCGAGTCCGCCGCCTTCCACAGGAAAGCCACCGGGCGGCTGATGAGGAACAACCGCTGGTACGAGGTAAGGGCCTGGTCACGCGAGCTGGCGAAATCCGCACGCTCCATGATGGAGATATCCAAACTGGCACTGACAAAAAAGATACGCAACGTGCTGCTGATCTCCAACTCGGCTGACAATGCGGAAAGGCTACTGCTGCCGTTCATGGCGAACTTCGAGGAGAACCAGCGGATCATACAGGACTACGGACAGCAGAAAAAACCGGGAGCGTGGGAAACCGGGGAATTCACCTGCATGTGCGGGTGCTCCTTCCGCGCCATTGGAGCCGGGCAGTCACCGCGCGGTACACGTAACAAGAACTTCCGCCCGGACTTCATCCTGGTGGACGATATAGACACCGACGAGGAGTGTCGAAACCCGGAACGCATCAAAACCAAATGGAAATGGCTGGAGGAGGCGCTGATACCGACCATGTCCGTATCGGGAAACTACCGCATCCTGTTCAACGGGAACATCATCGCGCTGGACTGCTGCATCAAAAGGGCCATCGAAAAGGGCACCGAACTGAAGGCGAAAGGAATCGGGCACGTGGATATCATCAACATCCGGGGAAAGGACGGGCTATCCGTATGGCCCGAAAAGAACTCCGAGGAGGATATAGACCTCTTCCTTTCACTGGTGAGCGCGGCGGCGGCACAGAAAGAGTTCTTCAACAACCCGGTGGTGGACGGCGGCGTGTTCGCGGAAATCACCTACGGGAAAGTGCCGGCACTTTCCAGGTTCAAGTTCCTGGTGATATACGGGGACCCCGCACCGGGAGAGAACAAGACGAAAAAAAGTTCCACCAAAACGGTGTGCCTGCTCGGGAAACTCGCGGGAAGGCTCTATCTGATAAAAACGTTCCTGGACAGGGGGCTGAACGCGGAATTTGTAGAGTGGTACATCAAGCTGCTGGAGTTTGTGGGTGGAAAAACCACCGTGTACTGTTACATGGAGAACAACAAATTACAGGATCCTTTTTTCCAGCAGGTATTCCAGCCCATCGTGCGGCGGATACGCAGGGAAAGGAAAATATCACTGTACATCACCGGGGACGAGGAGAAGAAAACCGACAAGGCCACACGTATCGAGGCGAACCTGGAACCGCTCAACCGGGAGGGGAACCTGGTACTCAACGAGGCCGAAAAGGACAACCCGCACATGAAACGGATGGCGGAACAGTTCAAGCTGTTCAACCTCCAACTGACCTATCCGGCAGACGGACCCGACTGCGTGGAGGGGGGAAACAGAATTATAGACCGCAAGGCCAGACAGTCGGAAAAGCCCGTCATTGTCACAAGGAAAAGCACGCGGTCACAAAACAAGTACAGAGTGTAAACTTCAATACCTATCATTATGAGCAAATTTATCGAACTTTCAGACTACGACGCGAGCATACACCGAGAGATTCTGGACGCACTGACAAGGGAGGATGACGCTGTCGTGGAGATATGTGAGGACCGCGCCGTCGCCGAGATGCGCTGCTACCTTTCCAGACGTTACGACTGTGACAAAATATTCACGGCAACCGGTGACAAACGCAACCAGCTTGTCCTGATGATGGCCATCGACATAGCCGTGTACCACATCTTCTGCATACATAACCCGAGGAACCTGTCACCGCTGCGGAAGGAACGCCACGAAAGGGCGGTCGAATGGCTGAAAGCCGTGGCGGCCGAGGAGATATCGGTGGACGGCCTGCCCCTGCTGTCCGAAGAGACGAGGACGGCAAAATCAAATTTCCTTATCAAAAGCAACCGTAAACGTGTAAACCATTGGTAATATGAGCAAAAGAAAGAAAGGGGCCGGAAAGATAACCCAAAGCGGGAACCTGCCGAGGCCCGGGCAGAAAGGACCCGCAACCATCATACTGACACAGCCCAGAAGGTTCGGTATAGACATAGCGGACTACATGCTCGCGGTAAGGGCTTTCGAGAATGTGGACTACTCCAGACGCTTCAGGCTGTACGACCTGTTCAGCGACATACTCATGGACACGCACCTGACAAGTGTCATAGAGAAACGGAAGAATGCCGCACTGGCATCTTCCATAGAATTCCGCAGGAACGGGAAACCGGACGAGAAGGTGAACAAGCAGATCAGGTCCCCATGGTTCCGGAAGTTCATAGGGGACATCCTGGACGCCAAATTCTGGGGGTTCTCACTCGTGCAGTTCTACCGAAAGGGGGAATGGGTGAACTACGACCTGATACCGCGCAAACACGTCGATCCCGTGCGCAGGCTCATACTGCGGCACCAGACGGACACCACCGGGACGTCCTGGGACGAGTACCCGGACCTGTTGTTCATCGGTTCACCCGACGATCCCGGGCTGCTGGTGAAAGCAGCTATCTGGGTGATATACAAACGTAACGACGTGGCGGACTGGGCACAGTTCGCGGAAGTGTTCGGAGCGCCCATCAGGGAGTACACGTATCCCACGGATGACGACGAGGCACGGCAGAGGGCGCTGAACGATGCGGACAGCACCGGAAGCCTGTCGGTTTTCGTGCACGCGGAGGATACGGTGCTCAAGCTCGTGGAAGCCGCGAACAAGACAGGGAGCGCGGACCTCTACGACAAGCTCTGCGAGCGCTGCAACAACGAAATCTCAAAGCTGTTCCTCGGAAACACGCTCACCACCGAAGCCTCCGACAAGGGCACACAGGCACTGGGAACCGTACACAAGGATGTGGAGGAGAAAGTGACGCTCTCCGACAGGCAGGACATCCTCGACGTGCTCAACTATGACATGGCCGACATATTCGCAATGCTCGGAATAGACACCACAGGCGGGGAGTTCTGCTATCCGGAAAAGAAGCTTATCGAACCGGAGAAAAAGATGTCCATCCTCACACAACTGCGCACGAACTTCAACCTGCCGGTGGGTGACGACTATCTCTACGAGGAATTCGGGATCGAGAAACCGGCAAACTATGACGAACTGAAGAAACGCCAGGAGGAGAAAGCGGCGGAAATCGAGGCGGCGAAGGCCCGAGAGACTGAAAAGACGGAAGAGGATAAACCGGATCCGGAAGAAGAACCGGAACTGGAAAAGCACGGTAAAGGAACACCCAAAGAAAAGAAAAATGCCCTTAAAAACGCGTACAACTGGCTGAAACGTTTTTTCGGGAAAGCCCCGGGGAGAGACGGGGCAGCTTTAGAATGGTGATGAACGACCTCTACAGAATGGAGGACAAACAGGTGGAAACTTTATTCTCGTTCGATGAAGAGGTACTGAAGAAAGCCCTGAAGAACATCTATAGTAAAGACTTCCACCCCCTGACGGAAATCGAGGAGAACCTGTTCGAAGCCACATGGAAAACAATAAACGAGGCAGCGGACAAGGGGTTTGGGACACGAAAGCCCGACGATCCGGATTATGACTTCTACCGGGAAATCCGAATGAACAACGCCGTGTTCGCAGCTTTCAAGGTACACAGGGCACAGAACGACATGGCAGCGCTGCTGCTGGACAAAAACGGAAGTTTAAAGCCGTTTGAACAGTGGGTAAAGGAAGCCATGCCCATAGCCGACCATCAGATGGTCCATTGGCTGCGTACAGAATACGACACGGCCGTCATACGGGCACACCAGGCCGCGGACTGGAGGCAGTTCGAAAGGGAAAAGGACGTATTGCCGAATCTCAAATGGATGCCTTCCACATCCATACATCCGGGAAGCGACCACAGGATTTTCTGGGGGACCATACGTCCAATAGATGATCCGTTCTGGAACGTGCACAGGCCCGGGGACAGATGGAACTGCAAGTGCACGCTCTCATCAACGGATGAAGCGCCGACAGCGGTACCGGACGAAAACGGGCAGAACAAGGCACATGACGGTCTGGAAAACAATCCGGGAAAAGACGGCAAACTGTTTTCAGACAAACACCCCTACGTTACTGAAGCGCATCCGGGAGCAAAAAAAGCCGTGGACGCACTGACCAGGCGCATCAACGAAATGATAGCCGAAATGCCGGACAACCTGACGCTGGAGGAAAAAACCGACATCGCCCGCAACAATCTCAAGATAGAAAAGGCACTCGGCGTTACCAAAGGCAAGCCGATGACATACGAACAGGCGAACAAGGGAAAGGAGAACCCGAAATTCGGAAAAGAGGAAGGATACCGCGTGAATTGCCAGACCTGCACCGTGACACACATGCTCAGAAGGTTGGGGTTTGACATCGAGGCAAAACCCAACATCAGACAAAGCGCATACAATGAAATGGCAAAACAAGGTATCACATGGGAAGAACGTTTCCTGAACCGGGACGGAACAAAGCCGGATTATGACTATACCTATAAATGGCAGGTCAGAAAGGGATATCAAGTAATGAATGCAAACCGACTGAAGGAATACTTCAGGGAAAAATTCAGAGAGGATGGAATATACGAGATATATTGTGCCTGGAAAGGCGGCTCCGCACACGTGTTCTGCGCGGAGGTGACTGAAGGAAAGACAAGGTTCTTCGACCCGCAAACTGGAAAGGATGATGCAAGCAATTACATACAGAGCATGAAAGCGGGCCGTGTGGGAGTGATAAGAATAGACAACAAACTGGTAAATCCCAAAATCATGGGACTATTCATCACCAAATAAACGGGAAGAAAGTGCCAGCCCCTCCTCACCGTCCACCAGACGGCAGGACTGGCCGTCGAACAGAATAAAGGCGGGAAGACCGACAGGCAACTCAAAACCATCCCCGTCAACACAGCCCACGGAATAGATGCTTCCTTCAGGGGAACTGGCTGATAAGACAACGGAGTTGTAACCGCTACTGTTTGCTAATTCCGACACTTGTTTAGGTATTTCCATAACGCAAAAAAGGCACATAAAAAACGCCTTGCTGCAAAAGTATAAAATTATTTTTTAATTCAGTCATTCATGGACATAAAAGAATATTCAAAACTGATAAAAGCCAAACGGAAAGAACTGGATGGGCTAATGAAACGGAAGATGCCGGTTATCGCTGGACGAATGGCAAAAGACCATTTCCAGGACAACTTCCGCCGGGAAGGTTTCGTAAACGGAGGATTACACCCGTGGCCGAAAGCGAAAAGGCTGTCCTCGGGACGGACCGATGCGGCAGGGAACTACGGGACGCTGCTCTCCGGAAGGAACCATCTCTTCAGCTCCGTCAAATACATGCCGGGAGAATACCGGGTGAGGGTGGCAAACGAACTCGTCTATGCGCCAGTCAATAACTGGGGAGGAGAAGTTCATCCGACTGTTACGCCCCAAATGCGGCGTTTTGCATGGGCAAAGTATTACCAGGCTTCAGGCAAGGCTAAAAAAGCCGCCACGGGCAAAAGAAAAGGCAAAAAGAAGGGTTCTGCCGCAAACAATGAACCACAGGAAAATCAAGAAGCGCTGAAATGGAAAAGGCTGGCGCTGACCAAAAAGAAAAAGCTCCGGATAAAAATACCGCAACGCCAGTTTATCGGAGAAAGCCGGGAACTGTCCGAAAAGATAGACCGGAAAATGGAGAATGAAATCAGAAATATTTTAAACTTATAACAACATGGAAGAAATTTTTATCGCGATCATGGAACGCATCGCCGAAAAGATGCCTGAACTGTCATACATTGACGAGGACTATGGACAGCTTGAAGCCGGGGCGGAGGAGGACCACTATCCGGTAACCTTCCCCTGCGTGCTCGTCGGGAACGCCGAATCGGACTGGAATGATCTCGGTTACGGGGTACAGAAAAGCGAGTCACTCATCACCATACGACTGGCCATTGACTGCTACGATGACACCCACTACACCTCCGGAACCTATAACAAGGTAAGGGAACGGCAGCTGAAGGCCAAAGAGCTGTACAAGGCCTTGCAGGAGTTCCAGTGCACGGAAGAGACCAGCCCGCTGGTCAGGGTAAAGAGCCGGGACTATTCGCTGCCGGGAAACATCAAGGTGTACGAGACGGTTTATTC
>OAWA01000503.1_pt1 | contig 27974 bp, 29 predicted proteins | sample 1516971 | NCBI WGS metagenome assembly OAWA01 (sample SAMEA2580097, study PRJEB22360) | human gut metagenome | biome: human gut; feature: human-associated habitat; material: faeces | place: Denmark | collected 2008/2010
ACTTCTGCTGGACTGATACTTTTTATTTTCTTAAAAAATTCAAACATTGTTCTCTCTCTAAAGTCTGTCAGTAAATTCTAAGGGGCCATTCCAAGCAATGGTACCGCTTGAAATATTTATAGTATCAATTCCTTTTGCCGAAAGATACTGACAGGCCCTAGCTGAACGAGCACCTGACTGACAGATAAGATAAGTTCCGTCAGTAATTTCTGTATATCTTTCTTCTAGTTGACTCAATGGAATATTTTTGGCATTAGGAACATGACCGCTATTATACTCAAAATTTTCTCTTACATCTACAATTACTGGATTTTCACTTTCTGTCAGTAATTCTAATTCACTTATGTCAATTGTTTGCATTTTTCACCTCTTGATTATTTGATTTATAATAATTATATACCCCTAAGGGTATATAAGTCAAGTTTATTATTTCCAAATGAAAAAACCTAAGTTTTAAATCACTTAGGTTTTGCTTAATTTTTAGAAATTCAATTATTTCTCGTTTTTATGTTTGACAGAGTCAACCGTATCATTAAATTTTTCTGCAACATCTTCAGCTAGGTCAGAAGCTTTGTCTTTGATATTTTCCAAGCCTTCTTTAGCTTTTCCCATAAGTCCTTCTGTTTTACCTTTAGCTTCTAGTTTTTCATCACCACTTACTTTACCTGTGGTTTCTTTAACTTTTCCACTTACTTTATCTTTTGTTGCATCAAGTTTGTCGTTTAAAGCCATTTCAAATCCTCCTAGTAATTGCGATTTTTCTTGAATTATCATGAAAATTTCATAATAATTTGTTAAAAAAACTAAATCAGTTATATTTGTCAATCATTGACTGACAACCAATAATTTACGATTTCCCCTCCTTTAATCTTCTTAATCTATTCTCATTCTAACATCCGTAGCAAAAAAAGTACAGAAAACTGCTCATAAGACTAAAAAAACTTGGAAAATTCCAAGTTTTAATAATCATAGAGTTCTGTTGAAAGATAGCGCTCACCATTGTCAGCACAAAGAGCGAGAACTTTTTTACCTTTACCAAGTTTTTTTGCCAATTCATAAGCTGCCCAAATTGCTGCACCAGAAGATATACCTACTAAAAATCCTTCGCTTTTGCCAATTTTTCGTGCGGTATCTAAAGCCTCATCACTTGTTACATCAATTACACCATCATAAGCTTTCGTATCTAAATTTGGTGACATAAATGGAATACCAATTCCTTGAATGCGGTGTGGACCACTCTCACCTCCTGTTAAAATTGGTGATTCTGCCGGTTCGACAACAAAAGTTTTGATTTTAGAATTTTGACTTTTAAGATAGTGAGAAACGCCAGAAATTGTACCCCCAGTGCCTGCACAAGCAACAAATGCGTCCAGTTCATTTTCACCAAATGCTTCAATTATTTCTGGACCAGTCGTTAATTCATGGGCTTTTAAATTAGCTGGATTTTCAAATTGCATTGGCATAAACCAACCATTTTCTTCAACTAATTTTTGACCTAAATCAATGGCAGCTTTGATGCCATCAGCTGCTGGAGTCAAAATCAATTCTGCTCCATAAGCTTGAATAAGCTGACGACGCTCTTTTGAGTAACTATCAGGCATGATAATAACCACATTATAGCCTAAAGCTGCACCAGCCATGGCAAGTCCAATTCCTGTGTTCCCAGAAGTAGGTTCAACAATCGTTCCTCCCTTTTTTAAGCGACCATCTGCTTCGGCTTGCCGAAGCATTTGTAAAGCAATCCGGTCTTTAACTGAACCTCCAGGATTAAAATATTCAAGTTTTAGATAAATTTCTGCTCCATTTTCTGGACCATTTTTTAGTTTGATAATTGGACTATTTCCAACTAATTCAGTAATATTTTCAACAATTTTTACCATAATTAATTCCTAAATTACTGACAGCTTTGTGTCAGTTCAAGTCAACCAAATGAGCGCTTGAGGCGGGAGATAGATGAATTGTATGCACTTCTGTCAGTAAATTACTTTCAATTTCTACTGTCTAATTTTTCTGTCAGTTCAACAGGACCAATGTGAGCTGTTAAAGCGAGGGAGTAAGGAGTCGTAAGCTTTGCTTACAAGTCTGTCAGTAAAATTATTTTTTTTCAAGTGCTTCTTTGATATCTGTCAGTAAATCTTCAATTGCTTCAACCCCTACTGATAGACGAATTAGGCCATCCTTAATCCCAATTTCTTCACGAAGTTCTTTTGGAATAGAAGCATGAGTCATCACTGCTGGCACTTCAATTAAAGATTCAACGCCACCTAGTGATTCAGCCAACGTAAAATAGCTCAAGTTTTCAACAAAATCTTTGACGGCATTTTCATCCGTTAATTCAAATGAAATCATCCCTCCAAAGGCAGACATTTGTTTTTTAGCAATTTCATGCCCCGGATGGCTATTAAGACCTGGATAATAAACTTTTGAGACGGCTTTAGAAGTTTCTAAAAACTCAGCAATTTTTTGAGCATTTGCCGAATGAGCCTCCATCCGAAGCGCAAGTGTTTTAATACCTCTTTGCACTAACCAGCTGTCTTGTGGTCCAAGAACCGCCCCAATTGAATTTTGTAAAAAGCCAATTTCGCTGGCGAGTTCTTTTGAATTGGTTGTAACTAGTCCTGCCACTACATCTGAATGTCCACCTAAATATTTCGTTGCGGAATGCAAAACAATATCAGCTCCCAAAGCAATTGGTTGTTGTAAATATGGTGTCGCAAAGGTATTATCCACCAGTGTTAAGGCATCATGAGCTTTAGCAATTGCTGAAATTTCCTTAATGTCCAAAACTTTTAATAAAGGATTTGAAGGAGTTTCAAAATAAACAGCTTTCGTTTCTTCCTTAAAAGCTGCTTTCAAGTCATCAAGATTACTCAAATCAACTAAATCATAAATAATCCCTGTCTTTGTCAGCACTTTATCCATCAAACGGAAAGTTCCACCATAAACATCATCAGCTAAAATGATATGATCTCCTGCAGAAAATAGCGAAAGAACCGCATGAATTCCAGCAAGTCCAGAACTAAATGCAAATCCCTGAACACCACCTTCTAAATCTGCAATTAATTCTTCCAAGGCGTGACGCGTTGGATTTCCAGAACGTGAATATTCGTATTCTTTAGGTTGTCCAAGCCCGTTTTGTTTATAAGTTGACGTTTGATAAATTGGAACAGATACTGCTCCTGTTGTCTTGTCTGTTGAAATACCACCATGAATTACTTTCGTTTTTAAACTTGTCATTGGCCCTTTTCTTTCTATTTTCTATCTAATATAAAGATATCACGAAAGTGTGCCCAGTGCTATAAGATTTTTTTATAGCAGAATTAACTTTTTTTATGTATATAAAAAAACGAAGGACATCCTTCGTTTTTTAATATTTTCTAAATCTTTCGTAGCGTTGTTCTGCTAATTCTGTTTCTGTCAGTAATGACAATTCACCAAGTGATTCTGTCAGTTGTCTTTTCAGATTCTCAATCAGATTTTCCTCAGAAATAATAGCATCAACAAGCCCCATTTCCAAAAGATGTGGCGCTGTAATTTTCATCAATTCAGCCGCTTCATCACGACGTGAACCATCTTTCCAGAGAATCGTCGCAAAACCTTCTGGAGAAAGTACTGAATAAACAGCATTTTCTAAAATATATACTTTATTGGCAAGTGCAAGAGCTAATGCTCCTCCTGAACCACCTTCACCTGTGATGAAAGCAATAATTGGAACTTTAAGGTCAGACATTTCCAAAAGGTTTCTAGCAATTGCTTCACCTTGTCCACGTTCTTCTGCTTCAATTCCTGGATAAGCACCAGCTGTATTGATAAACGTAATGACTGGACGACCAAATTTTTCAGCTTGCTTCATCAGTCTTAACGCTTTACGATAGCCGTTCGGACTTGGTTGTCCAAAATTAGTAGCTAAATTTTCAGCAAGGTTACGTCCTTTTTGAATTCCAATAACGGTCACAGCTTGATTATTGAAGCGAGCAATTCCGCCGACAATCGCTTCATCATCTGTTAACTGACGGTCGCCGTGTAATTCAAAGAAATCAGTGAAAACTTTGTCAATAATATCTCTTGCCGAAATTCTGTCAGCCGCTCGTGCTTCATTAATAATGTCAGCAATATTTTTTTGTGAAACTTCACCTGTCAGTGAATCAATTGTTTCAGACATTTTCCACCTCCGTATGAAGTTCTAAAAGAAGTGCCAATTTTTGACGTAATTCAGTCCGCTTAACAATTGCATCAACAAAACCATGATTCAAAAGAAATTCAGCTTTTTGGAAATCATCAGGTAAAGTTTGACGGACGGTTTGTTCGATGACACGACGTCCAGCAAAACCAATTAAAGATTGGGGTTCAGCTAAAATAATATCTCCCAGACTGGCGAATGAAGCTGTCACTCCTCCAGTTGTTGGGTCAGTTAAAACTGTAATATAAAAAAGTCCTGCATTTGAATGACGTTTCACAGCAGCCGAAGTTTTGGCCATTTGCATCAATGACATAATTCCTTCTTGCATTCTTGCACCACCTGATGCCGTAAAAACAATAATCGGCAATTTTTCGGTAGTTGCATATTCAAATAAGCGTGTCAATTTTTCACCAACAACAGTTCCCATTGAAGCCATGATAAAAGTCGAATCCATAATTGCCAAAGCCGTTTTTTGCCCTTTAATTGTGGCCGTCCCAGTCATAACTGCCTCATCAAGACCAGTCCGTGCTTTTGTTGCCGCCAATTTTTCAGGATAACCTGGAAAATCCAAGGGATTTTTGCTTTCGATTCCAGTGAACATTTCAACAAAAGAATCTTTGTCAGCAACAATTGCTAACCGTTCTTTGGCTGTAATTCGGAAATTGTAATCACAATTAGGACAAACTTTATTTTTTCCTAAATCTTTTTGATAAATCGTATGTTTACAAGCAGGACATTTGGCAAAAAGTTCATCAGGAACTTCTGGCTGCTCGGCTTGCTTTTCAATAATGGAACGATTTGGATTAATTTTAATGTATTTTTTCTTTTGGAAAAGAGCCATCTTTGCATCCTTTTCTCATTTTTTTATAAATTTTACTGACAGATGAATTGTAAGCCATCTGACAATTCTGTCACTAATCTATTGATTAATCTTCTTTTTGATATTCTGGTAAGAAAACATTTCCTAAGAAGCTTGTATCATAATCTCCTGCCACAACATGTGGGTCAGAAATTAATTCTAGTTGGAAATCAATATTTGTAATGACCCCTTCAACGTCAAATTCAAGAAGGGCGCGTTGCATTTTCATCAGTGCTTCAAAACGATTTTCACCATGAACAATGACTTTAGCAATCATACTATCATAATATGGCGGAATGCTGTAACCACTGTACATAGCGCTATCAACCCGCAAACCAACTCCACCACTTGGCAAGAAAAGATTAGTAATTTTTCCTGGACTTGGTGCAAAATTAAATTTAGGATTTTCAGCATTAATTCGACATTCAATCGCATGTCCACTAAAAGTCACATCTTCTTGCTTGACAGACAATTCATTGCCATTGGCTATACGAATTTGTTCTTTTACAATATCAACACCTGATACAAACTCTGTGACCGGATGTTCAACTTGAACACGTGTGTTCATTTCCATGAAATAAAACTTACCAGAAGATTCATCAAGTAAGAACTCAATGGTTCCCGCATTTTCATAAGAAACATGCTGAGCTGCTTTAACAGCCGCAGCTGTTATTTCATTTCGTAAAGTGTGTCCAATTGCAACTGACGGAGATTCTTCAAGAACTTTTTGATTATTTCTTTGCAATGAACAATCACGTTCACCAAGATGAATCACATTCCCTTGACTATCTCCTAAGATTTGAACCTCAATATGACGCGCTGGGAAAATCATTCGTTCGATGAACATGGCTCCATTACCAAAAGCTGCTTGTGCTTCCGCTTGTGCTGCCTCAAATGCTGGAACAAGTTCCTCAACATTATTAACCTTACGAATTCCTTTACCACCACCACCAGCTGATGCTTTAAGCATGATTGGATAGCCAATTTCTTCAGCAATTTTTACTGCTTCATCAGTGGTATGAACTTCGCCCTCAGAACCCGGTGTTACAGGAACACCAGCTTTAATCATTTCTGCACGAGCATTGATTTTATCACCCATCATATCCATAACTTTTGCTGACGGACCGATAAATTTAATATTCATTTCTTCACAAAGACGAGCAAATTTTGAATTCTCAGAAAGGAATCCAAAACCTGGGTGAATCGCTTGTGCGCCTGTTGCCACAGCAGCTGACAGAATATTATTCATATTAAGATAAGACTCAGTACTTCTAGCTGGGCCCACACAAATTGCTTCGTCAGCTAAATGAACATGTAAAGCATCGCGGTCTGCAGTTGAATAAATGGCAACTGTACCCACTCCTAATTCACGAGCTGCACGAATAATTCTTACAGCAATTTCGCCACGATTGGCAATCAAAATTTTATTAAACATAGATGTTCTCCATATGGGAAAATACCCCGAGCTTTTGCTCAATGGGTGTTTTGAAAGGAATGATAAAAAAGAAAGTTATTCCCAACAAAACAATTTTTTGATAAATAAAAATAAGTCCGAATTTACCATAAGTAAAAAATCTTATGGTTAAAATAAATTTTTGTTTCTTAATCATAAAAAATATGATTATTTTTAAATGAAGATGAGCTATTTACCTAAGGCAGGACACAACCTGACATCTTCGATATCAGGTCACCTTGACCGTCTTTAATCCATACTCGCTACATCGCTAAAGCGATTAGTCGTAATGGTTATAAGCCTATCTCCACTTCGTTTCGCTGTCCGTTTTCTCTACTTGCTAAAGCAAGTGATAAAAAGGCAAGTACTAAAGCACTAACGCCCTAAGGCAAAAGTCAAAGTTCCTTTAGCCGCCAATTTTCCATCAACAGTTGCTTCTGCTTCAACAACCGCAATTGGACCACGACGTTTGATAAATTTAGCATGTAAGACCATTTGATCTCCGGGAGTGACTTGTTTTTTGTACTTAACATTGTCCATTCCCGCATAAAAAACAAGTTTTCCTTTGTTTTCAGGTTTAGATAATTCTAAAACCCCAGCCGCTTGTGCGAGAGCTTCCATAATCAAAACCCCTGGCATTACTGGATATTGTGGAAAATGTCCTTGGAAAAATTCTTCATTAATCGTCACATTTTTAATTGCTGTAATTTCATCCTCAGCAATATCAATCACACGATCGACTAATAGAAATGGATAACGATGAGGCAAAGCCTCCATAATTTCAGTTACATTAATGTTTACTTCAGTCATTTATTCTCACTTTTCTTTTAGAGATTCACTGACAGAACTTGTCAGTAAATTCTCTGGCACCTAAACCAGAGCTGTCAGTAACTTTTACATCAAAGATAAACTGACAGAGCTTTGTCAGTAATTTTTTTATTTGATTCTCATCAAATCTTGACCAAATTCAACGACATCTTCTCCAGAAACCATAATTTCCGTGATGACTCCATCTTTTGGTGCAGGAATTTCATTCATTACTTTCATTGCTTCAATAATAAGCAAAGTTTGACCTTTTTTAACTGAATCACCAACTTTGGCAAATTCAGCCTTATCTGGTGAAGGTTTAAGATAGGCCACACCCACTAATGGAGAAGTAACTGCTTCACCCTCAGCTTCAACAGCCGCTTCACTTGCCACGGGCACTTCTGTACTTTCTGCAACTGGCGTTGCTTGTTTAGCTGTAAATGCAGGTGCAGTAGGTGCAGCACTTTGAGCTCCAACAAGGGCTTGACCTTCATTTTTAGAAAATGATAATTCACCATCAGCATTTTTCCAAGAAAATTCACGTAAAGTAGAACCATTGAATTGGTTCATCAAATCTTTTACTTCTGAAATGTTCATTTTTATTTACTCTCCACTCCATTTCTTGAATGCCAATACAGCATTGTGTCCACCGAAACCAAAGTCTTGCGACAATGCAAGATTAATATCAGCAGGTTTACCTTCACCAAGAACAACATTAATTGTCATTCCTTCATCAAGTTCAGTTGTTCCAGCATTTACTGGTGCATATTGATTCAAAAGTGCTTGAACAGTTGCAACTGCTTCAATTGCACCTGTTGCACCAAGTGCATGACCGTGCAATGCTTTTGTAGATGAAACATAAGCTTTATCGCCAATTACATTGTGAATTGCTTTGCTTTCAGTTTCTTCATTGGCATGTGTTGAAGTTCCGTGTGCATTAACGTAATCAACATCAGCTGGACTTGCACCAGCTTCTTCCAAAGCCAATTTAATCGCATTTTCAGCACCCACTCCTGAAGGAGTTGTCATATGGAAAGCATCATTTGTATTTCCGTATCCAACAATCTCAGCCAAGATATTAGCGCCACGAGCTTGTGCATGTTCAAGGCTTTCCAAAATCAATACACCAGAACCTTCACCCATTACAAATCCAGAACGATTTTTATCAAATGGAATACATGCTTTTTCAGGGTCAGTTTCTTTAGTCAAAGCAGTCAAGTTAGCAAAACCTGCAATTCCAAGTTCACAAATAGCCGCTTCAGCACCACCAGCAATCATTGCATCAGCGTAACCATGTTTGATTTCACGGAAAGCTGAACCAATTGAATTAGCACCAGCCGCACAAGCCGTTACTTCAGCACGCGAAACCCCACGAGCACCTGTACGTAAAGCAACGTTACCAGTTGCCATATTAGCAATAGCAAGTGGAACGTAGAGTGGTGCTACCCCTTTACGAGGTCCTTTAGCGACAATTGCTTGTGAATTTTTTTGTGATTGTTCAAGTCCACCAATCCCAGAAGCCATGATACAGCCCAAACGGTCAAAATTAGTATTTTCTTCTGTAATACCAGACATTTCCATTGCATCAAGTGCTGCATAAACCGCATAAAGTGAGAAAGTATCCATGCGTCGTGCATCTTTTTTCTGGAAATATTTATCAAATGGAAATTCTTTTACTTCTGCTGCAACAGAAATCCCTGTTGCTTCAGCATCAAAGTGAGTGATTGGACCAATTCCAGTTTTACCAGCTTTAAGATTGTTCCAAAATTCTTCTGGGCTATTTCCAATTGCACTAACTACACCATAACCAGTGATAACAACTCTATTTGTCATATTTTTATCCTCTTAATTTTAAAATTTATCAATGAATAATTTACATTGAAACTCCACCATCAATGGTAAGTACTTGTCCAGTCATATATTCTTGTTCAGCCAAGAATTGAGTTGCTGTTGCAATTTCTTCAGGCATTCCAAAACGTTTCATTGGAATTTGCCCTTTCATTGCATCTTTAACTTTATCAGAAAGAACTTCAGTCATATCTGATTCAATAAATCCTGGAGCCACAGCATTGACACGAACATTTCGTGCCGCAACTTCTCTAGCAATTGATTTTGTCAAACCAATAAGTCCTGCTTTTGAAGCGGCATAATTTGCTTGCCCAGCATTTCCCATAAGTCCAACAACTGATGAGATATTAATAATTGCTCCAGAACGAGCTCTGGTCATCGGTTTCAATACAGCCTGTGTCATATTGAAAGCCCCAGTCAAGTTGATTTTAAGAACAGACTCAAAATCTTCTTCTGACATTTTCAAAGATAAACCATCACGAGTAATCCCTGCATTGTTTACCAAAATATCTACTGAACCAAGAGTTTCAATCGCTTCTGCAACCATTCGTTTTGCATCTTCTGATTTTGAAATATCACCAGAAATACCAATTGCTTTAACACCATAGGCTGTAAATTCAGCTAATAATTCTTCTGAAATTGCTGAACGACCATTAATAATTAGATTAGAACCCGCTTTAGCAAATTGAAGCGCAATTGCTTTACCAATTCCACGTGTTGAACCAGTCACAAAGACATTTTTATTTTTAATTTCCATTATTTAAGATATGAGCCCGCCTAAGAAGTTTTAGCACTTTAGTACTAAGATTTCAAAAGGACAAACTCAATTCCTTTCTTCAATTTTACTGATTAATCAAAGCTTCAAATGAAGCTAAATTTTCAACATTAGCAATTTCTGCATTTTTATCAATTTTTTTAATGAAACCTGAAAGTACTCTCCCAGGACCAACTTCAATAAAGCGAGTCGCCCCTAGTTTTTGCATTGTTTCAACAGATTCATAAAAACGAACTGGTTCCATGACTTGACGCGTCAAAAGTCCTTTGACTTCATCATTTTTCATTACTTTGGCACTCGTATTTGAGATTAATGGTAATTCAAAAGGTCTAAAATCAATTTTATCAAGCTCCAAAGCCAATTTTTCAGATGCTGGTTTTAAAATTGCTGTATGGAAAGGTCCTGAAACTTTTAATTCAATAAGTTTACGAACTCCGGCTTCTTTTAGCAACTCAACAGCATAATCAACCGCCTCAACTTCACCACCAATAACAATTTGTGCGGGCGTGTTATAATTTGCTGGACTCACAATACCGCCTTTAAATTCGGCCGCTTTCTGGCAAATTTCTTCAATCAAGGCTGGGTCTGTGTTCATTACAGCGACCATTTTACCAGAACCAGTCGGTGCAGCTTCTGTCATATATTGACCACGTTTAGCTACAAGCTTAACTGCTTCTTGAAAATCAATGATTCCTGATGCTACCAAGGCAGAATATTCACCAAGACTAAGACCAGCAACAAGGTCAGGTTTAATCCCATTCTCACTTAACAAACGTAAAATAGCAACAGAGGTTGTTAAAATTGCAGGTTGAGTGTACTTTGTTTCATTTAGTTTTTCTTCATCATTATCAATCAAAGCTCGCAAATCATATCCTAAAGCTTGACTTGCTTCATCAAAAGTTGCTTTAACTGTTTCATATTGGTCATATAAGTCACGTGCCATTCCAAGCTTTTGTGCCCCTTGACCTGAGAATAAAAATGCTGTTTTAGTCATAATATATAGTAATCAACCTTTTGAATCAATGATTCAAAATCAGTCAATTAGAATTCCTCGTATTTTCTTTTATAAAGTTAATTATTAGTATTGTAAAATGTTTTTTATCTTAAAAAAAATGACATTCTTCAATATGAAAATTATAGGACAAGCTCAGTATATCATTACTGAGCCCCCTATACTAGAATTCTATTTTGAAAATAGAACTAGTCCAACGAAAAGAAGGGGCGAAATTCGCAAAAGAATCAACTCCTTTGCTCGCTTCACCCCCATCCCGAATTATTTGTTGTTTTCTACGTATTTAACGAGGTCAGCAACTGTTTTCATATCTGCTTCTGTATCAACTTCAACGTCGAATTCGTCTTCGATGTCATTGATGATTTGGAAAAGGTCAAGTGAATCAGCGTCGAGCTCTTCAAATGAAGTTTCGAGTGTTACTTCTTCTTTTTCTTTACCGAGTTCGTCAACGATAATATCTTGTACTTTTTCAAATACTGCCATAATTTTTTCTCCTTTAATTGAGTGAAAATATTTATATTATATCCGCAAAGCGGTTTATAACCATTAGTTAGTGAAGATTTTTTAAAATCTTCTTGTGAGTCAAAGTTAGCTGATAATGTTTTCTTATATAGACAACTTAAGAAAAACTTGCTAAACTTTGAAGCTCTTATAAATTAATAATTGCTGTACCCCAAGTGAGGCCACCGCCAAATCCTGTCAAGACGACTTTTGTTTGACCGTCCAAACTAAATATACCATTTTTTACAGATTCTGACAACAATATAGGGATGCTTGCTGCCGATGTGTTACCATATTCTTGCATATTTTGAAGGAACTTTTGGCGCGTCACACCAAGCTTTTTAGCCATTTTATCAAGGATTCTTGAATTCGCTTGATGAAGGAGATAATAATCTACTTCTTCAGCAGACAAATTAGCTTTTTCTAAAGTTGCCTGGATATTTTTAGGAACATCACGTACGGCAAAATCAAAAATTGCTCGCCCTTCCATACTCAAGTTTGAACTTTCGTATGAAACAGAGGCAAATGGAGTTTGGATGTCAGCATAACTAGAAAGTAAACTGTTCCCACGACTTCCATCTGTTTGCATTTTTTCAGCAAGAATCAGAGGTTGACTCGCGCCAGCTTCAATAAGCACACCAGCAGCTCCATCTCCGAAAAGAACAGCAGTTGATCGGTCTGACCAATCAATTACTTTTGAAAAGACTTCTGCGCCAATGACAAGCCCTCGTTGATATGCTCCTGAGGAAATTAATTTTTCCGCTGTTGATAGAGCAAAGACAAAGCCTGAACAAGCCGCAGTCAGATCGTAAGCAAAAGCATTAACTGCTCCTACTTGAGCTTGAACCCGTGCCGCGGTTGAAGGCATCAATGAGTCCGGAGTTACCGTAGCAACAATGATGAAGTCAATCGTTTCTGGGCTTAAATTTGAATCGCTAATCAACTGCTTAGCAACTTTAGCTGCTAAGTCTGAGGTGTTCTCTCCAGTTGAAATATGGCGATTTTTAATCCCTGTCCGACTGTAAATCCATTCATCATTAGTATCCATTATTTTGGACAAGTCATCATTAGATACCACATTTTCAGGCACATAGTGTGCCACTTGCGTAATTTTCGCAAAAGTCATTATTTCATATTCTCCAAAGAATCGTGTAAGGTTGCAAGTTCACCAGCCAATTTATTTTCAGTAGTTCCATAAACGCTATCAAATAGATTATCTGTAATCGTATGGAAAAATTCACGGTGAGTTGCACAAAGCTCATCACCCTTCGATGTCAGTATAATGTGAGTCACTCGTCTGTCCGCTGTAGAACGCTTGCGTTCAATATATCCCTTATCTTCTAATCGATTGAGGGTAATTGTAATTGTTGACAAGGCCAATTTTTGATTTTTGGCAATATCTGTCGCACGACAAGTTCCTAGCGTATGAACCAGTGTCAAAATTTGTAATTCTTTTACTGTTACATCTGAATAAGCTGAGTCCTTTAAAAATTGCTCCTCTAATATCATAAAATCATGAAAGAGTTGAATCAGCCATTCATTCACCTTATCAAAATCCGTTTTCATCTGTCATCCTCTTCATTATTTAGATGTGAGTCCGACTTTAGACATTACGAAAAAAAGAAATTGAAATCAATAAAACCCTTTATGAAATTTTATTATTACATTTAGATAGGGGATAAACTGATGCAAAAAAACATCATCAACTTACCCCCTGATTTATTATTCTATTTTTTCTTTCTCGCAAGATGAACTCAATTTGTTTTTATATTGCAAATGGTTTTCTGTATCAAATTATATTATTTTTTAGAATGATTTGCAAGTAATAATTTTTAGAAAACGTCATCATTGCTCAATTTTTATAAAAAATATTAGTTTCTGTCAGCAAAATTTGCCTTCCCAAACTACTGACAGAAATAATTTCAACAAAAAAAGTTACTGACAGAAAATTTAAAGTTTTCATCAGTAACTTTTGAATTCATTAGGCAGGATTGCTGGCAATAATTTCTAATTGACCAGACAAATTCCATTTTTCAATTTTGCTTGGTAAGATGAAATGAGCTCCTTTTTCAACTGGATATTCATTTCCATCAACTGTTAATTTTCCTTGACCATCAAGTACAGAAACTAAAGTGTAATCAGCAACTTTGGCAAATTCATGGTCACCATGAATTTGCCATTTATAAACATCAAAGAAATCTGATTTCACAAGAGTTGTAATTTCTGCATCAGCAAATTTTTCAGTTTTAACTTGATTTTCAGGAACTTTGTCGCCCGGAATATTCAATACATCAATTGATTGTTGAATATGTAATTCACGTAGATTTCCTTGGTCATCTTTACGGTCGAAATCATAAACACGGTAAGTTGTATCAGAAGATTGTTGTGTTTCAAGAATAACAATTCCAGCACCGATTGCGTGCATTGTTCCTGACGGAACATGGAAGAAATCTCCTGTTTTCACTTTTACCTTACGTAACAAATGATCCCAATCACCAGATTTAATCATTTCTGCTAATTCTTCACGTGATTTAGCATTATGTCCATATATAATCTCAGCGCCTGGTTCAGCTGAAATAATGTACCAACATTCAGTTTTTCCAAGTTCACCTTCATGTTTTTGTCCATATTCATCATCTGGATGAACTTGCACAGAAAGCCAGTCATTGGCATCTAAAATTTTAGTTAGTAAGGGAAAAACTTCTTTTTTACTATCACCAAACAATTCGCGGTGACTTGCGTATAATTGGTCAAGTTTTTGACCTTTAAATTCGCCATTAGCAATTGTTGACACACCATGTGGATGAGCAGAAATAGCCCAATATTCACCAACTTTGTCTGATGGCAAATCATAGCCAAACTCTTTCAAATGGTCGCCGCCCCAGATTTTTTCTTGCAAAACTGAGTTCAAAAACAATGGTTCTTTCATAATTTCCTCCAAATGAGCAGATTTTATTCGCTTTCATTTCACAATGTCTATTATATCACAAAATTTATCTAGAACAATTCTGTCAGTATTTTTATGACAAAAAAAGTTACTGACAGAACTGTCAGAATGTATTCAACCTAAAGAATACACTCAATTTTTTCGTCAGTAACTTTTTTAATTAATATTCTGATTTATTGTTAAGTCCACGAAGAAGCTCATCAATTTTTGAACCATATTCAACAGATTCATCTTTTGCAAAAGTTAAATCTGGAATTTTGAAAATGGTCATGCGTTTTGCCAATTCACTTTTGAAAAGTCCGGTTGCTTTTTTCAAAGCAGTTGCGGCTTTTTCATTATCAGAGGCAAGATTTGACAAGAGGCTATAATAAACAGTCGCTTGACTCAAATCACCAGTCAATTGAACATCAGTGATATTTACATCTTGAACACGTGGATCACGTACTTTATTTCGTAAAATATCATTGATTTCGCGTTGAATTTCTACAGCGACACGGTCGCTACGAAAAGAATTTCCCATTTTCTCCTCCTATTTTTTCGTTTAAAATGTAGATAAATGATTTTTAAATCACTTTTCCACACCCACATTTAAAATGAGTAAAAGCTCCCAGAAACAATAAACTTAAATAAAATTCATCATTTTTAACCAGTCGCCCTCACCTTTTATTTAACTGAGTTCACCCTCTTAGAAGTCCGTGAAAATAGACAAAGTGGAACCTACGCTACGCGTATAACCATATTTCTCTATCTACGCTGTCCCTTCTCGCTAAACTGCTAAACCAGTTAGTCGAAGTAGCATTTATCATAACTTCTGGACAGTCGAGCTCACACCTTATTATTTACGTTCGATTTCAACCATTTTGTAAACTTCAAATGTATCGTCAATTTCAACATCGTTGAAGTCTTCAACCATCAAACCACCTTCTTGAGCATTTCCGATTTCTTTAACGTCATCTTTGAAATGTTTAAGACTGGCAATAGCTCCATCATGAATCACGACACCTTCACGAATGACGCGGACAGAAGCATCACGGGCAACTTTACCACGAATAACCATAAATCCGGCAATTGTACCAACTTTAGAAACGTTGAATGTTTCGCGAACAATTGCTTCACCAATGATTTCTTCTTTGAACTCAGGATCAAGCATTCCACGCATTGCTGTTTCAACTTCTTCAATTACTTTATAAATGATGCTGTGCAAACGAATATCAACTTCTTCTTGAGCCGCTTGTTCACGTGCAAGACCAGTTGGACGAACATTGAAACCAATGATAATCGCATTTGATGCTGCTGCAAGTGAAATATCAGACTCTGAAATTGCCCCAACAGCTGAATGGACGATATCTACTTTCACACCTTCAACTTCAATTTTTTGAAGTGAAGCAGCAAGCGCTTCTGCAGAACCTTGAACATCGGCTTTGATGATAATGTTAACAGATTTAGTTTGACCTTCTTTAAGAGTATCAAAGAGATTGTCCAAGTTAACACGGCGTGTATTTTGACGTTTGATCAATTGAGCACGTTTAGCACGTTCTTCCCCAGCCGCACGAGCTGCTTTTTCATCTTCAAATACTGCGAAGTGATCACCAGCTTGTGGTACGTCAGAAAGACCAGTTAATTCAATTGGAGTTGACGGACCAGCTTCTTTAATACGACGTCCGAGGTCATTTGTCATTGTACGAACACGACCATATGTGTTTCCGACAACAATTGGATCTTGAACATGAAGTGTTCCTTGTTGTACCAAGAGAGTTGCAATTGCCCCTTTACCTTGGTCAAGACGTGCTTCAACAACAGTACCAATGGCACGAACAGTTGGGTCAGCCTTAAGTTCTTGCACTTCTGCCACAAGAAGAACTGTATCTAACAATTCATCAAGATTTTGGTTAAATTTAGCCGAAATTTCAACGAATTCTGAACCATTTTCTGGATCCCAAGCGACTGGGAATACACCATGTTCAGTAAGTTCTTGTGTTACACGTTGTGGATTTGCACCTGGTTTATCAATTTTGTTGATTGCAACAATAATTGGCACCCCAGCGGCTTTAGAGTGGTTGATTGCTTCAATTGTTTGTGGCATTACACCATCATCAGCAGCAACTACAAGGATTGTAATATCTGTGACAGAAGCACCACGAGCACGCATAGAAGTGAAGGCTTCGTGACCTGGTGTATCAAGGAAAGTAATTTTCTTACCATTTGCTTTGATTTGGTAAGCACCAATATGTTGAGTGATACCACCTGCTTCACCCTCAGTCACACGAGATTCGCGGAAACGGTCAAGCAAAGTTGTTTTACCATGGTCAACGTGTCCCATAATTGTAACAACAGCTGGGCGTTCAACCATGTTTTCTTCTTTAAGATAACCATCTTCAACAAACAAACGTTCAATATCTGATTTATCTTCTTCAACTTTTTTGACTGGTGTTACACCATAATCCATGAGAATCAACTCAATTGTATCTTCATCAAGTGATTGGTTTTGATTGACCATTGTTCCCATCATGAAGAGTTTTTTGATAATTTCAGCTGGTTCGCGTTTGATTGATTTAGCAATATCTTGAACATTCATTCCTACTTCATATTCAAGACTTTCTGGTAATTCATGGAATTTACGTTGAGTTGCTGGAACACTTGAAGATTGGTTGTTTTGGTGACGACCACGACCACCTTTTTGATTCCAGTTTGAGTTACGCGCATTACGAACTTGATTACGATTATCATTTACGCGAAGTGGACCACCTTTACGGTTACCATCTTTTGTATTATCGCGGTTATTATCAGATTTTTTACGGTCACGGTCACGACGGTTTGTTTTACCAGAAGTAGCTGGTGTAAACGAATCTGTTGCTGGTGCACTACCTGATGAAGCGAATTTGTCACGTTTTTGACCTTGATTTTGTCCTTGACCAGATGAACGGTTCTTATCATAATGGTTTCCACCTTGACCATTCCCATTTTGGTTAGGACGGCGATTATCATTACGATTATTTCGGTCATTACGATTTTTGTCGAATTTTTTCTTTTCAGGACGAGCTGCCGCTTGTTCTTTTTTGATATCTTCGGCACGTTTAATAACTTTGATTTGAATTCTTGGTTTTTGAGTCAATGATTTTTTCTTTTCTTCAGTAACAACTGGTTCTTTTTTATCAGCAACATTTTCTGGTTTTACTTCAGCTTTTGACGTTGCTGTATTATCTTTTGTTTCTACTTTTTCAACTTTTGGCTCAGATTTAGCTTCAACTTTTGGTTCAGCTTTTTTAACTGGTTCACTAGCTTTAGGTTTTTCTGTAACAACAGGATGTTCAGTTGATGCAACTTCTACTTTTGCTGCTTTTTCAGCTTCTTCTTTAGCTTTAATTCTTGCTAAAATTGCTGGGTCCTCAACAACTGCTTTTCCAGCAAATGTGCGTGGATGGTCTTCCTTGTTTTTCTTTGCTGACTCAGCAGCTTTTGGTTGACTTTTTTTAACAGGTTTTTCAGCAACTTTAGCAGTTTGGTCAATGCCTGTTTTTGCACTTTGAATGATTTTTTCTGCTTGTTCTGCTGTTACAGAACTTGAATGTGATTTCACTTCAAAACCGAGAGTTTGTGCTGCCGAAACAAGTTCAGCATTTGTTAATCCAGTTTCCTTAGCAATTTGGTTTATACGTTTTTTATCAGACAATCTTTGTCCTCCTTATATCATCAATTGTTCATGAGGCTCTCCATTTTCTTTGCAAATCCATCGTCCACAAGTGCAATAACCTTGCGATTTTGTCCTATGGCGTGCGATAATTCTATTTCTGTAAAGAGTGTTGAGACAGCAATCTCATAATAATTTGATTTATCAGTAATTCTTTTACTCAAATTTGCTGCGGCATCATTGGCAAGAAAAACTAATGTAGCTTTACTGCTTTGAATTGATTTAATCACCAATTCTTCACCACTAATAATTTTTCCAGCTCGTTTTGCAATTCCTAGTAAATTTGAAATTTGTTGTTTTTTATCCATCTTTAGTCGTAGTCCGGCGCTAAATCAGCGGAATAGGTTGCAGATTCAAGTTCTCGTCGAGCAACAAGGTGTTCAACATAAGTGATTAACTCATCATAGAACTCATCAGCAATTTTAGTTTGAAAAGCTCGGTCAAAAACACGTTTTTTCTTAGCTTCTCTTGCCTCTTTATTCAAAATAGCAATATAAGCTCCGCGTCCATGTGCTTTACCAGAAGGGTCAATTGAAATTTCTCCCTCTTTATTATACGCAATCCGTAACAAATCCTTTTTGGGAAATTGTTCATTCGAGACTAAAGATTTTCTCATTGGAGTTTTTTTCTGTTTCATCGAAAATCCTCAAAATTTCTGTTGAAAAAATGACTGTCAGCCAATTTCTTGACCACTAGAATATCAGCCATTTTACTGACAGACCTATAAAAAGAAATTTTCAGCACCTTTGTGCTTTTTCTAAAATATTATTTTCTGTCAGTAAATTTTCAAGCTTTTAAAATTTATTCTTTACTTTCGCTAACTTCAGGTGTTTCAACAACTTCTTCAACTACAAGAGTTTCGTCAACTTCAGTTGTTGGAATTTCTTCCCCATCTTCACCCACGAATTCATAATCATTCATATTGAATTCATCAGCCGCTTTAATATCAATTTTACTGTTTGTAACGTGTGCAGCAAGACGAACATTTTGACCACGTTTACCAATGGCAAGTGACAATTGGTCGCGCGCAACAACTGCTAAACTTGAACCATCAGCAGTAATCAAAACTTGTTCAATACGAGCAGGTTTTAAAGCATTGGCAACAAGTGTCGCTTTATCTTCTGACCATTCAATGATATCCATTTTTTCACCCGCAAGTTCGCGAATGATTCCTTGGATACGTGAACCTTTAGCCCCAACCATTGTACCAATTGCATCAACATTTTCATCATGACTTTGAACGATGACTTTAGCACGGTCTCCAGCATCACGAGCAATTGATTTGATTTCAACAGTTCCATCAAAAACTTCAGGAATTTCTTTTTCAAACATACGTTTGAGCATATCAGGCGCAGTACGTGAAATGAAGACACGAGTTCCTTTTGGAGTCAAGACAACATCAGTAACATAAACTTTTACACGGTCTCCCACATGGAAGTTTTCTTGTGGAATTTGGTCTTTCTTAGTCAAAAGAGCATCAACACGGCCAAGATTTACATAAACGGCACGAGCATCAACTTTTTCAACAGTTCCTTGGATGATTTCATCTTTGTAACGGCTATACTCGTTATAAATAATTGTGCGTTCTTCTTCACGCATTTTTTGCATGATAACTTGTTTAGCAGCTCCAGCAGCAGTACGAGCAAAATCTTTTGGTTTTTCTTCAAACATAATTTTGTCGCCAATTTCATAGTGAGGATTTAATTCATGCGCATCCTCAAGTGAAATTTCAAGACGACTATCGAAAACTTCATCCACGACTTCACGAGTCGAATAAACATTGAAGTTTCCTTTCTTTTCATCAAAGATAACTTTAACATTTTGTGCTTGACCATATTGACGCTTGTAAGCTGCTGTGATAGCTTGCTCAATCGCTTCAATAACAATCTCAGATTTGATTCCTTTTTGCTCTTCTAACATTGCAAAGGCGTTCAGCATTTCTTTGCTCATTTTTTTCTCTCTTTCTTTTTATAAGAAAATTTCATTTTTAATATAAGCTAAGTTCGACTACCTTGAATCAAGGAAGTTCTACATTTTCGCCTAACTCAAGGAAATCGAACTCAGCTTCTAATTATTGATTCTCTTTAGAAAAATCAATAAATCCTGTCATATCTTTAAAATTTAACCATCGTTTGTGCTTTTGCAACAGCAGATAAAGGAATTTCAATATTTTTATGACGGGTCTTATCCAAGACATCTACCACTAAAGTTTCTCCATCAAAGCTTACCAAATCACCAGTAATTTCTTTTTCATTATTGATTTTTTGATAAAGTTTAACGAAAATATACTCACCAACTGCACCCGCAAAATGCTCAGCTTTACGCAAAGGACGTTCAGCTCCTGGACTTGCAACCTCTAGTAGATAACCTTCTGTTGGAAACGGGTCTGGACTAATGGTATCAAGCAAAGGTGAAATGATTTCACTCAACTCAGCCGTCTCATCAATTTCGATTCCGCCTTCTTTATCCACCAGAATTGAAAGCATCATATCTCCACCAAATTTTTCCCATTCAACTGCAAACAGTTCAAACGGTTGAGGAATATGAGGTCTAATGAAATCTTCTACAATTTTAACAACATCATTCATAGGCAATTCTCCTTTCATAAAATACAAAGTTAAAGTCAACTTCTATTTTAAAAACACAAGAGAAGGAGCGCCCTTACGAACGCTCCTTTCTAATAGTTTATTTATATTTATTATAACACGTTTCAAGTAAAAGTCAAGCACACATTTTAAATTTTTTATTAAGCCATTTTCATTAGTCTAAAGCCAGTTTATCCTTGAAAAAGCCTATCTCGAAGAGTACAATAAAAATTGTTGTAAAAATTATCCGTAATTAACTTAGGGAGTTAACAAATATGAAAATTTACCTGCAATTATTAATCATTTTTGGCTTTTCTTTTATTGGAAATGTCATTTCAAACGTCTTTCGTTTACCAGTTCCAGGCTCTATTCTAGGAATGATACTACTTTTCCTCGCATTACAATTCAAAATTCTTGAATTTCGTCATGTTGATGAAGCCGGCAGCTTTCTTATCAATAATATGACCATTTTATTTTTGCCAGCCGGTGTTGGAATTATGGCCAAATGGAATTTGATTAGCCACTTTTGGGCACAAATCCTCTTGATTGTTGTTGGAGCACTCGTTATAAATATGCTCATCTTAGGAAAATTAGTTGAATGGATTAAAGTTAAATTTGAAGGCGATTATGTCGCTTTAAAACCAGATACTACCGTCACTTCTTCCACTGAAGACCAATAATTTGGAGCATATAAAATCATGAATATTATCACTACCGACCCTCTCTTTGGCTTTGTCCTTACCGTTCTTGTCTTTATGATTGGAGTACGAATTAATGAAAACTTTCGTAAGCCTTGGACAAACCCACTTCTTTTTGCGACTGTCGTAATAATCCTAATTCTCTCACTAGCTCATATCCCTTATAAAAACTATTATATCGGGGGTTCAATTATCAATGACCTTATTGGACCTAGTACCGTTGCTCTTGGAATTCCTCTCTATAAAACTTTCCACTTGATGAAACATCACGCGCGCTCAATTGTTAGCTCAATTGCTATTGCGGCTCTAGTCAACTGTATTTTTACCGCCCTTTGTGCTAAGTTTTTCAGCCTTAGTAAACTCGCTTCTCTTTCAATTTTCCCTAAATCAGTAACCACTGCAATGGCTATGGGAATTTCAGATAAAATGCATGGTGTTGAACAAATTACCGTTGTTGTCGTTGTTGCTACAGGAATCCTCACAAGCGTGCTGGGCGGCCCTCTCTTAAAACTCTTTAGAATTACTGACCCAGTTGCACAAGGGATTGCCCTCGGAGGAACTGGACATGCTGTCGGAACCGGAACAGCGATTGAACTTGGAAAAACCCAAGGTGCAATGGCAGCTCTTAGTATCGGAGTGACTGGTATTATGTATGTGATATTTGCTCCAATCATTGCCAAAATCATTCTTGGCTATTAAAAAACTCCTATATAAATAAATAAGGTTGAACATTTAATTGTCCAACCTTATTTATTTAGCTAAATTTAATCATTTTATTTAACTTCTTCTTTTTTTCTGCGTTTTTTTAAGCAGATAATAATCAGAAATAAGACAAAACCATAAGAAGTTAATAAAAGAGAACTAGCTACAACAGTTTTTGGTAATAATCCAAAAACTTTTTTTGATGAATCATCCTTACTTTTAGGAGCTTTAGGAACTTCAATTGGTTTAGGAGCAGGCTTAGGTTTGTTTGGAGGTCCGGTTTTTTCCTTATCAACACTAGATTTAGGATAAATATAAACTTCATTTAATCCTGAAACTGGAGCCTTGATTACCAAAGGTAAAGCTGCTTTCAGCAAACCTTTCTGAGGGTTAGTTTGTTCTTCAATCAAATAATAACCATCAGACACAGATAAACTAGCTACTCCATTAGAGTCAGTCGCCAAATCAGCAACCTCTTTTAAAACTGTATAACTTGATGGCGGTGGATTTATTGCCTTAAGTTCTGAACCATCCCCAGTAGGTGAAATTTCATAAACTAAATAATGAATTCCAGAAAGAACTGACAGTTCGTTTCCTAAATTATCCAAGGGGAGGTTATTAATCTGTAGTCCATCATTTGTCGTCTGATTCTCACTAAAGCCTGTCGCTCCAGGGCTTAGCCCATATTTTACAATAATTAAGCGACTATCAGCAAAAGCTTTTTGACTGACAAGTCCCAAAAACAAAAGCAAAGTGACTATTAAGACCCCCATTAACTTGCTACATTTTGTCAATTATCCCTCCCCCTTTCTTTAATTTATTAATATTCAAGCATTTTATATATTTTATATATCCCAATGCTTCTTCTGTTTTCAAAACATACTGCATTATTTTCTTATCACTAGTAAAAACAGGACCTATGACAAGCGCATGTTTTTCATCCCCATAACCTTGTTTCTCATTAATATAATTTTGCCAGTTTTCCGTTTTATCTTTAAATATCCAGCGGGACAACTTTTTAATTCTTTTTAATCGATAAACATTTAAGAAAAGCTCTACTGAGTTCAGCTTTTCTTTTTGAGCAAATTCATCTAACCACTGAAACGCTAGTTTCTTAGAATCAGTTAAATAAAAACCTTCACCAAAATCTCCTACCAATTGTCCATCAGAAAGAACAGGTTTTTCAATTTTTCTAGCAGCAACATGATATAAGTTCCGCTTTCTCCCAAAGAGTAACCATAAAAGATAGACTAATCCCAGAAACATTAAGAAAGCAGACCCAAACATCACCCAAAAATTATAACCAAACTGATTGCGTTGAATATTTTCTTGTGGTGTAATCTTTGATAATGCTGTCCTTTCACCAGTAACTAGTAATCTTTTGTTATTAATTCCTGTCGGATAACAAGTGACTAAAGTCACCAAATCTCGTCCTTTTTCAATACTCAAAGATGAAACTTGATTGGGAGCAACGATGCGAATATCATTAATCTTGTATTTTAGAGTGAGATTCAAAACATGAAGATAAAAGATATCACCATTTTTGAGTTTATCTAGATTAGTAAATAAAGTATCATTCACTCGCCCAGAATGAGCAGGTAAGACAGCATGACTATTGATTCCTCCAATTGGCAAAGAGGATTGAGGCACATGTCCAACCCCCAGTCCCAAAATTTTTTCAGAATCTCCATGATAGATTGGAATATCACTGACTTTAATCTGAGGAATCGTGATGAAACCCATCATTCCCGTAGTATCAATTTTTAAGACATTGTTATAGTTAGGAATTGGCTTATTCCAAGCAATATGCTGACTTGCATCATAGATATATTCATTGTAAAGTTGCGCGTTATAAAGCTGTGCCTGAGTCAAAATTTTCTTGACTCTTTGACTTCCGATTGTCGAAAGACTATTATCATATTTTTGGACTGATTTAACATTTTGCTGACCTGCCAGATAATTAACGACAATCGGATAGAACAAGAGCCCAATGGCAATTATTCCCAGCACCATGCTAAGAAAATTTCGGAAACTAAAGCCCTTTTTACGAGAGGTTTTTGGTTTTTTTCTTGCCATTATCCCTCCATAATCTACTTAACCCTTTATAAGCATTTTCACTTTGTCCTAGATAAAATATTATTATTTGACAACTTCTTCTTCATTATCTTTACGACGTTTGATAGCAAAAGCAATCACACCAGAAACAGTTGCAATAGCAATGATACCTGCCAAGCCTTCGCCACCTGTAAATGGTAAAGCAAATGGTTTAGTATTAGAAATTTTTGTATTTGCTGCTACTGGGGCTGTAGTGGCTGGCACGGCACCAGTCAAGTTAGCTGCTGTACTTGGAGCTGGCAATTGATAACCTTTAGGTGCGGCAACTTCGACAAGATAATAGTTTGTTGTATTGCTTGCATCTGTATCAACATCTACTAAGTTCAAAACTTTAAAGGTTGCAATACCATCTGCAGCCGTTGTAAAGGTAACAGGAACCGTGCCAGTCACACTAGCGTTCCCTTGATTATCACCCATAACGAATCCCGCATTAGTCGCTGTTTCTAAAGCACTAGTATCTCCTGTTGCTGAGTTGTTGAAGTAAGCAGCATTAGCAGTAACAAAGGCTTGAGCATCAGCTTTGCTATCCGCACGAACAACCGTAAATGTTGCTCCTGCCAAAGTAGCATTTGAGCTTCCGTCAATCTTCGTCATGTCAACCCCACCGACATTCAAAGTTGATTGAACTGGCTTAGTAGTTGAAAGGTCGGCACCATAAGCATTGGTAATGCTTGTTGTTGCTGAATCTTTAGCAGAAGCGACAACATTTGTCTTAACAGTTGATGGAATAACGATATTCAAAGCTCCGTCGGCATTTCCTAATAAAGTTGCGACATGTTCTTGTCCATCAGCCGTTAAAGTCACAGCGATTTTTCCATTACCGTCATTTGTGACTGTATAGTCCGTTGTTGGATCTAATGTACCAGCACTTGTTCCGTCACCTTTAGTTACATTGACAATAACTGTACTTGTTGAAGCAGCCGAACTATCCACGAGGTTATTTGGTAATTGGTCTGTGACAACATAAGTTCCTGTGACATTATTTGTTCCGTCGCCATTGTTGGTTTGTGAAGAGTCAAAAACAGTATTAACATTCCAGTTAACAGTATTACCAGCCGCTGCTGTCGTTGTATTTTGGTCATTGTTATTCGCAATCCAATCTCCGTTAGCGACATTTTCGTTACCGGCATTATTATCCGCATTCGTCAATGTCTGAAGTGCTGTTGTTCCTTGCGTTTGTGAACCATTGGGCAAGAGATTATTTGGTGTTTTTCCGTTGTAGTTATCATCAGCATTTGTCGTTGCTACATCAGACAAACCAGCAGAACTTGACATGTCAAGTTTTGGATAAACATTTACAATGCCAGCTTGACTATCACTCGTATTGACTTGGACGATAAAATCACCAACAGTTGTAATCCCATTAACCGTTGTTACCTGATGAAAAAGATAGTAACCATTGGTCAAGCCTGTAAAGTCGGCAAGCCCTGAAGTATCCGAAGTTGCTGTTACTGCGCTTCCTGAGAAAAGAGGGTCAGTCACACCAGTTGGAACACCTGTACCTGTATATTTTGTGGCTGAAAAAGTTACATTTGACATGACACTAGGACTCGTTCCTTCAAGTGTACTTTGTTGACTACCATCATTTTTAGTTGTTCCACTATTTCCGGCTTGTCCGCCAGTTTGATTATTGGCAATACCAGTATCAGGATTAGTGTTATCATTATTGGTTGTTCCAGATGTATTACCTGCTGCAGATTGAGCATAAATTGCCACTTCGCCATTGGAGATTTGGTCTTTAACGTTTGTTGTTTTAGCATTTACTAATCCTGTACCAGCACCCGCAAGTGTTGCTGCTGCGAGGAGCCCTAAGGAAGCGAGGGCAAATTTTTTATTGATTGATTTGAATGTCATTTTGTTCTCCTATTATTAAATAAATCAGATTGAGTAATTTGTAATTTTTATCTTTAAATAGCTGATATTTCGCTATTTTAATACCTATGAGGCTTTAGAATCAGCTATCATCAGGTGGGTGTTGAGTACCGTCCGATTTTATCTGTCGGTAGAGGTAGGAGAAATTATTTTTTATTTTTTTCATCTTGATTTCCTCCCTTTACTTCTTCTTCGTTTTTACGACGCCCTTTCAGGATAAATCCTGTCCCACCTGCTGCCAGAGCAAGGCCAACAATTCCCGCCATACCCGTACCACCTGTAAATGGGACTTCAAAGGGTTTGACAATACTTAGACTCGTTTGCGAAGTGACAGTATAGTTTTGTAGATTTGCGTTACTGAGGTTTTTTATAAAATCAGTCACATTACTATAAGTTGTCTGAGTTTAGTAAGCTTGTAATCCTAGATAATTTAAGGCATAAAAGGTTTCCGTGTAAGTCCCTTGCGCAAGATTAATGGTCTTTGTTGCATCGCTCCATGAGTTCACTGTGCCGTCTTGTGACCTGATATTAGCAACCACATCATAGCCGTTGATGACCGCTGGCTTGTTATCATCATCAGAACCGTCCACATCTTTGCCAGACGTAATATCAGTTGCTGGTTTATAGTCGCTCCCAACTGTGGCAGTAGAATTCGGATTGGAGCTGATACTCGTGCCGTCATAGACCATATTCATTGTGATTGCCTGAGCAACCGCACCATTCGCAGCAGCTGGAATAGTAGGATTTGCAGCAATTAAGGCAGCCCACGTTTTATAAGTCGTCCCATTCAGCGTATAGCCGGTCACGATATAACGGATACCTGGATAATCTACATCATTAGTGTAGGTCAGATTACCATCTGAACTGCTCCAAGTTGAATCAAGACCCTGACCATTAGTACACGCATTTAAAGCATTCTGCCGCAGGTCCGGAGTCGGGCTACCTACTGTTTTATTTGGAGTTGAGAATGCTGGGTAACCATTAACCTCTCCATTAAAATCTCCAGGGTCATTTCCAGTCACATTGACTGTCAGCGAACTTTTTACAGTATTAGGGGTCAGTTGCAGATAATAACTATTGCCAGTTGCTCCGTATGTTTGACCGCTTGCTGGGAAAGCAGCGGGTGCACTAGCAGTTCCTGTCACAATCGCCGTCCCCGTCGCCGAAGTCCCGGAATAAATCCCTGAAAGGTAATAACCAAAAGGAATTTTATTTGAAGCGGTCGCGGTGGAAACGGTGTTTTAGCCTGCCGGCGCTGTCACCGTGCTACCCGTCACGCCTGTGGCAATCATCGCTGTGGGTGCAGTCGGTGTATTTTGAGCCGTCGACACATAGCCATAATTAAAGTTTGCCGTCTGAGCATTGGCTTGTAACATAATCATGAAAGAGTTATTAGCAGCATTCCCACCTGCTCCGCCATTTGCATTATCATTGGCTGGTTGACTACTGGTTTGACCACCTGTACCAATGGAGGTGGCGCCCATCGTATTACCCGCTGCTGCAATCGCCGCCGTCATTGCGGCGTTCATCGTCGCATAAGTTGCACTGGTGCCATTAGGAAATCCTGTCGTTCCCCCTGCTCCAGTGACAAAATAATAGGTGCCGTTGTATATTACACCAACATAGGACCAACCAGCAGGAGTTGCTGGCAAGGTTGGTGCGGTAATCGTTGTTCCAGTTGTTCCTACTTGTGGACTTGGCACAGCTGGATAAGGAGGCGTGGTTGGGCTGCCATCAGACGTAAAAGCATGTCCATAATTCCAATAAACAGTTTGCGGATTGGCTGTATAGTTGACTTGGAGTGTATTTCCACCAACTGTAACCGGCACGCCTGCCGCCGCTGTGGAGTAAGTATAACCCGCTATCGTCGGCACTTGATAATTATAGGTATTGCCAGTATCGGTCACGGTCGTGCCTGGGGTAGTATTGGAT
>OAWA01000512.1_pt1 | contig 27512 bp, 20 predicted proteins | sample 1516971 | NCBI WGS metagenome assembly OAWA01 (sample SAMEA2580097, study PRJEB22360) | human gut metagenome | biome: human gut; feature: human-associated habitat; material: faeces | place: Denmark | collected 2008/2010
CAGAATGGTCGATGAGGGAAGCGGCCTGGGCGGCGGGAAAAGCCATAAGCTCCTCGCGCTCTTTGAGGATACGGCGGGACTTCTGCCACTCCTCGGGATAGCTCATGCGGATCTCATCGAGGATGTTAAAGAAGACGTCGGCGTCGATAACCTTCATCTGGGCGTTCTTGCCGAACGGCGTCTTAGCCTCTTCGATGAGCCCCTCGAGCTCGTCGACAAGACTCACGATCCTGTCGCCAGGAAAATTCTCGCCCGGCATCCGGTCTCCTTTCATAGGTAACATATCATCGTGTTAGTTTACCACATGCCACCAGGCAATAAAAAACGTCACGAAAAGCGATGTTTGAGCGCTTCGACCACGTTGGGCGGCACAAACGTCGACACGTCACTGCCAAGCGATGCGATCTGACGCACCACCGAACTCGAGATGTAGCCGTACTGCGGAGCACTCATGACAAAGATGGACTCCAGCTCGCTATCCAGGCGATAGTTGAGGTCAGCCTGCTGCAGCTCGTACTCAAAGTCGGTCATGGCGCGCAGACCCTTAACGACGGCACCTGCCCCCTGTTCACGTGCAAAGTCGACCAGCAGGCCGGTGAAGGGCAGTACTTCGACGCCGTCCAAATCGCCGAGGGCCTCGCGAGCCAGCGCAACACGCTCGTCGAGCATAAAGGTGGTGCCCACGCCGTTTTTTCCCTGCGACTCGGCAACGGCGACGATCACGCTGGGGAAGATGCGGCGGGCACGGCGGATCACGTCGATGTGGCCAAACGTGATGGGATCGAAGGTGCCCGGGACGATCACGCGGTTGATGGTGTCATTCATGGGTGTCCTCCGTGGGCGCATCCTCGTCATTTTCGTTCTCGTCAGCATAGTCGTTCTCGTCCTCGACCACCCAGCGCAGCAAGTCAACCGAGGTAATGCCATAGCGCTTCTCCCGCACAGTCTCAAAACCAGCTGGATGAGCGCCCGCATCGGATGCGGCATGCTCAAACAGAGCAAAAGCCCCCGGCGCCAGCAAACCCTGCTGGGCAAGATTTAGCAGCAGCCCCTCAACCGGTTCGGCGCCAAAGGCATACGGCGGATCGAGCAGGACCAGATTAAAGGGACCACCCGGCACACGGCCGCGCGAGGCGCTCACCAGCACATCGCCGGTAACGACGCGCCAACGCGAGCGGTCGCGGCACAGTGACTCGATATTCTTGGTGATCAGACGGGCGGCATTGCGATCGATCTCGAACGTGGTGAGCGTGCGGGCGCCACGCGAGAGCATCTCGATACCCAGGGCGCCGGAGCCGCCAAAGCCGTCCAGCACGCGGACCTCGTCCAAATCGAAATCGAACGCCGACATGACCATGGATGCACATGCCTCGCGCACGCGATCGGTCGTGGGACGGGTAACATCGCGCCCGCGCGGCTCTTCGATCTTGCGGCCGCGCCATTCACCGCCGATGATTCTCATCCTCCGCTGACCTCCTTAAAGATATGTCGATAGCGCATGGCGACCGCATCGCGCAAGGGGCGCGTCGCCACGGAGTCAAGGTTGCAAGCATACCGCAAGAGCTCGACCGCGTCCAAATGGGCCCATTCGATAAGATCCTCGTCGGCGTCCAGGTCCACAAAGCGCAAGGTCACGCCGCCGTGCTGGCGATAACCCAGGATCTCGCCCTCGTGGCGCAGGCGCAGGTCCATCTGGGCGAGCGTAAAGCCGTCCGAGGTCTTTTCGAGCGACTGGAGACGTTCTTGTGCCGCCGAGGCCCCGCCATTGCCCTTGGAGTGCGTCATGACCAGGCAGGTGCCCGACACGCTGCCGCGGCCCACGCGACCGCGCAGCTGGTGCAAGGCCGCCAATCCAAAGCGCTCGCCATTCTCGATGACCATGACGGTGGCGTTGGGCACGTCGACGCCCACCTCAACCACCGTGGTCGAGACGAGCACATCAATCTCACCGCGCTTAAAGGCATCGATGACCCGGTCCTTCTCCCCCGCCGGCATGCGGCCGTGAAGGCGCTCAATGGTAAGCCCCGGCAACGCCAGGCGCAGTCGGTCGAGCTCGGTTGCCGTATCGTGCAGCGGCACAGGGACAGTCACGCGGCCCTCGTCGTCACGAGCGATACCGGGCACGTCTTCCAGCTCATCGGCCGAGTCACTCGGCTCCACAAGTGGGCAGATCACATAGGCCTGCTGGTCCTTTTCGTGCGCCTCGCGAATGGCGCCGTAGGCCAGGTCGCGGCTCGACTCGGTGAGCACGCGCGTCGTAACACCCGCACCCGGAACAGGTCGATGGCGAATGATGCTCGTGTCCAGGTCGCCATAGACCGAGAGCGCCAACGTGCGCGGGATAGGCGTGGCCGTCATAACGAGCAGGTCGGCGCCCGGGCCCTTGGCACGCAGGGCATTGCGCTGGCCCACACCAAAGCGGTGCTGCTCGTCGATGACGACAAGCGACAGATGCTTAAACGCCACGTCATCCGAAAGGACCGCGTGGGTACCAAAGAGCACGTCGAGCTCGCCCGATTCCAGCTGCGCATGGATCCGCTCGCGCTCGGCCGCCGGCGTGGCACCCGTCAGGAGCGCCCAGGACATGCCAGCCTGCGAGAGCAAGGGGCCGGTCTTATCGGCATATTGGCGCGCCAGCACGCCCGTAGGCGCCATAACGCAGGACTGAGTACCCGAATCGGCCGCGACGGCCAGCGCGCACGCGGCGACGGCCGTCTTGCCGGTACCGACGTCGCCCAGCAGCAGGCGGTTCATCACGCGATCGCCATCGCACATGTCGCGCAGGATATCTTGGAACGCGGCCTCCTGCTCGTCGCTCAGCGAAAACGGCAGGGCTTCCTTGAGCGCCGCCAGGTGCTCGCCCGCGGCGTGGGCATAGGGAGCGACTTCGACCAAGCCGCCGTCGTTGCGCAAGCGCAGCGCCAGCTGCAGGTAGAGACACTCCTCATAGGCAAGCCGTGCGCGCGCGATATCGCGCTCGGCCATACTCGAGGGAAAGTGAATCGAGCGCAGCGCGCGGGCATTGCTCATCAGGCGACGCTTGACGCGCAGGCGTGCGGGAATCGGGTCGAAGGGATTACCGACAACCTCGAGCGCGCCGCTTACGATGCGACGCATCCACGCCTGGCTCACGCCATCGCTCACGTAATGGACCGGCAGGATAGTGCCCGCTGCACGCCCTTCCTCGAGCTTTTCGAAATGCGGCGAGGCCATCTGCTTAAAGCCGTAGGCAAATTCGACCTTACCCATCACGGCCAGGCGGTCGCCCTGCTTAAACTGCTGGGCAATCCAAGGCTGACGGAAAAAGGCGACTTGCAGCACGCCCGTCTCGTCCACCAGCGAGACCTCGGTCACCTGCATACGCGGGCGGGGCTGCTTTTGGACGATGCGATCGACCGTGGCGACAATCGTGCACACGGTACCGATGGGAGCCATCTCGATGGACCAGGAGTGCGTAAAGTCGAGATATCGATGAGGGATATGGAGAAGGAGGTCCCCCACCGTCCGAATTCCCAGACGGCGAAGGGCCTCCTCACGTTTACCCGAAACATATTTGAGTCGCGCGATATCCTCGTCGAGCGCATTGCTCTGGGCAAAGCGCTCCGAGACGCGCGGCACGGAGCACAGCTCGGACATGGGCAGATGCCTACTCGATTGAGAAGATCACGGGATAGAGCGGCTGCTCACCACGATGGGCATCAATCTCCAGGTCGGGCTGAGCCTCCTCGATGGCGTCGACGATCTCCCGGAAGGCCTCGTCGGACAGCTCCTCACCGGCCAGAATCGTAAGCGCGTCGCCCTCCTCTTCTTCCTGCATGCGGTTGATGCAGTCGAGCGTGACCTGCTTCACGTCGGAGCCGACCACGTCGATGGAGCCGGCGATGATACCCATAACGTCACCGGAGTGAATCGGAGAGCCGTCGGAGGCGCTGGAATCGCGCACGGCACGGGTGACCTCACCATCGCGGACCTCGCTGATGGCGTCGACCATAGCGGCGACGGCGTCCTCGAGCTCGGAATCGGGCAGGACCGCGAACAGCGCGGAGAACGCCTGCGGGACGGTCTTGGTGGGAACAACGGAAACCTTCTTGTCGGTGCAGGCGGAAGCGGCAGCCTCGGCAGCCATGCGGATGTTTCCGTTATTGGGCAGGATGATGACCGAGGTCGCGTTGACCTGGTCCACCGCACCCAGCAGGTCGGCGGTCGAGGGGTTCATGGTCTGGCCACCCGAGACGATCACGTCAACACCGAGGGACTTGAGGATGTCGGCCTCGCCGGAGCCGGCGGCAACGGCGACAAAACCCAGCGCCTTGGCGGGCTCGGCCGCCTTTTCCTGGTCCTCGTGAATCTTGGCGGTACGGTCGTGGGCCTCCATTTCCATGTTGTGGATAAAGACCTCATAGATCTGACCAAGCTGCAGCATGTGCTCGAGCACCAGATTGGGGGTATTGGAGTGCACGTGAATCTTGTAGTCGGGGTAGGCGCCCACGAGCAGTTCGCAGTCGCCCATGGAGCCCAGGAACTTAAGGCACTCGTCCTCGTCAAACGGGGCGTCGGCCTTAAAGAGGAACTCGTTGCAATAGCGGAACTCCGAGCCCTCCCAGTCGTCGTTAGCCTCGATCTCAACGCGACCGAGGGCCGCGTCGCGGGCAGAGCCGGCAGAATCAAACGTGGCGGAGAAATCCTCGACAACGGTGCTGCGGCCAAGAGCGGCGGCGACAAAATTCTCCAGGAAAATGGCAAAACCAAAGGCACCGGAGTCGACCACGCCGTTCTCCTTCAGAACGGGCAGCAGGTCGGGCGTGCGGGCGACGGACTGGTAGGCCTCGACGACGATGGCATCGAGCGCGTCCTCGGCCGAGAACTTCTTCTTTTCGCACTCGTCGGCCTTGGTCGAGACATCACGAAGCACCGTGAGGATCGTGCCCTCGATGGGCTTACGGACGGCTTGGAAGGCGACCTTAACGGCGCGGCGGAACGCATAGGCGATGTTGGCGGATGTGATGGGCTCATCGGCAGAAACGAGACCCTCGGCCACACCGCGCAGGATCTGCGAGGTGATGACACCGGAGTTGCCGCGGGCGCCCATCAGAGAACCGTGGGTGATGGCGCCGGCGATGGCCTCCATGTCGGCATCGGCGGGAAGAGCGGAGAGCTCCTTGGTCACCGAGGCGAGCGTGAGCGACATGTTAGTGCCGGTGTCACCGTCGGGCACGGGGAAGACGTTGAGCTTGTTGATCTCCTCGGCCTTGTCGGAAACGGCAGCCGCAGCGATCGGAAAACAGGTGCGAATGGTCTTTGCAATCATGGGTATTTGAATCTCCGTTTTCGGATGCTAGTTCAGACGGCTCTTGAGCGCGTCGATATGGATGCCGATCTTAAGGCTGGCGGGATCGATCTGAGCGATTTCCTGCAGGGTGAAGGCAACGGAGCTCGAAAGATTGTGGCAGACGGACTTCATGTTGACGCCGTTCTCGAGCACGACGTGAAGATCGACCGTGAGGCCGTTCTCGTCGGCGGAGACAAGCACGCCCTTGCGGAGGCGCTGACCGGCAAGCAGGCGCACGCTCTCGGCGCCTTGGAGCTGCTCAGCCATACCGACGACGCCATAGCACGTCATCGCGGCATAACCGGCAATATCGGCAATAACGTCGTTCGAGACGCTCAGGCTGCCGTTAATGGTCTCAGACACAAGAATCTCCTTATCTGGTGCTCGCGGCACCATGTCGTGGGAGCAATCATTGCAATATTCTACAACGACCGCGCCATGTTGAGGTGGTGGGTCGCGGGATTACATCCTCGACACGAAATGTTGATATGGCAACGTTCGAGTCAATTGGTCGCGGCATGAAAAAACCCGCCGCATAAGCGACGGGTTTTACAACCTGGCTCCCCGGGTAGGACTCGAACCTACAACAGCGCGGTTAACAGCCGCGTGCTCTACCATTGAGCTACCGAGGAATTTAAAAGCCCAGCGGAATGGGCTGAAAATTCTGGCTCCCCGGGTAGGACTCGAACCTACAACAGCGCGGTTAACAGCCGCGTGCTCTACCATTGAGCTACCGAGGAATAGGTGCGTGCTCTCAAGCAACGAAGTTAATTATACGGACGAATCAGCTCAGGGCAAGAACTTTTTTGAGAATTTTTCCGACCTAGTCATTGGGGACGTTCTTAAACGACTAGTCATTCAAGAACGTCCCCAATGACTACATGAAAGCGCCCCCAAGCGGATGTGCTTGAGGGCGCTTCTTGCTTGCGAGGTTATGACTCGATGTAGTCCTTGAGCTTGCTCGAACGGCTCGGGTGGCGGAGCTTAGCCAGAGTCTTGGACTCAATCTGGCGGATGCGCTCGCGCGTGACGCCAAACTCGCGGCCGACTTCCTCGAGCGTGCGAGGATGACCGTCAACAAGGCCAAAGCGCAGCTCGATAACCTTGCGCTCACGATCGGCAAGCGAATCGAGCACCTGGGTGAGCTGCTCCTGCAGCATGGAGAAGCTGGCGGCATCGGGCGGAACGATGGCCTGGGAGTCCTCAATGAAGTCGCCCAGCTGGGAATCCTCTTCCTCGCCGATGGGGGTCTCGAGCGACACGGGCTCCTGCGAAATCTTCTGGATCTCGCGGACGCGGTCGGCGCTCATGTCCATCTCGGCACCGATCTCCTCGGGGGTCGGGTCGCGACCCAGGTCCTGGAGAAGCTGGCGCTGCACGCGAACAAGCTTATTGATGGTCTCGACCATGTGCACGGGAATACGGATGGTTCGGGCCTGGTCGGCGATAGCGCGCGTGATGGCCTGACGGATCCACCACGTGGCGTACGTGGAGAACTTAAAACCCTTCTGGTAGTCGAACTTCTCGACGGCGCGAATCAGACCGAGGTTGCCCTCCTGGATCAGGTCAAGGAACAGCATGCCGCGGCCGACATAGCGCTTGGCGATGGAGACGACCAGACGCAGGTTTGCACTGATGAGTGCCTGCTTGGCTTCGAGGCCAACGTTCTCAATGCGCGTAAGACGACGCATCTCGGAACGCGTGAGCTCGAGCTCGCCTGCCTCGGCAGCCTCGAGCTTCTCGGTGGCCTCGAGACCGGCCTCGATCTTCATGGCCAGATCGACCTCTTCGGAAGCGGTCAGCAGGTCGACCTTGCCGATCTCCTTGAGGTACATACGGACCGGGTCGCCGGTCAGCATCACCGTGGAGGCATCGATGCCGCGCACGCGCGAACGCGAACGGGACGTGCGCACGGTGCGCTTCTTCTTGCTCTTGGAAGAACCCATCTCGGCGTCGGCCTGACGGGCCATCTTGAGCTCATGATCGTCGAGCGAGCCGGAATCGTGCTCGTCGTCATCGAAATCGTCGGTATCGGTATCGTTATCGTCATCGTCGACGTCCATGGGGGCGTCGTCGTTACCGCTCGCGGAGATAATCTGGATGCCGCTGTTGCGCAGCGCGGAATACACCGCGGTGAGCTGCTCGTCAGAAACATCGATATCCTTCAGGGCGACCTGAATCTCGTCCTCGGTTACCGAAGTCCTGTTTGAGCCGTTGCCCATGAGCTTTGCAACGTAGGATTCCAGCCCAGTACCCGTGCTCTCAGTCTTTTTTGGCACAGATTCTCCCTTCATAGTCCACAGGACTCAATACTTTAGCACACACATTGACGTCTATACCCAAAAAGAGGACTGGATATAGGCGAGAATACGCTGGTTGACCACAACATCTAGGCTTGTTCGGTGCCTGCGGCCTCCAGGCCGATCAAACGGAACGGGTCCGCCACGCCGCCGATCGACTTTTGCAGTTCGCGCTGACGCTGCGAATCCTGCGCGGCCTGCACGGTCAGCGCACGACGGGCCTCATCATCGAGCGAACGGTCCCGGCGCAGCTTGGCCTGTGCGGCACGCATGCGGCGCTTGATGGTATAGAGCTCGAGCGTATCGAGCATAAACACGATGTTCGTCTCGGTGGGGTGCTTGCTCGTCGCCGAGATGCGCCCGGCACTCACAAGCGTTGCCGCATCGGGACACACTGAGCGCGCCGCATCCATGCAGGCTGCAGGATCGGTTCCCGGCGGCGTTGCCAGCACGGCCCACGCAATAGACTCGTGACGTGGGTCAACCCACTCGATGGAGCAGATGCGGTCGGCATACGTGCGGAACAGGTCGGGGTAGCTCGTGAGCATGGTCAGCAGCTCGCGCTCCCCTGCCAAGGACTTGCGCTCCAGATCGGTAAGAACCATCGGCGCCGCCGCAGCCGGTACGCCCAAACCATCAGCCACAGGCACAGCGCCCACACCATCGGGCACATCGATTGGCGGCAAGTCATCAACGACCTCCACTGGTGCAGCGCCATAGGCATCGAGCGGGACGTAGTCGTACGGTTCTTCCTCGACCGGCGCCGCTACGGCCGGAGTCGCGCCCGATGCCCAAGCACCACGAGATGTCCCCTGCGAACCAGACGACCGACCGCCCGCGCTACCGGACCGCTCAGCCTGTGCCCGCTGGCGCTCATAGTTCTGCTCACGACGTCGTTCCGCATCTTCGCGCTTGGCGACATCGCGAAACACGCGGCCCGAACTCGCGCGCACGGTCTCCAGATCCAAGCCAAGCAGATCGGCAATCTGGATAAAGTACGTATCGATCATGTAGCTATCGCGCAGCGGATAGATGAGCGTCAGCGCATCTTCCAGCGCCTTGGCGCGACCGCCCGGCGTGGTGATGTCGCTCGACTCCTGCAGCGAACGGTAGACAAAGTCCATAAGCGGCTCGGCAGCGTCGATGCGCGTCTGCAGCTCCTGTCCACCATGTGCCGTAATAAACTCCATAGGATCGTTGCCGTCGGGTAGCACCACGCAGCGCAGATCCATCGAATCCTGCTCGATAAACTGAATCGCGCGACGGGCGGCCTTTTGACCGGCGGCGTCGCCATCGAACATATACACAATGCGCTTGGCAAAACGGGTGAGCGTCTTGACGTGATGCTCCGTGAGCGCGGTACCCAGCGTGGCGACAACGTTTTTAATCCCCGCCTCCCAGCAGGCGATGCAGTCGGTATAGCCCTCCACCACAATGGCGGTATCCTGCGCGACGATAAACTCCTTGGCCCAATTAAAGCCGTAGAGGTTTCGCTTTTTATGAAACACGCTCGTCTCGGCGGTATTGAGGTACTTGGGTTGGCCGTCACCCATGATGCGACCGCCAAAGGCAATGTTGTGGCCCTGCTCGTCAAAGATGGGAAACATCACGCGGTCGTAGAAGCGGTCGGCAAGCTGCCCGCGCCCGCGGCTCACGGCAACGTTGGCATCGATCATCTCCTGCGGAGTAAAACCCGCCTGGGACAGGTGCGACACCAGCGCGTTGCGGCCCGGCGCAAAGCCCAGGCAGTAGCGGCGGCAGACGTCGCCACCCATGCCGCGGCTGGCAAAGTACTCACGCGGACGGCCGTCCTTACCACGCATAAGCATGGTGTGGTAGAACTGAGCAGTCTCGGCGCACAGATCGTAGATTCTCGCACGCTTAGTACCGCGCTCGCGGCGATCTCCGGTGTCATGCAGCTCAATACCCGCGCGGTCGGCCAAATAACGGATTGACTCGGGAAAGCTCAGGTTCTCGCGCTTCATGATATAGGTGAAGACGTCGCCACCCTCACCGCAACCAAAGCAATGCCACACCTGCGTGGAAGGGATAATGTGGAATGACGGCGTCTTTTCGCCATGGAAGGGGCAGCAACCCCAAAACTCGTGACCGCGGGGCTTGAGCTCAACCGTTTCCTGCACGATGGCGACTAAGTCAGACGCAGCGCGTACCTGGTCTTTTTCCTCATCGCTAATCACGGATGCTCACCCCCTGCTCACCCAAGTTGTGACGAATGTCCTCGATATTACCCTCGACGGTCGCAATCAACTCATCCAGCGAATCGAACACACGCGAGGGACGTAGCCAGCGCGTAAACGCCAGCGAAACGGAAGCGCCATAGAGGTCGCCCGTATAACCAATTAAATTAGCCTCAAGATGCGCAGATGCCGCATCGTCGGCATACGTCGGCGGCAGTCCGACGTTCACGGCAGCAGGCCACACGGTGTCATCGACGAGCACCAGACCCTCATACACGCCATCGGCAGGCACCTGAATGCCGTCGGGAACTTGCAGGTTTGCCGTGGGAAAGCCCATGCCAGAACCCTCGTGACGGCCGCGAATAACACCGCCGCGCACCATATACGGGCGGTCGAGCAACTCAGCAGCCAGCTCCACATGGCCCTGTCCCAGCTCATGACGAATGCGGGTGGCGCAAATGGCCTCACCGCCCTCGCAAAGCAGGTCGTGACCATACACGTCAACGCCGTGCTCGGAACCCCAGGCGCGCATCTCGGCAACACCAGAAGCACCGCCACGACCCAGTCTAAAGTCACTGCCAACGCGAATCGAACGAATGTCAACCACGCGCGACAGCAGCGCAAGAAAACCAACATGGTCGAGTGCCGCAACCTCTGGCGTAAAGGGAACGGCCACCACCGCATCGACCCCGGTCTGAGCCAAGGCATGCAGACGGTCGGCCGTCGTCATCAATTTTTGAGCGGGCGAAGGGCTCACCACGACGTCCGGGTCGGGATCAAAGGTGACCACGACCGCCTTGCAACCATGGGCGCGGGCATCACGGACAAGCGCTGCAATGAGCTCCTGGTGTCCACGGTGCACGCCATCGAACACGCCGATGGCGATGGAGGCAGCACCCAAGTGCTCGCACTCATCAAATGCATCGGCAGTAACGATGCGAGCCTCGTCCGACTCGCCCGCGAAAAAGATACGCGCGAGCTCGCGAGCGGACAACATCATCGAACACCGCCGATTGCCTGCGGAAAAACGTGCTCCACGACAAAGCGGCCACCCTCAATGCGGGCGAGCGACTTGAGTCCCCCATCGAGCACCAACGCAAACGGCGCCTTCGAGGCATCGAAATCGGAAAGCGCACGCTCAACGGGAATGCGTCGGCCGCAGAGCAGGTCGTCGGCAAGATTGCCCGGCAAGTCAACACGTGTAGCGCCCAGGGCCGCAATGGGATCCAGGGCAAAGCCAGCCGCGGACTCGGGAGAAAGCTCCTCGACCGCATGACAGGCGCCAATGGAAACAACACCGGAGGCCGTGCGGCGCAGCGCGGAAATGTGCGCGGCGCTCTCACAGGCGCGGCCCAGGTCGCGAGCGAGCGCTCGGATATAGGTGCCCTTGCTCACCGAGAACGCCACGGTCCACACACACGAATCACCCTCGCCACCCACGGCAATCAGATCGGCGGCATAGACCTCGACGGGGCGCGGAGGTAGGTCCACCGCATTGCCCTCGCGAGCAGACTTGTAGGCGCGAACGCCATTGACCGAGATAGCCGAAAACGCCGGCGGCACCTGCATCTGCGGACCCAACATGGCGGCCAAGTGCTCACGGGCATAGGCAGGATCGCGGAGCTCGTTGGCAACAGCCGCCGTGCGGACCGCCTCGCCCTCCGCATCATCGGTATTGGTCTCGGCACCAAACGAGATGTCGGCGACGTAGCTTTTGGTATCGAGCGTGAGCATACCCAGCAGACGGGTGGCCTGGCCCACGCCCACCACCATGACACCCGAAGCCATGGGGTCGAGCGTGCCGGCATGGCCGACGCGCCGCTCATGGAGGGCGCGCCGGCATTGCGAGACCACATCGTGGGACGTGCAGCCCACCGGCTTATCGACGGCGAGCAGCATATTCAATTGAGAAGGCGTACGACGAGCCATGTACCATCCAAAAAGTTAAAGCTCGACGGTCACCGAAGCGGGATCCTCCCCTACCAGCTCGGCGAGCATGGGAAGTGCCACGGTGAGCGTCTCGAGAATCGTTCCGTTGTTGGAGAAACCGGCGGCAGCGGGATGTCCGCCTCCGCCAAAGGAAGCAGCGATCTCGGACACGTTGAGGTCGCCCTTGGAGCGCAGGTTGCCGCGCACCTTGGTATCGCCCTCAATGCCCTTCAGGAACAGGCAGACCTCGACGCCCATCACCGAGCGCACCACGTCAACCAGGCCGTCGCACTCATCCGAGGTGACACCGCAAGCCTCAAGGTCGCTCTGGTACGCGTAGCTATACGCGACGCGCCCGTGGGCCACCGTCTTGATGCGGCCCATAACGATGGACTTGAGGTGCAAAAACTCAACGCGCATGCTCTGATATACCTCGAGTGCCACACGCGCCGGATCGGCACCGTGGGCAACCAGACGCGAGGCCGCATGGAACGCAGCGGCATCGGCGTTTTGGTACTGAAAACGGCCGGTATCGGTAACCAAGCCGCACAGCAGGCAGGTCGCAACGTCATCACGTGCGACAATGCCACAATTGTCCAAGAAGCGGTCGATGATCATCGCGCAGGCTGCGGCTTCGACGCGCCTCAGGCTCAGCTCGGCAAACTCCTCGCGCGCCGGATGGTGATCGAAGCACACCACATGCTTGGAGCGACGAAGCACCTCGGCGGAATTATTGAGACGCTCGACGACCGGTACGTCCACCGAGATGAACAGGTCCGGATTGCCGGTGTACGCAGATGCCGGAACCAGGCGATCGGAGCCTTCCATAAAGCGATAGATACGCGGAACCGGGTCATCGTCTGCCAGCAGCAGCGCAATGTCCTTGTTGGGGAAAAACTTCATAAGCGAGAGACCCAGACCCAACACGGAGCCCAAGGCATCGCCATCGGGAGAAGTATGTCCCGAAATCGCAATGGAGGACGCACCCTTGATGAGCTCAAGGATGCGTCGCTGAATATCTGCAGACTCGCACGAGGCGAGGTCGGCGGAATTAGTCATCTAAAGCTGCCTCCTGGGCGGCATCCGCTATCGGATAGCCGTCCTCGTCCTTTTCGATCGCAAGCGTGGCGGGAACGTTTTCCAGCGCACGCGTGATGCGCTCGGCCTCATCGGTCGAGCGATCGATGCGAAAATCGAGCTCGGGCGTAACACGCCAATCGAGCGAGCGAGCCAACAGGCTGCGAATACGGCCCTTAGCGCTGGCGAGCGCCTCCATGACCTCGTCGTAGCGGCTCGCATCGCACGACACGTACACACGCGCGAACGAACGGTCCACCGCGACCTCGACCGCGGTCAAAGTAACCAGGTCGAGACGCGGATCGGAAACCTCAAAGAGCAGGATATAACCGAGCTTCTCGCGAAGCTGCTCGCCCAGACGGCGGGTTGCCTGCGTTTGCTTCATAGCGCTACCCCCTACTCGGTACGGGCAACCTGGTCGATACGGTAACCCTCGATCTGGTCGCCGGGCTTGATGTCCTGGAAGTTCTCCAGGCCAATGCCGCCCTCGGAACCGCTCTTGAGGCTCTTGGCCTCGTCCTTGTAGTGGCGCATCGAGGCGATCTTGCCGTTGAAGACCACGATACCGTCGCGCACCAGGCGCACGGAATCGGTCGCGGCGATCTCGCCCTCTTCGACGCGGACACCGGCGGCGATACCGACTTTGGGCACCTTGAAGGTGTCCAGGACGGTCGCGGTACCCGTGGCGACCTCGACCTCGGTGGGCTTGAGCATGCCGATACGGGCGGCGTCGAGCTCCTCGAGGCACTTGTAGATGACGTCGTAGCAACGGATCTCGACGCCCTCGCGCTCGGCAGCGGAGCGGGCCTTACCGTCGGGACGGACGCCAAAGCCGATGATGATGGCGTTGGAGGCGTCGGCCAGGACGACGTCGGTCTCGTTGATGGCGCCAACGGCGGAGTGGATCGTGTTGATGCGGACCTCGGACTGATCCATCTTGTCGAGCGAGTCCTGAAGGGCCTCGATGGAACCCTGGACGTCGGCCTTGATGATCAGGTTGAGCTCCTTGACCTCGGCGTCGGCGATGGTCTCGAAGAGGTTCTCGAGCGTGACGTGCTTGACGCGGCTCTGCTCCTCGATACGGGCCTTGAGCGAACGCTCGTCGGCAAGGGCGCGAGCCTCGCGCTCGTCCTCGAACACGCGGAACTCGTCACCGGCGTTGGGCACGGACTGCAGGCCCAGGATCTCGACAGCGTCTGAGGGACCGGCCTCGGTGACGGCGCGGCCCTTGGAGTCGAGCATGGCGCGGACGCGGCCGTAGGTAAGGCCGGCGACCAGCGTATCGCCCACGTGCAGGGTACCGCGGGTCACGAGCACGGTAGCGACCGAACCGCGACCCTTGTCAAGCTTAGCCTCGAGGACGTTGCCGGAGGCAAAGGTATCCGGGTTGGCCTTGAGCTCGAGCACGTCGGCCTGAAGCAGCACGGTCTCCAGAAGGTCGTCGATACCGATCTTCTGCTTGGCCGAGATGTTGACGAACATGTTCTGTCCGCCCCACTCCTCGGGGATGACGTCGTACTCGGTGAGCTCCTGACGCACACGGTCGGGGTTGGCGCCGGGCTTATCGATCTTGTTGACGGCAACGACGATGGGTACGCCGGCAGCCTTGGCGTGGTTGATCGACTCGACGGTCTGGGGCATGACGCCGTCGTCGGCGGCCACGATCAGAATGACGATGTCGGTCACCTTGGCGCCACGGGCACGCATGGCCGTAAAGGTGGCGTGACCCGGGGTATCGATAAAGGTGATCTTGCGGTCGTTGATCATGACCTGCGAAGCGCCGATGGCCTGCGTAATGCCGCCCGCCTCGCCGGCAGCAACGCCGGTGTGACGGATGGCGTCGAGCAGCGACGTCTTGCCGTGGTCAACGTGGCCCATGACGGTGACGACCGGGGCGCGCGGCTTAAGGTCGGCGGGATCGTCGTAGAACGAGAAGGTGTTCTCCTCCTCGGGGGTGATGATCTTGATCTGACGGCCCAGGTCGTCGGCAACGAGCTCGACAAGGTCGTCGGACATGGACTGCGTCATCGTGAGCGGCGTACCCAGCAGGAACAGGCGCTTGATGATGTCGTTGGCCGGAACGTCGAGCGCCTCGGCAAGCTCCTGGACGGTAACGCCCTGGGAGACCTTGATGGCGTCGAGGTCCTCGGGGTTCACGCCCTGGGCCAGCGCCTCCTCTATCTTGCGCTCCTCCTGAGCCTTGGCAGCCTCGCGCTCGCGCTTCTCCTTGCGCTTCTTGCGGCGACCGGTAGACTCGCGAGAGGCCTCCTCGACGGCGGCACGAGCCTCCTCGAGCACCTTCTCGCGGCTGTACTCCTCGGCCTCGCGAGCCATGCGGCTGTAGTGGTCCTCTTCGTTGTTGTGACCGCCCTTGCGCTTCTTGCCCTTGCCCTGCTTATCGGGGTTGGGAAAGTCCATGCCGGCAGCGACGTTGTTGCTAGCGTTGGTGCGATGGCGGTGCGGACGACTCTCGGAGGCGTTGCGCTCGGAGTTGTTGTCGGAAGCGTTGCGATCGTTACGACGGCCACCGCGGCGGTCGCTGTTGCCGCCACGACGGGTACCGCGCCCCGAAGGGCGCTCCGCGAGGAGGAGGTCCTCGGCGTCCTTCTTCTCCTTGAGCACGGTCTCCTGTGCGGCGATCTGGTCGAGCAGCGAACGGAAGCGCGAACCGGAGTCGGAAGCGGGAACGGCGCGGCGCTGAGCCTCGCGGGCAGCCTCCTCCTTCTCGCGGGCAAGGCGCTCCTGCTCGGCCTTCTTCTTGGCCTCGGCCTCGGCGCGGGCGGCTTCCTCGGCAGCCTGGGCTGCGGCAAACTGGCGGCGCTCCTCCTCGCGTGCCTTCTCGGCGGCGATGCGCTCACGCTCGGCCTCGGCGGCGCGAGCGGCCTCCTCGGCGGCAGCTGCCTGCTCCTCGGCCTGCTTGGCGGCCTCGACTTCCTGAGCGCGGGCCTCGATCACCGAGGCGAGCTGCTTGCGGACCATGGCAACGTAGGCTTCCTCCAAGGTGGAGGAAGCGGACTTAGCGGGAATCTTCATATCGGCGAGATGACCCATCAGTTCCTTGGAGGTCATGCCGAACTCTTTGGCCAGGGTGGACACACGGACTTTTGCCATATGACTTCACCTACCCTTTCTGGCACCTTGGGTGCCTAGAGACTGAACGAGCGTGGGAGACGCGCCGGGACCCGCCCGGCGCGACCACGCGCTAGATCAGGTCCTCCGCATCATCGAAGGCGTCGGTGTCGTGGACACCGCAGAAACGGGAGCCGGGACGAGCCTGGTTGCGGCACTGGATGCCGTCCTCGGACACGTACTCGCAGCGACGGACGTCCTCGTCCTCCTCGTCACCGATCAGGTCGGCGGCGGGCTCCTCGTGAACGGGAACGTTCTTAAGGATGTCGGCGGCAAGCGTCTCGGACTTGATGTCGATGTGCCAGCCGGTCAGGCGCGCGGCGAGTCGGGCGTTCTGGCCCTCCTTGCCGATGGCGAGCGAAAGCTGGTCGTCAGGCACAATGACGCCGGCGTAGGCCTTCTCCTCGTCAATGAGGACGCGGGTGACCTTAGCGGGCGACAGGGCGTTAGCGACGTAGACGGCAGGATCGGCATCCCACAGGATGACGTCGACGCGCTCGCCGCGGAGCTCGCCCACGACAGCGCGAACACGGCTGCCCTTGGGGCCGACGCAGGCGCCCACGGGATCCAGACGGTCGTCGAGCGAGTGGACGGCGACCTTGGAGCGCTGGCCGGGCTCGCGGGCGATCGACTTGATCTGGACGGTGCCCTCATAGATCTCGGGCACCTCCTGCTCAAACAAACGACGCATGAGCTCGGGGTGGGTACGGGAGATGACAATCGGCGGACGGCTGTGCTCGCCACGAACTGGCTGCAGGTTGGAGTTGGGGTCGCGAACGTCGATGATCACGGCCTTGATGTGCTGGTTGTGCAGGTAGCGCTCGCCCATCGGGCGCTCGTTGCGCTCGTTCTCGTAACGGCGCTGGTCGAAGTGCGGCAGCTCGGCCTCGACGCCCTCGCGGATCTTGACGATCGTGAAGTCAGGCGTGGACTGCAACACGGTGCCGCTGATGAGGTCACCGATACGGCCGGAGAACTCCTCGTAGATCTGCTCGCGGGCGGAGTTACGCACGATGGCGTTGATCTCGGCCTTCGCGTGCTGGGCAGCGATGCGGCTCGTGTTCTTGGGAGTGACGTCGATCTCCTCGAACTCGGTGAAGTTGCCCTCCTCGTCCATGGAATCGTCGATCGGCTCCAGGCGGTAGACGTAGATCTTGCCGGTGGTGCGGTCGATAGTCACCTTGGCGCCCCACTCAAGATGCAGGATCTCGGCATAGCTCTTGGCGAGTGACTGCTCCAGGCGGTCGATCAGGTAGAGCTGGTCGATGTGCTTCTCCTGGCAAAGCTCCATCAGGGCGGACATCATGTCGGATGCTGCCATCTTACTTTCCTTCCTTCGCGGGCTTGAAGTCGTAGGTGGGCTTCAACTTGCACTTTTTAACATCAGAGAAATCGAGGGTAACGGACTCGCCGTCCTCGAGCTCGAGGGTCACGTTCGTCTCGGTGGCGGCGGCAATCTTGCCGGCGTACTTGCGACGGCCCTCAGTGGCGGTGGAGGTGAGCTCGCAGTTCTCGCCCACAAAGCGGGCAAAGTCACTCGGGCGGCGCAGCGGGCGCGCCATACCCGGGCTCGACACCTCGAGCGTATAACTCGAAGAGATGGGGTCGAGCTCCTCAATCACATCACCGACCCACTTGGTGTTGGCCGTGACGTCGTTGAGCGAAAGGCTCTGACCCTCGGCGCCCTCGATACGTACGCGCACGCAGGGGGCCTTGGTGGCACCCACGAGCTCGACGTCGACGATGTCGACATCGTGCTGGGGAGCGACGGCCTCGAGCGCGTCGATGATCGCCTGCTCGTTCTTGGTCTTGACCATTGCGGCACCTCCATCAATACAAAAAAGAAGCGGGGCCGAAACCCCACTTCTTTCAATTACAACTTCATTTGCAAGCAAACTATACCAATAGCTGCGGAAACGTGCAAGCACAGTACGAATCTGCAGGTCAGCGTGCGCACAGCTTCTCCACAAGAAATGGATAAATGGGCGTTGTCGCAAGTATCCATAACCAAAGCGAGGGGCGACTCCCTGCGGAAACGCCCCTCGCTTTTCATGTCAGCTATGCGCGCAGTGCTTACTTGACCACCAGGTTGACCAGCTTGCCGGGCACGCAGATGGCCTTGACGACCGTCTTGCCCTCGAGCCACTTGGCGACGGCGGCCTCGGCGGCAGCCTGCATATCCTCATTGGAGGCATCGCGGGCAACGTCGACGCGGCCGCGGACCTTGCCGAGCACCTGGACCACGATCTGCACCGTGTCCTCAACGGACTCGGCCAGGTCGAACTCGGGCCAGGCGGCGGTGTAGGCGTTGCCCTCGCAGCCGAGTGCCTCGTGCCACAGCTCGTCGGCCCAGAACGGGCAGATGGGGGCAAGGACGCTCACGATATCCTTGGCCACGCGGTAGCACAGCGCCTTGTCGTGGGCGGTACCCTCGGTGGCGTTGAGGTAGGCGCTCGCCGCGTTGACGAGCTCCATGACGGCCGAGATGGCGGTGTTGAACTGGCCGCGATCGAAGTCCTCGGTGCACTTGGCGATGGTGCGGTGACGCTCGCGATAGAGCTTCATCGCAACCTCGTCGAGCGAGGACTTGTCGAAGGCCACGTTGGCGTCGCCGGACTGGACGAGCTGCCAAACGATACGCCAGGCGCGCTTGATGAAGCGGTTAGCGCCCTCGACGGCCTTGGGATCCCAGTCGAAGTCCTTCTCGGGCGGAGCGATAAACAGGATCGCCAGACGCATGGTGTCGGCGCCGTAGGGCTCGATGACCGAGCTCGGAGGCACGACGTTGCCCTTAGACTTGGACATGGTGTCACCGTTCTCGTCCTTGACCATGCCCTGGCACAGCAGGTTGGTGAAGGGCTCGTCCACGCTCAGCAGGCCCAGGTCGCGCAGGGCCTTGGTAAAGAAGCGACTGTAGAGCAGGTGCAGAATGGCATGCTCGATGCCGCCGATGTAGTTATCGACGGGCATCCAACGATCGGCGGCCTCTCGGGAGAAAGGCAGCTCCGTGTTGTGCGGATCGGTATAGCGCAGGTAATACCAGCTGGAGCAGGTGAAGGTGTCCATGGTATCGGTCTCGCGTTTAGCCGGGCGGCCGCAGACCGGGCAGGTGGTCTCGTAGAACTCCTTGCACTCGGCGAGGGTTTCGCCGGCGCCCAGGTCCAGGTTCTCGGGCAGCGTCACCGGCAGCTGATCCTCGGGCACGGGCACGATGCCGCAGTGCTCGCAGTGGATGGCCGGGATGGGGTTGCCCCAATAGCGCTGGCGGGAAATGAGCCAGTCGCGCAGACGGAACTCGACCTTGCGACGACCGCAGCCCATGGCCTCGAGGTCGGCCACGATAGCAGCCTCGCCCTCGGAGTGCTTACCGCCGCGCATGCCGGTATACTTGCCGGACTGGACGAGCGTGCCCTCGGCAGCGTGGGCGCAATCCCAGTCGACGGTCTCGGCATGGAAGGTATCGATGGTCTCGCCGCTGGCCTCGACGGCAGCGCGATCGTCATCGTCCAGGATGATCGGCACGATCGGCAGGTCGTACTTGCGGGCAAACTCAAAGTCGCGCTGGTCGCCACAGGGAACGGCCATGACGGCGCCGGTGCCGTAGTCGGCCACGACGTAGTCGGCAACCCACACGGGGACTTTCTCGCCATTGACCGGGTTCACCACGTAGCGGCCGGTAAAGGCACCGTGCTTCTCAAGGGTACCCTGGGCACGCTCGACGGCAGAGATATGCTTGGAGTCCTCGACGATCTTGGTCACGGCCTCCTCGTACTCCGTGCCCTCGACGAGCTCGTGCAGGCCGGCGTACTCGGGAGCCAGGACAAAGAAGGAGACGCCAAAGAGCGTATCGGCACGTGTGGTGAAGACGGTGATCTTGCCCTCGTCGCCCTTGATGGGCTCGCCATCCTTGTCGCACAGAGTAAAGTCGACCTCGGCGCCCTCGGAGCGGCCGATCCAGTTGGCCTGCATCTGCTTGACGCGCTCGGGCCAGCCGGGGAGCTTCTCCAGATCGTCGAGCAGCTCTTGGGAGTACTCAGTGATCTTGAAGTACCACTGCTCAAGGTCGCGCTTCTCAGGCTCGGTGCCGCAGCGCCAGCACTTACCCTCGGTGACCTGCTCGTTGGCCAGAACGGTCTTACAAGTGGGACACCAGTTGACCGGGTTCTTCTTGCGGTAGACCAGGCCCTTTTCCCACAACTTCTCAAAGATCCACTGACCCCAGCGGTAGTAGTCGGGGCTGCAGGTCTTGACCATGCGATCCAAATCGTAGGAAAAGCCCATGCGCTTCATCGTGGCAAGAGCCTGGTCCATGTTCTTATACGTCCAGGCAGCAGCCTGCGTGTTGTGCTTGATGGCGGCGTTCTCGGCGGGCAGGCCAAAGGCATCGAAGCCGATGGGGTGAAGCACGTCGTAGCCGCGCATACGGGCCTGACGGGCCATGGCATCGCCGATGGTGTAGTTGCGCGCGTGGCCCATGTGCAGGTCGCCCGACGGATACGGGAACATCTCGAGCACGTACTTCTTGGGCTTGCTGGCGTCGGTGTCGACGGCAAAGAGGTTGGAGTCCTCCCAGGCCTTCATCCACCGGGACTCAATGGCCTGCGCGTCGTAGGCAGGGATCTCATCCTTATGATCTGTGCAATCGCACATATCAGCTCCTTTTAACTTGATTGGGGCCGGTCGGCTAGGCTTAACTCGCTGCTGCGGACAGTCCTGCTCGCACGAAGGCCACATTAAGTGGCCTTCGGCTCGTGCGGAACTTGCAGCGAGCAAAGCCTAGCCGCCCGACCCTAGGGTTAACTTGGATGATTCTAGCAAATACAACAAGCGAGATGCCTGCGACTTGCGGCCATCTCGCTTTATCTAAATAACGTGGTTGTGAATCAACCACTAATTTGTTACCCGCCCAAGCATGGTCGGGTTTTCCAAGTGCCGCAGATTGCCGTGAAAGAGGATCGACGCGTACTTTGGTACGCGAGCGACGGTTTGAACGGCAAGGTGCGGTGCTTGGGAAAGCCGCTTAGCGGTAGCTGACGCTTTGCTGGGAGTCCTTGACGACTACGTCGTGGGCTCCGCCTTCGACGATGGAGGTGGAGCTGACCAGCGTTAGGCGTGCCTTTTCCTGGAGCTCGGGGATCGAGAGGGCGCCGCAGTTGCACATCGTGGACTTGACCTTGTAGAGCGTGCCGCCCACGCCGTCCTTGAGGGAGCCAGCGTAGGGAACATAGGAGTCGACGCCCTCGACGAAGCTGAGCTTCGCGGCGCCGCCCAGGTCGTAGCGCTGCCAGTTGCGGGCACGCGCAGAACCCTCGCCCCAGTACTCCTTCATGTACTGACCGTTCACGTTGACGCGCTCGGTCGGGCTCTCGTCGAAGCGGGCGAAGTAGCGACCCAGCATCATAAAGTCGGCACCCATAGCAAGGGCGAGCGTCATGTGGTAGTCGTAGACGATGCCGCCGTCGGAGCACACGGGCACGTAAACACCGGTCTCCTCGTAGTACTCGTCACGGGCGCGGCAGACGTCGATCAGCGCGGTGGCCTGGCCGCGGCCGATACCCTTGGTCTCGCGAGTAATGCAGATGGAACCGCCGCCGATACCGACCTTGATGAAGTCGGCACCGCAGTCGGCCAAGAAGCGGAAGCCCTCGGCGTCGACGACGTTACCGGCACCGACCTTGACGTCCTCGCCGTAGTTGGCGCGAATCCACTCGATGGTGCGCTTCTGCCACTCACTGAAGCCCTCGGAGGAGTCGATGCACAGGACATCGGCGCCAGCCTCGATGAGAAGCGGCACGCGCTCGGCATAGTCGCGGGTGTTGATACCGGCGCCGACCATATAGCGCTTGTCGTTATCGAGCAGCTCGTTGGGGTTAGTCTTGTGGCTGTCGTAGTCCTTGCGGAAGACGATGCCCATGAGGTGATCGTTGTCATCGACGATCGGCAGGGCGTTGAGCTTGTTGTCCCAGATGACGTCGTTGGCAACCTTGAGGCTGATGTTCTTGTCGCCCACGATGAGCTGCTCACGCGGGGTCATGAACTCGGAGACCTTCTTCTGGTGGTCATCGCGGCTGGGGCGATAGTCACGGCTGGTGACGATGCCCAGGAGCTTGCCCTTGGGAGTGCCATCGTCGGTGACCGGCATGGTAGAGTGGCCGGTCTTCTCCTTGAGCTCGATGACCTGCTCCATGGTCATGTCGGGGGTCAGCGTGGAATCGGACTGAACAAAGCCGGCCTTGTGATCCTTAACGGCCTTGACCATAGCGGCCTCGGACTCGGCGCTCTGGGAACCGTAGATGAAGGACAGGCCACCCTCGGTAGCGAGCGCGACACCCATGTCGACGCCCGAGACGGACTGCATGATGGCGGAAACCATGGGGATGTTCAGGGTGATTGCCGGCTTCTCACCGCGCTTGAAGCGGGTTAGCGGCGTCTTAAGAGAGACGTTGTTGGGGATGCACTGCGAGGACGAGTAGCCAGGGACCAGCAGATACTCCGAAAACGTGTGGGACTCACCGGGAAAGAACGTAGCCATGTTTCTCCTTTTTCCATGCGACCGGTCGGCTGCAGGCCTCGTAGGACCCAGCCCAACCTTGGGCGCCCAATACTGGGGAAGTATCTTAACGCACTTTGACTGCTACAATACATGATTTAAGAAGAGCACACGAGGGTTTGACGCAGGCTTTGCGTTTGCCCAGCAAACACTTTAGCGGGAAGACGTGGAGCACATGGAGTACAAGACGACGGCAAAGTTGGTAATTCAAGCGTGCGACAAGGATCTGCCGGGCGTGTTCGGCCACGGCTGCGTCTTGCTGCTGCAGGGTATTGCCCGCGAGCACTCGCTCAACCGCGCCGCCAAGAGCATGGGCATGGCGTACTCCAAGGCCTGGCGCATTGTGAACGAAGCCGAAGGCCAGCTGGGCTGCAAGCTCATCGAGCGCGACGGAGCCCGCGGATCCACGCTCACTCCCGCCGGCAAGCGAGCCATAGCGGTCTACGAGGAGCTGCAGGCCGACATCAACAACGTCATTGCCACCAAAGCAAACGACCTCATCGCCAGCATCAAAGAGTAGCTAATTGGCGGAGAGCGTTGTCTAGGGTGGACGCTACAACCAGAGGGTTGTCGGTGCCGGCGAAGAGGCGGACGGTGCTCCCCTGCTTGCCACGTGGAGCCGAAAGGCGCGTCGTTGCGCCGCCGGCGGGCGATGTGCGAAACTCCCCCGGCAAAGCATCGAACAGCTCGCCCGCGCTACGCTTGATAAGGTCAAATTCAACTGCCGGGCCAAAGCCGTGCTCGAGGATTCCCGTTGCAACCGCATGGTCAGGATGCGAGCACAGCCCGGGATAGCGAACGTTGCGCACCATCTCGTTGGCCGCCAGATACTCGGCCAGCGCACGGGCGCGGTCGAAATGCGCCTGCATGCGGGTATCGAGCGAGTCCAGCCCGCGCTCCAGCACACCGGCCTCGTCAGAAGGCAAATTAAGCTTGGCCAAACCGCAGCCCTCAAGCAGGGCATGTGCGCACTCGGCAGCAGCATCCACACGATGGCGCTTGAGCTGTGAGCGCGCTACCGAAGCGACAACGAGCTTGCGCGGAGCCATACCGGCGCACACGCGATCGAGCGCCTCGAGCGACAGGGCGGCACCCAAACGCAGCGGATCGCACCCAAAGAGGCCAGCCACCGTGTTATCCACCGCGAGCAGCGCGCGGGCCTCACGAGCCGCTCGGCCCAGGGCGCGAAGGTCGGGCACACGCAGACCAAACCCGCCGATTGAGTTAACAAACCACCACAGGTGCGGCCCCTCGGCATCAAACGAAGCATCAAAGCCCTCGGACGCGGCGGTAAACGCCGCAATCGACGGCTCCCCCACGAGCACAACGTCACAGGCATCAAAGCCGCGCGCAAACGCATCGGCAAATTCATCGGCAAACGCAACCAGGCGGTCACCGGGACGCACAATACCCAGCAGCGACAGAGCCGCCGGCACATGCGGGGCCGCAACAAGACGCGCCTCACGCGCGCCGGTCCTCAAAGCCCAGGTCTCTTCTAGCTGCTGTACATCCACAAGGCACCGTCCCTTCATAAGCAAAAACCCACGATGCGGGTGTTCCCCGCATCGTGGGCAACGGCTGCAGTATAGCGCCGATATGCGACGAATCACCTAGATGTTGAGCGTGTGATAGTTCACGCTCGCACCCGGGGCGTCAACGGTCACGCCATAGGCCTCGGGATAGATGCGCGTCGAGAACACGAGCGCGCCATCGTTCACAAACACCTCGACCGACGAGACATCGCCAACAACGCGCACGTTACGGACCTCGTCGACTGGCTCCCAGCGAACGGTACGACCGCAGCCGGCAGAAGCGCGACCCTCATCGGTAAATCGCATCTCAAAGCGCGCGGGCAGTTCGCCTTCGACGGGCACAAACGCCAACTTCAGCTCGCCGTCAACGGTCGCGCTAAAAGCGCTGTCGACACCGTCAACAATAACGTCAAAGCAGGTATCGTCGGCAACCTCCAGCGAGCCCTCCCCCACACGCACCGAGGCATAATGGTGCTCGATCTCGCGCGCCGGCTGCTGCAGCACCACGCCGCCGGCACCGGCTGTAAGCTCACGCGGCACCGTCATGCAGTGCTGCCAGCCGCACACCACGGTGGGCGCGTTGCCATAGGTCGACTCATCGGGCATGCCCATCCAGCCGATCAGCATGTGGCGACCGTCCTCGGCCGTGAACTCCTGCGGAGCATAGAAGTCAAAACCGGCGTCCCACAGGCGGAACTCACCCAGCTCATAGGCACCGTCGCCGCCGGTAATGTCGCCCGTTACAGGCATGTAGCCAGCGGCATATACGTTGCCGCGGTCCCAACGACCGCCCTCAAGGCCCTGAGGCGAGAAGGACAGCCACTTCGCCGGTACACCGCCATCCGCTTCAAGCTCAAGGTATCCCGGGCACTCCCACATAAAGCCAAAACGCTCGGGCGTAGACACACGGCTCTCGAGCTCCCAGCTCAGCATGTCGGCAGAGCCATACACCAGTATCTCGCCCACATCGCGACCGGCACCCTCGCCGTGCATCGCACAAAAACGGCTCTCGATATGCGGCCCATCCACGCGACGACGCGCGCCCAGCACCATGTGATAACGCCCGTCCGCGTCGCGCCACACCTTGGGGTCGCGCACGTGACAGGTCAAATCCTCGGGATAAACCTCGGAAGCCAACACCACGCGCTTTTGGCTGAACGTCTGTCCATCGACACTCTCGACATACACGGTGTCGGCGCGACGGCCGGAGTTGACATAGTCAAAGACGCCGTCCGCATCGGGGAGCTTAACGTTGCCGGTATAGAGCGCGCGAATGCGACCGTCCTCGACCAATGCCGAGCCCGAATACACGCCATGGCAGTCGAACGGCTCGTCGGGAAGCAGCGGCGCGCCAACATATTCCCATTTCATAAGGTCGCGGCTCGTGGCATGGCCCCACATCTTGACGCCGCCGTTCACATCAAACGGAGCATACTGAAAGTACGCGTGAAACACGCCATCGGCCTGGCAAAGACCGTTGGGGTCGTTGAGCCAGCCCGCCGGCGGCATAATATGAAAGCGCTGGCCATACGCGCCATGACCGCACTCAGAGGCGGCGGCGTCAACAGCGGCGACCAGCTTTGCAAGGTCGCGACCAAGTGCATTAGACATATCAAAGTCCTAACGGATCGAAAGTTACAAGGTGCCAAAGATCGGCGCCAGATGCGGGGAACACCCGCGGGCATACAGCCCGCGGGCACCCCTCAATCAAAAGCTCTTAGGCCTGCTCGTAAGCCTTGGGCTCGTCCTTGTACAGGACAAACGAGACGCCAAAGGAAACCAGCGCGGCGACCGCAAACATGATCGCGTACTGCACGGGCTGGGCCAGGCACAGCAGGATACCGAAGATACCGGTAACGCCCGTGCCGGACGCAGCCAGCGAGGTGAGCGCGCAGACCAGGGCGCCGCAACCGCCGCCGATGCAGCCGGCGATGAAGGGCTTAAAGAAGCGCAGGTTCACACCAAAGATGGCAGGCTCGGTAATGCCCATGAAGGCGGACAGAGCCGAAGGAAGCGCCAGGCCCTTGATCTTGGCATCGCGGGTCTTAAAGGCAACGGCGAGCGCGGCGCCACCCTGGGCGATGTTGGCGGCACTGGCGATGGGCAGCCAGTAGGTCACGCCGTACTGGGCGAGCTGGCCAAGGTCGATGGCGGTGTACATCTGGTGGATACCCGTGACGACCGTGGGGGCATAGAACAGGCCGACGATAAAGGAACCGATGCCGAAGGGCAGGGTGAGCAGGGCCTGGATCAGACCGAGGATGGCGTTCTCGGCCCAGACAAAGATGGGGCCGACGGCAACGAGCGTCACGAGCACGGTCACGAACACCGAGACGAGCGGGGTCACAAAAAGGTCGAACATCTCGGGAACGATCTTGTGCAGGCGCTTCTCGAGGAAGGCCAGGATGGCGCAGGCGATAACGATGGGGATCACATGACCCTGATAGCCGACCCACTCAAAGCCGTACACACCGGGAATAACGGTGACCATGGTCTGCACGCCCTCGGAGGCAACCGTGTAGGCGCTCTGCAGCGAGGAGTTGATGAACGCACCGCCGACGACGGCACCCAGGTACGGGTTGGCGCCAAAGGCCTTAGCGGCGGAGTAGCCGATCAGGATCTGCAGAATGCCGAAGGACGTTCCCGAGACCAGGTCAGCGATCTTGTAAATAAAGTTATTGGTGTCAAGCGCAATAAAGCCGTTGGAGGCCATGAAGTTGAGGGCGCTCATAATGCCAAGCAGCAGGCCCGAAGCCACGATGGCGGGGATGATGGGGACAAAGACGTCGCCGAGCACCTTAATGGCACGCATAAAGATGTTCTGCTGCTGCGCCGCGGCCTCCTTGACCTCGGCCTTGGTAGCAGCCTCGACGCCGCTGAGCGCAATGAACTCGTCGTAGACCTTATTGACGGTGCCAGTGCCAAAAATAATCTGGAGTTGGCCCTGGGCCTCAAAGACGCCCTTAGCGCCGTCGATATTCTCGAGGGCCTCCTTGTCGACCTTCGCGTTATCGGCAATCACCAGGCGCAGACGCGTGGCGCAATGCGCGGCAGAGACGACGTTGCCGGCGCCACCGATGTTGTCGAGCACCTCTTGGGCTGATTTGCGGTAGTCCATGACTTCCCTTTCCTCCAACGGGCGCATCTGCACCCGGCCATCTTTGACACTTACACTGTAATCGTTTTCAGTTTCATATGTCTGTAATCGTTTTCATAGTAGGGTAAACGGTAGGAAAAAACCGGCGAAAGGTAGTTTTGAGGCAAAAACAGGGGTCTCAGAGGCAGGCAGATGTGCTCAGAGTCTAGACATTCATAAGCTGATGACCGAGCTTGAGCGTCTTGAGACCGCTCTCCCCCTCCTCGCCATCGAGCGCGTCGAGCAGCATATTGGTCGCCTCGACGCCACTGGTCAGGTAGCCATAATGCACGGTGGGAATGCCGCCCGTCAGCGCACGCAAAAATGCGTTG
>OAWA01000538.1_pt1 | contig 26324 bp, 33 predicted proteins | sample 1516971 | NCBI WGS metagenome assembly OAWA01 (sample SAMEA2580097, study PRJEB22360) | human gut metagenome | biome: human gut; feature: human-associated habitat; material: faeces | place: Denmark | collected 2008/2010
TAAACTCTTTTGCAGATACAGTTTATAAAAGATATTTAATTGAAAATGCAATGACTGAACAAGAAATCAAGTCAATTGATGAGCGTTACTGGCAGTTTGCTGTGCCTGTGGAGGACGGAGAATGAAAAAGTATAAATGTATGGACTGTCTCACAAGTTTTGAAGCGGAATATAAAGAAGATTGTCCAAGTTGTGGTGATGATAGTGATGTTATTGAAGTTTCAGCTCACACTGACAAACTTTCGGTTGAAAAATTCCAAGAAATTCGAGTAGAAGAGCTTAAAGATTTTAATTCAAAAATTTTACAAGCAGAACTTGAAAATCAGAAACTACAAAAAGAGATTGATGCTGCTAAAAAATATATTGAAGAATCTTATAAAGCAGATAAAGAAGACAATAAACTACTTGATCTAATTATTGAAGCTGTTGCAAAACTAAAATCAGATAACGAAACTCTGAAAAAGGCACTGACAGAAATAGCTTCCAGCAGACAATGGCGAGGAGGCACCTTTGTTGGATTTGAAGCAACAGAAGATGCACAGATTGCAATTAATGCACTCGCAGCGATTGGAAATGAAGGGAGCGGCGATGAGTGATAAAAAATGCCCGAATTGTTTTTATGAACTTGATTCATGGAATGACTACGTTTCATTTAATAATATTTTAGAATGCCCAGAATGTGAAGAACATTTTGAATTAAAGGCAGTTACATTAAACCAACCCCAGCTCACGATTCCTAAAAGCATTGCGGATATTATCGATGTTTATTGTAAGCATAACTTCACAGCTGATAGGTTGATTATGATGGCTTACAGAGATTACCAAGAATTTAATGATTGGATTATAAAAGACTGGGTTAAAAATGACAACATTGCCAGAGCCTACCTCGCAGGCAAAGCCCTCGGAGTTGATGTAGTGAAAGTGGTGGAGGGATGACAACAGAGGAAATAGTACAAAACTACCAAATAAAGTTGTTAAAAATTATATTCAAAGAGATTGATAATCTGATGACGAAAAAAGAAAATGCTGATATTAACGCACATAAACTTGCTGAAAATGGAAATTCTGTTAGAACATCAGCATATTGGAAATCAGTAGGAAATGCAGAGTTTTACATTAAAGATATTTACCAAAAGTTAAGCGCTTTAGCAGAAATTGATAGACTTTTCCATTGGTCTGATCGTTTACATCAAGAACAATTAAAATTTGTTAGTAAATATCCCAAAGTTATGGAAAAATACAGACAAACTAATATCGCTGGTCAATGACTGGTGGGGAGGGATTGAATGAATCCAAGAATAAGTGAACTGTTTGACGAGCTAGATTTTATAACAAGTATAGCCAACAATATAAATGCTGGTAGTCTATTTGCTTCTGAAAGTATTAGAGTGGAACTTCTAATAAAAGCAAATGATAACCTGCGTGAAATAGATTTTATTAGATACTCATTAAACCCACAGATTCCAGAACCTTGGGCTAGTATGACCGCTGATGAAATTATAAAAGGATTGGGGGTATATAAATGAAACTTTTGTGTAAGCTGTTCGGGCATAAGTGGTCGAAATGGAGGATTTATTTATTTGGCACTTATGAAGAACGCTCTTGTCGTCGGTGCTACATCAGAGATAAACGAATTCCACGCTCATACCTTGACGAGTCGGAAAACGTGCATAGCCATGAAAAATGGCTTGATAAACATATGGATTGAGGTGGAGATGAAAAAATTTAGATTAGTAAGTAACTCGTTTTTGATAAGTGATGGATATCCTCACTCAAGAGCTATTGAGGTTCAAGCTGATAGTTACGCTGATGTTATTGAGTATATTGAAAGCAACGCAGGTTGGTACACTGCTGACAACGGTGCTTTCAAAGTTGCCTATATCGAGGAGGTTGTGGAATGAAAGATGCGTCAAAATTAGTTTTATTTATCTTTATTGCTATGAGTATTATTTCGCTTATTATAGCTATCCCAACACTGATTGTGGCGATACTCATGGGAATTAAATACTTTGCCCTTAGAGCGCTAATCGCTGTGATTATGGGTACCGTCATTTTCTCAATAGCTTGGGTAATATTGAACAACCAAATGGATAAAGAACTTCAAAAAATTGATGAAGAGCTTGCTGAGCACAAATCAAAAATGGGGCAGCTCGACAAAGAATTTGATGAACAGCAAAAAAGAGTCACTGACAGATTTAAGAATTTGAGGTAAGTAAATGACAAGACGGAGAAAATCAGAGATAACAAGTGTTTACGGCGGAGATGGAACGAAAATTGATTCTTATGTTTCTCATTATGGTTATGTTAATATTCCACGCTTTAAGCACAAGAAAAAGCCCATCTCAATGATTAAGGCTTTGGATGTAAGAGATAGTATTAATTATCGAAAAAAATTATGGGCAATACAAGAAAGAAGTAATAATCGTTTACCTGAACTTACACCTCTTCTAACCGAAGTAGGTGGCGGAACTTTAGGAAAAACTTCCGTTACTAATTTAGAAACAGGAGAAAAAAGGTGGATATGAAATTACTTAAATCGTTATTGACAGCAATCGGGATTGTAACTTTGGGTTTTACCATTGTTATAGGCGAAGTATTAATATTTAAAGTTTTTGGAACAGTAGCTTTCCTTTTAGTAATGGCTCTGATCTTAGTCATTGCTTATACGACTTTATTTTACTTAACGGAAAAGGATGATTGAACGCAAAAAAAGCCCAAATCAAAAATATGGGCTTCTAGGTATTTACAAAGTTTAACGAGTGGGGATATCCATACAAGATAGACAAGGTCTAATTTGCAAAGGTGAATGCACTTTTCGACTGTATTCCATTGCTTCAAGATCGTTTTCAAAATGTTCATCAATAATGTATGAATCATTAACTTTTGGGCGGTTAGGACAAGTGTCCTTGTGCATTTCATGATAATCATTAAAGTCACCAGTTTTATCTACGACATAGCTCATGAGTTAGTCCTCCTTCAAATAGCTTGTATTGGTTCTACAATTTTATTTTAAAACTATTGCTAATCAAGTACAAGCAATATGATTTAAATAAAAGGAAATATAAAAAAGCCCGAACTGACCAGGATCGAGCGAAATACGATTTGCGACAACTTATTATATTATTTTCGGTCGCTTACATTATACCATAATGAGCTAGGAACTCGCTAAACTCAACTGGAGGAAAAAGATGAATCTTCAAGAAATGATGGGAAAATCACTAAATTTAAAACAATTATATGTATTGATTACGCAAAACAAAAATTATATTAAGGCATTAGATGCGCAAGGAAAAGTAGATGCAGAAGTAAGGTTACTTCTTCCTTTCGTTCCAGACGATTCTTACAAAGCATTAGATTTTGAAGACGATATTTCATGTTTTTACATTAATATTGATTCTCAATTAATTAAAACTCAAATCATTAAAAATTTACAAGAACTGGAAGACGAGGCTAGAAAGCTTGAAGAAGAACTAGGAATCGAGGTTGAATAGAATGATTACATTTATTTTAGGCTTATTAATTGGAGCGATAGCGATGTTTTTGATTTATCTGAAACAAACGAAAGAAATAGCAGCTAAAACAATATCAAGCATTTTGGAAGATTGCGTTGAAAAAATAGAATTGCATGAATGGGGTACAGAAAAGATAGTTGAATTTTTAAATAATGCTGCTAATAAATTGAAAAATAAAAAATAACATCAAAAAAGCCCACGGCAATGGGCTTCGGCATGATTGTATCTAATACTATTATACCATACTCGGAGGTACTTTTTAATTGGCGGATAGATTAGATTTGTTATTAAGTGACTACATGACTGGAATGCTTCAAGTTAAAATTAATTCAAGAGAACGCTGGATCACTCGTGAGAAACATGAGGAAAGAATCGGAAGTGGTGGGAGTAGTTCAAACACTGCACCACAAGAGCGCAACTATTTGATTAAAGAAGCTGACAAAGAACTTGGAAGACTTAATGACCAGAAACAAACGCTTGACGAATTAATGGAAGTTATTCATGGAACAATTGTAAAGGATGTTATTATCGCTAGATTTAAACATCGGTTATCTTGGTATAAAGTGGGAATAAGAGTTTGCTTAGATGAAGACGCTGCAAGAAAACAATACGTATCATTTAAGAAAACATTGAGGGATGGATTATGGAGAAATACTTTGGACTGATTTTGCGTTCCGTTTTTGACCCGTTTTTAACCCGTTTATTTCCTGATTTACATGCGATAATGGTAGCATGAAGTTATCAGCGAAAGCAAACAAAATGTAATTCGTTCGGTTGGATACACTTCATAATTAGTGGCTATTTTACATAGCGAGACGTTGCTGGACGATAAAACCAGCGTAGCAAGTGACTGGCAGATATTAGGTATAATATCTTTGCGAGGTTCGACTCCTCGTCTTGCTATAAATAGGTTGATAATAATATTCCTTTGGTTTGAATCCATAAAAATAGCAAGGTAACTTGCGACTGTACAGTGATTGTCGTTACATTCACAACGGGGTTATTTTATGGTGTCTATCTCGTCATAGACTTTGCTGACTAACCCATAAGACTTTCTAGGAGTCAAGGGCTTACAGCGTAGCAAGCACGGTACGGAAACGTAGGCGCTCAGGGTTCGACTCCTTGACTTGCTATATCTAACATTGTTTAGGGCTGATAATACTAGTACAGTTTCTGAATAATATTAATAAGTCAGTGCGGTTGGAGCTGACAGCAAGGACAAGGAACGACTTCGCTATTAGAAGTTATAGAGTTCGAGCCTCTATCTTGCTATTGTGGACTTCAAAGCTAGGAGTTCAGTATTAAATGGTTTCAGACATTTCCATTTGATAGTATGCAAAATGTCTGTTCACAGGATATAGGGCAGTCTGGTAGCCTACTCCTTTTGGAAAGGAGATGTCGTTGGTTCAAATCCAGCTATCCTGATTATATTTTATTACAGGTTGTCCACTGGGCAGCCTTTTATTGTTGGAGGAATAAGATGGAACGTAAGATGATTTATGTTGAGACTAAATACGGTGATTATAAGATTGAATATAGCGATAAAAAATGGGGATCAATTGTATCTCAATTAAGCAATGGTATGCCATGGATTGCTGCAGGTGAATACTTGTTTAGAGCTGATGATATAGTGTTAATTAAGGAGATAGGTAAATAACATGCCAATGACTGGTCGATGTCGTGAGCCTAACTGCCACGCTATGGTTATTAGACCACTACATTATTGTACTAAGCATGCGGATAAAGAAGCAGCATATCAAGCAAGCAGAGAGCGATGGGCTAATCGTACTGATAATACAAAAAGATATAAGGACTATAACAAACGTAAGCGTGAGTATAGCGACATTAAAGTAGAGCAGAATAAGTTCTATCAAAGCAAGCAATGGAAGTCTATACGTGATGTAGTAAGACGTAGAGACAACTTCCTTTGTCAGTACTGCAAATCACACAACAGAGTAAGAACAGGTAAGATAGTTGACCACATCGTGCCTGTTGAGTTTGACTTGAATGGTAAGACCGTCATGGATAACTTGGCTTTCTGTTGTAGCAAATGCCACGCAAGGAAAACTAAGTGGGAACAAATTTATTATGGAACAGGTTACGGAAATAAAATTAAAAATGTAATCCCCATAAAAAATGTAAAAGATGTTCCTGACTTCCAAAAAAATGAACGATAAATTTTAACAACCCTCCCCCCTATCTTTTCACAGGGAAAGCACACACATAGGTATCGTCTTGCGTGAAAACCCAATTTTGAAAATTTTTATATAGGGGGGGTCAAAACACTAAAAGAAAGGAGAAAAAATGACAGCTAAGAAGTTCAAAGACAGTAATGACGGGAAGTTGTCCTATCGTGCACCTAAGCACCTTTCTCCACTCGCAAGTGCTTGTTGGCGTAAAACTGTTCCCTTTCTTGAGGAACAAAAGCCGGTTGATAAGATTGATTCGTTTTTAGTTGAAATGTACTGTACTCAGTATGAAATTTATAGAAATTCATATGAACATCTAAAAAAACATGGTGAGGTTCAAGAAATTTATAAACCAGTTCAAGATATGACTGGTGAAATTATTGACAGACAATTTCAAGGTTTCAAACGTAATCCAATGACTCAAATTTACTCTGACGCAATAAAAAATCTTACGAAGATTGGTTCTGAGTTAGGTTTATCACCAAAATCACGTTCTGAATTGATAGAGCTTAACATGCAAGATACGAATGAAAAAAGCACTAAAGATAAGATGAAGGCGTTCTTTGATGGAGGTGATGATGATGATTACTGAGTTAGCTCCTACAAAAACAATGAATAATCTTATCATTGAATTTAAAGTTGATTTAACGCAGGACCATGACGTCTTAGGAGCTTATCATAGTATTGATTTTTCAGGAATACGTGCTAAATATAGAGACCCTGGCACAAGATATGCATTCGCAGTATTAGACGGTATAACAAAATCTGGGTATCTAACAAAATTAGCAGCATTTAGGCATTTAAGAGACCTTCAAAGAATTGGACATGAAGATTTTCCTTACAGATACTCTAAAAAGGAAATAAAAAATTTACTAAAAGTTGCTTCAGTTGTCCCGAATGTTGATACAGGCGAACCAACTGAGCTAATGCCTTGGCAAAAATTCATTATGTGTATGCTGATAGGATGGAGGAATAGCGAAGGTGGAAAAAGGTTTACTGTCGCTATAATATCAGTATCTCGTGGGCAAGGTAAAACTTATATTCTAGCAATTTTGATGGTTTATTCATTTTTATTTGAAAGTCTTGGTTTGTCAAATCAGGACTTTTTAGTTTCCTCGATAAACTTTAAACAGACAAGCAAATTGTTTGGATATGTTAAGACGATGCTTAAGACAGTTATAAAAATTGAACCATTTAAAACAATTGCTGCTGAAACAGGTTTGACTGATCGTTCTATTCTGAATGATGAAGTTGTCATGAAGAAAATGAATAATAAAATTCGTGCTATTTCTCATGAAGCTGGTCAATATGATAGTTTTCACTTTACAACTGCTATTTTTGATGAAATCGGAGAGGTAACTAATAGAGAAAAAATTTCTAAAATTGTTTCTGGGCAAGTTTTGGTTAAAAATCATCAGTTTGTACAAATTTCAACTTCCTATCCAGACCCTAGCGTTCCTTTTAGAAAAGACCAAAAGACACTTCAAGAAGCTATGGAGAAAGATTGGGATAGAGAAGCAGATACTTCTTTATGTTTGGTATGGGCGCAAGATGATTTATCAGAAACATTCGAGCCAGAAACTTGGGTAAAATCAAACCCCCTTCTTGAATTGGAAGATAAAAAAGATATTTTACTAAAAGGATTGATTGACAAGCGAAACAGTGACTTATTACAAGGAACGCAACACGATTTCCAAACTAAAAACCTTAATATGTGGCTTCAACAAGATGTAGATAGTTACTTAAATCTTGCTGATGTTGAAAAAGCGATTATTCCTGAATTTAGCATTCATGGGCAACGCTGTTATATAGGCATTGACTATTCAATGATGTCAGATAATACAGCGATTGCTTTCGTTTTTCCTTATTTAGATGATGAAGGAAAGCCTAAGTGGCATGTTGAACAGCATTCGTTTGTTCCATTCCAAAGAGCAGGTTCAATTGATGCTAAAGAAAAACAAGATGGTATTAATTATAGAGAACTAGAAAAATATGGTTTTTGTACAGTTACAAGCCACCAGCAAGGGCTAATCAATGATGATGAGGTTTATGAATGGATTGTAAACTATATTGAAGATAACGCATTGGACGTTATCTTTTTTGGTTACGATGCAATGGGTATCACTAAAGTAATCCAAATGCTCATGAATAATACGGGATATAATTTACAACCTATCCGTCAAAGAACGAGTGAGTTGAAAGACCCTACAAAATTTTTACAAAAATTATTTGTAGAGGGCTCTATTAGTAGACTAGATGATAAAATCATGGAAAAATCGCTGTTAAATGCGGTTTTACGTGAAGATTCAATAGGAATACAGGTAGATAAACGAAAAGCAACTTTAAAAATTGACGTTGTTGATGCGATTATTGATGCTTTATTTCAAGGAATGTATCACTTTGAGGATTATGGTATGGCAAATGATAAGAGTTGGCAAGTTGAGCATATGACACCAGAACAAGTAAAAGAATGGGTTACTAGCCAAGAATCTGGCTTATTAGACCTTGATGATGAAATAGATGATGATTGGGGATTTGATGAAGATTTTTAAAGCGTTTTTAAAAAAAATATGGGATGTTTTTGATGTTCTATGCTTCTCTTTAGCAGCTATTACGTTAAATATCACAGTTTTTCTAATGAACTTATTTGCTGGTGGAATTACATTAACAGTAACATTTATTGTTTTTGGAGTTGGTTCTTGGTTTATTAGTTCCAAAATTACGAAGGGAGGTGATTGATTTTGCCAATATTAAACTTTATCAACCAAACAAATGATCCGCCAGAAGTTGGTAGTGTTCAAAGCTATTTTCCAGATGGAAATGATGCTCAAATAATGGAAAGTTTGCTTGGTGATAATAATGAATGGGTTTCAGCTCGTGCAGCATTAAGAAATTCAGACTTATTTTCTATTATCTTGCAACTATCTAGTGATTTAGCAATAGTTAAAATCAATGCTGAAAAGAAAAAGAATCAAGGAATCATTGATAATCCAAGTACCAATGCTAATAAGCATGGATTTTGGCAATCAATGTTTGCGCAGTTGCTTTTAGGAGGTGAAGCATTCGCTTATCGTTGGAGAAATGCTAATGGCGCTGATATGAAATGGGAATATTTAAGACCATCTCAAGTGAATACTTATTATTTTGAGTATGAAAATGGAATGTATTACAACATCACTTTTGATGACCCTAAGATAGAACCTATTTTACAAGCTCCACAGAGCGATTTGATTCATATGAAACTACTATCAATTGATGGTGGTAAAACTGGAATTAGTCCACTTTACTCTTTGAGACGTGAATCAAAAATCCAAAGAGCCTCTGATAGATTAACAATTAGTTCATTGAATAGTTCATTAAATGTTCCTGGTGTACTTACTGTCAAAGGTGGTGGGCTTCTTAGTGATAAAGATAAAGCATCTCGTTCTCGTTCGTTTATGAAACGTTCAAGAAGTGGTGGCCCTGTAGTATTAGATGACCTTGAAGAATTTACTGCACTAGAAATTAAATCAAATGTAGCTCAATTATTATCACAAACAGATTGGACTTCTAAGCAATATGCTAAAGTATATGGGCTTCCTGACAGCTATATTGGTGGACAAGGTGACCAACAATCTTCAATCCAACAAATAAGTGGAATGTACGCAAGTGCATTAAATCGCTATTTAAGACCTGCTATAAGTGAATTGGAGTATAAGTTAAGCGACCACATAAGCGTTAATATGAGACCAGCTATTGACCCTCTTGGCGATAATTACTTATCTACTATCAGTACTGCTACAAGATGGGGAGCTGTAGCTGAAAATCAAGCTACATATATCTTGCAAGAAGCAGGATATATTCCTAAAGACCTACCAGCCCCTGAAAATACAAATAAAAAGACAACTGGACAAAGTAATGAGCCAGTACCATAGGAAAGGAGGTGGTCATGGTGATTATTCTTAGAAAGGAGGTAAATGATGACAGTAATCGACATTGAAGGAGATGTAGTTGATAATAGCTACGGAATGATGTATGACTGGTTTGGCCTTGACTATACTAGTCCTTCAAAAGTAAAAACAGCACTTGCAAATGCAGATGACGAGGATATCACGGTAAATATCGCTTCAAATGGTGGAGATGTTTTTGCTGCTTCTCACATTTATACTGCACTTAAAAGTGCAAGTCAAAATGTTACAGTAAATATTCTTGGTTTAGCAGCATCTGCAGCATCAGTAATTGCAATGGCTGGTGATACAGTAAATATTTCACCAACCGCGCAATTGATGATTCATAAGGCTAGTAGTGCCGGTCAAGGGAACGCTGATGACTTTGAGCATGAAGCTAAAGTTTTAAATGGCGTTGACCAATCTATTGCTGCAGCTTATGAACTAAAAACTGGTATGAAACAATCTGACTTATTGCAGTTGATGTCTAACGAAACATGGATGACAGCTCAAGATGCAGTGGATAAAGGATTTGCAGACAATATTATGTTTGTAGATGCTAATAAACCAGTATTTTCTAACTCAATCGGCAATATTCCAACTGCTGATAAACTTAATGAATTTATGAATTTCATGAATTTCAAAAATCGGAATAACCCTCCGAAAGAAGAACCAATTATAGAAAACAAACAAGCCGATTTACGTTCTCGTAAGTTGGCTATTTTATTAGAAAAATAAAGGAGACTCAAATGGGAGTTAAATTAACAGTAAATCAATTGAACGAAGCATGGATTGCTTCAGGAGATAAAGTCACAGACTTTAATGACCAAATCAACATGGCTCTTAATGATGATAATTTTTCAGCAGAGGCTATGTCAGAATTAAAAAATAAACGTGATAATGAAAAAGTTCGCCGTGATGCATTGAGAGAACAACTTGTTGAAGCTCAAGCTGAACAAGTGGTTAACATGCGTGAAGAAGAACAAGTTCCATTGAACAAAAGCGAAAATGAACTCAAAGACAAATTTGTTAAAGACTTCGTGAATATGGTTCGTAACCCTATGGCGTTTATGAATACTGTATCTTCAAATACAGACAATGGGTCTGATGGAAACGACAGTGCTGCTGGACTTACTATTCCACCAGATATTCGTACAGCTATCAATACTTTGGTTCGCCAGTATGATTCATTGCAACAATATGTACGAGTTGAAAACGTAACGACTTCAAACGGTTCTCGTGTTTACGAAAAATGGACTGATGTTACACCACTGAAAGTGATGGATGCAGAAGATGGAAAAATTCCTGATCTTGATAATCCACGTTTGACAATTATTAAATACTTGATTAAACGTTATGCGGGAATCATCACTGCAACAAATACATTGCTTAAAGATACTGCTGAAAATATCCTTGCTTGGCTGTCTTCTTGGATTGCGAAGAAAGTAGTTGTTACTCGTAACAATGCGATTGTTTCAGTAATGGAAGCAGCGCCTAAAAAACCAACAATTGCCAAGTTTGATGATTTGATTGATTTGGCAAACACAGGAGTTGACCCTGCAATTGTTGCCACTTCATTTTTCTTGACAAATGTTTCAGGATGCAATGAAATCTGTAAAGTCAAAGATGCTTTAGGAAATTATCTCGTTCAGCCTGACCCTAAACAACCAGACCAAATGGTGATTAAAGGCAAACGAATCGTTATGATTGCTGACCGTTGGTTGCCAAATGGCGGAACTGCTAGCGCTCCAGTTTATCCACTTTATTATGGAGATATGTCACAAGCTATTACTTTGTTTGACCGTGAAAACATGTCATTACTTCCAACAAATATCGGTGCTGGTGCATTTGAAACTGATACTACTAAAATTCGTGTGATTGACCGCTTTGATGTACAAGCTACTGACTCGGAAGCTTTAGTTGCTGGTTCATTCACTACAATTGCTGACCAAGTAGGGAACTTCAAAACTACAGCAACTACTGCCGGATAATCAGGAGGGATTTAAATGAGTGTAACTGTTGATGACTTACTAGATCAGCTATCAGAAGATGATGATCGCAAACCACAACTTCAAATTTATTTTGATACAGCAACAGCATATGTGAAAAATGCAGTGAGTTCTGATACAGTTGACGCTCCATTTTTCAGTGTAGAAAATGTTTCTCCGATTTATGATGTAGCTGTTCTTAGTTACTCGATGGATTTGTGGATTAATCGTTCTACAACTATGCCGCCTACTACTGCTGTAGATCATATGGTTGGGCAGTTGAGAGGTCTTTATTCTTCATGGAAGGAGGCACAAGATGGTCAAAACGTACAAACCTAATGATTTTAACAGAAAATGCCAGATTGGAGTTACTAAAACAGTAACTACTCCTACTGGAGGTAAGGTTGAAAAAATTGACCCAGCAACGGTTTTAAATGTTCGATTTGCGGCTAAAATGAGATCACTTGCGCTTCAATTTCAGATAATTGGTACAACTACGGCTGATACATTCGATATTGCAATTAGACATAATAAGCTAGTTACAAAGAAAATGTGTGTTCAAATAGATGATGTTCTTTACAACATTATTAATATTTCTTCAGATGAATCTGCAAAGCTTATTAAATTTGATATTTTGACTCTTCAAGCGAAGAAGAAAGGAGCTTAATATGGTTTCGTTTTATAATGCTATGCAGCTTATTGTCGATAGAGCTGAAGAATTGAGTACAAAGATGAGTGTAGAAGATAAAGCCGAAGTTACAAAGGCGGGCGCTAAAGTTTTTGAGCAAGCATTGGCTTATGAAGTTAGAAATAGGCATTACCGCCATCGTGATACTGGAGAAGACCCACATTTAGCGGATAGTATTGTTATGAAAAATAAGAATATTGACGGAGTTAAAGATGGTCAAAGTGTTGTAGGATGGGAAAGAAGTACAGAAAAAGGCACTCATACAAAAGGTTATATCGCCAACATCATTAATAATGGTAGTCGTTTTCCCCAGTTCACAACACGTTCTGGAAGAAAATATAAAAAACCTGGTGAAGTTGCAGTTCATGCAGATCATTTTATTGAAGAAACAAGAAAAAATCCTATTGTTCAGCAAGGAATATTAAAAGCTGAAGCTGAAGCAATGAGAAAAATAATTAATAGAAAAAAGAAGGAGAGTAACTTATGAAAAGACCAGTTGAAATTGTTCAAGATATAATTGCAGCTAGTGGCTTTCCGCATGATGAAATCTTTCTTAATTCTATCCCCAGAGAAAAAGAAGATTCTATTAATGAAACTCAGGTTTTACTGACAGAATCTGATAATGGACCTAATGATTATGGTAACTCAGATTTTATTTCACTCATGTATGGTGTTTATATTCAAATCTTTTACTCGAACGCTGAAGATTCGGATATAAATATTGTTCAAAGTGAAATTAATCTGATGAAATCATTTATTAATAATGACTGGCTTATTGCGCAATCAAAAAGTCACTATATAGACCCCGACACAGGGCAAATTATCAAAAATTTAACGGTGCGACGCATCATGACATTAAGTGAGATAGCAAATAGCTAACTCATTTTTTATTTAAGAAAGGAATTTAAAATGGCAACAAAAGGTTTAAAAATGGTTACGCTCGCTCTATTGGATGATAGCGGAGCTATTGTTAAAGGAACAGCAGGTCTTTCTACAGACGGTACATTTCCAATCACTGATGAAATGTTGGGTACAAAAACTGCAAATATCACCAATGTATCAAGTGCTCCAACAATGATTTATGGTAATGATGGTCAAGTAGATGCAGATATTGCAAAAGGTACTCCTTCAGTAGCTTTTGACTTTAATGGTCTACCAGTAGCAATTAAAAACAAATTGCTTGGTCGTGTAAACGATACTAAAGGTGGTTATACTCAAGGTCCTGTTCCAAAAGTAGCAGCTTTGATTCAAACAACAACAATTGGTACTTCAACACCTCAATATGTTGGCTTTGCTGCAGGTAAAATGAACGAAACAGCATTGAACTTGCAAACAAATACTAATGCAGTTGTTCGAGTTGATGACGCATTGACATTTACTGCATTCTCTGTAAGCCGTTGGGGCGGAGAAGCTATCAAATTCTATGATGGTGGAGATGCAAACTTTACTGAAGCAACTATGATGGCTGATGTATTTAACGGTTATACAGCTCCAACTACTGGCGGTTCAGGGAGTGGAAGCTAATAATTAAAGGGCGGAGAAATCCGCTTTTTATATGGGATAGATAGATGGTCTATTATATTAGGTTCGATACCTAACTATTCCTTTACAAAAAAGTAAAATAGAGGAGAGTTACAATGAAATTATCATTACCAGAAATTAGAGAAGAATCATTTGAAGTTAAAACTTCAATTAAGAACATTAAAAAAATGCACGCCTACCAATTGGAGTTGGCGAAAAGCCAAGAAAAACTTGCTTCAGTACAAGACGGAACGCTAGAAGAATTAACAAAAGCAATCGCTCTTGATGATATGTCAGTAATTAATAATGCTGAAAAATTTATTACTGAAATTCTAGGTTTAAATAAAAAAGAAGTAGATAAATTAGAAGAATTTGACCGTGGCCAATTTATGAATTTGCAATCTAAACTTGTTCTTTCACTTCAAGGGTATGATGATGATCAAATCGATACTATGTTTAATGAGGAGGTTGACTCTGCCGAAAAAAAAGTTCAAGCATTGAAGAACGAAAAGTCTACCACCACAACCAATTAATAGATTTACAGCTATTCGAAAAAAATATTATCGAAAATTGGCACTGGACATTAGAACAAGTAGATAATCATGATTATTATGACTTAATTGATGTGTTTAAAGCTAATGAAGATAATAAAATGGCTTCATTTGATGATTTGAAGAAAATGTTTGGGCAATAATAATTGTTCTCTTGTAATATGCAGTATATAGGGGTATAATTTACTTATTAAAAATCAGGAGAAATTAAATGAAAAAGTTATCATTATTGGGGATTGCTTGCTTATCTATTTTAGTACTTGCATCATGCGGAGAAAAAAGTAATGAATCATCTAAAAATAGTTATTCATCAACAAGCCAAAGTCAATCATCTAGTTCCCATGATAAATCATACTATGAAAACCAAGAAAAAGATTCATTGAAGAATTTGAAAACACTTGTTGAAAATGGTGCTTTAAGTAATGATGATGCTAAAAAAATGTTTCAAAAAGAACAACTAGATGATGCAAAACATGGATATAAATCAACTTTAAGCTGGGTAGATATTAATGATAAATCTAGCGAAGATACATCAACAAGTAATTTAAAAGTTGGTAATACGGCAACTACTGAATCAGGAAATGAAATTACAGTTACTGCTATAACAGAAAATGCACAAGTTGAATTGGATGATGCAAAAAATGGGGAGACAGCTTTAGAAGTTGATTTAATGCTTACTAATAAGGGAAATGACTCTCAATACTTCAACCCTTCAGATCCATCAGTGTTTGATTCACAAAGCAATACATTGAATTTAGATTCTGCAACTTATGGTAACGATATTCCAGATATAGCGCCAGGAATTACAGCTAAAATAAAATTATATTATGATAATCCAGGAACAGGACCATATAAAGTTACCTATGGAAATGCTGTTTGGAGTAACTAAACTAAATTAAATAAAAATAAAACGTCTAAATAAATTAGGCGTTTTTTTATACTCAAAAATTAGAAAGGAGTAAAAATGGCAGATATAATGGTTGATTCAGTCACCACAGGGATTGACTTGAATGAGACAAAGGCTGTTGAGGCTATCAACCGCTTAAAATCAGCAGTTAAAGATAGTACTCGTGAATGGCAGATTAATGAAACTTATGCAAAATCAGCAGGGGAAACAGTTTCTGCAGCTAAAATTCGTTATGAAGGTTTAAGCGATGCTATTAATAAACAAGAAAAATATATAGCAGATTTGAGCAAGGGCTTAGAATCTATTAATAGAAATAGTGAACAAGGCGAAAAATCTTACCAAAAATACAATAAGCAGTTACTTGATGCATCTAGAAATTTAACATCAATGAATGCACAACTAAATCGTGCGAAATCAGCTTATGAATATCAACAAACTGGTATTGAAGATTTAAATAAATCTCTCAGTGCTAATGATAAACTTATGCAGTCTCAAATTGATTTATATGAGAAAACTCGTAATAAAATGGGAGCTGCTAAAGCCGAAGTTTCTGGTCTATCTTCTTCATACGCAAAGCAAACCGAGATTTATAGAGCCCAAGTAACTGAGCTTAAACGGTTAGAAGCTGCCGAGGGTACAAGTTCAGAAACGCTTGTTAAGCAAAAAACAAGGGTAAATGAAGCTGCTTCGTCATTATTGAACTACAGAAATAAACTTTTAGAAGCTAACTTGGCAGTTACAAAGATGCAGCCGTTTAATTCCGAGTCTCTCATTGGTAAAGGTTTAAATACCGTTTACAAAACAACTGAGAAAGCTACCGATGCAATGGCAGCAGGATATCAAAAAGTAAAAAATGCAGCCTATCAGAGTGCTTTTGGCATTGCAGCAATTGGGGCAGCAGCTATCAAAGGTTCTCAAATGGCTGCTGATTTACAAGACAGTTATATTAGAACAGCAAATCTTGCAGTGACTGGAGGAGAGAAGGCAGCAGAAGTAACGAAAAATGTTGCTCAAATGCAAAAAGATGGCGCTAAATACTCTGTTGAATATGGTAAATCTCAAGCAGAAATTGCAGAAGGATATCAAGAACTTATTAAACGCGGATATACATCTACTGAAGCTTTAGGTGCTATGCGTTCAGAATTACAAGCCTCTGTTGCTTCTGGCGATGATTTTAATAATGTATTGAGCGTAACCTCCCAAGTTGTTGATGCTTATGGTATGCGTACTGATAATGCAGCAAAAATGACTAAGAACACAAAAGATGTAGTTAATCAATTAGCTTATGCAGCAGATATGACAGCAACAGATTTTGCAAGCATGGGTAAATCTATGGAGTATGTTGGTGACTCAGCTCATTCAGCAGGTTTTCATTTATCGGAAACATCATCAGCTATAGGTATTTTATCTAATCATGGTTTAGAAGCTGATAAAGCCGGTACTGGACTTCGTAAAGTAATTAACTCAATTACTGGTGCATTAAGTGATCAGTCAGCTAGCCAAGAAGATGCTGCTAAATCAGAGGCTGCACTTAATGAAAAAATTGCAGAGCACCAAAAGAAACTAGAAGAAGCTCAAGCAGTTGTTAACTCTGGCACAGGGAACACTAAAGCTGCAACGAAAGAGATTGAAAAGCAAAAAGAAGCAATAGGGAAGCTTCAAGATAAAGTAGACCAATTGCAATCTGGTGGTGCTGCCAAAGATATGCTTTCTAAGCTAGGAATTAAAAAAAGTGATTTAGTAGATGCTAATGGTAACCTACGGGATTTAACAACTATTATGTCCATAGTAAATGATCATACAAAAAATATGGGGACTGCTGAAAAAAACTCTGTTTTCCAACAATTATTTGGAACAACAGGGCAACAAGCTGGTATTATTCTCGCTCAAAATAATAAAGAACTTGAAGAACTAAATAATAAAGTGAAAAACTCTGCTGATGGTCAAGGATATGTTGCAAATCTTGCCAAGAAAAATATGGGATCGGTTAAGTCGGAGATAAAACAATTCAAAGCAGCCGGAGAGGCTGTTTTAATTATGATTGGTCAAAAGTTCTTACCAGTTTTATCTGATGCAGCAACTTCAATGGCTAAGGCATTTAATTCTAAAGAAGGTAAGCAAGGACTTGAAGAAATAGCTAGTTGGATTGCGGAAATATTCCAAAAGCTCGTTGATACCGTCAAATTTATCGGGGAACATAAAGATTTTGTTGTAAATACAGCCAAAGTTTTCGCTAGTATTTGGGCAGTTAATAAAATCGGCGATGCTCTAGCGATGGTTAAAAAAATTAATAATGAGCTTAAAATAATGTCAGGTATGAATGCTTTATCTGATGCTTTATCTGGAGGAGGAATTAAAACATCTGTAGGTAAAGGTGTCGCTGCTGAAGCTGAAACAGTTGCTTCAACAGTAACTAAAGGTGGCTTAGCTACTGAAGGTGAAGCACTTGTTGCTTCTGGTAGCTTATCAAAAATATCTTCCATTGGTTTATCAAAAATATCTGCAATTCTTCCAAGATTAATGAGTTTAGCTCCCTTAGTAGCAGGATTGGGAATAGCTTCAAATGTTGGTGGAGAATTATTAAGTAAAGATAGCAATGTCCATAAAGGTGATGTTGTCGGAGGAACTTTAGGTGGAGCAGCAGCTGGAGCTGCAATAGGATCAATCATTCCTGGTGTTGGAACTGTAATTGGAGCATCTCTTGGAGGACTAGCAGGGTCATCGTATGGTAAAAAGCTTGGTGATACCGTTAGAGAAATGATTAAAGATGCAAAAGATAAAAGTGAGAAATTACCTATTGTTGATTTCGACCCTAAAGCACCGACTAAAGATATGAAAGGTTTTTCCAAAGACTATCAAGATTTCTTGGATAAAATCAAAAAATCAGCAACTATTGATATTGTAGATGAGAAATCACTTGAAAAAGCTAAGAAAGCAACTGCTGATGCATATGCGAAAATGTCTAAAGATATTGATAAGTTTTATCAGAATCAAGAAAAAGATTCTAAAAAGCAAGTAGATATTCTAGTTAAAAATGGTGTAATTACTCAAGCTCAGGCTGACAAATTAAATAAAGGCCAAAAAGATTCAGATGATAAGCAGAAAGTCGCTCAAAAAAAGAGTCTTGATGAGATGAAAAAGAATACTGACAATTACTATACTAGTATTGCTAAAGAGCAAAAAAGTAATCAATTTCAGACTTCTATGAACGAGATGAATCATGCTAACCTGATGAAAAAAATTAAATCTGGTAATACTTCTGAGCTTCTTAAAATAGAAAAAACTTATGGGAAGAATTCCCCTGAATATCAACAAGAAATGAATAAAGAAATTGCTAAAGAAAATAGTGATTTCAATAAAGCTCAACAGGCGGCAAAAAAGAAGCATAACGAAGCAATGGATAAAATTGAAAAGGACTATGCTAAGTCTCAAGCCAAAACTGAAGAGCAGATGAATAATCAAATCAATACTGCTACTAAGATCGCTCAAAATAAACAACTTGATTTACTTGATGATTTAAAAAATAAAAAAGGTAAATTAAATCAAAAACAATTAATTGATACGCTTGAAAAGGCTGATGATGAATATAAAGGAGTTAAGGATAAGGCTCAAAAGCAAAAAGATGAAGCTGTTAAAGCAGCTAACGAAAAATACAAGAAGACAGTAGCAGCAGCGGACAAAGAACGTGCAGAAAATGGTTCAATGTCTAAGAAACAGTATGATGAAATTGTTAAAAATGCTCAAAAGCAACGGGACGATACAATTTCAGCAGCTAAAAAGCAACAAACAGAGGTTACGGATAAAGCTCAAAAAACTCATGACAAAACTGTAGAATTAGCTAATGATAAAGCCGATAAAAATGTTAAAGCTGCAGCTAAAGAACAAGGAGAAACAGTTGACCAATATAGTAAAGGATTTAGGAATTCACGAGATTTAATTAATTCATTTATTGATGGAATTAATGGAGTCCTTAACTTCTTACATAAGGGTTGGGGGAATATCGGACATGTAAGCCTCAAAGGTTTTGCGACAGGTACTCGTGGATTAGCACAAGATGAAACAGCTTTAGTTGGTGAAGAAGGATTTGAACTTGCTCACCATCCAAACCGTGGTATTTTTGCGGTTGGTCAACAGGGCCCTGAAATTCGTAACTTGAAAGCTGGAACTTCAATTCTTCCTCACTCAATGTCAAAAGAGTTTCTTTCATTAACGGCTAATTTGCCAGCTCATGCTGACGGTGTATCTGGCTTCCTATCAGATGCGCTTGGATGGGTTAAATCAACATATAAAGATGTTACTAGCGTTATTTCAAAAGGGCCTAAAGGTGTTGTAGAAGCTATTTACAACGGATTAGGATTAGATAATTTAGAAAATGACTTTCCGCCAGTTGTAACTAGGATGGCAAAAGGTTCTGCTCAAACTGCTGAGGATAATTTCATTAAATTCTTACAATCATTCTTCAAAAAAGCTGAATCAGATGCAGGGGGTTCACAAGGCTCGCCATCTGGTTCTGGTGTTCAACGTTGGGCTGGACAAGTTAAACAGGCACTTGCAGCTAACGGATTGAGTACTAGCCAAGACATGATTGATCGTGTGCTTCGTCAAATTGGTACTGAATCAAGCGGTAATGAAAAAGCGGTCCAAGGAAACATCGGAGATATTAATAATATTACTGGTGACCTTGCCAAAGGATTGATGCAAACAATTTCAGCAACGTTTAACGCATATAAATTCCCTGGGCATGGAGATATCTTTAATGGGTATGATAACTTATTGGCTGCTCTTAATTATGCTAAAAGCCGTTATGGTTCAAGCTTATCATTCTTAGGAAATGGGCATGGTTATGAAAATGGCGGAGTCATTGATGCACATGGATTTTATGAAATAGCTGAAGGAAATCGTCCTGAAATGGTTATTCCGCTTGATCCTCAAAAGAAGTCAAGAGCGACTCAACTTTTGAACCAAGCAAATAGAACTATTAACGCTAATAATTATGAAAAAAATTCTAATAGTAATATGGAATTAGCTTTAACTCAAGCTGTTAATCTACTTTCTCAAGTTCTTGGAGCGACAAAAGAACAAACAACAGCTCTTAAAAATCAACCTGCACCAATTATTGATGAAAATAGTTTCTTTAAAGGTGCAGCTCCAACAATTAAAAAAACACAGGATTCATACCAAAATAGAAAAAATAGATTAGGAGGTATTATGATTTGACATTTACGATAAGTTTTAATGGTCAAAATATTTCCGATTTGGTAGATGGATTTACTTCAATCGAACGAAATTTTGGCTCAACATGGACAAATAATCTTGGACCAGAAGGAACTACAAGATATGGTCAAGAATTTGTTAATAATTATATTAATGCGAAAACAATTACAATTTCTTTCATCAAAGATGGTATTCCGAAAGATTGGGTTAATATTCGTCAACAAATTGCTAGTGTTTTAGATGTTTCAACTCCTTCACCATTAATTTTTAGTGATGAGCCAAATAAAGTTTGGTATGCACTGCCTGATCAGTTACCTACTTTTTCTGAAGATATATCTTCTTTAAGGGCAACAGGAACTTTAACATTTATTGTACCATCAGGTGTTGCTATCTCAAGCTATACACAAGAATTAAATTCAAATAATTCAGGAGGAACAAATGGTTCCATTACAGTTAACTCAGATAATACAGTAGATGTTTTGATTAATAATCAAGGGACTATTCCTGCATATCCTACGTTTAAATTTACTCATAAATCTGATAATGCTTATATTGGTATGGCTCATCCAAATGGAGTGATGGCACTTGGAAGTCAGGATCAAACTTTGATTGACTCAAAAACAACTGAAACAACAAGAGTAGAATCTCAATGGCTTTTAAACCCATCTGGTATAAGCCAAAATAGTAATTTTAGTGGACATTTTAATGTGGCTAATGATGTTGGCAACCCTCAAAATGGTCAATTATTAACTGCAGGAAATCTTGTTTTTAAAAATGATGGATTAAGATTACAAGATGGTGGAGATCCTCCGTCTAGCGGAACATGGTCAATGCAAGGGGCTATGCAAGTCTATAATGTTCCAGCTGATAAAATAGGAAATGTTGGAACAGCTAATTTTACTTCAACTTTTAATATTTGGGCGCAAGCAACAAAAATGGGGCAAACTGGGCTGATACAAGTTTTATTTTGTGATTCTAACAATAAACTTATGGCTGGATTAGGAATATATAAAGATGATACAAGAGGAAATAGCTTTAGAACTCAACTTTATATTGGTGGTAATCATCCCAGAACATGGAAAACATTTGGGCCAGGAGGACAAGAATTAAATAATGGTGGTCATGGAGATGGAAAAGTTCCTAATCCAAACTTATATTTTAATTCTACAACTGGATATTTTACTATTCAAAAGAAAGATAGAGTTTTCAATTTTACATTTGGTAATAGAGGAGGAAATTACCCTATTACTATTCCAGAGCTTGGAAGTACTAAATGTACAAAAGTATTTGTATATATGGGGCAACTAAAAGGAAGAGATGTCAACACACAATATATAACAAATCTATCACTTAGAATGTTTAATTTTCAAAAGAATGATGTTACCAAAACAATTGATAGCAATACAGATGTTACAACATTTATTCCAGCAGATAATCATCATTATGGTAATAGTGAAGTTGTTGTAGTAAATATGAGTAGTTCAAAAATATATAGAAGAGAAGGACTTACAATTGCTAATGATGAGATGATTACTGGTTCAGAACCATTTTCAGTTCCTCCAGGTCAATCAATTGTTAATTGCTCATTTGGAGCTAATGCAGTTCCTCCAGATATTGATATAACTTGGAAAGAAAGGTATCTATAATGCAATTAAATATTCATGATTCAACATTAAAAAGAATTGGTTTTATCAATAATGATCTACCAGATGCACTTCACTATTTTAATGATAATTGGCATCGTTATTTAGCGGAGGGAACATCTACTTTTGACTTTTCTGTTAATAAGGTAAATCCTGATTATACCTTGTTGACTTTACAAAGCTATATAAGCTTTAGTTACGATGATGAAGATTATTTATTTAATATAATTAATATTCAACAAGATCATTATTCAATGCAATTACAATGCGAAAATTTAAATCTTGAACTGATTAGTGAGGATGTAGAACCATATAATAATAATCTTCGCCATAGTATTGTTTGGTATCTTAAAAATGCAGCTAAAATTACAGATAATGTTGTTGAAATAGGTAATAATCCTTTTTCAACTATTGATGAAGATACATCTAATCCAATACTCTCTTTTGATAGTACCGAAACAAAACTAGCTCGTATAATTTCTATTTGTAATAGTTTTAAGGCTGAATTTCAATTTAAAACAAATCTAAAAGATGACGGAACACTTCAAAATATAACATTAGATTTATATCAAACTGGAGGAGTTGGGCAATTAAGAAAAGATGTAACATTATATTATGGTAAAAATATTGATGGTATAAACTCTACTGGTGATAGAACATCTACATTTTTTAATTCAACTACTGTTACTGATTCAAATAACAAATATAATTGGTTATCAATAGAAGGAAAATATTATAATTCTGATGGCCAATTAGAATTTTATAAAGATGCTGGTAGTAATACAGCATATGCTCCTTTATCAAGAGATATGTTTCCTTCTCAAATACTATCTACATCTTCAGATCAATATACTAATAAAAATATTCAAACATCTGCAAGTTCAAATGATGATTTATGGGATTATGCTGTAAGCCAGTTTAAACTATATGCTTATCCTCAAATGACTTATGAAGTAGTAGTATCAGTAAATGCTGTTACAAGTGCTCTTGGAAATGACAAAAAGCTAAATATTGGAGATACAATAATTGTTCAAGACTCAACTTTTGACAAGTCAGATGGTGGATTAATTTTATCAGCAAGAGTATCTGAACAAGAAATAAGTTTTACTAATCCATTAAATAATAAAATTACATTTACTAATTTTGTTAAATTAAAAAGTGCAATATCAGCTGACCTGTTAAATAAAATGCAAGAAATCACTAAACAAAATACCCCTTATCGTTCAGAGATAGATACCTCAAATGGAGTCCAATTTGTTAATGGTGCGGGTTCTACAACACTTACTGCGCGAATATATCTTGGGGCTGACCCAAACGAAACGATTGCTGATAACTATTCATGGACTAAGGATGGGACGGTTGTCGCAAATGTTCAAGAAATAACGGTGGATGCGAGTGGTATATCTGAAAAGGCCGTTTATACATATCAAGCAACTGTCAATGGTAAAGTAGTTGGGACTTCGTCGGTGACTATTACTAATGTCAATGATGGTTCAAACGGTACGGATGGAAAGACATCATACACTCACGTAGCTTGGTCTTACAGTGCAGACGGCACGGACAGATTCACGACTGTTTATCCTAATTTAAATTTGTTGACAGGAACAAGCACTAAGGTAGTCCAAGCCAACAGTTGGAATATGCAAGTTGCTGATATTAAATACGACAAAAGTCTTGGTGGTGATTTATGTGCATCTGTGATGATTAACAATGCTGACCACGCAAGTGATTTATTCCAAGGGTCAGCACAAATTGTTCTACAAACTCTTGACAAAAGTGGGAACGTTTTAGCATCAAGAGGTGGGAGTAGTATTAGCTATAATGCTAATGGACTAAGCTGGTGTTCTATAAGCATTGACGATAATACTGCAAGCGTTAAAGTGTTTATTTTTACGAATAACATGTTCAAAAACGCATTTTATTCACGACTAAAATTAGAACAAGGTTCAACCGCCACTCCGTGGATGCCCTCAGCTAGCGAAGCAAAAACTAGCGACTATCCAAGCTTCATCGGTCAGTACACAGATTTTACGCAAGCTGACAGCACTAATCCATCCGACTACACTTGGAGTCTGATACGAGGGAATGACGGGAAAGATGGAGCAGATGGTAAAGACGGAATAGCAGGTAAAGATGGCGTTGGTATCAAAACCACTGTTATCACTTACGCTATTTCAACAAGTGGAACGACAGCTCCGGCTACTGGCTGGACTTCACAAGTCCCTACTCTAGTCAAAGGTCAGTACCTCTGGACGAAAACAGTCTGGACATACACGGACAACTCATTTGAAACAGGTTACTCAGTCACTTATATTTCTAAGGATGGTAACAACGGTAATGATGGAATAGCAGGTAAAGATGGTGTCGGTATCAAAACTACGACCATTACGTATGCAGGCTCAACAAGCGGAACAACGGCACCAACTAGCGGTTGGACTTCCACAGTTCCGACAGTTGCAGCAGGTAGTTATCTGTGGACTAAGACCGTTTGGGCTTATACGGATAATACCAGCGAAACAGGGTATTCAGTAGCTAAAATGGGAAACAATGGAACACCTGGTCCACAAGGTCCTCCTGGAAGTAACGGTGACCCAGGTAAAATCGTTTCTGATACTGAGCCAACGACTCGATTCAAAGGCTTAACTTGGAAGTATTTAGGTACGTCTGACCTTACAGCGAGTGACGGAACAGTTATATTATCTGGCACTGAATATTATTGGTCAGGAACTAACTGGATATTAAGCGAAATAAATGCACATAATATCAATGGTGATAATCTAAATGTTACAAACGGAACTTTTACCGACGGAGTTATTGAAACGAGTTGGAAAAATGGAACCGTTGCTGGGAGCACGAATATTGAAAATGACCATTTAATAATTACCCGAACTGATTCATCTGTTAACACAACAAATTCTATTGGTTTGGATAGCATCCAAGGGCTTATCATGGTTTACACGGATAATTCAACAGGACGAACAATATCAGTCGGTACGAATTTTCAAGGCATGTTCTTAACAGACAGCACGGGAATTTCTGCGAGTATCTCACCAGCTGGCGTCAAGTTGTCATCTGATGTTGTTAATTGGACCCCAGTCGGAAATATCACACTAGACAAAGCGATTTGGAAGCGAATTAATAATGAGATAACACTCAGTATTTCATCAGGTAGTTCAACAGGTAATTTCCCTAAGATAACAAGTAGTGGAACAGTTATCGGAACATTACCAGTCAATGCAAGGCCAGAACGAAATATAGATATGCCAGCTTCGGGACGTGATGGAACTTCTACAGCGCAGATTTCAATTAATACAAACGGGGAAATAAAGTGCTACCGCTGGGGAGCAGATCAGCCTTATTTTGCAGCTTATGTTAAATTTTTTGCGAGTCAATAATTAAAGAAAGGTAAAACAATGGGAATTAGTAAAACAACAATAATTAAATATGAAGGCGGAACAGATATTGATGATCAACCAACTTCTGTATTTTCAGCAACCGTAGATGAGAGTGGGGCTGTGAGCTTAAACTTTGAACTTGCTCAGGCAAAATTGTTTTCTAGCGATGAAACTCAAAGGGCAAAATTTATGGGTTTTATTGAAACGGTTTTGGACAAATCCAAAGAAATAAGTAATGAATAGAAAGCAGGGGTTATGGAATTAGAACAACTTGTGGAGCAACATGAGGACAAGCTCAAGCAACATGACAAAGAATTATCTCGACTTAATGATATGTCGGTTGAAATGCAAAAGCAAATGAATGACGGTCTGACTCGTGTGGATGAATCAAATCGCTTTTTAAGAGAACAAAATACTCGTCAATCAGAACAAAATGCTCAGATTTTGCAGGCTGTTATCAAGGGAAACGAAAGCTCAGATGAACATCAGTTTCAGTTGAAGCTGCTTGATAAAACAAACTTTTGGAAACTAATTTTCGGAATTGGTGGAGCTTCGGCTTTCATATATACGATTATCATGGAAGTTATAAAATTAATTAGATAAAAGAGGAAAAATAAAATGGATCAAAATTTAATGACAATCTTTAGTGGTATTTTAACCTTAGCTGGTTCAATAGTGACTTACTTCATTTCACAGGCTGCTAAAAAACATAGCAACGTGAAAAATATCGATGCTCTAGCCAAATTGGCAAATCAAGGTGTGACTTGGGCAGAAAAGAACTTCAATGAGAA
>OAWA01000544.1_pt1 | contig 26074 bp, 24 predicted proteins | sample 1516971 | NCBI WGS metagenome assembly OAWA01 (sample SAMEA2580097, study PRJEB22360) | human gut metagenome | biome: human gut; feature: human-associated habitat; material: faeces | place: Denmark | collected 2008/2010
GGGGGCGCGGGGTCTCCGTTGCCCACGCAGATCCGGCGGCCGCCGCCCTGGAGGGACTGATAAAACGCGAAGAGGTCGTTGGTATAGGTGAGATTGTCCTCCACACCGTACTGGCAGAGGAAGAGGTTGCAGAAAAAGCGAGGATCGTTTCCGCGGGCCTGCACAGCCGTCAGCGCCGCGTTCAGCTCTGCCTTCTGCACCCAGGCGTTGGTGCAGGGAGAGAGGGAGGGCGGCGTGCCGTAGAGCCGCTGGCGGCGGACCTCCCGCTCCAGCTCCGCCTGAAGCTGCTTGACACCGAAGCCCGCCGGGAAGGGCCCCAGGCCAGGGGCCTGATACAGGTGCGACAGGGCCGACTGGGGGTCCACGGTGAGATATGCCTGGTCGCCGCCGCACTCCAGCAGGACGATATCCGCCCCCGCCCGGGAGAGGACCGTCAGCAGCTGCAGCTCATAATGGCTCACGTCCCCGGCATAGAGGATCTTGGGCAGCGTCTCGCCGCCCAGTACGTTGACGATCCGCTCGAACTTGTAGTAGAGCCAGCACATGTATTTCATGTAGGCATTGCGGAGCATATTGTCGTTTTTGCCCGCCCGGCGCATATCGTCCAGGGTGGCATACATGGCCGTCACCACAGCGTCCCGCTGCCCGTCCGTCATTTTTTCAGCCGCTGGGAGAGAAAATCCCGGTCCATCTGGAAACCGGACCCCATCATCTCATTGAAATAGGACAGGTTGTCGGGCGTGGGGTTGGGGATGCGCCCGTCGATGATGACGCCGGACCGGCGGGCCGCCTCATAGTAGCGGCGCAGAAAAGCGGCCACCGTCTCCCCGTACCCGGCGATCCGGCAGAAAAACACGCGGGACCCGCCCCGTTCCGAGAGCGGGCGGAAATAATCATTCAGTTGTGCCGTTCCCGCCTGTTGAAACATCGCAGCCCAGTCTCTTTCTCATCACAAGATTTGTGTTTCTCATTATAGCGGCTTTGGAGAGGATTTTCAACAGATGCATGGAGCATAGCTTGAGAATCCACAAAAATTTTACATTCGTCAGCATGGCGCGGGTATTTTCTTCTCCGGCGGGAAGTGCTATAATAGCGCCCATAAGTGCCCGGCCGAAGCCGGCCGCTGATCTGAAGGTAAAAGAGGATGAGCATGAGAAGCAAGTTGACTGGATATGACGTGGGAGCACTGCTCTACTGCCCTGCCAACGCCCACGGGTCGATTGTGGGCGCGATTGTGGAGCAGCGGTTTCCAACGCCGTATTCTCTGGCGTTCTGCCTGGAGGACACGGTGCGGGAGGACGCCGTGGCGGACGCGGAGCGGATGCTGCGGGGGACGCTGTCCCGGATCGCGTCCGCTGCGGAGGGCGGCTCCTTTTTTCTGCCGCCCATTTTTGTCCGGGTCCGGTCACCGGAGCAGCTGCTGCGGCTGGCGGAGGAGTACGCCCCGTTTTCCTCCATTCTCCGTGGATTCATCCTGCCCAAGTTTTTCCTGGAGAACTGCGGGGCCTATCTTGCAGCCATCCGCTCCATCGGCCGGACGGAGGAGTACTTCTATATGCCGGTGTTTGAGTCTGCGGCCATGATTCCCCCGCAGACTCGCCGGGAGGCTCTGACGGAGGTGCGGGCCCAGCTGGACACCGTGGCTGGCTCTATTTTAAACATCCGGGTGGGGGGGAACGACCTCTCCCACGCCTTCGGCCTGCGCCGTCCGGCAAATCGGACCATCTACGACCTGCGCCCGGTGGCGGATATCCTCATCGACATCGTGGCGGCTTTCGGCACTCAATACGTGGTGTCCGGCCCGGTATGGGAGTATTACTCCGGCGAGGGATGGGAAGAGGGGCTGCGCCGGGAGATGGAGCTGGATCTGCTGAATGGCTTTACCGGCAAGACCGTCATCCATCCCAATCAGATCCCCGTGGTGAACGAAATGCTCCGCGTCTCCCAGCAGGATTACGCGGACGCCCGGGCTATCCTGAACTGGGATACCGGCAGCGGCAGTCTGGTCTCTTCCCGTGAGGACGGCGGCCGGATGAACGAGTACAACACCCATAGCCGCTGGGCCCGGCGGATCGTCCTGCGTGCGGAGCGGTACGGCGTCAGGGCGTGAGAAAAAGGACTTGAATTTCGCTCCGACCTCCTGTATAATAAACCAGTATCCACCGGCCAGTGTGATGGAATTGGTAGACGTGACGGACTCAAAATCCGTTGGTGGCGACACCGTGTGGGTTCGAGTCCCACCACTGGCACCAGTTGAAAATACTCAGGTTTTTCATGAATTGAAAACCTGAGTATTTTTTTTGAAGCCCGGTTCTCTCCTGGAGTTCTCTCCTCCGGCTTGAATCGCGGCTGAGATGCCAGGGGTGATGCTGACTGTCTGGTTCATTTTCGTTGCAGGCTGTTTCTTGGAATCCGTGTCCAGGTGCGCGTAGATATTGGCGGTTGTAGCGTAGCTGCTGTGTCCCAGCCAATCCTGAATATCCTTCACCGCGACTCCGTTTTTCAGAAGCAGGGATGCGCACGTATATCTGAAATCGTGGAAACGAATCGGACGAAGGCCGTGCTGCTTCAGGACCCGCTTGAAATGGTGGACACAAAATTAGGCTTATATGGGATACCCAGCTCGTTGACATAGATGTACTCCGACTCCGTGTAGCAGTTTCCGCAGAACTCTTTACAAGCGGCTTTCCGTTCCTGCATCCGCAGCAGAAGTTCCCGGTACTGGGGAACCGGCGGCATCGTTCTGCAGCTGGATTTGTTTTTCATCCGGTTCTTGCCATCGGAACGATACTGGACCACAGTATGATCGACCGTGAGAGTATTTCCCTCAAAGTCGATTGCGCTCCACCGCAGTCCCATAATCCCACTTCTACGCAGACCGTAGAACGCAGCCATCAGGACCGGAAATTCTACCGGATCTCCTTACATAAAATGTCCATCAAAAATGACCAAATAAATAAAATGGTTGTCTTAATGCATGTGTATTCGCTCCATACGGAGCCGGCCTGTAAAAGTAAGTATGCGCTCGTGTTACATTTTTGTTTCTCCCAAAAGGGAAAACCGTTCACATCTTCAAATGGATCATTTGATAGAAAAGTCACACGGGTGTGGAGGAATTCGTATGCCTAAGATATTTTCAGATTGAGCATTTTCCCTTTTCTCAAAAAGAGCAGGCCCATAACCACCATGTAGCCCTCCTTGAGCACCATGAGACCAAACAGGACCCACATCTGGGGATAGCGGAAGGCCAGACAAAGAGCCAATGCACCGTGTGTCAGTTTGTCCGCGATCGGGTCAAGCGCCTTGCCCAAATTTGTGATCATGTTGAACTTTCTTGCGATCATCCCATCAAACAGATCCGTGAGACTGGAGAGGAGGACAACACCTGCGGCCCAATGGTACGCTTCTTTTGCCAGATAGAGGTAACAGAATACCGGAATGAGGAGGAGCCGAAAATATCCCATCAGGTTCGGAATAGAGAATCTCTCTTTTGTGTTGAATGGCTTCATTGAGGTTCTTCTCCATCTCCTATATGCAGACAAGTCATGCGGAAGCAGAAGACTGGAAAAATTGCGACAACGCGTTTACAGCTTCGGCTTCGTCAGGGCCGTCTGCAGCGACCTGTACCTGCTGTCCCTGACGAAAGCCGAAGGAGACGACCCCGAGAAGACTTTTCGCATTGATGCTTCGCTCACCGGCGATTATGCGGATGGTGCTCTGAAAGACATTGACATGGCTTACAAACAGTGCGGCTGTATGTGTGGTGAAATCTTCCTCCAACTGCAATGAAAGGGTCCGCGTTGTCATGGGAATCGTCCTCCCAATGATAGATTTTCATTTATAAATGCTCGATCCAGGGGCTTCGGAACATGTGCGCTTATGATGCGCGATATTTGCGCTCTCCTTTGCACAGCCAGCCCTTTCTTCTCCAACTTCGAAATTCCCAGCGGGCCAGCAGCAGGCAGAGCAGGAACGCAAGAGCATCGGCTATCGGTGCGGCCAGAAGTGCGCCGTCCAGCCCGAAGGAGCGGGATAGCAGAAGCGCCAGAGGGATCAGGAAGCAGCCCTGCCGGGCCAGAGGAATCAGCAGGGACTTACCAGGCCGGCCGATCCCCTGGAAGAAGGAGGCTGAGGTCATGTGAAGGCCATACAGGAAAAAGGCCAGCATATAGAGCCGGAAGCAGTGCTGTGCGCAATCCAGATAGAGCGCATTGTCCGATACAAAGCAGCTTGCGATCTGCCGCGGGAACACCATGAAAATGAGAAACCACACCACTGAAATGCCTACTGCAATAAGAGAAGCTATATGGAATGTCTTTTGGACCCGCGCATAGTGGTTGGCGCCGAAATTATAGCCGTTGATGGGCTGGATGGCAGAGGACACCCCGACGAACATGGAGTGAGCGATCTGGTAGACTTTCATCATCATGCCGTAGACGGATAAGGCAATGTCACTGCCATAGACTGTGGCGGCTCCATAGGCCCGCATCAGATTGTTCAGGGTAATCTGCACCAGAGCGGAGAGCATCTGCGTAAGCAAGCTGGGGAAGCCCAGTGCCAGAATACGACAGGTCAGCTTCCGTGTAGGGCGCAGGTCCTCCCGCCGGATATGAACGGTTTTGAGGCGGCGCAGGTAGAGCAGGGCCAGGCATCCAGCAGCCACCTGCCCGATCACCGTGGCGATCCCGGCGCCCACAACGCCCATCTTCAGCGGAAAGATAAAGATAGGGTCCAGGATCAGATTGATGACCGCCCCTGTCATCATGCACTTCATCATGTACTGCGGGGAGCCGTCCGCCCGGATAATGGCGGTGAAAGCGGGACAAAGGAGCTGGAACGGGATCCCCCATGCGATGGCGCGCATATAGGACAGAGACTCTGCATAGGCAGTCGGCGTCGCGCCGAAAAGGACTACGATCTGCGGGGCGAAGATGCCGCAGGCCAGAGCGGCCAGCAGACCGCTGGCCAAGATCAGGGTGAGGGCGTGACTGATGGTGCTGTCCGCCTCCCGCTGCTCTTTCCGACCCAGGCACAGACTGATATTGGCGGCACATCCGTCTCCCAGCATCAATGCCACAGCATTGACCAGAATGGTCAGCGGGAACGCGATATTAGTGGCTGCCATTCCTGTAATGCCCACGCCCTGTCCGACAAAGATCTGATCCACGATGTTATAGAGGTAGTTGACCATCAGTGTCAGTGAGGTGGGAACGGCGTATCGAACGATCAGTTTGGGTATGGGATCCGTTTCCAATGGGTTTGGCTGCAGGTTTGGCTCCATAGCAAGGCTCCTTCCGTATTCATACTGGACGCTTCCGAGGGAGAAGCCGCCGGAAATAAAAAATCCCGGCGCCATTTCCCTGACGCAGAGAGATGGCTGTACCGGGTGCTTAGAGTATACACTTTTGCTTGAGGAGGATGGGCATCCGGCACGGCACCAGAAAGCCTTCTTCTCCCCTCCAGACCGAACCTGTTGGCTCCGGAATTCCACCGGATTAGCTGATCGCTCGCGGACTGTTACCGCCAGTAGAGAAATATCTCGTTTCCGAAGAAAACTTACATACCTAAATGTATCATTAAATAAAAGAACCGTCAAGGAAAATGTCCTTCCCGCCGTATCAACTTCTGCGCTTTCTGATCGATATCCTGTGTCCCGTACAAGGCATTCCATTTTGGCTTTTCCTGTGGTAAAATATCAAAATCGACAAAATCACAGGAGGCAGGACAGGGATGAAAACGGGCTTGGTCTTGGAGGGCGGCGCCATGCGCGGAATGTTTACCGCAGGCGTTCTGGACTCCTGGATGGATGAACAGATATCCTTTGACGGAATCGTCGGTGTGTCGGCCGGTGCGCTGTTTGGGATCAATGCTCCTGCCGGCCAGAAGGGACGCGCCATACGGTATAATTTAAAGTATATCCGGGATAAGCGGTACATGGGGCTGCGCTCGCTGCTGACCACGGGCAATCTGATCAACGCCGACTTCGCCTTCTATGAGGTGTCCTCCAAGCTGGATATATTTGATGAAGCGGCCTTTCAGAGATCGGGCGTTGACTTCTATGCCGCGGTCACCGATCTGCACACAGGCGCCCCGGAGTATATCCGGATCACAGAGCCGTTCCGTCAGATGGAGGTCCTGCGGGCCACCTCTGCCATGCCCTATGTCTCCCGGCCTGTGGAGTTGGATGGGAGGTTCTACCTGGATGGCGGGGTCAGCGACAGTATTCCAGTCCATTTCTGCAAGAGTCTGGGCTACGACAAGACCGTTCTCGTGCTCACACGTCCCTTGGAGTATCGGAAAGAGCGGCCCGCAGCATGGCTTCAGCGATTCAACCGCCTCTATTACCATCGCTATCCGGCCTTTGCGGAGAGTCTGAACCGGCGGTGGGAAGTCTATAACCGGCAGGTGGAGGAGATCATAGGGATGGAGCAGCGCGGGGAGCTCTTCGTGGTTCGGCCCAATGGCCCACTCCCAATCAGGCGTGTGGAAAAGGACCCCGCCAAGCTGCAGGCTGTTTATGACCTCGGGGCAGAGGCCGGCAGGGCGTCTCTCAGCGGACTGAAAGAGTATTTGCTGACGCATGAATGATGGTAGATGATACAGGAAATTGCGCATTCAGCAGGCAGGGGCTTGTATGGATGCGCAGTTTTTCTTTGTACAGTATACAGCGTCCCTTGGTCCAGGTATCATGATTGGCAAAACTGGCGGGATGGCATATATACTTTTTGAATAAAGAATTTCTGATACATATCGGACAAATTGACATTTTTTTCAAGTAACATTATAATGTTCATATATTCACTGCCACAAGAGGACGTGGTTAGAAGGGGTGAAGAATATGGATCAGGATCTGCCCTTATGGGTAGAGGGCTGCGCCGAAACATATATAATGTGGGTGTGAATGGAAGCAGACAGCTGCTGAAGATCTTGCCGGACAAAGGTATGCAGGTGCGGCCCTCTGGAGCAAACAAAGAAAAGGAGGGCATTTTTGATGGATCACAGCGTATTGACGATTTTGGATCTGGGAATCATTGCGGCATACCTTGTCATCATGGTCCTGGTGGGGGTCTATTCCGTCAGGCGGATCCAGAACACAAAGGATTATTATGTAGCGGGCCGGTCCTTTGGGCCGATGGTGCTGATGGCCACCGTCTGCGCGACGATCATCGGCGGCAGCGGTCTGATGGGCCGGGCAGGTGTGGCCTATACCGACGGCTTCAAGGCGGTCCTTACCGCAATTCCATACCTTCTGGGAATGTTCATTTTCTCCGGCATCGCCGGGAAGATCTCGGATATCGGGATGCAGTACGGGATCACCTCTATCCCGGAGCTGTTTGAACGGCGGTTTGGCCGGGCAGCCAAGATCACCCTCTCTGTGCTGATCGCGTTCGCCATGATGGGGACGGTGGCCTCCCAGGTCACCGCCACGGCCACGATCATCCGGATGCTGGGGGGAGAGTTCGGCCTCTCCTATGAGATGGGCGCGCTGATCGCAACAGTGGTCTTTATGGTCTACACAGCCACCTCCGGCCTGTTCGGCGTGGTATACACCGACGTGCTGCAGTTTTATATGTTGATCGTCTTCGTGTATATCCTGATCCCGGTGGCGGCCCTGTTCAACGTAGGCGGCTTTGCGAACTTTGCGGCCAACCTGGACCCGGCGCTGGTGGAGCCGCATATTGACGGCAGCATTTTGGGAGACATCATCACCTATCTGGTTTTCACCATGGCAGGTGCGGAAATGTGGCAGCGCGCATTTGCCGCCAAGAGCCGAAGGGCGGCAAAGCGCGGGATGTTCCTGGGTACGGCCGTATACGGCGTGACCATTGTGCTGGTCTACTTCATGGGTGTTGTGGGCCGTCAGATCCTCGGCGGCGACATCCTGGCGCAGTATGGCTCGACGGACGCTGTCGTTCCGGCCCTGGCGATCCGGATCCTTCCCGCCGGTCTGACGGGACTTGCGTTGGCCGGTATGCTCTCGGTCATCATGTCCACGGCGGACAGCTATCTGCTGGTATCTGTGCAGACCTGCGTCCACGACATCGGAAAGACCATCCGTCCCCAAATGCCGGAGCGGACCGAGATCTCCCTCTCCCGCATCTTCTCCATTGTCCTGCCCCTGGGCGCGCTGGTGATCGCGTTATACATCCACAATGCATACAACATCCTCATGTTCGCCTGGAGCTTCTATGCCGCATCGGCTGGGATTCCCGCATTTGCAGCGCTGTTCTGGAAGAAGGCAACCAAGACCGGCGTCATGGCCGGGTTGCTGGGCGGGTTTGTTGTCTGCGTTGGCTGGAAGCTGGCAGGCCAGCCCTTCGGCCTTGGGGCGGCGGTGCCGGGCACGGTTGCCTGCGGTATCGCACTGGTCGTTGTGAGCCTTGCGACTTATAAGCGCGCACCGTCCGTATTCCTGAAAGCTGAAAAGCAGAGCTGATAGGGAGCTGCTGCATCCCCATATCGGAAAGCAATGGAGTGAACATTATAAGAGCCAGCCGGAAATTTTGAAGATCCCCGGCTGGCTTTGTTTTGGCGTATTACTGATAGATAAAAAGTCTCCGATCAGACAGCAGACCTCGCCACTGCTGTCTTTGCCCCAATACCAATGGCACACACCGCTTTTTCAGATCGCGTCACCAATGCGGCGGTCAGCGCTCCGTCCTCAGAGCTTCCGACAGCGTATGGCAGTTCTTCATCTTCTGCATCCCAAAATCCTGTCCTGCACGCATCAACTACATGGCGGGACGGTGGCCTGCGCTTGTGCGCCTGGCCATGGACCATCTTTGCAACAACAAAGGTTACTGGATTTCTGCTGCGGAACCGGATGATGGCAAAGGCTGAGAAGTGATCCTGGTCTGTCCGGAGCACAGCTTCAGCAGACCGATATCCTGCCGTGTGACGCGACATATCCCATGCGGATTTGTCAGCAGAGCGACATCTTCCTTCTCGCCATTCCAAGCCATTCTCAGAAAGGAAACTAATATCGTTCAGAAAGGCGAATTGCAGGAAGAAGTCATTGCAAAAATACAACAAGCACGCCCTGCGGAGCGATGGGGAGAAAGACCAAAACAAGGGAGGCACGCTTTTACAACCCGTATCCGTCATTGCGGGCCGCCCACCGCGCGGGACTTCTATACACCATGGTATAAAACAGTTCTGCGGGCTTTTACGCCGTCACAGGGCACAGCCGGGCAGAGATCATTTGTGCCAGTGCGGACCGCAGCAAGACCAATGGACCTGATCGCCTGGAAACGCGTGCTGGATGGGCGTACGATGAGCGGGTATTCCAACTGCATTGAGTATCTGATCGAGCGCCAGAGCACCTTCGCCATGTGGAAATCTGCCGCCTGTGTCAGTGAGCTTCTGGTTTTCCGCCGATAGGATATTTTGGGATAAGGGCGCGCCTCCAGACAAGCGACCGTCGTCAAGGCAGACAAGGAGCATGATGCGTTCAACAAGACCCGGAAAATGGTCTCCGACTCTAACAAGGAAGTGCTCAGAATACTGGAGTCAGGAGATGGAAAATAACTTCATTATATAATTGGCTTTTTCGTGATCTTATGGTATGATACCCTTACGCTGTCCAGAACATAATTTCTAGAATGAATCCCCTCTGTAATGTGAGTGAATCACCGCAAAGTGGTACTGTTCGGCGCCGATGGGCGCTATCTTTTTGTCTGGGCGGATGTAGAAGCACGGATGAAGAAGAATTACAATATGCATTGTATGCCGATGGTTGTGCTGTTGAACCTCGGAGAGGATGCGCTGGTTGTCCGCCGCCAAGGATATGAAGGCGTGCCGCAAAATACGGGCCTGCCTGAATGGCTGACGGACGGAGAAAGGGGGCAAAGTGATGCGCACACTGATTAAACACGGACTGATTGTAGACCCGGCCAGTCATGTTCACTCCAAAAATAATCTGCTAGTGGAAGACGGGCGTATTCAGGGGCTGACTGCTGAAGAGCCGGAAGCTGATGTGATTTTGGATGCCGAAGGGATGGTGGTTTCACCTGGTTTTGTGGATATCCACATGCACGAGGATCCTTATGACCCAGAGGAGGGGCGACTGATTCCCAGCATTATGACCTCCATGCTTCGCATGGGAGTCACTACAGCGATTGGTGGAAACTGCGGTATCAATACGGTCTCGCCTCTGCGGTATTTAGAATTGATGGACCGTGATGGCGGCCCGATCAATATGGGACTACTAGCTGGCCATACCTTCCTGCGGGAGCAGGCCGGGCACCGGGACAAGTACAGTGCAATTCGGCCCGATGAACAACAACGGTTGTCAAGGCTGGCCAAAGAGGCTCTGGAAGCGGGTTGCTTTGGGGTGTCCTTCGGTATTCGCTATGTACCCGGTGTGACACGGGATGAGATGGTGAAAACCGCCTGCTTCTGCCAAAGCCATGGCCGTCTTGTGGCCGCCCATGTGCGAGATGACGCGGATAATGTATTCGGCGCGGTGGAGGAGTTGGTTTCCATAGGGCGGCAGTTGGATCTTCCGGTTCAAGTTTCCCATGTGGGAAGCATGGGGGGATTTGGGCAGATGGAACGACTGCTGGCCCTCATAGATAGATATCGCGCCTCCGGTATGGAACTGAGCGGAGATTGCTATCCGTATGACGCTTTCAGCACGCGAATAGGGGAAACAACCTACGATGAGGGATTTTTGGAGCGTTACTGCACACAGTATTCTGCGATAGAAATCTGCGAGGGTATGTACAAGGGACAACGATGCACGGAGAGATTGTTTCATGAACTGCGTCAGACAGCACCGGACACATTGACGGTCTGCCATGTTATGAAGGCGGAGGATGTAGCTTTGGCCCTGTCTCATCCGGCCATTATGCTGGCCAGTGATGGGCTGATGGATCGGGGGCAAGGACACCCGAGAGGTGCAGGGGCGTTTCCACGCCTGCTGTGCCGGTATGTTGCAGCCGGGAAGATGAACTTGGATGATGCGGTCGCCAAGATGAGTGCCATGCCGGCCCAAAAACTGGGGCTGACGAGAAAGGGGACCTTACGCAAGGGCGCAGATGCAGACATCGTAATTTTTGATATGGATCGGATCCGGGACTGTGCTACGTTTGAGCATCCCGACCGTCCTCCGGAAGGGATAGAATGGGTCTTGATTGGGGGAAAAATCGCTGTGGAACACGGAACAGTCAAGCAGTCAAGTCTAGGACGAGCCATTCGCGCTTAGCAATGGAGCAGGAGGGAGAGACGGCATGGACGAATATGTGAAGCGGCAGCTTTCCTCAGTTCCGGGGCATATCGGATTTTACTACAAAAACCTGGTCACGGGAGAAACGGACGGAAGCCGCCAAACGGAGTTGTTCCAAGCGGCCAGCGTAATTAAACTGCCAATTTTGGCGGCCATCCTGCTGGAGGAGCGGGAGCATCCCGGTGTGCTGCAGGAGCGGCTTTTGGTCCGGGACGGCGACAAAGTGCCCGGATGCGGCGCATTGCAGCATATCTCCGGTACGCAGGCGTATGACATAGAAAGCCTCTGTAAGCTGATGATTACTATCAGTGATAATACGGCTACGAATGTGTTAATCCGCCGCTTTGGCATTGAGTTCCTGAATGAGCGATTCCGGGTGCTCGGCCTTCAGGAAACCAAGATTTTTCGCTTTCTGTTTGACACGGAGGCCGCACGTCAGGGAAAGGAGAATTTATGTCAACCGAAGGAGATCGGTAGCCTTCTGGAGGAAATCTACCACGGACGCTGCGTGAGTGCCAATGCGTCTGAGCGAATGCGGGCGATGCTATCGCAACAGCAGATTAACCATAAAATCCCCAGCCTGCTTCCGCCCACCGTGCGGGTGGAGCACAAGACCGGCGAGGATGAGGGGATTACGAATGATGTGGGGATTCTATATGGGAGAGAACCCTGTGTTCTGGTATTTGTATCCAATGAAACTGATGTACCGGCCTTTGAGCAGGTAATCCGGACAGTGAGCCTGCACTATACACGAGTGTGATGACAGACATATAGAAAAAGGAGAAAACTTGTTATGGCCATTATTAAGACGATCTCGGACCTTCTGTGGGGAATGCCTCTCATCGTACTTATTCTGTTGGCTGGCATTATCTTTACGGTCGGCTCCAAATTCTTTCAAATCGCACACTTAAAGCATATTCTGAAAAACACCATTGGAACACTTTTTTCAAAAAAGGACAACGGTAAGGGCATGATGAAACCCTTGGAAGTAATCAGCATTGCCGTTGGCGGAGCAGTGGGTGTTGGCAATATCGGCGGCGTAGCGACCGCTATCGCGGTGGGCGGACCGGGTGCAGCCTTTTGGATTTGGGTTGCGGCCTTTTTGGGCATGATGATGAAAATGGCCGAAGTTTCCCTGGCGGTATACTACCGTTCAAAGGATGAAAAGGGCGGCTATTATGGCGGGCCTACATACTATATGGAGAAAGGGTTGGGACGGGATAAGGGCTTCAAATTCTGGGGCGTGCTGGCGGTTATCTTCGGGATCGGCATTTTTGGAAATGTCTTTTCCATGCAAAACTTCACGGTCGCACAGTCCGTCAACGCCACTTTTGGAATTCCCATGCTGGCGGTAGGCTTAGTCTATGTTGGTCTCACCTATTTGGCTACTGTCCGTGAGATTCCTTGGCTGGGGAAGCTGGCGGCGAAAGTAGTTCCCCCCATGTGCGTCTTTTACCTGGTAGGCGGAATCGTGATTATCATAGTAAATATCACACAATTGCCCGCAGCACTTGGACTGATTATCAGCGATGCATTTACCGGGACCGCAGCCACCGGCGCTTTCATGGGAGCGGGCGTGGCTTTGATTATCCGAACCGGCTTATCCCGCGCCATGTTCTCCAGCGAGGCTGGCTGGGGTACATCGCCTATGATTCACGCCTCCGCCAAAACGGAGCATCCGGTGAAGCAGGGATTGTGGGGGGCATTTGAGGTTTTTGTCGGTACGATGTGTATCTGCACGGTTACCTCCTTGGTTATCGTCGTTACCGGCCTGTGGGATTCCGGCCTGGATGGTGCTCCATTGACCTTGGCGGCTTTCGAAACAGTGCTTGGGCCTGTTGGAACTATCATCATCACGGTGGCCATTTTCCTCTTTGCTCTTTCTACTACTACCGGATGGTGGGCTTATTTCGAAGTGCTGTTGCGCCATTTGTGCGGCACGAATGAAAAGCTCAAGCGGACCTTGATTAACGTATTTAAGGTAATCTACCCCATTCCCGGGTTCCTTGTAGTGCTTCTGGCTGCGGTGGGAAACGATATTTCTGGTGCGGATATTTGGGAAATCGCCAATTTGACAACGGGAATACCTGCCTTTGTAAACCTGATTGTCATTGTCATACTGAGCGGAAAGTTCTTCCAATTGCTTAAGGACTACAAGGCTCGTTATCTGGGAATCGGTACCGTTGATCCGAACTTCAGACTTTTTGATGAAGAGGAATAAACCGAGCCTGAAAATGGCGGATTGAGAAGCCAAGAGGGGGGCGTGGCTCTGCCACGCCCTCCAGCGGCGGAAAATATCAGGACAGCGCATCCAACACCACATCGAACAGATGCATAGGGTTAAGCTGCCCTCTGTCATAACGCTGGCAAGTGAATCAACGAAGTCCCTGTCGCAGGAAACGGCTGGAATCAATGTCACATCGGTACAGACTCCATCCATCACTTCGGCCTGTATTCCATAAGACGGAAGTCAGCTGGACTGCAATGGTACAGATCGGCCATGCGGCACACGATGCCAAATGGAGGGGCAGAAGTCCCTGCCTCATACAACAAGTGTACGTGCTTTGCTGCGGCCGCTTGGGTGTATCCGGCTTTCTCCCGGCTTGCTGGAACGGATTTTCAGGATGACCACCTTTTTCGGTTCTGCGCATTTTGAATTCCTCCTGTCATTTTTCTAATACATTTGGGCCGCGCTCCCCGGAAATCCTTGTGTTTTCAAGGTTTCCGGGGATATTTTCTTGGCCATTTCCCTTGCTTTTTTCCTTACGAGATGTCTGTAAGGGAAAGCTCTCAGCTTTCACCCGCCCCCTTATCCAGAAACCGGGCGGAAGAACCTGTGGTTTCTTTCTTTGCATGGGCGTAGATGTTCATGGTGGTGTTCACGCTGGAAAGGCCCAGCAGCTCTCGGACATCTTTAAAGACGCCCCGCCATAAATTATGTTGCTTGTGAAGGTGTGGCGAAGGACATGAAAGTGAAGGGACTGGATATTATCGAATGTGATGTTGGCTCGTCTGCACGCCGTAGCTGCCCCCAGAGCGTACAAATGTCCCATCATTCCACAGGCAGACGAATGAGAACTCTGTAAAGCATTCCCGTGGTTCATCTGTGCGGGGCAGGGAAGAGAGCCCGTAATATGTACGGCTCGTTTTCTTCGGAGATCCTGTGTCAGCTCCTGATACTGCCGTTAAAGCGCGCCAAATCCATATAATGCTATTTGGGAATGAGTTTGTTTGTGCAGCAATAACAGGGCCTACTGCTTAAGTCAAAATTGCAAAAAAAGACATGCAAAATTTGGGAATGATTCCAAAATAGTGTGGTTTGTCAAAAAAAGTGTTGACTTTTTTTGATGGCGGCTTTATGTTAAAAACATGTTAAGAAAAGAGGACGCGGCGATACTGGTTGTTTATTTTTCACAATAGAGTGCCAGTGTTTTTTTGACCTTAAAAATGAGAACGTTTTCAAGAGGGCGTGGGATACATACATGGCAGCAACAATCATTGACGTCGCACGGTTATGTGGTTACTCAAAGGCAACAGTTTCCAGAGCATATGCGTCTCCGGAAGCAGTCAGTGAGAAGGCGCGTGAAAAGATATATGCGGCAGCGAAGCAGTTGAACTATGCGCCTAATGCCATCGCAAGGGCGATGGTTCGGCAACAGACAGAAAATATTGCATTTATTATCCACGAAAAGCAGTATCCCGCTATTTTGAATCCTTTTTATTCTCCGATGCTGGAAGCAGCCATGCAGGAGGGAACCCGAAGGAATTACAGCCTGTTCGTAACGACCAGTCAGGATATCCACCTGCCCAATGGAGATATTTATATCAAAAAGCACATGGATGGAGTGATTTTTGCTGGCGAGGTTGATATCCGGGTCATTGAAGAGTTTCGTAAACAGAGCATTCCGGTAGTGTTGGTAAACAACTATTTGGATATGGATGGCTTAGTGTGCATTTCGGCAGATCACTATGGCGGTGCTGTGCAGGCTACGGAATATCTTTGCAAGCTGGGACATTGTAAAATCGGCCTGTTGTCCGGCCGGTTTTCACCACAAGTTAGTGAAGCTCGTATAGAGGGCTTCGTTAAAACTCTTGCTAAGTATGATATTCCCGTTGATGATCGTTTTATTGCTGATATTGAGCCGGCGCTGGAAGATGGCGAGGAAATCATGACCCGGATGCTGCGGGAGGTGGATCGCCCCACAGCTTTTTTCTGCACCAATGACACCATTGCCGCAGGCGCCATGAAGGCAGTTACCCGGGCAGGGCTGAGAGTGCCGGAAGATATAGCGATCATAGGGTTTGATGACAGCTATATCAGCCGTGTGGTGGAACCCGAGTTGACCACTGTTCGAATTGATGCTGCTAAGATGGGATGCCTTGCCATGCAAACGTTATTTGACTTAATTGCGGGGATGCCGGTAGAAAAGGCGCATATTCAAATTCCTACGGAGCTTATAGTGCGGGGAACCGCTTGATGCTATGTAGAAATTTGACACGCTCCTGATAGAGCGTTTTAAATGGTGAAGTCAAAGTGCGGAAGGATGTGATGCCATGTGTGTTACAGTCATCAATGTCGGTTACGGAGACGCAATCCTCTTTCAGTTAAAGAATGGGTATACTGCACTGCTGGATGGAGGAAGTGCCCTGGAGTCAGAATTTGAAGGCGATTCTTATCGCATTCGGTCAGCAGATTATCTTGCCAGACAGCAGATTGAGCATTTGAATGCTGTGATTATTTCGCATATCCATGAAGATCATGTATGCGGGCTGGAGGCGGTATTACAGCAGACAGTGGTAGATCATCTCTATGTTCCGTACCCGGTAGAGCCTTTCTTAAAAGGCTGTGAACTGACTCCAGCCAGTAACGCTCCCCGCAGTGTACCGCTATATGTTGCGGCCTTGAATGCGTATCGGAGGATTTTGCTTCATGCGAAGGAAAAAGGCATTCCTGTTACCGTGTTGAAAGCAGGACAGGTACTGAAATTTGGAATAGACACGAAGATGCGGATACTGGCACCCAAAAGCTGTGTTGTAGATGCATATATGGAGATCGTGGAACGGGCATACAGTCTTGAGGCGGATACAAATGCCGTGACTGAGTGCCTGATCCGGTTGGACGCTACATCCAATCACACCAGTATGCTGTTGCGCTTTGAACTGGGAGACATCGTTTTTCTCAGCGCGGCGGATAGCTGTCCATCTGAATGGGATGAGGTGCCTGAAATTTTTTTCAAAAATGTAAACGTTCTCAAATTGCCACATCATGGACAAATAGATTCAATTTCGGAATCTTTTATGAAAAATATGCCGTTGGAGTATATTATTACGACCTCGGCATCTGATAGACGGTATCATAGCGCGAATCAGGCGGTATATCAGAAGCTGGCCGCAATCTTTCCGGCGGAGCATCCACCACACTTTTTGTTTTCGGATGAGCGAGAGTATCCGCCTTATTTCTCACAGCCCGAAGGCTTTCAGGCTATCAAACTTGTAATGGATTCCGGGATGGTTATACCGGAGTTTATTAGAATTCAATGAAAAGAGGAGAGAAAACAATGAAAAAACTCATGTCGCTGGTCCTCGCACTCGCTATGATTCTGAGTTTGGCTGCCTGCGGCGGCAAAACCACGGGAACGTCACCTGACAGCGCAGGCGATTCCCAGCAGGAAACTCCCGCGACTTCGGACGGCGCTTTCCCTGAAAAGCAGGTCACTATTATTATGCCCTGGAGCCTTGGCGGCGGACCCGATACCATTGCCCGCCAGGTTGCCTCCTATGGTGAGAAGTATCTGGGTGTGCCCGTGATTGTGGAAAACCATACCGGTGGTTCCGGAACTATCGCCATGAACGATGCATTGCAGGCGGAGGATGACGGTTATACCATGGTGGTTGCCAACGGCCCCTTGTTCTCACTGACTCCCAGCTTCATTAATGTCAACTACACACTGGATGATATTACGCCTCTGATTGGTATGCGTATCACGGAGTTCGTTGTTCTGACTAACTCTAAGAGCGGCATCACCAATATCGACGAGCTGAAAGCCTATGCCGCAGAGGGGAACACAATCAAGTACGCTACCACAGGCGGCCCTGGCAACGACAGCTATACTATGATTTCCGTCCTGTTCAAGTTATTGGACATCCCCGCTGAGCCTGTTCCCTACGACGGCGGCCAGGAGGCCATCAATGCGTTGGTGGGCGGCCATGTTGACGTGGCTATCGGTTCTCCCCCGACTTACCGCGATTATGTGATCAACGGCGAATTGAACTGCCTGGGAACCTTCATTCCCGAGGGGCTGGACGTGGAAGGCATTGGCCACATCAGTTCCTTTAGGGATCAGGGAGTCGACGTGGACTTCACCGGCATGGACTACTTTGCGGTCCGCTCCTCTGTGGATGACAGCAAGAAGGAAGTTTTGACCAACTTCATCGCGGAGGTTTATGCTGATCCCGAGTTCCAGGAATTTATGAAAGGCATGGGCATGGAAGCCTGGGAGGCCACTGAGAGCGAGATCGTTGATATGGTAGAAGCTCAGACCGAGGCGATGACCGAGTATATTCCTCTGGTGCAGTGACACTCTGCGGTGCCCCATATCGCCGAGATATGGGGCACCCATTTTAAAAAGAGGTATTGAATTATGAAAATCAGATATAACAGAGAAATAATATCGGGCGCTATTTTTGTGGTTCTGAGCGCAGTGCTGTGGTTCCTGATTCCCGTACAGGTCCAGACGCTGGAGAAAACGCCAATCAACGCACAGACCTTCCCCCGTATCGCCATTGGTGGTATGTTCCTCTGCTCTGTCGGTCTGCTGCTGGAGGGGATCTTCGTCCGGGAGAAGCAGGAGTTGTATGTGACGAAAGAGAGTTTTCGCTCCAATGCCTTTAAAAAAGAAATGCGTTCCGTAGTGTTCGCATTGCTTTTGATCGCCTACTGTTTCCTGATTGGACATCTGGGCTATATTGTCTCCACAATCCTGCTGGTACTGGCGGTCATGATGTTCTATAAAGCCAGAAAGTGGTACTACTATGCGATTCCTCTGGGGATGGTGGGCATCGTGTACTACGTATTCAAGGTGCTTCTTCATATTTCCCTGCCCTGATCGAAAAGGAGAATACTTATGGAACAATTTTTAGGCGGACTGCAAGTTCTGCTGCAGTGGCAGAACTTTTTGATTATTCCGGTGGGGCTGGCAATCGGTATTATTGTGGGTGCTATCCCCGGACTGACCTCCGATTTAGGTCTCATCCTTTGTATACCCTTGACCTATGGCATGGATCCCACGATGGCTATTTTAATGCTGCTGGCCATCTACTGCGGCGGTACCTACGGCGGTTCCATCACTGCGATTCTCATCAACACCCCGGGTACCTCGGCCAATGCGGCAACGCTGTTTGACGGTTATCCCATGACCCAAAGAGGACAAGCGTTCAAGGCACTGCAAATGGCACTGTACGCATCAACCATCGGTGGCCTTATAAGCGCATTTGCCCTACTGTTTCTGGCTCCCCAGATCGCAAAAATCACACTGCTGTTTGGCCCTGCCGAATATTTTGCTTTGGCAGTTTTTGGACTATCCGTGATTGCGGGCGTCTCTAACAACAGTATTTTCAAGGGACTGATCGGCGCTTGCATCGGCTTGTTCATGGCTACCATCGGCATGGACAATATCAGCGGCACCGCCCGCTTTACCTTTGGAAGCAATCGGCTCATGAGTGGTATCGACCTGATCATCGCCCTCATTGGACTGTTTGCTATCTCTGAGATTATGATGAAGTCCCAGTATGATCCAAGGACCGACCACAAGACTATCAGTTCTTCAGCCATCACCAGAGATAAAATCACGAAGGACGAGTATCGGCGATGCCGCAAACCAATCGGCATTGGCTCCCTGATCGGTGTCATTATCGGCGCAACCCCTGGAACTGGCGGTGGTTTGGCGGCGTTCATCTCTTATAACCAGGTGAAGCAGTCCTCCAGCCATCCCGAGACTTTTGGCCACGGCGAGATCGAGGGTGTGGCCGCCTCCGAGTCCGCCAACAATGGCGCCTGCGGCGCAACGATGATCCCCATGCTGACGCTGGGGGTCCCAGGGGACGGCGCCACCGCTATCTTGATGGGTGCATTCATGATCCACGGCATGATCCCCGGCCCCACGCTGTTCGAAGAGCAGGGCAATATTCTATATGCCATTATGCTGGGCCTGATCGTGGTCAATGTGTTTATGTATATTCTGGGCAGTGGCTTTACCCGTTTTTACGCGCATATCACCCGTATTCCCTACGAGATTTTGGCGGCTATTGTATTGACCTTTTGCATTGCGGGTGCGTATTCCACCAATAACCGGATGTATGATATCTACATCATCCTGATCTTCGGCATTGTAGCGTATTTCCTGCGCCGGATGGATTTTCAGTTGGTTCCCATTCTGCTCGGCATTGTGCTGGGGCCTTTGGCTGAGAAAAACTTCCGCCGGGCACTGGTGCTGTCTGACGGGAGTCTGGACATTTTCTTTACCCGTCCTATCAGCTGTGCCTTTATCTTGATTGCTGTAGGTTCTATTTTGCTGTTTGCCTGGAAAAATCACAAGGCAAAGGTAAAAACCACACAGAAATAATACAGATCTGCGCAAGTACTGAGACATCCCCTTATTTGAGCATTGCCAAATTCATACAATTTGAAGAGCGACGGTGTTTGAGATGAAGAAAATTTTGAAAAGGCTTTTCTGCTTGGCTATCGCTGTTGTGATGTTAATGAGTACTGCGGGGGCAGAAGGAACCTCCACTTATATGGCTTACCGGTCAAATGCCGTTACAATATCAGCAGCTGACGGACTTGGCATCGTAAGTGGAACATTCGTAATAAAGGATCTCAGTATTACAAACGGGCAAGATCCTGATGGTCGCAACTATGTTGGACAGGTGCATACACTTGAAAACGGGGAATTTACATTCAGCGTTGGGCGCAGTGCCTCTGAAAGCGTTGCATCATGGTTCAATTCAAAGATCTCAGGATATAATGATCCTTCTGTGAACGGAGATAGAACAACATTTGACCAGACTGCTGATGATTTGAATTTTGCCTTTGTCGGTGATCTGAATTTGGTTGTGGATAATGCCGATGATCCGCCGGGGCTAAGGGGTATTCTACCACGTGTTGTTATTGCTCAGGGGAGCACCTTGTTTAGAAATAATTGGTGGTTTGGTCAACGCTCTGGCCAGCATACAAGAGATAGTGACGGCCCCGACACTGTATTGGCAATTGGAAGTACGACAGAGGGAAGAACAGTTTATGCATCGTTTTTGAGAGGCGGCAACGAGGTTAATGAGATTTCTCTGGAAGCCATTCACGTGGTAGAAGCTGCTGCGGATAGTGCGAATAAAGTTGTCGATGTTAAAAATAAATTTGCTGCGCTTCCGATTGACGGCGTTCAAAGCAATTTGGAAGGTTTCCCCGGCAGCTATGACCCTACCGTAAATCATATCCAGGGATATGCGCAGTATGATAGTTGCGATCATACTCGATATTCTATTCTGACGCATAGTGTAGGAACTGCGCCCTATGCGCATATTGTCGCCGGCCCCAAAACGGGCAGTGACAAGTGGGGGTTCAAAACATACCTTCAGAATTGGAAACATCCTGGTGGCGTTCAAGTAATGGGAGATTATCTGTTGGTTCCCTCTGAACAAGATGCTTCCGCGCATATAGCTTTATATGATTTGCGCTCATTGGCCGTAAAAGAACTAAGAAGAGTTGAGACATTTGACTTAGCTGTAAGCCATAAGGCTGGTGCTTTGGGGATTACTTCTTATGAGGATAAAAACGGCATTGAGTATTACGTGATGATAGTTGCCCATTTAGATGGCGAGAATACTGTGTACCATGTCTATCGTGCATTGGCATCAAATGGCATTGAAAACGCCCGGTTCTCCGAAGTTGGAAGTTTTGAATCTGATAAGGACTTTCAAGGTTTTGGCTTGATTACTGAGGATGGGACAAATGATATTTATATGATAGGGCTTTGGTCGCCAAGCGAGGGTGTGACATTTGCGGATTATGCATACCTGTACCAGTTGAATACGGAAACATGGACCATTGGAGAAGCACTTCAGCAGATTCACATGGTCAGTGTTGGTGGAATGGCTGGTATGATGGGAGTTCATTTCCGTTATGGCGCAAATGTATATGTTGCAGACGATGGTACGCTAACTTTATCCGCTACAGAGCGGAACTCGGTTTTGGGCAGCTCTTTGGCAACAAATGATTGGATTCCTGCAATCGTAAACTAATATTTGACGATATCGTTATGTGAGGAAAGGGAACGGGCTGTGATCCGTTCCCTTTCTCCACAGTGAATATTCTATTGATAAACCGCATGATGGTGGATATCTTGTTTTGACTGACAATGAATAAACCAAAGCTGACCCGTAGTGCATAGCTGGGGGAGAACTACGGCGAATTGGCTCAAAGACATCTTCTTCGGTTTTTTAAGCAGTTGCGCTAAAGCTTGCATGAAGCAATCTTTCCTGTTCCTTTATGTAAATGCATGGCGTCGAGAAGGTGTCATCTCCCCCATAAAACAGACTGCATTTCGCAAGAGCCGATTGGAACGTCTCCTGACCGGCACGCTGGCAGATCTTCTGTTTATTCTCTTAAAAGATTTCTGCTGTGATTTGCTTTTCGGCTCTGCCGGGCGGGGCTTTAGAAGTTTTTGGCTTTCCGGCCCTTTAGAGTGAGCAGCAAACAAGAAACCGTCAAGCCTCTTTTGATGCTTGGCGGTTTCCTGTTTGACGCTTATATTGCTATAACAAATTTCAGGGAGGTGTCACGAATTTTGAGAACTTCAATCAAGCGGGAATGAGTCGCTTTTCGAGTTTAGAAGTGATCCGCCATGTCCTCACCCGAAAACATCTTAAAGGGAATCCGAGTTTTTAGGATCTGATCGGCTGCAATTTACAGCATACCGGCCATCACACCGGCCACCAAAATAGAGACCATTGCGGCCATACCGCCCACTACCAGGCGAGGCATGACCCGGCTCATCAGAAAGGCCTTTTCATCCTCATCCTCCGCCACAGCATTGCATACCTCCACAGAGATTAGGTAAGTGGAGGGGAACCCCAGCATCTGGCAGAAGCCTACGCCGAAGGCCATGGACTTATCCCCCAGAATCTTCCACACCGGCAGGACTTTCATCATAACAAAGATGGAAAGTACCGACACCGCGAACACAACCACCAGCGGGAGGATCAGGTCGATGAGGTCGGATATGGAGATGTTGGCCAGGGCGGGAATGATGGCAGCGAACACCACCATGTTGATAAAACCGCTGGCTTGGGCTTTCTGGAGGAGGTTCTTGGGCACCACACCCAGCTGGGTGAAGATCACGCCCAACACCAGCCCCAGGATGGCGTAGTTGATGTGGGTCAGCTCACCCAGCCATACAGAGAGCAGGCCGCCGACTACTGCCAGCAAAATGCACACATTGCTGGAATAAAAGCCGTCAAATTTCTCGGCCAATGTTATCCTCTTGGACGCTGTCTTTGCCTCGCTGTTCCGATTCTCGGATTTGCCCGCGGCGGCCATAAACTCGTCCAGGGTGCCGCTGGATTTGGCCTTCCGGTATTCGCCGATCAGGCCCTGGGCATAGCGGAGACTGGCGCTGGAGGCAAAGGGCGTACCCACGAACTTCTGCCAGCGCGGCGGCCAGAGGATAGCCAGCCTTGGTGGCAGCCTCCGTCATGATCTGCGTTGCGGGCAGAGCGCCGTTGACTACCGGGATGGCGCTGAGGGCCATCTCCTTGCCGATGATAGGGATGGTCAGAGAGACGCCGATGATTACCGCCAGCATACCGAACCAGCAAGTGACCACAGTCCGCCACTCATCCATGAACTGGCGCAGGTTAATCATGGACCCCATGGCGAAGAGCAGCATTGGCACGCTCCAGCTGGAAGCGGCGCTGAGACCGGCCTTTTCGATGATGTCGGCGGGCAATACGCCGGTGACGAACAGGACCAGGAACAGCATCAGCGTGGCGAACACCGAGGAGATCCGGGCTTTGGTCAGCTTGGCCACTACGTCGCCGACAGCGAAGAGAACCATCACTACTGCGAACCACAACAACATATCAAACACTTGTCATTCATCCTTTCTCTATCTGTTTGTTGAAAGGGCCGCCCGGCGCAGCCTTTTAGAGATACTGGTCGAACCAGTCACACAGAGCGTTGAGCCGGATCAGACGGTTGACCGGCCGGCCGGACCGGTTGAGTTCGTGGCCCTCCTGATGAATCAGGACCACCTTGGAAGGAACGCCCTGCTGACGCAGACTGGTGAACATCTGCAGGGGCTCGTCCATCCAGCAGCGGTAGTCGGTGTTGGAGTGGATAAACAGGGTGGGAGTGGTGACATTGCGGACGTACTTCAGGGGAGACTTGTCCCAGAGGATCTGGCTCTCGTCCCAGATGACGCCTTTCCGCTCCAGGGCATTGAGGCCCATGTGCTCCAGCAGGAACAGATACCCCTTGTCACAGGTGGAGATGGAGGTGACAAAGTTGGAAATGCTCCGCATGGCACAGGCAGCCTTGAACCGCTGGGTGTGGCCGATGATCCAGTTGGTCATGTAGCCGCCATAGGACCCGCCGCACACGCCCAGCCGATCCGCGTCCACGTCCGGATAACGGCGAAGCACCTCATCGGTGAAGTCCATCAGATCCTGGTAATCGATGGTGCCCCACCGACCTACCAGATCGAAGTAATCCTGCCCCCGACCATCGCTGCCGTGGGGATTTGTATAGAACACGAACCGACCGCCAGCGGCCAACAGCTGCATCTCATGGTAGTACTGGGAACCGTAGGCCGCCTTGGGGCCGCCGTGAATGTTCAATACGCCGGGATACTTCTTCCCCGGCTCGTATCCGGAGGGGCGGATGACCCAGCCATCCACCTCCTGACCGTCCCGGCTGCGGAACGTGATGTGCTCCGGACGTGAGATCTGGCGGGTCTCCAGAAAGGCGTCGTGGAATTGGGTGAGCCTCTCCGGTTCCCCGCCGGAGAGGGGCTGGCGGTACAGCTCCTGAGGCCGGTGATCCCGGAAAGCTGCCAGATAGGCGTTCTCTCCAATGATATCAAAGCAGGCAATCCCCTCATAGGAGGCCACAGGAGCAAAGTTTCCCGCCTTGTCGAAGCGCAGCAGGGCGGTGACGTCGCGCTGGAGACGGACGGCATAGAGACTGTCTCCCTGGACGGCACAGACCTTGCCGCCGCCCAAAGACATATCCCCGATGGCGGAGGTACCCAAAAAGCCGTCCGGGGCGCAGAAGGTCCGGCAGTCCCCGGTGGCCGGATTCAGCAGATAGAGCTTGGGGCTTCGGGAGACGCTGGTGTGCGGGTCGCCGCCCTCGAACCAGATATCCGTGCCCCACCAGCCCACCTGGGTGATCCGATATTTCCCATCGGGGACCAGTGACCGGGTTTGGCCGGTGGCCAGATCGTAGAGCATCAGCTGCCGGTAGTCGGGCCGGATTCCCTCAAAGCTCACACCCCAATAGAGGATCCGAGAGCCTTCCGGAGAGACTGCCGCTCCTTCCATGTCATAGGTGGGAGGGGTGATCTGGTTTACGGAGCCGTCGGCAGGATCGAAAATCCATCCGCTCATCCGGGTGCCGTTAATCATCCCCAGACCGTCGGCCCAGAAGGGCAGTTCGTCAAAAACCGTATAGTCACGGCCGGGCTGAGGCTGGTCCGCAGGCAGGTCCTCCGGAGGGGTCATGGGCCGCCGGGTCAGGATGAACCATCTCCCGTCGGGCAGGGGGTGAAACTGCTTTACCGACAGGGGAATGGTGAAAGCCCGTTCCGCCTCGCCGCCCCGGATGTCCAGCCGGTAAAAGGCGGTTTTGCCAGGCTGATCCCCGGTCCGGCAGGAGGGGAAAATCAGCGTATTGGCATCCAGCCAGCGAAAAGCGGCCTCGTCACCGTTGCCGGTCAGGGGGCGAACGGCGCCGGTTGCGGTGTCCAGCAGATGGATGCAGGCGTAATAGCCTTTTCCATCATCTCTGGCCCGGCGGGACACAAAAGCTGCGTGAGCCCCGTCGGGTGCGACCGCCACCTCGGAGAGGAATCGGTATGCGTACAAGTCATCTGCTTTGATGCGTTCCATAATTATGCCTCCTGTTTATTGAGATACCGCTGGTACCAGCGGAGCATTTCCTCCAGTCGCCGGAGCCGCTGACGGGGCCGGCCGGAGCGGGAGAGTTCGTGGTTTTCCCCTGGGAAAAGACACAGCCGGGAGGGAACTCCCCGCAGCTGGAGAGCGGTGAACATCTGGATCGCTTCCAGTTTCCAGCAGCGATAGTCCTCCTCACCGTGGAGGAACAATGTGGGCGTGGTCACATGATCGGCATAGCGAAGAGGGGACTGCTGCCACTGGAGATCCCGATCCTCCCGGTGGGAAGCGCCGGTTTGCCCCTTGGCGAAGTAGTAGCCGATGTCCGCCGTGCCCTCCATCCCGGTCCAGTTTGCGATGGACCGCTGGGAGCAGGCTGCCTGGAACCGGTCCGTGTGGCCGATGATCCAGTTGGTCAACTGGAAGCTGGGTCGGAACCCCGCCATAGGACCCGCCGCCAACGCCCAAACGGGTGGGATCGATGTCCGGCCAGCGGGCCAGGGCTCCGTCCAAGAAAGCCATGATATCCTGATAGTCGATGGTCCCGAACCGGCCCCGGATATCGGCAAAGTCATTTCCACGGCCCTCGCTTCCCCGGGGGTTGCAGAACAGAACGAAGTATCCGGCTCCCGCCAGGACCTGCATCTCGTGAAAGAACACCGAGACGTAGCTCAGGCGGGG
>OAWA01000546.1_pt1 | contig 25974 bp, 18 predicted proteins | sample 1516971 | NCBI WGS metagenome assembly OAWA01 (sample SAMEA2580097, study PRJEB22360) | human gut metagenome | biome: human gut; feature: human-associated habitat; material: faeces | place: Denmark | collected 2008/2010
TATAAAGGATTTTTATCAATGCATATGTATAATTTTAAACCTGCATTTATACCTAGAGATCCTAATTTCTATGAGGTTAGATTTAACTGGATTTATTCATACAAATGTCAATACGCATTAATGCTACTTTTATTTGTTGGGTTTATAGTTACATATCAAGATAAATTTAGAAGTAGAATTACTTATACTATAAGTTTAGCTATATTATTCTGGGCATTGATCATCTCACATACATATACATCGCTGGCCGGAGCAATGTTGATTGTTGTCTGTGACGGAATTGATAAATTAATCACCAAAAAAAAGATAATAAAATACCTCTTAATATGTTTTTTCCCAATTGGTATTTGTGGTAGTTTCTTTCTAAATCATATGATGAGGGAACGTAATATACTTACATTAGGTGGAAGAATTAGTATTTGGAGTGCGAGTATTCAAAAAATACTTCAAAATCCACAGGGCATAGGAAATGCATTTTCGAAAGATTTAATTGTTGTTAATAAGGCTACTGGATGGAATGTTACAAATTGTCATAATATATTTTTAAATGAAATGTTACGTTTTTCTGTTCCGGTTGGAGCAGCTTTTACCTTGTTTATCATAATTACATTGTTATATGCAATATTTAAAAATTTTTCTTTTCTCAGACTAGGTATTGCTCTTGCGTTTTTATGTGCTTCAAATATGGATTATTCTATTTTACCTTCTGAACTATCGATGGTTATGTTGATGTTTTATTGTATTTATTTTTTACCATTGACCAATATAAAAGAAACAGCAAATTGAGAAGAGGAGAGTACTAAATATTAGTAAAAGAGACTATGGAGAAATTATTAAAATGGATAGTTCTTATACTATCTTATACTATTTTTTTATATTTAACATTATTAAGTTTGTTTACAACGGCTGTCGCAGGAAAAAATCATGGTATGTCAGAATATATCTTTTGTTATAAAGATTATCCATTTGTACATGTTTTGATTGTTTTGGGGTTTATTAGTTTCTTGGCTTTTTTGTATAAGAAGAAATGGGCAATATTTGATGATAGCATTGAAATCAATTTAAAAAAACATTTTATGGTCATTACGGTTATATGTTTACTTCTAATTTTGGCGACTCAATCAGTTCCGCGAGGGGACCAGATATCAATACTTAACCCATCATCCGCGTTAGGTCAAGGTGATTTTAGAGCATTTTATCCCACAGCATATTTTGACCGATATAAAAACAACAAGGGAATTGCCTTTATCTTTTATTTAATTTCTTTTGTTACAGGCGGAAGAAATTATTTAATATTACAGGTTTTGAACATTATTGCTGTTCTTTTTAGTATTTTATTAATTTATAGAATAGTGAGAATATATTACTTAAATGATCAGCCAACTTTAAAGCTGTTGTTAATTTTTTCGTATTTATTTTTACCTATATTTTTTTATATCTTATTTATATATGGAAATTTATATGGGCTTGCAATGTCTTTAGCAGCTATAAAAAAACGCTTAGATTACAGGGATACTGGAAAATTAAGATATATTGTTTTGTGTGCATTTTACTTGGCATTAGCATACATTACGAAAACTAATTTTATAATTATAGCTATAGCCGTAGGCATTTATTTCTTAATTGATATTTCTCAACGAATACGGAAGTCACTATTTTTTCTGATTTGTTTTCCATTGTTTATAGGTGGGTTAAGTTATGGTGTGACATTAGGATTTACAAGTATCACCAAGCTATCAGAACATAATTCGCAGGCAACTCTCACATGGATAAAGATAGGGCTATCCGAAAACAATAAGAGGGCACCAGGATGGTGGGATGAGGGAGTAGATGTAGAATGGAATAATGGAAAGAGAAATCCTGAGTGTTTAGAACAGAATATAGAATTTGAAGTCAAAGAGAGAATAAATAAGATGTGGAATGACCCTAAGTACGCATTGGATTTTTTCTCGAGAAAAAATGCAGGAACATGGGCTAACCCAGAATTTGAATCAAATCTACTATTAAGAGGTGAAAAATCCTTAGTTTCCTATTCTCCTCTTATTAAGTCTTTATCCTTAGATGAAGGAGTGGTACATCAAGTTTTGTTAAATTTCTTAAATATAATGCAAACAGTATTATATTTAGGTGTTTTATTGTACCTTATATTTGGGGGAAGAAAAAGAAGATTGGAAGAAATGATTTTTCTTGTTATTTTTTTAGGAGGCTTCATTTTTCATCTTTTTTGGGAAACGAAAAGTCAATATGCCTTTGTATATGTCTTTATGATTATACCTTATGCAGCTCGAGGATATAGACTGTTAATAAAACAAATAGATGGAGATAAGAAAAGTAAAAAGGAAACAAAAACACAGTTAGTGATAAAGGCCTTGGCGTCATTACTAGTGGTAATATGTTTTGGTGCATCTTTAAATAGAGGTTCAAGTATAAATAAAGTTGTCGAAATTTCAAAGGACACAAATCTCTATAAGGAATATTTAGCAGATTGTAAGCAAATTTCTGAATTTGATCAAGAGTTAATTTTAATTTATTCAAAAAAACAGAATCGTTTTTTAGATTCTAACAAAAGGGATAGTATACTATTTCCAGTAAAAAATAAACCTGAATCAAGATATCAACTGATTGAAGAAAATGGACTTTTTAGGATTAAAAGATATGAGTCTAAATATATTTTAAGAAAAGGTTTGGAGGACAACTCTGTTCTAGAAGCAGAGTTGGATTACAACGACAAATTAAACCAACTTTGGGATTTTAGAAAAAGTGACGATGGTTCTTATTGGATTTTTATAGCTGGATCCCCTAATTACGTACTAACTCTCTCGGATGATAATAAGACTGTTGCCATAAAACCAATAGATGAAACTGATGAAAACCAAAAGTGGTATTTGTTAAGAGAAGATACGGGGAGGTAAGAAGTGAGATTATATATAGTAGTTCCTTGTTATAATGAAAAAGATGTATTGCCGGAAACAGCAGAACGATTAAGGGAGAAAATGGAGACATTAATTCAATGTCAAAAAATTTCCATGGACAGCAGAGTGGTTTTTGTCGATGACGGATCCAAGGATGAAACATGGAATATTATTGAAACGTTACATTATAGAAATGATTTATTCTCTGGTGTAAAAATGTCGAGGAACCGTGGTCATCAAAATGCACTACTAGCGGGACTAACAGTCGTGTCTGAATGTGCGGATGCGGTTATCTCTATGGATGCTGACCTGCAGGATGATATAAATGCAATTGATATCATGTTGGAAAAGTATAAGAAGGGATATGAAATTGTATATGGTGTTCGGAGTACAAGAGAAAAAGATACTTTTTTCAAAAAATTTACGGCAGAAAGCTTCTATAAAGTTTTACGCAGACTGGGCGGAGAAGTTATATATAACCATGCGGACTACCGTCTAATGAGCAACCGGGCTTTAAAAGGGCTTTTAGAATTTAAAGAAGTTAACTTGTTTCTTCGAGGCTTAGTGCCTATGGTAGGATATAAAAGTTGTACAGTGAGTTATGAGCGAGGAAAGAGATTTGCAGGGGAAAGCAAGTACCCAATTAAAAAGATGTTTACCTTTGCATTTGAAGGAATTACTTCATTGAGCGTTAAACCGGTTCGCCTAATCTTTGATTTTGGTTTGGCTATTTCTTTCATCTGTATCATAGTTTTGTCATACTTTTTATTTCAGTATCTTCGGGGTAACACAGTAAGTGGCTGGACAAGTTTAATTATGTCAGTGTGGCTACTAGGCGGCCTTCAGCTCATAGCTATCGGCATAATTGGTGAATATATTGGAAAGGTGTATCTCGAAACAAAAGCCAGACCCAAATTTATAATTGAATCAGTGTTAAACACCGAGAGCAGCAAGAAGGAAAAAGTCATCTGTGAATAAGGATAGAATAAAAAATTTGTTTAGTTCCCATCATCGTGATATAATTAAAAAAAGTTTTGAAAGGACTGTTTAGATGTTGAAACGTAAATTATATAAATTTGTTGATATCAGAAGAAAGACAAAAAGTAATCGCATTAGGACGGAATATAGCAGAAGAAGACACTTGTATAGTGACTATTACGAGAAATGCAAAGTACAAAAAAATTTAGTGCTTTATGAAGCATTTTTTGGTAGAGGGATGTTGTGTAATCCCCATGCAATATTTCAAGCATTTATGCGTAGAAGTGACTTTGAACATTTTCATCATTTATGGGTGATTAATGATTTCGAAGATAATAAAAATTTAATACATGAGTTCAAGGAATATGACAATGTCGAGTTTATTCAGTATGAATCCGATGAGTATTTGCAGGCACTATGCAAGGCCAAATATTTAATTAATAACAGTACATTTCAATCCTACTTTATAAAAAAGGAAGAGCAGATATATATTAATACCTGGCATGGGATTCCATTAAAAACGTTGGGGTTTGATATGCCAGATGGTAATATTTCAGCGGCAAACACAGTGCGCAATTTTATTCTTGCAGACTACCTGATATCTCCTAATGAATTTCAGACTAAGATGTATACTGACAGCTATCGACTGGAGGGGATTTATAACGGAAGTATTGTTGAGTTTGGACAGCCAAGAAATGATTTATTGTTGCATACAAAACGTTCATACATTGTTAATAAGCTCAAAGATGCTGGCGTTAAGATAAATTCAAATAAAAAGATTATTATGTACGCGCCCACATGGAAGGGTACAGATTTCTCAGACCCTGAACTTGGTTTGGAAGAGTATTTTGATTTTATCAACACTATTTCTGCTAATATAGATATGGATGAATATCAAGTTTTTGTGAAGCCACATCAGATTGTATATAAATATATTAAAGACGATGAACGCGTAAATGACAAATTCATTCCGGCCACGGTTGATACCAATGAATTATTGTCAATTGTAGATATACTGGTTTCAGATTATAGCAGCATCTTTTTTGATTTTTTGAAGACCGGGAAGTCAATATTATTTTATATTCCGGACTTAGATCAATACAAGAATTACAGGGGAGTTTATTTACCAGTGGAGGAACTCCCAGGTCCTTCAACAACACGACTTACAGATATAGCAAAATGGATTAATGAAATTGAAGATATAAAAAGGGAAAATCAACAAATATATGATAAAAATGTGAATTGGGCCTGTTGTAATGATGATGGTAGTGTTGGAGAGCGAATTCTTAATCTAGTATTAGATGGAAAGGTTCAAGGGAAATTAATTAAAAATTTTCAAACAGAAAAGAAGAAAGTGCTAGTTCATCGTGGAGGAATGGATGAAAACGGAATAACCCATTCCTTTTTGAGCTTATTAAATTGTTTCGATTATGAGAAGTACGATGTAACGGTCTATGTATCGGGACCAAAGTCCAAAGCAGCAGAAAAAAGGATCCTATCAATTAATAAAAATGTTAGGGTATTAATGCGGGTTGGTTCATGGGGAGCGACTGAAAAAGAAGATTTAAAAAGAGCCTTCTTGTTTGAATATGGAATAAAAAATAAAATGTTAATGAAGATCTTCCCAACTGATATGTTTAAAAGGGAATTTGTGAGATGCTTTGGTGATATTAAATTTGACTACGTAGTTGACTTTTCTGGATATAGTCCCTTTTTTTCTATGCTTATGTTACAGGCAAAAGGAGCAAAAAAGTTAATTTGGCAGCATAACGATATGTTAGCAGACAGAAAACGGTTAGTGAAGGGAAAAATGCCACACGATACTATTTTAAAGACTGTATTTACGCTATATCCATATTTCGACAAGATAGTTTCATGTAGTAGATCGGTTATGGAGGTTAATAAGGAAAAAGTTGCGAATTCTAAGACTATAAGGAAATTTACTTATGCAAAAAATACGTTAAACTTTGACCGGATTACAGAATGCCTAGACAGTGACTGTTATCTTAGAATGGAAGGAATAGAATACTTAATTAAGAATCAAGAACTATATTCTAAAAGTTCTTTGGAAATGGAAATAATTAAATTACCATATGAAAACAATATAAACTTTGTTACTATGGGGAGGATGTCTACGGAAAAGAACCATATAGCCTTAATTAAAGCTTTTGCAAAACTTGAGAGACAATATCCTCAGGTTAGATTGCATATTATTGGGGATGGCCCCCTAAGACAACAGATTGAAAATAAGCTTGTTGAGTTAAAATTGACAGACAAAGTAACTTTAACAGGGAATATAAGTAATCCATTTGCTTATATGAAAAAATGTCAGTGTTTTGTATTGCCATCTATTCATGAAGGTCAACCACTTGTGCTTTTAGAAGCGAGAACATTAAATTTACCACTAATCATTTCGAAATTTTCATCTGTGCAAGACAGTCTGATACAAAATGGACAGTATTTAGTAGAATCTAATGAGGATTCTATATATGAGGGATTGTTAGCTTTTATAGAAGGGCGGGTTCCACAATATAATTTCAGTGCTGAACAGTATAACCAAGAAGCATATAGAGAGTTTGAAAGATTATTAGATTAGGAGAAATAAAATGTTTCAGCAATTAGATATCATGTCATTAGAAGAGGCTAAAATCAGAATAGCAGCATCAATAACCAGTAAAAGAGATACTTTAAAAGAAGCTCTAGAGTTTGGAGCGGGACTTAAAAAAGCATTAAAAGATCATCAGATTATGTTTGAATCAGGGAATGGTAAGGAAATGAAGGGGATTCCATTTCAGATTTTTCAAATAATGATGGGCGATCAAAGATTTGATCAGTTTACTTTCGTTTGGTGTATTACATCAAAAAAGAAATTTGATAAATATAACAGTAAATATGCTAAAGATAAAAATGTATTGATTCATTTTGGAAGGGATGCTACGTATAGAGATATGCTTGCTTGCTCAGAATTTGTAATTTCTGAAAATAGGCTGCCATATTATTATGTTAGAAGAGACGGACAAAAATACTTAAATACTGGAAATGAAGAGTGTTATGAACGAGAGACATGGGAAGACAATAATGAGAAAATAAGTCTTAAAAGACAAATTATCAAAGATTTATTGAATACAAGCCATCTTTTGTCTATAAGTTCAGAAATGACTAAGTTATTTTATAAAAAGAAAAATCAATTAGATACTTTATATTCAGGTGAAATATTAGAATTAACTCGCCTGGATCAAGGAAGTTTAAAGTCAGTAATAAGTTATTTTATTTTTGATAATAATGAACAGGACATTAATATTTTATCACTTCGGACAAATAAGAAGAAAATACTAATTAATGCCAAATATAATAAAAGTGAATGGTGGCAGAGAAGAATTGCCCGGATAATAGATAATATAGATTATTCTAGGTTTGATGTTACATTATTGACAAAAGTGGTTCGCGGAGATAAAGGTCTAAAAGCATTAGAATCTTTAAATAAAAATGTAAGAATCCTTATGCGTTCCGGCTACATGGATATGACAGAGGAGGAGTTTGAAAGTTATTATTACATTGACAAGTGTTATCTTGATCTTCCTAATCCTATAGAATATTTTAATAACATTTCAAATGAATCAATAAAGAATGAATGGAAACGTCTTTTAGGAACAGATCAATTTGATGTAGCAATTTTATGTGATAATAAAGTAAAGGATCACATGGGTTTTTGGCAGATGATGTACAGAGAAGCCCAGATTGGTAAAAAGCTTTTTATGAATTGGGAAGACTTGTGTTCCCAGACAGAAAGTCTGGACACCCTCATTAATACAGAGGATTCTAGATTAGCAAGATTTATATGCAATCTGGACATGTTCGACAAAGTTTTGTTTCTATCTGAGGAGGAAAAGATACGAAATCAAAAGTTATTTGAAAGATTTGAAAATAATAAATTGGGATTTATTGAGGACATATTACCAAAAGATCTCAAAAAAGAAGTGAACTTAAGAACCTGTTATTTTGCAGGAGAAGAATTTGCAGTATTACATGAAGAAGGAAATGAACTTTTAAAGACAATTGCTATTTGTTCAATACCTAAAGACGGCCTATATAATATTGTTACGAATATAAATAGTTTTTCTGACGAAAGAGTGATATATCTATTAAACAAATTTAAGGAAATCAGAGGACAAAAAGCGGACGCCAGACTATATATATTTGACGGACTATGTTATATGCAGGACAAATATAATCAATTATTAAGAGATCTTGGGGTAGATAATTATGTTCATATCATTGAAAATCAAGAAATGACTCTTTTTTATCTTAAAAAGTGCCAGGCCTTTATGAAGATAAATGATCAAGATATTTATTTAAAAGAAGCTGAAAAATTAGAAATTCCAATAATATAATTGAACAGTCGCATTTTAAATAGTATAATAACCAAGGAAAATTTATTTAAATTTTTAAGATAACTGGAGATATCATGAAAACATATATTGAAAATTTTAGGAAATACAGATTTTTGTTGTATGAACTTGTAAAAAAAGGTGTTAAGCTAAAATATCGCCGTTCATATCTTGGGATATTATGGACGTTGTTAGAGCCATTGTTGACGATGATTGTATTGAGTATCGTATTTGGTACATTGTTTGGTAATAAGGATCCTCATTTTCCGGTTTATATTTTGACTGGACGTTTGATGTATACTTTTTTCTCATCTGCTACTAATGGAGCAATGAAGGCTATTCGCACGAATGCTGGGATGATAAAAAAAGTATATGTACCAAAATATATTTATCCTTTATCCAGTGTACTTTTCAACTACATTATTTTTGCGATTTCCCTTATTGTACTGGTAGTAGTAGCTATCGTATTGAAAGTCTATCCTACCGTATATATGCTGCAGGCAGTTATTCCTTTATTTTTGCTGCTTATAACAGCTTTTGGTGTTGGAATGATTCTTTCAACTATGGCAGTGTTCTTCAGGGATCTTGAATATTTATGGTCTGTTGGGCTTATGATTGTTATGTATGCTTCAGCAATCTTTTATTATCCTGAGAGATTATTAGCTTCCGGTTTTGGATGGATATTAAAGTGCAATCCCCTGTATTTGCTGATCCATAATTTCAGACAGGCTGTTTTTGGTTTGCCTATGAATATGAGATATCTGGCAGCATCGATAGCATTTGCCATTGTCAGCGTCATTGTAGGGTTGGTATTCTTCTACAAAAAACAAGATGAATTCATTCTGCATATATAGGAGGTTGTCATGGCAAAGAAACAAGAAGTATTAAAAATAGAGAACGTTGGCATGAAATTTAATCTGAGTCAGGAAAAAGTTGATGATCTGAAGGATTATGTGATCAAGCTGTTAAAAAGACAGATTTCTTATAATGAATTCTGGGCATTGAAGGATATAAATTTTTCTTTAAATAAAGGAGACCGTCTGGGAATTCTCGGTCTGAATGGTGCGGGGAAAAGTACTCTGCTGAAAGTAATAGCGGGAGTGCTGAAAGCTACTGAAGGAACGGTCGTGACAAAAGGGAAGATTGCACCGCTGCTGGAACTGGGGGCAGGATTTGACCTTCAGTACACAGGGCGAGAAAATATTTATCTATATGGAGCAGTCCTTGGATTTTCCAAGAAGTTTCTTGATGATAAATTAGAAGAGATCATTAAGTTTTCCGAACTTGGGAAATTTATAGATGTACCTGTAAAAAACTATTCTTCAGGTATGAAATCCAGGCTTGGATTTTCTGTTGCAACTTTAGTTGAGCCGGATATTCTTATTTTAGATGAAGTTTTATCAGTGGGGGATGCTAAATTCCGTAAGAAAAGTGAGGCCAAGATCATGAGTATGTTTGATAAAGGGGTAACTGTATTATTTGTCTCACATTCGTTAGAACAGGTACAGCGGCTGTGTAATAAGGCAATCCTTCTTGAACAGGGAAGGATTATAGCTGAGGGTGGTATTGATGAAGTAAGTGCAATATATGAAGAGAAAACAAAGTAAAAGTACACGGAGGTACATGATGAAAAAGGTAATTACTTATGGCACCTATGATTTACTGCATGCAGGACACATTAATTTATTAAGAAGAGCGAAAGAATTAGGGGACTACTTAATTGTTGTCCTTTCCACAGACGAATTTAACTGGAACGAAAAACAAAAGAAATGTTATTTTAGTTATGAAGAAAGAAAAAAACTGCTGGAGGCAATCCGATATGTTGATTTGGTAATCCCTGAAAACAACTGGGAACAGAAGGTTTCGGATGTTCAGGAGTATCATGTGGATACTTTTGTCATGGGGAATGACTGGGAAGGCAAATTTGATTTCTTAAAAGATTATTGTGACGTAGTTTATCTCCCTAGAACAGAGGGCATCTCTACCACTAAAATAAAACAAGATTTAGGATTGATGGGGAAACAAAAAGGAGAATAAGAAATTATACAGGAGGTCCTTATGAGTACACAAAAGGTAAGAAAAGCCGTAATCCCGGCAGCAGGTTTAGGTACAAGGTTTTTGCCGGCCACAAAAGCAATTCCGAAGGAAATGCTGCCGATCGTGGATGTGCCTACTGTTCAGTATATTATAGAAGAGGCAGTTGCCAGCGGAATTGAAGAAATATTGATCATTACCAATTCCAACAAGCATTGTATGGAAAATCATTTTGATAAAGATTATGAACTGGAGGCCCGTCTGAGTGAATCAGGCAAGACAGCTCAGGTGAAGCTGATCAATGATATTGCCAACCTTGCCAATATCTATTATGTACGCCAGAAGGAACCTAAAGGTCTGGGACATGCGGTTCTCTGTGCGAAATCCTTTATCGGAAATGAGCCTTTTGCGGTACTCTTGGGAGATGATGTCGTGATAAACAAAGGCGGACAGCCTGCACTTCAGCAGCTGATCAATGCTTACGACAAACATCATGCCTCTGTTGTGGGGGTACAGACTGTTGCGGAAGACCAGGTGAGCAAATATGGTATTGTTGCACCGAACCGTAATGTACCCGCTGACGGAAGAGCTGTAAAACTGGACAACATGGTGGAAAAACCGAAACAGGAAGAGGCACCCAGCCGTATGGCGGTGCTGGGCCGCTATGTTCTGACTCCGGAAATATTTGAGCTTCTTGAGAGCCAGGGAACCGGAGCAGGAGGAGAGATCCAGCTCACAGATGCTATCTGCCGGCTGATTGATACCCAGGCTGTATATGCCTATGACTTTGAGGGTATCCGGTATGACGTGGGGGATAAATTCGGATTTATCAAGGCTACCATTGATTTTGCACTGGAGCGTCCTGATCTGAGAGACCAGGTGGCAGACTATCTGAAGGAAATTGCAGAAAAAATGAAATAGGTGAATTGTGAAAGAACTTATAAAAAGTATTTTGATACAACTGTATAGGATGATGACCAGGTTCATCCCGGTATCCAAAGATATCATAATTTTTCAGGCCAGCAATGGGAAAAATTATACAGGAAATCCACGTTTTATTTATGAGGAAGCTGTGCGGTCAGGATTGGATGAGAAGTATAAATGTGTCTGGTTTCTTCTGGATGTAAGCATTGAAATTCCCGGAAAGTGCAGGAAAGTAAGGAATAATTATTTAAAATACTTTTGGTATTTAATGAGAGCTGGGGTCTGGATTTTTGACAGTCGTCAGCCTCTTTATTATATAAAAAAAAGGAATGTGGTCTTTCTTCAGACATGGCATGGAACACCGCTAAAAAAGTTAGCTCTGGACATGGAGAAGTTAGATCTTAATGGAAGCAGTGATATAGAAGATTACCACAACCAGTTTCTGGAGACAACGAAAGACTGGGATTTTCTGATTTCACAGAATCGATTTGCTTCTGATGTTTTTCGCAGTTGTTTTTCCTATAATAAAGAAATCTTAGAAATTGGTTATCCCCGCAATGATATTCTGTTCAATGAGTGGAATGAAGAGAATACAGGAAAACTGAAAGAAAGCTTGGGACTCCCTTTGGACAGGAAAATTATTTTGTATGCTCCTACGTGGCGGGACAATGAATTCAGAGGTGACGGAGATTTTGTATTCGCTACCAATATGAACTTTGCCCGTATGAGAGAGGCTTTAAAAGACGAGTATGTGATGATTGTCAAATATCATTATCTTGTGTCAGCGGAGATTGATTGGAGTCCCTATTCGGATTTTATCTATACATTTGATGAAACGAAAGATATTGCATTTTTATATCTGGCCGCGGATCTTCTCATCACAGATTATTCTTCGGTGATGTTTGATTACAGTCTGCTGAAAAGGCCTATGCTGTTTTTTGCCTATGATCTTGACAATTACAGAGAAAATTTAAGAGGTTTTTATTTTGATTTCCTCAAAGAAGCTCCGGGACCTGTTTCCAGGGATACAGAACAGCTGATAAGAGATATTAAGTGTTATTCTCCCGAAGAGTGGACGGAAAAGTACAGTGTTTTTGCAGAAAAATATCACCAGTTTGAGACGGGAACTGCTTCAAGGCAGGTATTGAAAACCTTGGGATTGGAGTAGCATATGTTTAATAAATATATAGACAGAATAAAATCGGCCTTAACTAAAATTGAAAAAATAAATGATCGGGCGTATTATGCGAAATGTTACAGAGAACATGCAATACAGGAACATTGGATACTTTATGAAGCATTTGCCGGAAGAGGAATTTTGTGTAATCCTAAGGCGATGTTTGAAGCGCTGAGAAGAAGGAGTGAATTTAAAGATTATCGGCATATTTGGGTGCTGGACAGCATGAAAAGCCACAAAGAACTGATTTGTAAGTATAAAAACGATCCCTCTGTTATATTCATAGAACGTCACTCTAAGGAGTATTTAAAATATTTAGCGGAAGCAAAATACCTGATCAATAACAGTACATTTCCGGGATATTTTATTAAGAGGAAAGAACAGGTATATATTAATACCTGGCACGGCATTCCCCTTAAAAAGATGGGCTATGATATGCCCGGCGGAAATTTCAACTCTGCCAATACCATTCGGAACTTTCTTGCAGCGGATTTTTTGCTGTCCGCTAATAAATTCCAGTCTGACATGTACTGGAAAAGCTATAAGCTGGAGGGACTCTGGAATGGTAAGGTGATAGAGACCGGCCATGCCAGAAATGATGTGTTTTGGAGTGATAGTAAAGAAAGTATTTATAAGCATTTAGACAGTCTGGGGCTGCCTGGCAGCCATAAAAAGAAGATCGTTCTCTATGCTCCTACATGGAGAGGAGAAGATTTTTCAAAACCAAGGGAAGAGGCTGATGAATATCTTCATTTTATTGAGGAGATGGAGAAGAAGCTTTCTTCTGATGAGTATCAGATTCTTGTAAAGCCGCATCAGCAGGTTTACCATCAGATTGAGGAGCGGTCAGATATAAAAGGGAAATTTGTTCCATCTTCGGTCGACACAAACGAATTATTATCTGTGACCGATATTCTTGTTACGGATTACTCCAGTATTTATTTTGATTTTTTGGCCACAGGCAGACCTGTATTGTTTTATATTCCTGATTTAGAAGAATATGAAGATACCAGAGGATTTTATCTGCCACTTAATGAATTGCCGGGGCCTGCTGTAAAGTGTCTGAGTGATGTGTCTCAATGGATTATGAATATAGAAGATGTACAGTGTGAATACAGCACGTTGTATGAAAAAAATGTCCGCTGGGTGTTAGAATATGATGATGGGCATGTATGTGACAGAATCATTGATGCAGTGTGGTTTGGGAAAAATCAATCTGTCTGTCAGCAAAGGGTGACAGAAAAACCAAAGATACTTTTGTACAGGGGCGGGCTGTCTGAAAATGGGATTACCAGATCCTTTATGAGTTTATTAAATATTATTGACTATGATAAATATGATGTTACCATAGGCGTAGAATATCCCGGGATTATACCGGGAGACATGGAAAAGCTGCTTTCCTTAAATAAAAATGCCAGGTGTATTGTCTATATCCCTGAGGCGTCCGGTCCATGGAAAGAGCTGGTCGCCAGGAAAAGAATATTAAAGACTGGGGTATATAATGATGAGCAGTGGGAGAAAGTTCCTGCTGAATTTTTCAGATGGGATTTCCGGCGAACTTTTGGTGACAGTCAGTTTGACGTAATTGTGGAATTCGGAGGATACTCTCCTGTATCTTCTTATCTGCTGCTTCAGGCCGAAAACGGTAAAAAAATCATTTGGCAGCACAATGATCTGGCGCTGGATGCAAAAAAAGTAATACATGGCGTTAAGCCGCATGAAAAAAACCTGAATACCATATTCTACTTATATAAGTATTATGATAAGATCGTAAGCTGTGGAGAATATGTGATGAAACAGAATATGAAAAGTTTTGCTGCTAGCGGGACGTTTCATAAGTTTACTTATGCAAGAAATGCATTGGATATTGGACGCTTAGAAAATGATCTGAAGCAGGATTCTATATCGGGAACAGATCTCTATGGTCAGACAAGAAGGTGGCCTGATGATAAGTTTATAAACTTTGTCACAATGGGAAGAATGTCCACAGAAAAGAATCAATTGAACCTGCTTCGCAGTTTTGCAAGGCTGCAGGAGAAATACGGAAATGTGATGCTTCACATTCTTGGGGACGGACCTTTAAGAAAGGAAATGATGCAGGAAATAAACGGCCTTCATATAAGAGATAAGGTTGTTTTGACCGGACAGATGGAGTATCCGTTTTCCTATATGAAAAGGTGCCAGTGCTTTATCCTGCCGTCTCTTTATGAAGGACAGCCGTTAGTTTTATATGAGGCGAGAGCTCTGGGGCTTCCTTTGATCATCTCTGAGTTTTCCTCTGTATCTGACAGTATTACAGAGGGAGGCCAGTATTTGATTGGAAACAGCGAAGATGAAATATATGAAGGCATGGAAGCTTTTATAAAAGGCAAAGTTCCGGAATATAGTTTTTCAGCAGATGAGTATAATTCAGAGGTATTTCATGAATTTGAAAAGGCTGTTTTAGGATAAAAGAATTAAAGTACAAGGAGAATAAACAATGGGAGTTAGCGTTGTTGTTCCTTTTCATAAAGGAATTCATTATTTAGAAGATTGTCTTGAAAGTCTGTCAAAACAGACGATAAGAGAGTTTGAAGTGATTTTGGTGAAAGATCGTGTGGAAGAAGAGATTGATCAGACGGTTGCAAAATTCCGTGATAAAATGGAAATAAAAGTAGTATCCAATGAAAAGAAATCGGGAGCAGCAGCAGCGAGAAATCTTGGAATCCAGAATGCAAAAGGGGATTATATTTACTTTTTGGACAGTGACGACTATATTCAGGATGATGCTTTAGAATCGCTCATGAATAAAATGTGTGATGAGAAGGCGGATGCCGTATATGGAAAAACAAAATACACCTGGCTGAATTATCATAATTTTTTCATCACGGAAGAAGCAGAATATGAGATTCAGGAGTATACCGGAGACTGGAAGAAAGACTTGATTTTACAAAGGCCGGAATTCCCTTTAATTACGGTCTGTAATATTCTTATAAAAAAAGGTATTCTGTTCGATGATAATCTGCAGATTTTTAGTGATTTACCATATTTATCAAGAATGGTGAACAGCGGTCAGAATATTGTGTACTGTGCCGATGCTGTCTATATAAAAAGAAGACATAACGATGAAATACAGTTTCCGTCATTATCTTATGGCGACAGGAATGATTATTGGAAACAATTGGGACAGTCACTGTTGAAAATGCAGGAGGATGTTGCATCCGGTATGAAGGATGCCATGGATAAAAAGCTGTTTGAGTATTTATCCAAGAAAATTCAGAACATTCGGCAGGATAAAGCAGCAAACTGGGAGAAAAGCACTTTTTCTGATTTACATCTTTATATGAAAAACATTTCGGAGGCTACAATAAACGGCATGCCAAAAAGCGGACGTATGCTGGCAAGAGCCGGAAAAGCGGATGAGATTTCTAAATGGAAAAGGAAGGCGGATTTGATTTGGAAAAAAAGGAAAATAATTCGTGTTTTTCGCAGCAGATCTTATCGGATGCAGACAATAACTCACATGTTTTTTCAGAAATTCTCGCAGAAGAATAACTGGATTGTGTTTGAAAGTTTTCTGGGGAAAAATTACTCTGACAGCTGTAAATATATTTATGAATATTTGCTGAAACATTATGGAGATCAATATAAATTTATTTGGATCATCAACGACAAGTCTTTTGAGATTCCAGGGAATCCGGTAAGAATCAAACGTTTTAGCTTTAGATATTATTACTACATCACGAGAGCAAAATATTGGGTCAATAACATGCGCCAGCCAAAATGGTTTGATAAGCGAAAAGAGCAGGTATTTTTAGAAACCTGGCATGGAACCCCTCTGAAAAAACTGGTTTTTGATATGGACGATGTTTTTTCGGCAACACCAAAATATAAAATGATTGTATATTCTCAATCCAGGAATTGGGATTATCTGATTTCTGATAATCCTTTTTCTACGGAAGTCTTTCAGAGCTGTTTTTTATATGATAAGGGGAAAATACTGGAGACAGGCTACCCAAGAAATGATATTTTATATGCGCCGAACCGGGATGAACTGGCAGCTTCCATCAAAGCCAAACTTGGCATACCGGAGGAGAAGAAGATTATACTCTATGCACCGACATGGAGAGACGACGAATTTTATGATCAGGGAGAATATAAGTTCCAATTAAAATTGGATCTCAAGTATTTGAGAAAAGAACTTGGTCAGGAATATATGGTATTGCTCCGAACTCATTACTTTATTGCAGATTCCATCGACGTGACAGGGATGGAGGATTTTGTTGTCAATGTGAGCAAGTACAGTGACATTGCAGACTTGTATTTGATCTCGGATATATGTATTACAGACTATTCTTCTGTGTTTTTCGATTATGCTAATCTCAGAAGACCTATTTTATTCTTTACTTATGATCTGGAAAAGTACAGAGATGTTCTGCGTGGATTTTATATCAGTATAGAAGATGATGTACCGGGGCCGTTGCTTTTTACAAATGAAGAAATTGTAGATGCAGTAAAAAACATTGATAAGATTGAAGAACAATACAAAGACAAATATGATCAGTTCTATGAAAAATTTTGTTCATTTGATGACGGACATGCAGCAGAGCGTATCGTAGAACGTGTATTCAGACATTAAAGGACTGCTATGATTAAAAGAACAGATAGAAAATCACAAATAGATAAATATGGACGGATTCTGTGTGCAGCACTATTAGCGGTTTATTTTGTATTTGCATTGACACAGTCCAATGCTTTCAAGGGTGAAATGTTCAATGCTTTAAAAGTCGAACATGAAAAAAATGATAGTATTCACAAAGGTTGGGAGAAATCTGTTGATTTCCGGGCTGAATATGTAGATTTACAGCGGCTGGAGATGAGTATTATCAATCCCAGGGGAAGTGCCGCAGAGGGAAATATACGCTTTTGGATCACAGATCAGGAGAAAAAGGTTATCTGGCAGGAAGATGTACCAATGAGCCGTCTTGCAGAAGCGAAGTTTCACAAAGGTATCCGCGGGACCGTTATTACAATAAAGAAACAGATGAAGAAGGGAAATGATTATACACTTCATTTGAAAGTACTGGAGGGCAGTGAAAGTCAGGGAATTACCTTAAAGAGCAAAAATATAACGATTTACTATAACGGCTTTAATGTGAAGAAATATGTTATGCTGCTGGCATCAATCCTTGCTCTCTTCATCCTGATATTTATTCCAAACAGGCTTAATGAAAAATGGAATCTGTGGCTCAGCCGGGGAATGTTTCTCATAACACCAGTTTTTTGTTATGTTCTGATGGAGAGATTTACATCGGTTTCTCTTAAATATATAGGCATAAAATATGGGCTGTTGAATCTTTTGATTTATGCTGCGGTGCTGGCATTCTTCTATTTGATCACGAACCGCACACGATGGGCTTCCATATTATCGATACTTTGTACATCGGGTCTGGGTATTGCAAACTTTTACGTGACAAGATTTAGAGGGACGTCCCTGATGCCGGTGGATTTTGCCACGATTGGAACGGCTGCAAACGTGGCTACTCAGTATGAATATGATGTGAATACAGCAGTTTTATGGAATGGAGTACTGATTCTGGCCTTTGTAATTTTAGCAGTCAGACTGCAGTGCTCAAAAGGTGTGCGGGGGAAAAAGCGTTTTGTCCCGGCAGCAGTGTTTGGAGTACTTCTGGCAGTATGTGTTTCTGTTTTTGGGAGTACGGACCGCTTGAGCAGGCTGGGTATTCACATAAAGGTTTGGGACCCTACTGTGAGTTGTAATAAGTATGGCTAAACGAGTGGATTCACATCCAGTATAAAGATTTTGATTACCGAAAAACCAACAGGTTATTCTGTAGAAAAAGTGGATGAAATCATGAAACCTTATGTTGAAAAGGCAGAAAAACACAATAAAAAAGTGTCTGGTAAAAAGCCTAACGTGATCACCATAATGAATGAAGCATTTTCAGATCTTACTGTATTGGGAGATATCAAGACCAATAAGGGTTTTATGCCGTTTATCAGAAAATTAGATAAGAACACAGTGAAAGGGACAATGTATATGTCCAGCTACGGAGGACAGACGGCAAACTCCGAATTTGAATTCCTGACAGGCAGTTCCATGGCATTTTTACCGGGAGGATCTGTTGCGTATCAATATCAGGTGAAGGATACTATGGGAAGTCTTGCGACAACGATGGAAGGGCAGGGATATCAGGGAAATCTGGTTCTGCATCCTTATCTGTCAAATGGTTATAATAGAGAGAAGGTCTATCCTCTTCTTGGATTTAAGGATTATTTATCGATTGGAGATTTTCAGAATCCGGAAGTCTGCCGCAGTTTTATTACAGATCAGGAAGATTTTAATAAGATTACATCTGAATATGAAAAAGCTAAGCAAAACAGCAGTGCTCCGTTTTTTATGTTCAATGTGACAATTCAAAATCATGGCGGCTATGAGAAAGATTATTCTAATTTTAATCAGGAGATAAAGATTACTGATACAAGCAGTAATCCGTCGGTAAACCGATATTTGAGCCTGATCAAAAAAACAGATGATGCTTTTAAGAATTTAGTCTCTTATTTTAAAAAGGTGAAGGAACCGACCGTCATTGTAATGTTTGGCGATCACCAGCCAAAGCTGCCGCAGGAATTTTATAATAAGGTAATGGATAAAGAGAATGGTTCCGCCCTTGAGAATGAACAGAAAAAGCATGAAGTACCTTTTATTATATGGGCAAATTATGATATCAAAGAAGAAGAAGTAAAGGCAATCAGTCCCAATTATCTGTCCGCAAAGCTATTGAAGGTGATCGGAGGGAAAGTGACTCCGTATGAAAGTTTTCTTCAAGATTTATATACAAAATATCCTGTCGTAACGGGAAGTGTATATATGGATAAAAAGTATAACCTTTTTAGCATTGACACGCTGGATGACCTGCCGGAGGATTTAAAAGAGTACTGGATGGTCCAGTACTATCATCTGTTTGCAAAGGATAAGAGAGACGATTCTTTATTTTTCCTGAAGGAGTAGGAGGGCAGGGCTATGGTTACAATTCTATTAGCAACATATAATGGAGAGGATTATTTGAAGGCTCAATTAGAATCCATTGCTTCCCAGACATATGGTAACTGGAGGCTTATCACAGGAGACGACGGATCCTGTGACGGGACTCTGAACATCTTGAGAGAGTTTAAAAAGCGCTATCCGGACCAGGTGAAGATCATAAAAAATGAGCCTGCCACCGGAAGTGCCAAGAATAATTTTATCAATCTTCTGAGAAATTCGCACGGACCATATTTTATGTTCTGTGACCAGGATGATGTGTGGAAACGGGATAAGATTTATGAGACGATGAAGAAGATGGAAGCCATGGAGGAACGGTATGGGAAAGATACGCCGATCCTTGTACACACGGATCTTTCAGTGGTAGACGAAAATCTGGAGATGATCGCAGAATCCTTCTTCCAATATGCAAACCTGTCCAAAAGGATTGCATTAAACCAGCTGATCGTACAAAATTCTGTAACCGGATGCACAGCAATGATTAACCGGGCACTTCAGAAGTATTTTCTGCAGCCGCTTCCTATGGGGAAAATTCTGATGCACGATTACTGGGCGGCTCTTGTCGCCAAGATTTTCGGGAGGATTGCCTTTGTCAATGAACCTACGATGTATTACAGGCAGCATGGAAATAATTCCGTGGGAGCGAAGAATTCAAAGAATCCTGTGTTTTTAATGCAGAGACTCAAAGAGGGCAAAGAGTCCTACCGGAAACAGATGATTAAATCTATGGAGCAGATCCAGGGATTTGTAGAAACCTATGGGGAAGAAATCGAAGGACTGGATGAATATAATCTTTTGAAAACTTATGGGAATCTATATTATAGAGGAAAGATGCGCAGACTTTTCTTCTACCGGAATCATCAGGTTCTGAAAGAAGGGAATATCCGTAAGCTGATGCAGTGGCTGTGGGGTTAAGATGAGATGAAAAGTGGTATGAAGCTTATACTGAAATATATTGTAATGTACTTGTCGTGTCTTTGGCCCAGGAGCAGAAAGGTATGGGTGTTCGGTGCCTGGCTCGGACAGCAGTTTGCCGATAATCCTAAATATCTTTTCATAGAAGCAAACCAGATGAAAGGAATCCGCCCGGTCTGGATTACGAAAAATCCCCAGGTTGTCAGGGAAGTGAGGGCGCTTGGCTATGAGGCCTGTCTGTTTTCTGACCGGAAGGGGATTCTCTGTCAGCTCAGGGCGAAATATGCGGTGATGTGCAATGGGATCAGTGATCTGAATCATGCATTTCTCGGCAGAGCCGTATTTTTGAATGTCTGGCATGGAGTTCCGCTCAAGAAGGTTGGATATGATGATACCAAGGAAAAAGACTGGGACAGCAGGGGACAGAGGATCCGGCGTAAAATTCAGCAGTTTCCTCTGGGAAGAGAGTATGTGGTAGCCACGAGCCGGACCTTTTCCGAGATTTATAAGAGTGCATTCCGTCGTCCCGCGGAGCAGATCCTTACTTATGGACAGCCCAGGAATGATTTCTTCTACGATGATGAGGAGCTTTTCCCGGTGAATGAAAAACTGAGGAAGCGGCTTGAGGGACAGAACGTAGTCCTTTACGCGCCAACACACCGGCAGGAAGGGAAGACTCCGTTTCCTTTGAAGGAGCATTTTGACTTAAAAGGCCTGGATGAATTCTGCCGGGATCATCAGATACTGTTTATCATCCGCAGACATTTTTATCATATCCATGAGGATGTAGATCTTTCGGATTATTCCAATATTGTAGACATGACAAAGGATTCGCTGGATATTCAGGAGCTGCTGATAGAAACGGATATACTGATCACCGATTACTCCAGCACATATATCGACTATCTGCTGCTGGACCGCCCGGTCATTTTCTATGATTTTGATTATGACAGCTATATTGAAAAGGACAGGGAGATGTATTTTCCTTATGATGAAGTGACACCGGGGATCAAGGCCGGGACCTTTGATGAATTAATGAACGGCATGAGTCAGATAGTCTCAGGAATTGATGATTTTAAGGAAGACAGAAAAAAAGTCAGGGACCTTTTTTATTGTAAAAGAGGACAGAGGAAAGTGGGCAGAGCGCTTCTGGAAAAGATGCAGCTTTTGTAGGTGATATGCAGACGAAAAATTCCATATGCAGAAAAAGAGACAGTGAAAAGCTGATTCTCCGTAGATGAAACGGAGGATCAGCTTTTTCACCAGATGATTTGAGAATGGAAGACATGGAAACCCCTGAGAAACCGGACCAAAAAGCGAATCCAGATCGCACATCCGGATTTCCGTCAGATACTGGCCGAAGACTATGAGCAGAGATTCCATGAAAGCTGGAGTATGGATGAATAGAAGAGAAATATTTAAGAAATGCCGTCCTTTATCCGGAAGTAATACCCGGGTAAAGGACGATTTTATAAACGGTCATTCTAAATGAAAGAAAGCTGATAAAATAATTTAATATTCTGAGAAATATTCAGCCAGCTGAATGATAAACTGACTGTTTGTAGGACGTTCCAGCGTGAATGTCTGAGTTATGCTCCAGAATAATTCTTTGTTTCCCTTGTTCCATACAGTGTCGATGGCATGGCGGATCGTCCTCTCTACACTGGTGGACGTGGTATGATTCTGCTCTGCAATATACGGATACAGACGTTTTGTAATGCCGTCAAAAACCGAAGGATCCCGCACTCCTATTTCAATTGCCTGTCTCAGGTAGAGGTAGCCTTTCAGATTAGGGGTGATGCCCAGCTGTTTTAAAAGTTTGCTGATCTTTCCGGAAAGATCCAGATGCTGAATTCCGGAAACCGTCTGATTTAACAGCTGATTAATGTGGATCACGTGAGATGTGGTGTCAGATATAGGTGCCCTATCCTTTGAATGGATGACCGAAATTTGTAAAATTGTATCATCTGACAGTACCAATTGAAGATTTTCGTTTTGCATGATATACTCCCCTCATAAAGATAATGTTGGTTCCTTAGATTATGTAATCATGTTCATTATAGAGAATAATGAGGAATATTGTCAACTTATGGAGCAATGGATTTATTCCATATTTGGAAGGTTAAGCGGATGAATTATAAAAAACTAAAGGAAATTATGCAGTCAAAAAATTTTACTGTGGAAGACCTGTCAAAAACCAGCAGGATTCCGATAGGAACTTTGTCAAAAATTGTATGCGGTATTACACCAAATCCCAGGTATAATACGATGGAAGAAGTGGCGGCCTCCTTAAATTGTTCTCTGGATGAGTTTTCCAACAGAGAGCCAATGGTGCCATACAGTTACGAGGATTATATTCAGAAGTTCAAGAGACTGCCGGCGCATCAAAAAGAATATATCAAATATGTGATCAATCTGGAATATGACAAAATGGTGTCTCTGACATCGTCAGGTAAAAAAGCTATGAAATGTTTTGAATTTACCAGTGTGGAGGATGGGCTGGCCGACTATGGGAGCCAGAAAGTACATGATGTATGGGTGGAACAGAATCCGCTTACAAGGGAATGTACATTTTTTGTATGGGTGCGCACAAGCAATCTGGAACCAAAGTTTTGCAGAAATTCAGTTCTGGGTTTTCAATATCTGGATGGACGTCTGCCGAAGCATGGAGAGATATGGATGTTTCTTCGGGCCGGATATTTATGCATAGGACGCTATTTTAAGAGACACGGCGTCCAGTTTCTGAGATCATTAAACGGCACCATAGATGATGAATTGATCACCAATTCTCTGGAATATAAGAGAGTCGGAAGATACGTAGGAACGATCGATATTCCCGATTTGACATCCACCGTTTAAAAGCTGTAAATCTGTCAATACTCAAGATATGACGTTAGAAAGGGTGTGACAGAGCATATGAAGCTGGAAGAAAAAGCAATTCTCCATTTTTTGGACAGATTTGATGAGACTCCGTTTCTTGTTAAAATCAGAGAAGAAGAGTATACAATCGGGCACGGAAATCCCAGGTTTTCCATTATTTTTAAAAAAGAGCCGGATCTGAAGGAGATGATCACAAGTACGTCTCTGGCGCTGGGAGAGGCATATATGCGGGGTGATTTAGAGATCGACGGGGATCTGTATCAGGCCCTGTACTATTTTCTCGGACAGATGGGGAACTTTTCTGTGGATACCAGAGTATTAAGGAAACTGATGTTTCCGTCTCTGGGGAGAAGAAAGCAGAAAGAAGACGTCGCATCGCATTATGATCTGGGAAACGACTTTTACAGTCTCTGGCTGGATGAGACTTTAAATTATTCCTGCGGGTATTTTGAGAATGAGCAGGACACGCTTTTTGATGCACAGAAAAAGAAGACACAGAGAATACTGGAAAAGCTTTATCTAAAAGAAGGTATGGAGCTTTTGGACATTGGATGCGGCTGGGGATATCTTCTCACAGAGGCCGCAAAGAAATATAAAATCCGGGGCACCGGGATCACACTGAGCAGAGAACAACAGCAGGGATTCGAAAAGAGGATCAGGGAAGAAGGACTTGAGGATTACCTGCATGCTGAACTGATGGATTATCGTGATCTTGCGGGATATGGGAAAAAATTTGACCGGGTTGTCAGCGTGGGTATGCTGGAACATGTGGGACGAGATCATTATGAACTGTTTTTCCAGTGTATCAAAAGGGCGATGAAGCCAGGAGGGGTGTTTCTCCTGCATTTTATCAGTGCGCTGGAAGAACATCCGGGAGATCCATGGATGAAGAAATATATTTTCCCGGGAGGCGTGATACCGAGTCTGCGGGAGATCACCAGCCTGAGCGCCAAGTATCGTTTTTATTTACTGGACGCAGAGAGTCTGAGGAGACATTACAATAAAACGCTGCTGTGCTGGGATAAGAATTTTAATGAGCACAGAAGAGAGATCGAAGAACGGTTCGGAGAGACATTTTCCAGGATGTGGGATCTGTATCTTTGTGCCTGTGCGTCAACCTTTCAGAATGGCATCATTGATCTGCATCAGCTTTTATTTACCAATGGGATAAATAATGAACTGCCGATGACCAGATGGTATTGATGTATAGAATGATATAGAAAAAGGTATTCCGCAAGTCGTTTTGACTTTGGAATACCTTCTTTTTAATATCCGATTACATTTATAATCTTTTGGTTGATCCGTCCCAGTTCATCGCTGACCTGATAGTTTTCAGTGTCAAACAGGTATTGATGTACCTGGACAGCATTTTCTTTCAGAGTTGTTGGAAAGCCATACCATACTCCGAGATACTTGTATTCCCTCTGATCAAACGGGAATCCTTTTTGACCCTTAATGTCATAACGGAAGATAGACAAGAGCATAGAGAACAGTTCTTTCTGGTCCATATTGGTTTTGATCTGGGGAAGAATCTTATCCATGGCGCCCATCAGGCCAAATGGATTTTTTTTGCCTTTGGCAAAGATCTTTTGAAGAACTTCACGCTGCCGTCCGGCACGGGCAAGGTCGCCTCCTGCCGTATAGCGGATTCTCGAATATGCGACGGCCTGGTTCCCATCCAGTGTCTGTACTCCGCCGGTCTTTATCTTGGGGGAATCGCCTCCGTTTAAACGGTTCATATCACCGATATAGCTGTTCAGATTTTTTAAAATAGAGGAATCAACCTTTACTTCTATGCCGCCGATGGAATCTACGATGTCCGCAAGAATTTTGAAGTTTACGGTCGCATACTGGGTTATGTTCAAATCCAGATTCCGGTTGATGGTGCTGACGGCGAGTTCTGGACCTCCCATGGAATATGCTGCATTAATCTTTGTGTAGTGGCCGTTGACGCTCACATAAGTGTCCCGGTAGATGGACAGCATCTTGATCTCTTTTGTCTGATTGTTGATGCTGACAACGATAATGGAATCAGAGCGGTTGCCGCGGTCCGACATACTGCCGGTCTGGGAATCAATGCCGAACAGGGCAATATTGGTGTAATCTTTCATATTGGCATCCTCATGGACCGTGACCAGTTTGCTCTGATTCATTGGTGTGGAATTGATCTTGCCCAGTTTCGTGTAGGAAACTCCCAAGATCACGCCGATCAGAACAACGATCAGGAAAAGTAGGATAAAGATCCAGCGGATATGGGAATGCCGTCGTTTTTCTGCTTTTACGCCCATAAAAAACCTCCTAGTATGCGTTTTTGTTGATAAATCCTTTGAAAACGGTCAGAAACAGGATTTTAAAATCCAATGATAAGGTCCAGTTTTCAATATAATAGAGATCGTGCTCGATCCTGCCGCGGATGGATGTGTCACCGCGAAAACCGTTGACCTGGGCCCAGCCTGTGATGCCCGGGCGGACCTGATGCTTGATCATATAGCGGGGGATCTCTTCCTTAAACTTTTCTACAAACAGCGGACGCTCCGGACGGGGCCCCACAAGGCTCATATCTCCCCGCAGAACATTATAAAACTGAGGAAGCTCGTCCAGACTGGTGTGACGGATGAACCTGCCGAACGGGGTCACCCGCGGGTCGTTTGGTCTTGTCCACTGAGTGGCTTTTTTTTTTGGATCCTGTACACCCATAGAACGGGATTTGGGACGGTCTTC
>OAWA01000554.1_pt1 | contig 25453 bp, 15 predicted proteins | sample 1516971 | NCBI WGS metagenome assembly OAWA01 (sample SAMEA2580097, study PRJEB22360) | human gut metagenome | biome: human gut; feature: human-associated habitat; material: faeces | place: Denmark | collected 2008/2010
AATTAAGACGGCTCCTGCCGCGAGGTCTTTCGTTTTTTTTATTATTTCGTTGTATTCGGGTGAGACTAAATCTGCCAATGATTCGATGGATGAATTGATTGCTTCTGCCGATAATACGGCTCCGATTACGATCACGACCGCTATCCATTCTGTCTGGGATAAACCGAAGAAAAAGCCGGCAATAACCACACAAATAGCCGCAAAACAATGTATCCACGCATTGTGCTCTTTTTGTATCAATAAACGGATGCCGTTAAAAGCATACCGGAAACTGGCTAGTCGTTTACGGAAAGTGAAGCCGCTGTTTTTCATATTATTTATTGTTTTGAGAGAACGGGACAAAGATACTAATAATACTTCGAAAACGGACACTATGTTCATTTTCGGACACTGTTGTTTGGAACATGTTGCAGATAATCAGTTATATATCTTTTTGGCATAGCTTTTGCCAATGGTGGGTCAAAACATTTATTACGATGAAAAAGATCTATATAGCCATCATTTCTCTCCTGTTATCGGATGTCGGATTGCAGGCACAGGAACAAGATACTGTCAGGCTGACCCTCAAAGAAGCGATTAACTTGGCGCAAATGCAATCGGTGGATGCTGCAGTTGCCTTAAACGAGTTGAAAACTGCCTATTGGGAATACCGTACACATGTTGCCGACCAGTTACCGGAGATAAACTTCAAAGGGACGCTTCCAGCTTATAGTAAACAGTATACCAAATACCAGCAGTCCGATGGTTCGTACACTTTTGTCCAAAATAATTCGCTCGGCTTGAACGGAGAGATTTCGATTGATCAGAATATAGCTTTGACAGGTGGTAAGATATCGTTGAACTCTTCTCTCGATTTCAACCGGCAGTTGGGGAAAGGGGCTTTCAACGAATATATGAGCGTGCCTATCGGGTTGACGCTTACGCAACCGATTTTCGGTGTGAACGATCAGAAATGGAAAAGGCGTATCGAGCCTGTACGCTATCAGGAAGCGAAAGCCGCTTATATCGAGAGTGTGGAAGGGGTGACGATCAACACGATCGGTTATTTTTTCAATTTGTTGCTGGCGAATGAGAACTTGCATATTGCCAGGCAGAACCTTGAAAATGCCGATAAATTGTACGAGATAGCTGTTGCCAAGCGTAAGATCGGTCATATCTCCGAGAGTGAACTGATGCAGCTGAAGTTGTCTGCCTTGCAGATGAAAGGGAAGTTGACTGAGGCGCAGTCCGGTCTCAATGCCAATATGTTTCAGCTCCGTGCTTTTTTGGGGTTGAGCGAACAGGAAGTGATCGAGCCGATCCTGCCGGAGTCCGCTCCTTCTCTACGGATGATTTATGAGGTTGTGTTACAGAAAGCACAGGAAAACAATTCGTTCGCCAAGAATATTCGTCGTCGTCAGCTGGAAGCCGATTACGAGGTCGCGGCTGCCAAAGGAAACCGCCGCAGTATCAACCTTTTTGCCACGATCGGTTATACCGGAAAAGACCATACGTTCGATGCTGCCTATCACCGGTTAAAAGGAAACCAGGTGGTGGAAGTCGGCATGACGATCCCGATTCTCGACTGGGGTAAGCGCCGGGGCAAAGTGAAGGTTGCCGAATCTAACCGCGATGTGACATTGTCCAAGATTCGCCAGGAGGAAATCAGTTTCAATCAGGATATTTTCCTGTTGGTGGAAAACTTTAATAACCAGGCTGCCCAATTGGAGATCGCTCAGGAAGCTGATGTGATTGCCGAGAAGCGCTACAAGACTTCTATCGAGACATTCATGATCGGAAAGATCAATATTCTGGACCTGAACGATGCGCAACAATCGAAGGATGAGGCTAAACAGAAGCATATCCAGGAATTGTACGACTATTGGAACTACTATTACAATATACGCAGTGTCACTCTTTATGATTTCATTAATGACCAGACTCTTGATGCGGAATTTGAGAAGATCGTGAGGCGATGATTGATTTAATTCTATAAATTTGCAAATCATAAATTTGAAATCATAAATCAATGATCTTGATAATAGACGATGATGCTGCCGTTCGTTCTTCGCTAACTTTCTTGTTGAAACGAGCCGGGTTCGAACTGGAAGCTGTTCCGGGGCCGGAAGAGGCGTTGGTTGTCGTACGCCAGACGACGTTGCAGCTTATCCTGATGGATATGAACTTTACACTGACTACGACCGGTGAAGAGGGTATACAACTACTGAAGCAGGTGAAGGTATTCCAGCCCGATGTCCCGGTTATTCTGATGACGGCATGGGGATCTATTTCGCTTGCCGTACAGGGAATGCAAGCAGGAGCTTTCGATTTTGTGACTAAACCTTGGAATAATCTCGTACTGCTGAAATCTATCCGTACGGCGATCGAACTAAGTGAACAGAAGAAGGAGCAGAAAATGCCATTGAACCGCCTGGATGCCGATAATAAATTTCATTTTGACAAGATCATAGGCCAGAGCGCTCCGTTGATGGATGTGCTGGGGACGGTTTCCCGGATTGCTCCGACCAACGCTTCAGTTCTGATAACCGGAGAGAGTGGAACAGGCAAAGAACTGATTGCCGAGGCGATTCATACGAACAGTTCACGTGCGAAGGAGCCGTTCGTAAAGGTCAACCTTGGCGGACTTTCGCAAAGCCTTTTCGAGAGTGAGATGTTCGGGCATAAGAAAGGAGCGTTTACCGATGCTTATATCGATCGTACCGGACGTTTCGAGATGGCAAATAAAGGGACGATCTTTCTCGATGAAATCGGCGATCTCGAACTGTCTTGTCAGGTGAAGTTGTTACGTGTTCTGCAAGACCAGACGTTCGAGGTTTTGGGCGATAGCCGTCCTCGCAAAGTCGATATCCGTGTGGTTAGCGCGACAAACCGTAACCTGCGTGAAATGGTGGTAGAGCGCATGTTTCGGGAAGATTTGTTTTATCGCATCAACTTGATAACCGTCCACCTACCTGCGCTTCGTGAGCGTAAAGACGATATTCCTCTGTTGGTACGCTATTTTGCCGACAAACAATCGGAGATAAACGGCTTGCCTACCGTCCGCTTTTCGTCGGAAGCCTTGACCTTCCTGCAAAAGCTGCCTTATCCTGGTAATATCCGTGAGTTGAAGAATTTGGTGGAACGGACGATATTGGTATCAGGCAAGGCTGTTTTGGAAGCCTCTGACTTCGAGAGCCAGTGCTTCCATACGATGCTGTCGGCAAAGGCTGAGGCTGCTTCTTCGCTTGAAGGCCTGACGTTGGACGAGTTGGAAAAGCAAACGATTCTCCAGGCACTGAAGACACATGCCGGTAATCTTTCACACGTTGCTACGGCGCTCGGCATCAGTCGGGCAGCCCTGTACCGTCGTCTAGAGAAATATGATATACCTGTAGACAAGTAAATCGTCCCGGCTGATGAGAATAAAAGGACTGTTTTGGATATTGACTGCATTGCTGTTGTCTGTATTGGCAATCATTACCTATCATGCTTTCTATACGGAATCGGTTTCCCTGTTCTTCTTGGTGGAAGGACTCGTACTTCTGACGGTTCTCTATTTGTCTGTGTTCTATCGCCGTATCATCAAGCCGCTTCATATCATTGGGAACGGTATGGAGCTGTTGAAGGAACAGGATTTCAGTTCCCGTCTGAGCCGTGTGGGACAGAAGGAGGCAGATCGTATTGTCGATATATTCAACAAGATGATGGAACAGTTGAAGAACGAACGACTGCATTTAAGGGAACAGAATCATTTTCTGGATCTGCTGATCAATGCTTCACCGATGGGAGTGATTATGTTGAATCTCGATAAGGAAGTCCTTTCGGTTAATCCGGCGGCTCGTAAGATGTTGGGGATCTCTTCCTTGCCGGATATTGTGGGTAAGCGTCTGTCGGAATTGGATTCACCTTTGGCGGCAGAGCTGGAGCCGATCCCCTTGTATGATTCGCAGACAGTTCGCCTGAACGATGCCAATATCTATAAATGTACGCATTCATCGTTTGTGGACCGTGGCTTCCATCATTCGTTCTATCTGGTGGAAATGTTGACGCAGGAGGTCTTCAAGGCCGAAAAGAAAGCGTATGAAAAGGTGATCCGCATGATTGCCCATGAGGTGAATAACACGACTGCCGGCATTACTTCTACATTGGATACGCTTGAAGCGACCTTCAGCGAGATGCAGGATACGGAAGATATTTGTGAAGTTTTGCGCGTTTCGATAGAGCGTTGTTACAGTATGAGCCATTTTATCACGAATTTTGCAGATGTGGTCCGCATACCGGAGCCGCAAACCAAGACACAGCCGCTGAATGCAGTTGTCTTTTCTTGCAAACGTTTTATGGAAACGATCTGTCTGAACCGGAATATCCGGATCGTGATGGAGCTGGACTCCGTCTCGCCGATTGTCAATCTGGACAATTCACTCTTCGAACAGGTATTGGTCAACATCATCAAGAACGCCTCCGAGGCGATCGGCCACGATGGCGAGATTTATATCCGTACCTCCCGTAATCCGGTTTGCCTGGAGATTGCCGACACTGGTAAAGGCATTGATAAGGAAACGGAGGCCAAGTTGTTCAGCCCTTTCTTTTCCACCAAACGCGGTGGTCAGGGCATCGGCTTGATCTTTATCCGCGAAGTGCTTCAAAAACACAACTGTTCTTTTTCTCTTAGGACGTATGCGGACGGATTGACGAGGTTTAGAATTTTGTTCGAGTAGTATCGGACTTACAGGCTTGACCGGACGGAATGATAATAAGTAACTGTAATAAAATATAGATAAACCTACATTTATGATTGAAAATATGACTACTGAACTGACTATGCTCGGAACAGGTAATGCTACCGTTACAAAATGTTATAACACCTGTTTCACGATTAAGACCGGAAAGAACATCTTACTGGTCGACGCCGGAGGTGGCAACGGTATATTGGGACAGTTGGAGAAAGCGGGAATCGCGATAAGCGAGATACATGATATGTTTGTGACACATGCTCATACCGACCATATATTGGGGGCTGTCTGGATGGTCCGTATCGTTATGCAGAAAATGCTGTCCGGACAATATACGGGCACTTTCCGGGTGTATGGACATGATAAGGTGTTGGAAGTGCTGGATTGGATCTGCCGGAAATTGCTGCCGGCAAAGATCGTCGCATTGATCGGGAGCGCAGTCGAGTTTCGTGAGGTGAAGGATGGAGAGACCTTTGAAGCCGGAGGTTTATGCCTGCAATGTTTCGATATCGCATCCACCAAAGAAAAACAGTTCGGATTTCGAACGCAGCTGCCGGACGGACAGTCGTTTGTCTGTCTGGGAGACGAACCTTATAATGTGATAAACCGCTCTTATGTGGAAAATGCGGACTGGCTTTTATGCGAAGCCTTTTGCTTGTATGAGGATCGGGAAGTTTTCCAACCTTATAAGAAGCACCACAGTACGGCATTGGACGCCGGGAGATTGGCTGCGGAATTGGGAGTGAAGAATTTGGTCTTATATCACACCGAAGACCGTAACTTGGATACCCGCAAGCAATCTTATATGCGTGAAGCTGCACAAGCATTCTCCGGAACCGTTTATGTACCGGACGATTTGGAAAGGATTAACATTTGAATAAACACCGGTCGATAGTTGTTCCGAGTGTGGCTGATATTATGCCGGATCTCTGTCGTACGGATTTATATGATTCGCTTTTTGTATAAATAAAAAAAGAGGACCGAAGTCCTCTTTTTAATTATTGCGTTATATTTTATTTTGCAGCAGCATTGATAGCATCCAGAATCTTTTTGGAATTAGCATCGGCTGCGTTCAAAGCGACTGCCTGTTCCAGATAACCTTTTGCTTTTGCCATTTGAGCATCTGCTTTTTTCTTTTCAGCAGCGTATTTGTCTGGATCGGATGTTGCGATCGGGTTGGCATCGGCCAGAATTTTTGCACCTGCATTGTAGAACATAACGCCAAGGCTGTACAGAGCATTGCCTTTATATTTGGCGTTACTTACAACTAATACGTCTTTGAACAGTTCTTCTGCTTCTTCTGTCTTACCTGCTTTCTGGGCTGCTTGTCCTTTCTTCATGCAATAAGCATACAGAAGTTTTTCGAGGTTTGCGTTTTGGGCATTTGCTTTCAGACCAGCTTCAACAGTTGCTGTAAAATCGGCAGCTTTGTCCTGACTACGCAAAGACATCGCTTTGCCTACATAAGCGTCGTCTGCTTTATAGCCCTTTTGAATGGCCATGTCGTAGAACTTGATGGCATCGTCATACTTTTTGGCATTGTAAGCTGCAAATGCACAGTTAAAGATACGGCTTTCATCTTCATAGTTTGTAAGTTTCAAGTATTCGCTGTACTTTGCTACAACTTCGGGATAGTTTTTTGCAGTCATGGCTGCGTCTCCTTCTTCACGCAGTTTGTCTGCGTTCGCATCTTGTGCGAATAAATTGCCTACACTCAGGCAAAAAGCCAGTAATAAGATAATTTTCTTCATGGTGATTAAATGTAATATTTAAATTAGTTCGACTAAGGTAGTAAGTGTAATGTAAGAGACAAAAGGATTTTATGTTTTTTTAGATTTATAAAGAAAACAAAGGCGACCTTCAGAGCCGCCTTTGTTTTGATCTTACAGGATAGGATTATAAACCTTGCCCGTGGCAATTCTTATATTTCTTACCGCTTCCGCAAGGACAGGGGTCGTTGCGACCTACGCGTTTTTCGGCGCGAACTGGTTCCTGGCGCGGTTGTTGCTGGGCACGTTCTTCCGGATTGTTGTTACCGGAGATATCGGTCTTCTCAGTACGATATTTGCTCATGTCCTGGTGGCGCTCGGCTTCAGCTCTTTGGATAGCGATACGCTGACGGGCAGCCTCTTCCATAGCTGCTTGACGGCCAGCCATAGCCTGCTTTTCTTCTTCGGTCGGTTCTTCGCGAACAGGGATCTGCCCGCGCATCAGGACAGCAGCAGTCTTACGGTTCATCATATCCACCATGTTCTTGAACAGGTTGTAAGACTCTAACTTGTAGATCAACAGGGGATCTTTATTTTCGTAACTGGCGTTTTGTACCGAGTGACGCAGTTCGTCCATTTCACGCAAATGTTCTTTCCAAGCTTCATCGATAGTATGCAGGACGATCGATTTTTGGAATGCTTTCGTGATAGCTTTGCTTTCTGTTTCGTAAGCTTCTTTCAAGTTGCAGGAAACATTATACATACGTTTACCGTCCGTAATAGGGATCATGATGTTTTCATACATCGCACCCTGATGTTCGTAAACTTGTTTGATCACCGGATTGGCAACCTGAGTCATACGTTCCATGCGGCGTTTGAACAGCTGCAACGCTTCATCGAACAGTTTATCGGCCAGCTTGTCGGCTTTGCCGTTCTTGAATTCTTCTTCCGTGAACGGACATTCCATTGCGAAAGTCTTGAACAGTTCCAGCTTGAAACCTTCGTAGTCACCATCGGCATGCTGGTCGACGATTGCAACGGATGTATCATAAATTGTATTTAATACGTCCAGACCGATACGTTCTCCCATCAGAGCATGACGACGGCGGGTATAGATTACGTTACGTTGCGAGTTCATCACATCGTCATATTCCAACAGACGTTTACGAATACCGAAGTTGTTTTCTTCCACCTTCTTCTGAGCACGTTCAACAGATTTGCTCAGCATGCTGTGTTCCAACACTTCACCTTCCTTGAACCCTAATTTGTCCATCAATCCGGCTATCTTTTCAGATGCGAACAGACGCATCAAATCGTCTTCCAGAGAAACAAAGAATACGGAAGAACCCGGGTCACCTTGACGTCCGGCACGACCACGTAACTGACGGTCTACACGGCGGCTTTCGTGACGTTCCGTACCGATGATGGCCAAACCGCCGGCTGCTTTTACTTCCTGCGATAGCTTGATGTCAGTACCACGACCGGCCATGTTGGTGGCGATCGTCACCGTACTGCTCTGTCCGGCAGTCGCTACGATTTCAGCTTCTTTCTGGTGCAATTTCGCGTTCAGGACGTTATGTTTGATCTTACGCATAGTAAGCATACGGCTCAACAATTCGGAGATTTCGACGGATGTCGTACCGACCAGTACCGGACGTCCTGCTTCGGTCAACCGGACGATCTCTTCGATTACGGCGTTATATTTTTCGCGTTTCGTCTTGTAGATGCGGTCGTTCATGTCGTTACGGGCGATCGGGCGGTTTGTCGGGATTACGACAACATCCAGTTTGTAGATGTCCCAGAATTCACCGGCTTCCGTTTCTGCCGTACCGGTCATACCTGACAGCTTGTGATACATGCGGAAGTAGTTCTGCAGGGTGATTGTTGCAAATGTCTGTGTTGCAGCTTCCACTTTCACACGTTCTTTTGCTTCGATAGCCTGATGCAGACCGTCGGAGTAGCGGCGTCCGTCCATGATACGGCCCGTTTGTTCGTCGACGATCATGACCTTGTTGTCCATCACGACATATTCGTCGTCTTTCTCGAACAAAGTGTAAGCCTTCAACAACTGGTTGATCGTATGTACGCGTTCGCTCTTGACGGAATAGTTGGCCAGCAATTCGTCTTTCTTAGCCTGTTTTTCTTCTTCGTTTTGGATATGTTCCAGTTCGGAAAGCTGGGAGGTGATATCCGGCAATACGAAGAATGTCGGATCATCGGTCTTGCCGGTCAGCAAGTCGATACCTTTATCGGTCAATTCGATACTGTTATTTTTTTCGTCGATCACGAAGTACAGTTCGTCTGTCGCTTCATGCATGTGACGCATGTTTTCTGACATGAAATATTCTTCCGTCTTCAACATCTGGGCTTTTACGCCTTGTTCGCTCAGGAATTTGATCAGTGCCTTGTTGCGCGGATATCCTTTGAAAGAACGGTACAGTTGGATAGAACCTTCTTCCACCTCTTTCTGATCGCTGCTTGCCATTTTCTTCTTGGCTTCGATCAGCATCTTGGAACAAAGGTCTTTCTGTGCGTTTACGACTACTTCCACGTTCGGACGGAACTGTTCGAACAGCTGCTCTTCGCCGCGAGGGATCGGACCGGAAATAATCAACGGTGTACGGGCATCGTCGATCAACACGGAGTCGACCTCATCGACGATGGCGTAGTTGTGTTTGCGCTGTACCAGGTCGTTCGGGCTGATCGCCATATTGTCACGCAGATAGTCGAAACCGAATTCGTTGTTCGTACCGAATGTGATGTCGGCATTGTAAGCGGCACGGCGGGCATCAGAGTTCGGCTGGTGCTTGTCGATACAGTCTACCGACAGTCCGTGGAACATATATAACGGGCCCATCCATTCCGAGTCACGTTTTGACAGGTAGTCGTTCACGGTTACTACGTGTACACCGTTGCGGGTCAATGCGTTCAAGAATACCGGCAGAGTAGCCACCAATGTTTTACCTTCACCGGTCGCCATTTCGGCAATCTTGCCTTTGTGCAGTACGACACCACCGAACAACTGTACGTCGTAGTGGACCATATCCCAGGTGATTTCGTTGCCACCTGCCACCCAATGGTTGTGATAGATGGCCTTGTCGCCGTTGATTTCCACAAAGTCGTATTTGGTAGCCAGGTTACGGTCGAAGTCATTTGCCGTTACTTCGATCGTTTCGTTTTCAGAAAAACGGCGAGCCGTATCTTTCATGATAGAAAAGACTTCTGGAAGTACCTCTTCCAGTACCACTTCCATCTTTTCAGTGATATTCTTTTCGATCTTGTCAACTTCTGCCCAGATCGCTTCACGTTCTTCCAGTTCCTTGTTGTCGATGCCTTTGCGCAGTTCTTCCACTTTAGCGCGTTCATCGGCTACGTAATCCTGGATACGTTGTTTGATTTCATCAGTTTTTGCACGAAGCTCGTCATTCGAGAGCTTTTGGATTGACGGATATACGGCCTTGATCTTGTCCACATACGGGGTGATTTCTTTCAGGTCACGCTGCGACTTATTGCCGAACAGCTTCGTCATAAATTCATTAAATCCCATAACTTATTAAATTGACAATTGACAATTGACAATTGACAATGCAATTGACGATTTCAATTGGATGGTTACTAATTTTATTTGTTTGTATTTGTCAATGGATATTTATTTAGATGGAATTGTCAATTGTCCATTGCCAATTGTCAATTCTCTAAGTGGTAGACTGAGGGACGCATTGGGGGGTCTGATCCTCAGCACATGGGTTACCGTTGGGGCTACCTCTGTGGCTTTTACTTCGCGGTAGATATGTTCCGGCTTGATACCGTTGCCCATAAATACCAGCGGGGTTATAACTGCATTATTTCGTATTACTTTTACTTTCGCTTTCGGATCGTCGTTGTTGATGGTCCATCCGGGCTGTAACTCGATGATCAGGTCGCCACGGCTTGAAAGGTGGGTGCCGTGCAGGTATTTGGAAGTCTTTTCATTCCAGTTGCCCGTACGAAGGACATTCTCGGTTGCAACGAATTGCACGCCGCTGAATTCGCGCAAGAATTCGGCCGCCTTTTCCTGTATGACCGTCAGTTCCAGCTTCGCGTCTTCTATCGCTTTGCGGTTCAGATAGATATGGTTGTTATAGAATCCTTTTACCCAATTCGTATGTTGGCCGTAGATCGCCATCAAGTACATATTGAGTAAGGCGACGCAACGTTTCGGATGGAATTCGCCATTTGTCAGCTGCATGCCGTCTGGATATTCTTCTTCACTCTTATAATATCCTGAACCGGTAAAGACGATCAGCGTGTTGTTCAGTCCGACCTTCTTGTCGATCTTGTCCAACAACTGCTCCAGATCCTTGTCCAACTGATAATAGGTGTCTTGTATCTCGCGGGTGTATTCCTTATGCATATTGCCGCGATAATTGCCTGCATAATAAGTGATGGCAAGCATATCCGGACAGGAACGTGTACCGAAAGCCCCGTATTCGAGGAACTGAAGCGCCAAGCGGTTGATTTCCTTATTGATAAAAGGGGATGTCTTCAAGTTGAAGAAACACTCGTTTGTATTTTCCTTGAATGTGTATTTGAATGGAATTTCATCTAACACGTACGGAAATGCATTGAACTTATCCAGTGACAGGGAGGGAGTCCAAGTCATCTGCTCCAAACGTGCCGACAGAGATTCCGGGCCGTTGTTGTAGCGGTCCACATACCAAGGAAGCCCTTTGTAGTAGGTCGTTGTTGCCCATTTGCCGTTGTAATCGTCCATCCAGAAAGCACCGTTTGCCGCATGTCCGGCGGAAAGGATCGCACTTTCGGGGTTGGGAGCAATGGCATATACGTCACTTCTGCCTTTGGAAGCGATTTTCAGTTCGTCTCCGATTGTGGAGCTGATCAGTTTCCGGGGAGAATAATGCTCTTTCGTATAATTGCCGATATAGTCCGGGTCATATAAGACCGAAACTTCCTTTTCCTTGTCAAAATCGTAAATGTTCTTTCCCGCTATTCCATTGAAATTAGGATTGCTTCCGGTGAATAGGGTGGCAAAGGCACTGGCTTCATCTATGTCTGAGAATTCGAACCGTATGTTGTTATACACCAGTCCTTCATTCATCAACCGCTTGAAACCACGCTCGCCGAATGTATTATAAAAGTATTCTATATAATCACCCCGCAATTGATCGACAGTGATGCACACGACCAATTTGGGAGTGCTTTGTTGAGCCTCCAGGTTGGTTGCTGCCAGAATTGCGATGAGCGATGTTAATATTTTTCGTACCCGATGTTCCATATTTTTCTGTAAACGCCATATCCCGAACGGAGCCAAAGGCTCATTACCAACGGGATAAATGCTGTATTTAAATGCTGCGGAATGAAATGCCAGCCAGCCAGCATCAGCGTAAGCGCCGCAAAGTTAATAAAATGATAATAATATGCGGCCTTTCTTAACTTTTTTACTGTAAACAAAATAACAGCTGCTAAGTCAAAAGGTTGTAACCAGATAATATTCCAGTTCGGGCAAACGCATGGATGTGTCGAAACGAAACTTAGGAAAAACAGTACGATTCCTGCTATTCCAGCTGTGAAAAACAAGATGCAATTAACAATCCTGAAATAGGATTTATGTCGCCATTCAACGAATGTGACAGCCAGCACAACCAGGAAAAAGGCCCAACAGCAGACAAGCGGCGTAAAGAAGCCCGTATCCGGTTTTACGTCATCGGTGAGTCCGTTTATCAATGTTTTGGTTGAACTTACCAATTCCTTCCGGGAACCGTCTGCACCGGTAATGGTTGCCGTACCGAACGCTTCTTTCAGGTAGGGCGGTAGGAACATCATTTCATGGGGAGTCGCGATCCGGTCGGTCGGACTGCCAAGTGCCAGGTCACATCCGAACGTAAGCCAGGGTTTGTTACGCGTACAGTAGTTGATGAGATCGCGGAACGTCTGCTGCTTGAACGGTATGTTATAATCTATTTTTTCACCTGCCAGCTTCTCGATGATGGCAGCGGGTCTCGTCGCACAATTGTCGAAAAAGAAATTATAACGGTATACGCGGTTTTCCGGCCGGTTATTGATCATCAACGCTTCCCATATCCGTGCTTTTCCTGCGGAATCGATATCCAGGATTTGTTCGGTGACTTCGCTTCCCCGCATCTCATATTCGATTAGGAAGTCGCGTGTATATTGCGCTGCCAGTCTGTAATCGGTTTCTCCTTTTGCAAACCGATAGATGAAGTTGGGCTTCGAGAAGTCGAATATCCCGTAATTAAATACGGTATCGAGTTTTTTCGATGCATCTCTTACCCGCAAAGCTGTATGTCCGTAGACCGTGTACACTTCGTCTTCCGATGGCGAAACTGTCAATAGGCTGATCTCGGCATCTTTGCTGAGCAACGGGTATTGCGCCTGAAGCGAGACGGCGGTAAAGAGTAGAAAGAGTAGGAATATATATTTTTTCATAAACAGAAAGTTATGTGTATGCTGAATTGAATTGCCATTGCTTCTAATAATTAAACTACAAATATACGACAGGCCGGAGGAAAATGTATTGGGAATGTAGATTATTTTAAGAAAAGACAGACATTACAGCGTAAGAGCCATTTTGTAAATCCTTCTATCACTCTATCACTGCGAAGGTTATAGTTATTGATATTCAATCGTTAGAGGCTGTGATACAGGACGTTTTCCTCTATCACTCCTCTATCACTTCTGAAACATATGGAATTTATTATATAATTGATAGCTAATATGTTACCTCCTTTTGCTTTTGAGAAAACATATAAAATAATCGAATAAACAAATGTAAAAACGAATATAATAGGTATTAAATAGGTGAAATACGGTTCTTCATCTCACAAAAGCCCTCTCTTTTTTTAGCAAAGACAAGCACATAATTCCGTAAACACCCCCATGTTGCCATCCTTTACACCCGGATGTACCGGCCCTCTACACCCGGGTGTAAAGGATGGCAACATGGGGGTGTCTGGCAACTAAAGTACCATGCCGGACAATAAAAAACACCCGGTTTTACCTATTTTATAGCCGTTTTTGCAGAAAATAATAGAGTGATTTGCAGGGATGGGAAACGGGATTTCCGAATTTTGGTGCGGTTGCCCTGGAAGTTCTTTTATATGCTGTGTTAATTTCTTATATTTGTGAACGATTTGGCATGTCTAAGAATGAATATACAAATAAAATCTATTATTCCTAAAATGAACATCATGAAAAAAATCTCGTTAGCCTTAGCGCTTTGCTGTGCTTCTTTCTATAGCATGGCTGATCAATTGCCGCTTGGGGGATTTAGTTACGGACCGGTGGAAGCACCGACCGGTAAAGAGTGGGAGTCGCCTGAGAACCTGGCTCTGAACAAAGAACAACCGCATGCTTATATTTTCCCTTTCCAGGATGTGGAAAGCGCTCGTAAGGTATTACCGGAAAACAGTAAATTTTGGCAGTCTTTGGATGGAGACTGGAAGTTCAATTGGGCGCCTGATCCCGATTCACGGCCGAAAGACTTCTATAAGACGGAGTTTGATGTATCCGGCTGGGATAATATCCCGGTTCCTTCCAGTTGGAATATTTATGGAGTCCAGAAAGACGGTAGCCTGAAATATGGAGTTCCGATCTATGTGAACCAGCCGGTAATCTTCCAGCATAAAGTGGCGGTCGATGACTGGCGCGGAGGTGTGATGCGTACTCCGCCAGCAAACTGGACGACTTACAAGCACCGGAATGAAGTCGGTTCTTTCCGTCGTAATTTCGAGATACCGCAGGATTGGGACGGACGCGAAGTTTTTATCAGTTTCGATGGAGTCGATTCTTTCTTCTATCTCTGGATCAACGGTCAATATGTCGGTTTTTCCAAAAACTCCCGCAATACGGCTAATTTCAACATCACTCCTTACCTCCGTAAAGGGACGAATGTGGTGGCCGCTGAAGTATATCGCAGTTCCGACGGTTCTTTTCTGGAAGCGCAGGATATGTTCCGCCTGCCGGGTATCTTCCGGACGGTCGCTCTGTATTCGGTTCCGAAAGTGTATGTGCGCGATTTGGTGGCGATTCCGGATTTGGATGTGACTTATACGGATGGTTCGCTGGCAATCTCGGCCGATGTATGCAACTTGGATAAAAAGGTTGCGAAGGGATATAAACTGGAATATGCGTTGTATGCCAATGAGTTGTATTCGGATGAAAACGTCAAAGTGGAAAATGTGCTTGTTTCGGCAGCGGTGGATGTAGTAAATCCCGGACAGATACAGACCACGAAAGCTGTCTTGAATGTAAAAGCTCCCCGGAAATGGTCGGCAGAGTTCCCATATCGCTATACGCTGGTTGCAGAGTTGAAGAATGCTAAAGGGAAAGTGGTGGAGACAACCTCTACGATCGTCGGGTTCCGTAAGGTCGAGATCAAGGATACACCGGCTGAAGAAGATGAATTCGGGCTAGCGGGACGTTACTATTATATAAATGGTAAGACCGTCAAGCTGAAAGGCGTGAACCGTCATGAATCGAATCCGGCGGTCGGACATGCCATCACGCGCGATATGATGGAAAAAGAGGTGATGCTGATGAAACGTGCCAATATCAACCATGTGCGTAATTCGCATTATCCGGATGATCCTTACTGGTATTTCTTATGTAATAAATATGGTCTTTATCTGGAAGACGAAGCCAATATCGAGTCGCATGAATATTATTACGGGGCCGCCTCCCTTTCACATCCGGTAGAATGGAAAAAGGCGCATGTCGCACGTGTGATGGAGATGGTTCATGCTAATATCAACAACCCGTCTATCGTGATCTGGTCGTTGGGTAACGAGGCGGGACCTGGTGAAAACTTCGTGGCTGCTTATGATGCGTTGAAGCAGGTGGATAAATCCCGTCCCGTCCAATATGAACGTAATAATGATATAGTGGATATGGGGTCGAACCAGTATCCGTCTATTGGCTGGACGCGTGGTGCGGTGAAAGGTGATTATGATATCAAATACCCGTTCCATATTTCCGAATATGCTCATTCGATGGGGAACGCCTGTGGTAACCTGGTGGATTACTGGGAGGCGATAGAATCGACAAATTTTTTCTGTGGCGGTGCTATCTGGGATTGGGTGGACCAATCGATGTATAACTATGATAAAAAGACCGGTAAGCGATATCTGGCATACGGTGGGGATTTCGGTGATACTCCGAATGACGGTCAGTTCGTGATGAATGGCATTGTGTTCGGTGATCTGGAACCGAAACCGCAGTATTATGAAGTGAAGAAAGTCTATCAGCATATTGGTGTGAAAGCGGTCGATGTCAGGAAGGGGCTTTTTGAGATATTCAATAAATATTATTTTAAGGACCTTTCGGATTATGATATAAGATGGTCGCTTTATGAAGACGGAAAGGAGATTCGATTCGGTTTTGTTAATTCCGGGATGATCCCTGCCCGTGCCAAAGCACAAGTGTCAATACCTATGCCTTTTGACAAGTTGAAGAATGATTCCGAATATTTTGTAAAGGTGCAGTTCCTTCTTAAAGATGATATGCCGTGGGCTGAAAAAGGATTTGTGACGGCGGAGGAACAAATTTTGTTGCAGGAAGCTATGGCGCGTCCTTCCATCGGTGCCGTGACGGCTTCTGCCGGAAAGGTGAAGTTGGATAAATCGGATACTTCGATTAAAACGGTGAGTGGTGACGGTTTCGTTGCTAAGTTCGATATGGAGACGGGTACGATTTACAGCCTGGCCTACGGAGGCAAGACGATTATAACCGATGGAAACGGTCCGAAGCTCGATGCTTTGCGTGCTTTTACCAATAATGACAACTGGTTCTATTCGCAGTGGTTTGAACACGGCTTGCATAACCTGCAACATCGGGCAACGAATAGTACGGTTTTGGAAAGAAACGACGGTACGGTCATCTTGGCTTTCACTGTCGAATCGCAGGCGCCGAACGGTGCTAAGATCAAAGGTGGAACCAGTACGGGAAAAAATAGTATAGAGGAACTGACAGATAGGAGATTCGGGGAAAATGATTTCAAGTTTACGACGAATCAAATCTGGACCGTTTATCCTGACGGGTCTGTCGAGTTGCAGTCGAGCATCACTTCTAACCGTCCGAGTCTGGTATTGCCACGCCTAGGATATTTAATGAAAATCCCGCAGCAGTATGCAGACTTCACTTATTACGGACGTGGCCCGATCGATAACTATGCTGACCGCAAGAGCGGACAGTTTATCGAACAGCATAGGAATACGGTGGCTGGCGAGTTTGTGAATTTCCCGAAACCGCAAGATATGGGCAACCACGAGGATGTACGCTGGTGTGCCCTGACCGATCCGGATGGCGAGGGTGCTGTGTTTGTGGCTACCGACCGTTTGTCTGTATCGGCTCTTCAATATTCTGCGTTGGATTTGATTCTGGCTTCTCATCCCTACCAGTTGCCGGTTGCAGGGGATACGTATCTGCATTTGGATGCGGCTGTGACCGGGTTGGGTGGTAACAGTTGCGGACAAGGCGGACCGTTGGAACAGGATCGCGTCTTTGCCGGACATCATGACATGGGCTTTATAATCCGTCCTGCCGGAAAAGATGTAACCGTTACGGCAAATGTTGCACCCGCCGGAGAAATGCCGTTGACAATCATGCGTAATCGCGCCGGATCCGTTGAGCTCTCATCGGCTCGTAAAGACGCTGTGATTTGCTATACGACCGACGGGAAAGGAAAAGCGAAGGAATATTCGGAAGCCATACCATTCCGCAATGGTGGTACCGTAAAAGCCTGGTTTAAAGATAATCCGAAAATCAATGCAACGGCTTCTTTCAGCAAGATCGAGAGTATTCAGACGGAAGTGGTCTATACAAGCAGCGAAGAGTCCGGTTACGGAGATGCCAAGAACCTGACGGATGGTGATCCGAATACGATCTGGCATACGATGTTTTCCGTTACCGTTGCCAAATATCCGCATTGGGTGGACTTGGATGCAGGGGAAGTAAAACAGATTAAAGGTTTTTCATTCCTTCCCCGGCAGGACGGATCGAATGGTAATATCAAGGATTATTCGATTAGTGTCAGCCTGGATGGTAAAAACTGGGGTGAACCGGTCTTGAAAGGTACTTTTGAAAATAACCTGAAGGAAAAGAAAGTGCTGTTCGATCAGCCGGTCAAAGCCCGCTATATCCGTTTTACAGCATTGAGCGAGCAGCGCGGACAGGATTTTGCATCGGGTGCTGAATTGGTGATTCTGGCTGATTAATTGAACTTTATATTATGTGATGGAACAGGAGAGGTAGTCATTCCTTTCCTGTTTTTTATACTTTGTGCCTTCGATATGTCTGTTATCTCATCATTTTTGTTTTTCTTTGCGGAAAAATTCAGACACGTGAATCTCATTATAGAACAAGGAAACACATCATCGAAAGTGGCTGTATACAATAAGAGGCATATGGAGGCTTCTTTTGCAAATCCTTAATTCGACGTGGAGGTTGTCTCTTCTATCTTTAAGAAGTACCCGCTGACGAAAGGGATATTCTCGACAGTGATAGATAAAGATGACGAATTGGTTGAATACCTGGGAAGCAATCTTCGGAATTTTGTGTTTTTGGACGAAACGGTATCTCTTCCGATCAAGGTGCAATATAAAACGCCTAAAACGTTGGGTAAAGACCGGCTGGCTGCCGCTGTCGGGGCTAATTACCTGCAACCAGGAAAGGATTTGCTGGTGATTGATGCCGGAACAGCTATTACATATGAACTGATCGATGCTTCCGGTTCTTATTTAGGAGGGAATATTTCACCTGGAATGACAACCCGGTTCAGAGCATTGAACTTGTTTACGGAGAAATTGCCTTTGGTTGTCGAGCAGGAATACATTCCTTTGGTCGGAACGGATACGGAAACAGCCATCCAGGCTGGAGTAGTAAATGGTATAGTGTGCGAGATGGATGGGTATATCGAAATGCTTCGGCTAAAATATCCTAACCTTTTGGTTTTTTTAACAGGCGGTCATTCGTTTTATTTTGAAAGACGACTAAAAAACTCCATCTTTGCAGACATTAATTTAGTGTTGACAGGATTAAACAGAATCTTAGAGTATAATGTTGAAGATTAATAAAGTACTAATAACAAGCGTTCTTATATTCATGCTGTTGCCTTTGATGGCGCAAAACAATACAAACTCGCCCTATACCCGTTTCGGGTATGGTGATTTGGGAGAACGTTCGTTCGGCGCAGGTCGAGCCATGGGCGGTGTCGGTTACGGATTACGTTCGCCGAAACAAATAAATCCGATGAACCCGGCATCATACAGTTGCATGGACTCCCTGACATTTCTCTTTGATTTTGGTGTAGCCGGTCAGTTGTCGTGGTTTGATGACGGAAATGCCCGTCAGAACGATATCAACGGAAACGTGGAATATATTGCAATGCAGTTTCCGATTCATCGCCGGATAGCCTTGAGTTTCGGTTTGTTGCCTTATTCTTATGTCGGTTATAAGTTTGGTGCTTTGCGTAACGACGAAGGAGTTACATTTACGGAAACTTATAACGGCTCAGGCGGTTTGAGTGATTTCTATGGAGGTGTCTCTATTGATATCTGGAAAAAACGTTTAGCCGTGGGAGCCAATTTCGGTTTCCTGTTTGGGAATATCAAGCATGAACAAGTTGTAATCATGAGTGGTGAAGGAACAGGAGCATATAATACGAACCGTAATCAGGAATTGAGGGTGCGTGACCTGAAAATGGATTTCGGATTGCAGTACACACATCCGTTAAGCAAGACGGAGAGTGTGACGTTAGGTCTTGTTTTTTCTCCTAAAAAAAGTTTGCATGCAAAATCCTATCAATTGACTCAGTCTTATACATCTTCTGGTTCAGATGGAGAAGTGCTTCAGTCTGATACTATCAGCGGGAAAGCGTTTGCGTTGCCAAATTCGTATGGAGTGGGGCTTTCTTATGTGAAACAAAATAAATTAACGTTAGCAGCCGATTTTTCCTATGAGGATTGGGGAAAAATGCCTTACTTTGGGGAGAAAGATAATTTCAAGAATCGTTATCGGGTAGCGGTTGGTGGCGAATATATACCGGATTATATGCGCAAATCATATTTCAGTAGGATTCGTTATCGCGCAGGTGTTCATTATGGCAATTCTTATTTGCGTATGAACCGGACAGATGCCAATCCTTCCGGAGACGGTTATAACGAGATCGGAGCAAGCCTTGGTCTGGGATTGCCGTTAATTGATAACCGTTCGTTGATTAACATATCGTTTGAGTATGTGAAAAAGAAACCGGAAGTGAAGATGAACATGATTGATGAACAGTATTTTCGTTTTACAGTGAATTATACGTTCAATGAAGCATGGTTTATGAAATTTAAGGTTGATTAACTAAATAGCTAACTTTAATAGAAATAAATATGAAGATCAAAGTATTATTATTGGCTTTCGGATGCTCTATGATGTCGTTCGGAGCTTATGCACAAAAAGGTGTGGATACTGGTACTCCGTTCGGTTCTGGTGAAGATAGCGTACGTTGTATTACCAATATCAGCTTATTTGTCCCTTATGCCAAAGCAGGGAATTTCAAGGATGCTTATGAATTCTGGTATCAGGCTTATACCGAATGTCCGGGAGCTCATAAGGATATCTACTTGTATGGTGTGAGGATCATGGACTGGAAAATCAATACCGAGAAAGATCCGGCTAAGAAAGCTGCTCTTATCGATGATTTGATGAAGGTGTATGATACGCGTGTGAAATATTTCGGTAATGACCGAAAGTATGGAAAGGATTGGATTATTGCTCGTAAGGCTGCTGATTATATCCGCCTTAAGGGAGATAATGCAGACCCGAAAGTGTATTATGCTTGGTTGGGTGAAGTGATCAATGAGTTTGGTGAAAACTCTGAAGCAATGGGAGTATCTTTGTATATGATGGGGTCTCACCGTCAACTGTTGGCTGATCCTAATTTCAAAGAGACTTATTTGGAGGACTATTTGAAATGTTCAAAGATCATTGCAACTCAGTTAGCCGCAGCTCAAGCAGCAAATAATGAAAAGGAGATAAAGAACCTGACTACCTACAAGTCTGCCATTGATGGTGGTTTTGCAGGTAGTGGTGCTGCCGATTGTGAAACGTTGCAGAATATGTATGCTTCCAAAGTTGAAGCTGCAAAGGATGATTTGCCTGCGTTGAAAGAAATCGTATCTCTGTTGAGACGTGTTCGTTGTCAGGAAATCGATGCTTTTTATACAGCTGCAGGTTATGCCTATAAACTGGAACCGAGTGCAGATGCCGCTCTGGGTATTGCAAAACAGGCTGTAAAAGCTAAAGATTATGATAAGGCTATCCAGTATTTTGAAGAAGCAGCCAATATGGAAACAGATGCAGTTTCAAAGGCTGAAGACTATTATCTGATCGGTGTACTGTTGTTCGAACAGAACAATATGTCAAAAGCAAGACAATATTGTCAGAAAGCAATTGAAACCAATCCTGATTACGGTGCGCCGTATATACTGATTGGCAATATGTATGCTAAATCTGCAAAATCTATCTATCCGAATGATGCCGTTTTGGCCAAAGCTGTTTACTATGCAGCTATCGATAAATTTGAAAAGGCAAGACAGGTAGATCAGAATGTGGCAGAAGACGCTGGTAAATTGGCTAATACTTATCGTGCTCACCTTCCTTCTACGGAAGAAGTTTTCATGCATCCGGATCTGGAAAAAGGAAAAGCTTTCAAAATCGGGGGATGGATTGGTGAGACTGTCACAATCAGATAATTATGATTAAGAACCGTTTTCTTTGTAAAACGAACGAACAAGGCATAACAACTATCTTTGCGGTAGTTGTTATGCTTCTTTTATTTACTGCCTCTTGTAATGGAGATAACAAGGAGGTTGTTGTGGTTGCTTTCGATCCTGAAACAACTTATACGTTGAGGACTACTGATTATACTACTCAGTTCTCCGATTCGGGGATTACACGCTATCGTGCTATCGCTAAAGAATTTTTGAAATTCGATAAGGCAAAAGAGCCGTTCTCATATTTTCCTGAAGGTATTTATGTGGAAAAATTCGATACTTTATTTAATATTGAAGCGAGTCTTAAAGCGGATACGGCTTATAATTATGAGAAGAAAGGACTATGGAAGCTGATAGGCAATGTGAGGGTTGAGAATCTGGAAGGGAAAAAATTTGAAACTTCCTTGCTTTTTTGGGACCAGAAAGAGGAAAAGGTCTATTCTGATAAATACATTCGGATACAAGAGGATGATAAAATCATAACGGGTATCGGATTCGAGTCGAATCAGAATATGACTCAATATAAAATATTTAATTCTCAAGGAGTATTCCCTGTCAGTGAATCGGTAACGACTGATTCAACCCAAAATATTGTTCCAGTAGATTCTATGCCCATAGCTGCCAACCCTGCTATGGAGACTGTTCCGCAGAAGCAACCGGCACAGAAGGAAAAAGTGGTTCCACGAAAATTGGTGCCGGCCGAGATGGATAAAACGAAGTAATGGGTGCACTTACATACATATTAATATCATTGGCTTTTTCTGCATTCTTTTCAGGAATGGAGATAGCCTTTCTCTCTTCCAATAAGTTACGTTTCGAACTTGATAAAAAGGAAAAAAGCTTGACGAGTAAGATTCTGGATATATTTTACCGGAACCCGCATCAGTTTATATCTACAATGCTGGTCGGAAACAATATAGCGTTGGTGGTCTACGGTTTGCAGATGGCGATTATACTGGAACCTCTTATTGCTCGTGTGGTAAATAACGAGGCACTGATTGTTTTGACTCAGTCTATTATCTCGACTATCCTGATATTGTTTACCGGAGAATTTATTCCAAAAACTGTTTTTAAATTGAATCCGAACTTTTCGCTTACGTTGTTTTCGGTACCTTTGTTAATCATATATGTTGTTTTGTATCCGGTTTCTAAATTTTCTTCTTTGCTTTCTTTCCTGATTCTGAAAATTGCTGGTGTAAAGAATGTGACCGGTTCGACGCAACGGGCGCTGGGCAAAGTCGACCTTGATTATTTTATCCAGCAGAGCATTGAAGATGCGCCTCAAAATTCGGATATGGATACGGAGGTAAAGATTTTTCAGAATGCACTTGATTTTTCGAATGTGCGTTTGCGTGATTGCATCGTTCCCCGTACGGAAATTGTGGCTTGCGATAAGACGGCTGCTCTTGAGGAACTACGTTCCCGTTTTGTAGAGACTGGACTTTCTAAGATTCTTGTTTATAATGAAAATATAGATGATATTGTCGGATATATCCATTCTTCGGAAATGTTTAAAAACCCGGAAGATTGGACACAAAGTATCCGAAGCGTCTCGATTGTTCCGGAAACGATGGCTGCCAATAAATTGATGAAAGTCTTGATGCAGGACAAGAAAAGTATGGCTGTTGTGGTGGATGAGTTTGGTGGAACTTCGGGAATCGTAACCTTGGAAGATTTGGTGGAAGAAATATTCGGAGAGATAGAAGATGAGCACGATATCAAGTCGTATGTAGCCAAGAAGGTGGGAGATGACGAGTATCTATTGTCCGGTCGTATAGAGATCGATACGCTGAATGAGAAGTTTGACTTGGAATTACCGGAGTCGGACGATTATGTGACAATAGCCGGTTTTATATTGCATTTTTATCAGAAATTTCCGAAGTTGAATGAAACGATTGTAATTGATAAATATTCTTTTAAAATCGTAAAAGTGACAGCTACGAAAATCGAATTAGTTCGTATGAAAGTAGTGAGTTAATTAAAAAAAAAGCATAAAAAGATGCGGCAATCTCTTTTTTTCGTATCTTCGTGCCCTTAAAATGTGGAATAATAAACTTTAAAATAGATAAAGATAAATGGCTACGCTGGAAAAAATCAGAAGCAAAGCAGGACTGCTGGTACTCGTTGTGGGGGTGGCATTGTTCGCTTTTATCATCGGTGACTTTTTAAACTCCGGTTCTACTTATTTCAGACAATCGCAGGAGACGGTTGCGGAGGTAGACGGAGAAGTTATTAAAATTCAAGAATTTCAGGATCGTGTAGACGAAATGACTGAAATGTACAAAATGCAGACAGGTTCCACCAGTCTGCCCGAAGAATACCAGACTCAAATCCGTCAGTCTGTATTCGATGGTATGGTTCAGGATATCGTTTTGAATGAAGCAACTTCCGAGTTAGGAATGGGAGTAGGTCCGGAAGAACTGTTCGATATGGTTCAGGGTGAAAACATTTCTCCGATGATCCAACAGATGCAGATGTTTGTGAATCCGCAGACAGGTGCATTTGACAAAACTGCATTATTAAATTTCTTAAAGACTATCGATGACGATAATATTGCCAACTATCCCGCTGACCAGCAGGCACAGTTGTTGCAGGGGCGTCAGTTCTGGATGTTCTGGGAAAAGAATATCAAACGTCAGCGTTTGGAACAGAAGTATACAACTCTGTTGAGTAAGGCTGTTTCTGCTAACAAACTGGATGCAAAAGATGCTTTCGATGGCTCGGCTGTAAGCTCTGATATCGTTTATGCAATGCAATCTTATGCTTCTATTCCTGATTCAACTATACAGGTAAGCAAGAGTGATATCGAAAAGCTGTACAATCAGCGTAAGGAGTTGTTCAAGCAGAAAGAAGGAAAAGTAATCAAATATATCGCTGTCGATATCCGTCCGAGCAAAGAAGACTACGACAAAGCAAGTGCTGAAATCGAATCTTTGAAGAGCGAGTTGGCTACTTCTGAAAAAGTGGCTGATTTGGTGACGGAAAATTCTGAAATACCTTATATGGACGCTTTCTTTACAGAGAATGCATTGGATCCTGAAATGAAGCAATTTGTAAAGACTGCAAATGTTGGTGACGTATACGGCCCTGTTTTTGAAAACGATAAATACAGATTGTTTAAGTTGGTCGATAAAACCGTTGCTCCTGACTCTGTGAAGGTCAGTCATATTATGTTGGCAAATATAGGCGATGAAGCTGCTATCAAAGCAAAAGCCGATAGTTTGTTGAATGTACTGAAGAAAGGTGGTGACTTTGTTGCCTTGGCAAAGGAATATTCAGCTGACCAGGCTGCTGAAAAAGGGGGTGAACTGGGCTGGTTTACTGAAGCGACAGCTTTGAGAGGTGTAAATGATGATTTCAAAAAAGCTGTTTTCTCGACTCCGGTCAATGACTATTCAATTGTAAAATCTTTGTATGGTACACATATCATCAAAGTTACCGATAAGACTACAAATGTAGACAAATACAAAGTAGCAGATATTGATATGACCGTATCTCCGAGTACAAAGACTTATGGTAACATCTATAATGAATTGAACCAGTTCATTTCAAAGAACCAGAATATAGATAAATTGGATGATGCCGCTAAAGAGGCCGGTTACAACTTGTTGTCAAATGTGACAGTAACTGCTAACGACCAGTTGCTGGGTTCTATCAAGAATTCCCGTCCGGTAATCCGTTGGGCGTTCCAGAACAACAAAGGCGATATTTCTGAAATTTTTGAATGTGACGATAAGTTTGTGATCGCAGCTATTCAGGGTACGTTGCCGGAAGGTTATCGTTCTTTGGAATCTGTTACTCCGATGTTGAAATCAGAGTTGATCGCTCAGAAGAAGGGTGAAAAGATCGCACAAGACCTGTCTGCTAAAAATCTGAGTTCTGTCGATGCTTATGCTCAGGCTATGAATTCTTCTGCAGATTCTGTTAAGTTCGTTAGCTTTGCAACACGCCGTATCGCAGGTATCGGGGTTGAGCCGAAGTTGAATGCAATGGTTTCCTTGGCTCAGAAAGATCAGTTGAGCGCTCCGGTTGTCGGCAACAACGGTGTATATGTGTTCAAGGTATACGAACAGAACAAGGACGCCAAGAATTATGACGAAGCTGCTGAAATCAAAGCATTGGATGCTTCTAACGCTTACCGTTTTGGTTTCCAGGCTATTCAGTCATTGGTTAACAAAGCTGATGTGGAAGATAACCGTATCCGCTTTTATTGATCGTTGAACTGTTTGCGGCAGGAGAGACTGCCGTCCATTAT
>OAWA01000571.1_pt1 | contig 24980 bp, 17 predicted proteins | sample 1516971 | NCBI WGS metagenome assembly OAWA01 (sample SAMEA2580097, study PRJEB22360) | human gut metagenome | biome: human gut; feature: human-associated habitat; material: faeces | place: Denmark | collected 2008/2010
CCCTAGCGGCAGGTGGCATACTGGAGAGAGCCTGTACGATTTTGCGATCAACCCAGCAAGGAGCAAATCGACCATGACGAAGACCAAGGCACAGCAGATTATGGCGGCAACCGAGGTTCGCGCGGCAGACGAGGTCACCGTGGCCATCCGAGATATCGCCGCCGAGTTTGAGCCCTATATCATCAAGCAGCGCCGGCACTTCCATAAGCACCCGGAGCTAAGCCTTGCCGAGGAGCGCACAACCTCCGACATCGCCAACCAGCTCGACGCCATGAATATCCCCTACGAGCGTCCGCTCAAGACAGGCTTGGTGGCAACGCTTCGCGGCACCGCGCCCGACGCCTATCGCGAGGACGGCACACCGCGCCGCCGTATCCTGCTGCGCGCCGATATCGACGCCCTGCCCGTCACCGAGCAGACCGGCGAGGAGTTCGCCAGCGTCAATGAGGGTTGCATGCACGCCTGCGGCCACGACTGCCACATCGCCATGATGCTCGGCACGCTGCAAATCCTGCGCCACATGACCGACGACATCCACGGCGAGATCCGCATCGTCTTCCAGCCCAGCGAGGAAAACGGCCAGGGCGCCAAACTCATGATCGGCACGGGTGTGCTCGACGGCGTCGACGGCGCCTACGCCGCGCACATTTGGAGCGAGGTCGATGCCGGCACCGTGAGCTGCGAGCCCGGCCCGCGCATGGCCAATACCGACTGGTTCCGCATCGACGTTCGCGGCACCTCATGCCACGGCGCCATGCCCCAGCGCGGCCACGACGCCGTTATGGTGGCGGCAGAGATTGTCAACGCCCTGCAGACCATCGTCTCACGCGAAATCAGCCCCTACGAGCCTGCTGTCATCACTGTCGGCGAGCTGCACGGCGGCACCGCACGCAACGTCATCGCCGGCACCGCCTACCTCGCCGGCACGGTACGTACCTATGGCGATTCGACGCACGAGGAAATGCCCGAGCTCATGCGCCGCATCGTAGAGCACACTGCGGCGGCCCTGGGCGCCGAGGCCGAACTTACCGACTACACCATCGCCAACTATAAGGTCGAAAACGACGCCGCCTCGAGCGAGCGTTGTCGTCAGGCCGTGGTCAAGTGCCTGGGTGCGGCCGGCGAAGGCCATTACCGTGGCACGCTTTCGGGTGAGGACTTCTCGGAGTATCTGCGCCGCGTACCGGGCGTGCTCGCCTTTGTTGGCACGCGCAACCCCCAGATTGGCGCCACGTACGCCCAACATTCTTGCTTCTACAAGATTGACGAGTCGGTACTGGCTAAGGGTTCCATGGTAGCCGCCCAGTATGCCATCGACTTTTTGGCCGAGCCCACGCAAGAGGAGCTCGACGGCCCCACGATTGCCGCGGTCGCCGAGACCAATCCCGACCTGGCAGCCAAACTGCGCTCTGCCAAGGCCACGGCCGCCGAGGCCCGCGACGCCATCCATGATGCCCGCACGGCTCGTCATGCCGCGATCAAGGGCATCCACGAAGCTCGCGCCGCTACTCGTCACGAGGAGAAGCACAACGAGTAGTCGATTCGTTGCCATCTCGCAGTCATAACCACATCGCGATGTCAAAGCGGGGGCGGACGTTTCGACACGTCCGCCCCCGCTCATTTGTCAAGCGTTATTTCTACCCCGTCCCCAAATGGCAGGCGGCATGGCTACTCGTCCTGAGGATCCTCGTCGGAGCTTGACTCGGAAGCCGGCTCAGGCTCAGGTGCAGGTGCCGGCTCAGGCTCAGGTGCAGGTGCCGGCTCAGGCTCAGGTGCAGGTGTCGGCTCAGGCTCGGGCTCAGATGCCGTCTCAGGCTCGGGCGCGGGCTCGGGTGCAGATGCAGGTGCAGGTGCCGGCGAAGCATCCGAAGCGCTGTAACCCGAAGAAGTGGACTTCTTCTCGAAGGGCAATACAAAAGTCAGAACGTCGTCCTTATCCTCATCGGCCCATTCGCTTGCATAGCGTGCAACCCAATAGCCAACGGCACGGTGCTTGAGCATCTTGCCAAAGACCGCGAGAAATACCGTGACAAACGCCGTCAGCACCAAGAACAATACGAGCGTAATGCCACCGCCGGTAACAAGCGCCTCAATAGCCGCAGGACGGTAGTAGTAGCTATACATACCGACAGAGGCAATGGTGCCAAAGACGAGCGTCAGGATCCATGTGACAACGTTAGCGACCAGACCCGTCAAAAACTCGGGGAGGAACGAAGCGCAGAACAGCTTGGTCTTATTGTTCTTAAAGGCCGCCCAGACCTTATCAAGCGAAAACGCGCTCTCCACACGACCGGTCACCGCAAAGTGCATCACGGCGATGTCGGCAAACATCTTAAAGAAAACCCCCAAGACCGCCGTGGCAATCATAGCCAGGACGAGCAGGCCAAGCGAGCCAAACAGCGCGGCCGCGAGCGCATAAGAGCCGTAATAAGAATACGATCCCGCGGCGCCAATTACCACGCTCTCCACCAGCGAAAGCACTACACCGATAACGGGAATGGCAGCGATAACCTCGAGCACGACCGAAATAACGCTCGAAAAGGCTCCGAGACCAAACGACGTGGAACGCATGAGTGGACGGTCCATGCCGTCATCGACCTTGAGCGAAAGATCACGGCCCCACTCGATACCAAAGCCGGAACCGCACACGCTCGCAATGCAAGCTGCCAAAAAGCCGATGGCAGCCGCAATGCCGCCAATAACGGGAATAAACAACACGAGCACCGACACAACGCAAATCAGCGCCGGCAAAAACGCGATTTGGCATACACGCTGAAGCACACCCGGAGTCTTGGTCATATCTTGGAACGCCTGAGCCACACAGCCCTTTGGCGCATTCGCCACGGGCGGTTGCGGAACAAACTGCTGGGGCTGAGGCTGTCCCTGGGGAGCAGGCCCAGCGGCACCGGCATGAGGAGCACCACACGCGCCGCAGAACTTGTCATTATCGCCCATGGGGGCGCCACACTGCGAGCAGAACATAGAATCATCCCTTCGTATCTTGAACGAATCACTTGGATCGCAAACGATGTCTTTATCATCATTATTGCCCAATGTGGGGTCAAATACTCAAAGATGACCGATTTGCAAGGTACACGGCGCCGGCAGGCGGTTCGTTGAATACGTCTGCGTTAGTTCGTTCCGCGGAAGCCCTTGCCGACGATCTCGGAGCTGTCGACAATCGTGATAAAGGCACCCGGATCGATCTCGCGCGCGTAGCGACGCAGTTGCACGGCCTCGCGACGACTCAGCACGCTCATAATCACCGTCACGCACTTGCCCGAGAAAGCACCGTAGCCGCGGCTGATAGTCGCCGTACGGTTGAGATGCTTGACGATAAACTCCTCGACCTTAAGGGGCTCGGAGCAAATGACCGTGCAGACCTTACGAAGGTGAATGCTCTCAATGGCTTTGTCGACCACAAGCGTCTTGGCAAACAGGCCAAGCACGCAATACAGACCGACGCGCGGACCGTACAAGAAGGCCGCGATGGTCACGATGCCGATATCGACCAACAACAGGGCGCGGCCAATCTCGAGCGTCGTGCGGCGTTTGAGGATCATGGCGAGAATGTCCGTGCCGCCCGTCGAGGCGCCAATATCAAAGACGATAGCGCTGCCGAGCGCCGGCAGAATCACGGCAAAGCACAGGTCAAGCCACATATCGCCCGTCATCGAGACATCGGTCGGAATAAAGAGCTCAAACAGCGAAACATAGGCGGACAGCGCAAACGAGGCAAAGACACTCCACAGGATTGCCTTGCGCTCCAAAAAAATAAAGCCCAGAACGACCAGGACCGCGTTGATAATCCACATAAAAACGCCGACGGGCAGGGTCGGGAACAGCGTGGACAGAATGACCGACACGCCCGAGGTGCCGCCAAAAGCAAAGTGATTAGGGGTTTTAAACGCGACGATGGCAAAGGCCGTGAGGATCAGGCCCAAATTGAGCTCGGCAAAAAAGCGCGGAAAGCCCGGCTCCTGGCTGCGCTTGCGACCAGCGCGCTCGCCTCGCTCGATAACATCGCGATCGACCACGCGCTCCATCGGCACTACGGGAGGACGATGCACCTCCTCGGCAGCACGCGACGCCGCCTCTGCCGCAGCGGCCTCAATTGCCCATGCCTTGCTTTCTGTTTCGTGCTCGCCGGCCATTACGGCAACCCCTCGTTAACAATTTGGAAACAATGCGCCCATTAGAGTAACGCGGAACGCGACGATTGCAACCCCTAGTTAGACGAGCGGTATGACTACATCGGGAGCATATAAAAACGGCCGGCCACGCTTTTGCTTGCGCGGTCGGCCGTTTAACGTTTTCGCAGATAAAACCTGCCAAAACAAACCTATCCCTTTTTGGAAGGTTATTCGTGCTGGCTGGTGCGGCGCTCATACTCCTCGGGGGTGATGACATCCTCGATGCGCAGGTTGACGCCCGCCACCTCAAGGCCGGTCATCGCGGCAAGGCGCTCGGTGACACGTGCCTTGACATCGTCGAAGATCGCGGGCGCATAGGCGCCGTACTCGATGATGACGGAGATGTTGACGACCACGCGATTGTCATCGGTGACCTCGACCGTCACGCCCTTGGTCAGATTCTCGGCACCAAACTGCTCCTGCACAAAGTGCATGAGGTTACCCTTCATGCCCAGAACGTGCGGAACCTCGCGGGTGGCCATGGCAACGATCTTCTCGATCACACCGTTGGAATAGGTCAGCGAGTCCTCGGACTCGTCCGCTTCCTCGTCGTCCTCATCCGTATCGGACTCGGCCTCGACGAGAGCCTCGTCCTCGAGCGTCACATCCTCAGCTTCGGCGACGACCGCCTCGTTCTCCTCGAGCTCGGTATCGGCTACATCGACCTTCGTATTAAAAGCCATGGTTCCTCCTTATGCCTGCCGCGGATGCGACAGTCGAATACATATTAGCGGCCGCTAAACAGACGGCCGAAGAAGTTGACGATCCCGTTCTCGCCGTCGCGAATTTGGCCGATCACAGCGCCGATCAGCACAAAGAATGCAATGACGAGCGTGTCCCACAGGCCCAACGTGAGCACCAACACGGCGAGGATAAAGCCGGCGACGGCGCCGAGCGTGGTGTTGGGATGACGCACAGCATAGCTCCAGATGGCAGTACCCGTACCCTTGATGAGACCCACAGCCTCGTCAAAATCCGCGGCTGCCGCTTCTTGTAACTCGGTTGCCTCTGCTTTGGAATCGACAGGTTCGCTCGCCGGCGTGGCGCTCTGGTCAATCGTCAGACGCGGCGTACGAGCGGTCTTATCTTGATTGGTATCACTCACCGGAAACCTCCACGGTCTGGACGGTAGTCTTGGACGGCAAAAAACGGACGCGCGCGGTCGTACCCGGCGCGCCGAGCATGGTATCGCAGGCTTCTTCGATGCGCTGCTGCATCGCGGTAGCCAGAGATGCCACGTCCTTATCGTCAAGCGCGATAGCCTCGACCTTAAAACGGACGTGCGAATCGTCGGGGCCTTGGACGCGGGCCTCGACATGCTCGACCATCACGCGGTCGTCGCGCTCGGCAGCAACCCTGGCGCACGAAGAAAGCGCCGCAAGGGTAACCTCGATATTGCGCTCCCCCGCCGGATGCACGCAGGACGGCTCGCGACGGGCGAACATCAGGCGGAAAAAGCTCAGCAGTACGCCAAACGCCATGACGCCGGCGCACGCCGTCACGACGATGCGCGGCATGGGGTCGCGCATCAGCAGCATAAAGCGATACGTATACGGACCCCAAAACTGGCAGACAAGCGTACCCAGCGCCACGATGGTGGCGGCAAGATACACGATCGCTAGGGCTCGTTTGAGTACGCGCACGCGGCGCTCCCTTCAAATCTCGGCTCTCGAAATGCAAAACGGTTCGCATCATTATAAAAGAGCCGGGTCCGGTGCTCTACGCACGCGGATCCGGCTCATCTATTCCACGAGGCTTGCATGCTCGCTTCATTATGCCCAGATATGCACGGCTCAATCCGTGCTGGCGCTACTCCTCCTCGAGGGCAGCGATGACCTCGTCGGTCATGTCCATGGTGCTGTAGACGTCCTGGACGTCATCGAGCTCCTCAAGACGGTCGATGAGGCGCTGAACCTTCTTGGCGTCGGCGCCGGAGACCTCGGTCGGGGTGGTCGGGACCATGGTGGTCTCGGAGCCCTTGACCTGGACGCCCTGCTCCTCGAGCGCCTTGGAGACAGCCATGACCTCGTTGGCGGTAGTCCAGACGATCCACTCCTCGCCGGCGTCCTCGTAGTCCTCGCCACCGGCCTCGGCGATGGCCATCATGAACTCATCCTCGTCACCGGCAGCACCGTTGGCGATCATGGTCTCCTTCTTGGCGTTCTCGTCCAGGATCTCCTTGGCGACGACGATCTGGCCCTTGCGCTCAAACTGGAAGGCGACGGAGCCAGAGGTGCCCAGGTTGCCACCAGCGTGGGAGAAGGCGGAACGGACATCAGCGGCGGTACGGTTGCGGTTGTCGGTCAGGCAGTCGACGTAGACGGCGACACCCGCGGGACCGTAGCCCTCGTACACGATGTTCTCGTAGACGGCGGCGTCAGCACCCGAACCAAAAGCCTTGTCGATAGCGGACTTGATCTTGTCCTTAGGCATGGACTGAGCCTTGGCCTTGGCAACGGCAGCGGCGAGGCTGGCGTTGTTCTCGGGCAGCGGGTCACCGCCGAGACGGGCAGCAACGGTGATGTTGCGGCTGAGCTTGGAGAAGAGGGCGGAACGCTTGGCGTCCTGCGCGCCCTTACGATGCTTGGTTGTGGCCCACTTAGAGTGTCCGGACATACGTGTCTCCTATCGGTTTCGACCTAAAGCCCAGCGCAAATGCTCGGGCAATATAAACAAACGTCGTTATGATATACCTACTAGCCTGCGAGATAAACCCCAAAATGAAGGCGTCGTGACGATGCCCCCTTTGGTGTAAAGAAACCTGACCCCAATGCACCAAGTTAGGACCAGAGGAAGTCGCTGCGGGTAACGGTGGCGCCGATGGCGAAGGGCATGCAGGCGATGACCGGATACAGGTAGCGCATGTAGGTCGAGCCGTTGCACGGACCAATCAGGCACACGGCGAGCACCCCCAACAGCGGCACCCAGATCGCCAGCGCACGCCATGAATGACGACGCAGCAGGTAGACCACCACGGCGATCATGATCCACACATAGGTGGCCGAGCTCATGGTGAGCGAAATAAACGGGATGCGCTGCACCGCCACACGGTACAGATTGATCAGGTGGTCACACCAGCGCACCGCGTTGCTGTCAACCGGATGGAAGTCGAAGTACTTGAGGTTGTCGGGACGCGCCATGATCTCGGCACTGCGCGCCGTGCTGTAGACCCACGCATCGCGGGCACTCGGATAAAAGTAGCCGTAATAGTTATTGATGAGCGCCGAGATATAGCACTCGGAATCCTTTTTGAACATCTGCGCCCAGACCTCAAAATAGGCATCGATGTCCTCCTGCGAGGCGTACTCGTTAAAGCAATTTTTGACGGCGTCCGACTTATCCGGGTTGTAACGGCGGCCCAGATTTTCGTACTTGAGCACCCGGTCGATCACGGCACGCTCTTCGTCGGTCACTGAACCGTCGCAAGGAGCCTCCACGATGGTGCCGTCCTCCTTAACCGTGGGGTTGACGCCCGAGTTGAGGCCGTCGTGCTTTTGGACGAAACGAGCCGTCTGCTGGAACGGAATCGAGAGGATTTCGCGCTTGGAACCAGGCGTGATATCGTGCGCCGGCATAAAGACCTTGGTGAAGTACATATTAGAGGCAAGGCAGAGCGCGAGCACCGCGAGAACACCAACCCAGCGGAAACGCGGGATGGCGCCCAAAGGCGCAGTACCAGTCTGCTTGGCTGCACGACGAGCCACATGCGCGTCCCATGCGCAAAACGCCGCCGCGATTACGCATGCCGCCAGGGGAAACACCAGGCCGCCGTTGCGCAGAAACGTGGAACCCATGGCGCCCAGAGCGAGCAGCAGCCAGTCGTGGCGCGCAAAGAGCACGGGCCTCTGTTCGCCCGCACGCTCGGCATTGGCATCGCGACGGGGCAGGCCGCAGGCCACGAGCTTCACGGTCTGCACCAACAGCACTAAAAACGCGTCGGCAAACAGCACGTCTTTGGTGAGCAGCGCCGCGTAGTTAGAGAACATCGGCATAAACGCAAAGAACAGCAGGATCGCACCGCGAACCGGCAGGCTCACGCCCAGTTTGCGCAGCGACGAAATGGAATAGGCCATGCAGGCAGCCGTAATGACGAACTGAGTGCAAGTGTAGATGGCAAGACCTGCGTTGGCGCTGTTGAACAGTGAAAGCCCCAGCTGGACGCACGAACCGATAATAGCCGTGTGCACCACGGGGTGATGTCCGTTGAGTAACACATTGGGATTGAGCAGACGCAGGTAGTCACTCGTGCCGTTGGGGTAGTTGAACCACTGGCGAATCTGCGCACCCGTATCTCCCATAAAAAGGCCGGGTAGCGAAGCGATGAGCGTGGGTGCCCAGGCGATCATAAGCACCAGGAAGGGCCTGGCAAAGGGATGCTTTGAGAGCCCAGCGTGGGCAACGCGCCATATGCGGCCAAAGTGCGCCTCGGAAAACGGGATGTGTCGGGAGCTCAGCCAATCCAGGCACTCAAAAGCCAGATAGAAAGCCACGATCGCTAGGAGCATCCAGCCCGCGCCGCCAATCCAGGCGCAGATGATGCGAGCTTTGTCGCCAAGGACAATCTCGGCCGAGTCGGTGAGGTCGTAGCTGCGGCCGAACACCATGCAGATGGCGAAGAACAGCGACGGCAGAATGATCGATGGACGCCAGGTGTCGCCACGGCCAAAGAACACGTAGCGAAACGGCAGAGTGAGCAGGCAGGCAAGCGCAAGCAGCATGACCGCGTCGGTATGGCCGGCAAACGAGAGGAGCACCTCGTAGCACACGTACAGCATGCCCGAGGCTTTGGGGTCAATCGCCAAGACTGCGTTGCTCGACACCGGGGCGGGATCGATGGAAAACGCCGTGGTCGCCAACAGCGCGAGCAAAAATGCGATGAGCGTCTGCTTGGCGGGGTAGCGCTTAAACCAGACGATGCGGGCAGCGTCGCGCGCAGCCGTTGTGGAGAGATCGGAATCCTTCACAGTCCGAAAGCCTTTCTAGAAACCTGCCAAAAAGGGACAGGTTTATTTTGGCAGGTTTTATCTGGGGAAACGTTACGGTTCTGTCATTGTTGCCCAGCAAACCACCACAAAGGCGCCTGTCCCCTTTGTGGTGGTTTTGGTGGTTAGGCGTCCAGGTAGACGCGCTGGGGCTGGTTGCGGCGACGAGCAAAGATGATGAGCGCCAGGCCCGCGATTACGAGCGGAAGACTCAGCAGCTGACCCATGGTGATGACGCCTCCCAGCAGATAACCCAGCTGCGCATCGGGCACGCGCACAAACTCAATGAGGAAGCGAACGATGCCGTAGCCCATCACAAAGACGCCCATAAACGTGCCTTGGGGCAGTAGCGGCTTTTTGCGGCTGAGCACCTGCAGAATGCAAAAGAGCACGATGCCCTCAAGAAATGCCTCGTAGAGCTGGGAGGGGTGACGCGGCATATCGCCCGCAGTCCCGCCAAAGACCACGCCCCAGGGCAGATCGGTCGGCTTGCCCCACAGCTCACCATTGACAAAGTTGGCACAACGGCCCAGGCACAAGGCCAGCGGCGCGCCTATGACGGCAAGGTCTGCCAAAGTCCATGCATCGAGCTTATACATGCGGCACACAATGATGCCGCCGATAATGCCGCCCACCAAACCGCCATGGAAGCTCATGCCACCCTCGTTGGTGGCAAAGATCTCGAGCGGATGCGCCCAGTAGTAGCCGTCGCCGTAAAAGACGACGTAGAACAGGCGCGCACCGATAATGAGGCCAAAGACCACGCCGACCACGACACTCGTCAGGTCGTCAATCGTGATGTTAAAGCCCCAGCGACGCTGTGTGCGGTACATGACGACCGCCGTGAGCAGAGCGCCGACCACGTAGGCCAGGCCGTACCAGTAGATGGTGATGGGGCCCGCCGCGATCGCGACGGGATCAAGCATATGGTAGAGGTCGTTGAGCATATCGATCCCCCTGCTCCCTACATACAAATGCGGCCGCGGGCCTTACGCTCGCAGCCGCATATTTGGACGTAACGTCTATGCGGAGCGTACCGTCCGCAGCTTTCGCATCTTAGAACGGCGCGTACTCGTCGTACAGGTCCTCGGCCTCGCCGGAAGCATTGACCTGCTCGACGCGGGTAACGCCGGGCACATGCTCCTTCAGGATGCGCTCGATACCCATGGAAAGGGTTAGCGAGCTCATGGGACAGCCGGCGCAGGCGCCCTGCAGCTCCAGCTTGACGACGCCCTCGTCGTCGACGCCCACATACTCCATATCGCCGCCGTCGGCCTGCAGGTTGGGGCGAATCTCTTCAAGAACCTTCTTAAGCAGCTCTTCGTTAACAGCCACAGGGGCTCCTTTCTCACAACAACGCGGGCACGCCCGCGGACAGAAGCTATGTTACTACAGCCATGTACCCGCTCACGAGCCGTCCATGCGCGCAGACGCGACTTTCACGAGTAGTCAATTTGGGACGGGGCTCTTTGAGCTGCGTTCGTCGTCAGATAGCGACAACGCATATTACTGTCGAGCTTGTCCCCCGGTACCAATCTGAACATCGACGATGACCTGGCGGTAGCTGATGCCGCAGGAGTCGAGAATGCGGCGGCTGATACGGCCATCATCGGTGTCGGCGTACTTGTTGTCCAGGTAGACAACCTCGCCCACGCCCACCTGCGCCAAAATCTTGGCGCAGTCGTGGCACGGGAACAGCGTGACGTAGACCGTGGAACCCTCAAGGTCTTTGAGCGAACCGCGGTAGTTGAGTACGGCGTTTGCCTCGGCATGCACCACGTAGTTGTGCTTGTCCTGCAACGGGTCATCGCTCGTTCCCCACGGGAAAAAGTCATCGTTGAGTGCCGAGGGTGTGCCGTTGTAACCCACCGAAAGGATGCGGTGGTTGGTGTTGGCGATGCACGCACCCACCTGCGTGTTGGGGTCCTTGCTGCGGCGCTGCGCGGCGATGGCCACGCTCATAAAGAACTCGTCCCAGCTAATAACGTCCAGGCGCTTGCCTGACGAAGTTTGATGAAGATCGTCCGACATGGCAGACACCTCCGTAATCGCAATAGTTTGACCCATTGTAGCAGGTGAAAGGTGGGGGCGTTTGTCCCACCGGCGCCCTCACTTTTACACGCGGCGGGGCTTTTGGTTGATACGGTAGAGCTCGGCGAGACCCCGCAACGTCAGCGCGTCGTCGACCGTCAGGCTATGGCCGACCAACGCCGCGAGCGCCTCGGCATCATCGCCGGTAATGACGATGGGCACGCTGCCCTCGCCCGCCGCCTTGGTCGAGCGCATCTCGGCAAGCACCATATCGAGCATGCCGTCGATGCGGGCCACCTCGCCCAAGACCACGCCCGAGCGCATGGCCTCGCGCGTGTTGCGGCCGACCACATGCGTCGGTGCCGAGGGCTCGACCTGAGGCAAACGCGCCGCAGCCGCCGAAAGCGAGCGGGCGCCAAGTGCCAGACCCGGCGCGATGACGCCGCCGACAAAGGTTCCGCGCGCATCGATGACCTCAATATTGGTCGTAGTACCCAGGTCGATCACGATGCACGGAGAGGTGGCCCCCACGAGGGTCGTGAGCCGGCGCGTGCCGCCACAGCGTCGGCGATGCGGTCGGGGCCGATCTCGGCCGGATCGTCGTAGTGTACGGGCATGCCGGTCTTGAGGCCCGGCCCCACGGTGAGCACGCGTCCTGTGCAGGTGCGGGAAAGCGCCGTCTTCCACGGGCGCTCGAGCGCCGGGACCACGCAGCTCAGCACTGCGGCCGCGGGAACGAGCGCGCCGGGCATGCCCGCATCGGCCGCCAGCGCGGCCATGACCTGTGCGAGCCTCATGCGCGCTTCGTCGGCCGTAATGCTCGACGGCGTCGTGATCTCGCACGTCGCAAGCGGGCATTCCTGCGCCGCGGCCGAATCCTCGGCAAACAGACCAAAGCGAATGAACGTGTTACCCACGTCGACCGTCAATATATGTGCGCACCCATTAAGCATCGTCGGCGCTCCTTTCGTCTGCCCAGCAGTATATCGCCTACCTAAACCAGTCATCCCAAAATGACTAGCTTGCCGCTATACTGGTGCGCGGTCGTTTGCGAGCTCACGCGGCGGCCCTCGGTAACCCGACTTCCCGCGCCGTATCCGTAGCGGCGCTCCCGGGGGAAGCGGATATACGCAAAGGAGTTCTATATGAGCAATCCCTCGAACCGCGCTTCGATGCGCGGGCAACTCACGCTGCGTGGCGTCGTCATCGGCGTCCTTGGCTGCGTGATCATCACGGCAAGCTCGGCCTACACCGCCCTCAAGATGGGCGCACTCCCCTGGCCGATCGTCTTCGCTGCCGTCATCTCGCTGTTCTTCCTTAAGCTCATGGGCAACGCCAGCCTCAACGAGGCCAACGTCACCCACACCATCATGTCCGCAGGCGCCATGGTTGCCGGCGGTCTGGCGTTTACCATCCCGGGCGCCTGGATGCTGGGCTATGCCGACCAGATCAGCTGGCTCGACATGTTTATCGTGGCGCTCGCCGGCACCATCCTGGGCCTGCTGGCCACCGCGCTCATCCACCGTCACTTTATCGTGGATGCCGCGCTGGAGTTTCCCACCGGCAACGCCGCAGCTCAGACCCTGCGCGCGACCGAGGCTGGCGGCAAGACCGGCAAGCAGCTCTTTGGTTCCATGGCCATCGCAGGCATCTACAGCGTGCTGCGCGACGCCCTGGGCGTGGTGCCCAGCATGCTATGCACGCTCAACATCCCCGGCGTGACCTTTGGTATCTACAACTCGCCCATGCTGCTCTCCGTCGGCTTCCTCGTGGGCTTCGCCCCGGTCGCCTTCTGGTTTGCCGGCGCCCTGCTGGGCAACTTTGGCATCATCGTGGGCGGCACCGCTGCCGGTCTGTTCGACGTTGTGACTGCACAGGGCATCGTCAAGTCCCTGGGCATGGGCCTCATGATGGGCTTTGGCGTCGCCGTCGTCCTCAAGGACATCCTGCCACAGGTCGCCGGCATCGTCCGCGGTCTAGCCGCCGACAGCTCCACCGACACCGACGAGCAGTCGCTCATCTCGGGCTCCCTTAAGCTCGACGCCGGCATCATCGGCCTGGGCGCTGCCGCCATCGCCGTGATCGTCGCCATCGCGCTTGACCTTGGCCCCGTCCCGGCCATCATCGTGACGCTGTTCACCTTTGTCACCACCATCATGAGCGCGCAGAGCTGCGGCCAGACGGGCATCGACCCCATGGAGATCTTTGGCCTCATCGTTATGCTCATCGTGGCTGCCTTCGCGCAGATTGCTCAGGTCAAGCTGTTCTTTATCGCCGGCATCGTTGCCGTGGCGTGCGGCCTTGCGGGCGACGTCATGAACGACTTTAAGGCCGGCGCCGTGCTGGGTACCAACCCGCGTGCGCAGTGGATCGGCCAAGCCATTGGCGGCATCGTAGGCGCCCTGGTCGCCGCAGCTGTCATGGTCGCGCTCGTCACCGCCTATGGTCCGGACGCCTTCGGCCCCGACAAGAGCTTTGTGGCCGCACAGGCAAGCGTGGTCGCCACCATGGTCTCGGGCATCCCGAGCGTGCCGTGGTTCGCAGGTGGCTTTATCGCCGGCATCGTCATGTACTGGCTCGGCATTCCGGCCATGATGATCGGCCTAGGCGTGTACCTGCCGTTCTACATGTCACTCACGGCTTTCTTGGGCTCCTGCGTCAAGCTCGCCTACGACAAGTGGTCCGCCCACCGCGACGCCGAGGCCGGTCTTTCGGACGAGGAGAAGGCCGCCAAGGATGCCGCCTTCCAGGAGCAGGGCCTGGTCGTTGCCAGCGGCCTGCTGGGCGGCGAGTCCATCGTTGGCGTTATCCTGGCGTTTGTCTCCGTGGGTCTGAGCCTGCTGGGCTAAGTCGAGCAGCTGCTCGAACGGCATGGGCGAGGTGGAGCAGCTGCCCGACGGCAACCATATTGCCTACGGCTTGCCCGGTCGGTAGCTTCTGCGGCTGCTGACCGGGCTTTTTGATATCGAAACAAAGAAAGGCCGGCGCGCTGCGTTTAACAGCGCGCCGGCCTTATCGGTTAAGCTATCGAAGCGTTCCTGCTATGAACCGAAGTTCGTTGCAGAATCTACGCTCGAAACGCTACATCTGCTTGCGACGACGATCGCCCAGCGTCACACCAGCGGCCACGAGGGTGATACCGCCGATGACGAACACCTCGCCCGCAAGAGCGGAATTGTCGCCAGTCTGGGCGAGCGCGGCAGGCGCAGCCTGTTTCTTGGCAACGGGGGCCTTTGCAGCAGCCTGCGCAACCTGAGGCTTGGCCTGCGGCTCGGCCTTGGGGTGGTACTTGTCGTACTCGGCCTGCGCGGCAGCCAGGGCATCCTTGGCATCGCCAAGCTCGGCAAGCGCGGCGGCATAGGCGTCGTTGGCATCGGACAGCTTGGCATCGGCATCGCCCAGAGCGGCCTTGAGGCCAGCGGCGGCATCAACGGCGGCCTTATAGCGAGCGTAGGCAGCGTTCAGTTTGACCAGCTTCTCGTTGCCCGTCGTGCCCGCGGCAAGAGATGCCTTGTGGTCGACAGCCTCAAGCTCGGCCTTGAGTGCCTCGTCGTTGGCAAGCTCGGCCTTGGCCTTGACGATCTCGAGGTTCGCATCGATGACGGCTTCATTGGCGGCCTCGAGCTGCTTCTGGGCATCGGCGACACCGGCGACGGCAGCGTCATAGGCGACCTTGGCGTCGTCGACCGCCTTCTGGGCGCCGGCGAAGCGCTCGAAGGCATTGTTTGCGGTGGCCAGCTCGCCCTCAGCGGCCTTGACCTTCTCCTGTGCGTCGGACAGGGCCTGCGTCTTGGCGGCAACTACCTGCTTGGCGTCCGAAAGAGCGGTCGCGGCGTGCGCATCTGCGGCCTGAGCCTTGTCAACGCCAGCCTGGGCAGCGCCGTCAGCCTTCTTGGCATCGTTAAGCGTGCCCTGCTTGTTCGCAAGGTCCGTCTTGGCGGCATCGTACTTAGCGGTAAGGTCCTTGACCGAAGCAGTGGCGTTGTCATACGCCTCATTGGCCTGGTCGGATTTTGCCTTGGCGGCATCGCGGGCGCTACGAGCCTTCGCCTTGTGAGCAGCGGCATCGGCTGCCTTCGTCTTGTTGTCAGCAAGCGTGGCGTTTACCTTATCGAGAGCTGCCTGGGCAGTAGCAGCCTCGCTCTTGGCGGCGTCGAGGTTGGTCTGGGGCGTCTTGACGTCGACACCCTTGAGTTTGGCTTCGGCGGCGTCGTATGCCGTCTTCGCGGCGGCGGTGCTGGATTTAGCCTTCTCGTACTCACCCTTGGCGGTGTTCACGTTCGTGTCGGCCGCGGTATAGGCATCGCGAGCGCTTTCTTGCTTATCCAATGCGTTAGAATAAGCCGTTCCAGCAGTCCCGAAGTTCTTCTGCGCCTCTGCCAGCTTATTCTGAAGCTGCTTTAGCTGCTCCTTCTGCTCCTGCGTGCCGCCTGCATTGTAGGCGGATTCGATGTAGTCGTTGACGAGCTTCTTGAACTCGGAGACAGTGAAATCAGCCTGAGTGTCATCAGCACTGTAATCGAAGATGGTTACCTCGGAATCGGTGTTCTTACCGCTACCGGTTGCAATACCGATGGCTTCCGTAGCGGAATCGACGATGTTGAGATAGTGCCCGCACTCATGGTAGATGCTGTTGTAGTTCTGATAGATGTAATAGGCATCATATCGGTGGCTACCGAGATCGTCGCCATACTGTGCGACGTACTTATCGAATGCCTCCTTCTCCTGGGTATAGAGACCGGTGTAGGGCCAGCCTAGGGTGTCCTCAGTCTCGCCGCCGGTATATGCACCGCCTCCACCGGCAAGATTTTCACCGTTATCCCAGTAGCACCCCGAGTGTCCCCAGATGTTCGATGAATATGATGTATTAAGGGCGGCCGCCGCAGTCATGCGGAGGCTGACGCTAAGCTCCGACTGACCGTTCGCCTTGCGGAGGTTGTTCTGGGTATCGAGATAGGTCAGGGCGTTACGCATCTGCTCCAAGGAGAGCGGATTGGTGTCGCGAGACATGTCCTGATCGACGTAACTATCATACCAGTCCTGTTTCTCTGTCGTCCCCATGAGCATCGACGCGGCAGTACTTGCATTCGACTTCTGCTGGGCTGTGAAATCGCTGCTGTTGCTGATGTAGGCCATAAAGCCGAGCATGCCCTTATTGATGACTTCCTGGTCAACGGTCATGTTGGACTTGAGGTCAGCAATCTGCTGCTCAAGAGCCTCAACCTGGGCATTAGCAGCGTCATAAGCCTTTTCCGCGGCGTTCGAAGCGGCGCAGGCTGCCTCCCACTCGCTGCGCTTCTGCTTGCGAACTTCGACAAGCTTATCGTACGCGGCCTTCTTGTCTGCTTCGGTCTGCTGCGCCTTCTCGTATGCGGCCTTGGCGGAGTCGCGCTCGCTGGCGGCGGCGTTGTACTCCTCGTTTGCCGCATCGTACGCAAACTGGGCAGATGCCACAGCAGCGTTGGCGGCGTTGGCCTTCTCCTGCGCGGCGGTGGCGGTATTCTGGGCCGCCTGCAGGTTCGCCTGTGCGGTGGCGTCTGCAGTCGTCGCGGCATCGAGCGCGGCCTGCGCGGTCGCGAGCTCGCTGGCGGCAGTGGCCTTGGCAGCCTCGAGCGCGTTCAAATCGATACCCGTGCCCGAGGTCGCGGCATCGAGCGCGGCCTGCGCCTGGTTGAGCTTCTGCTGGGCGTTATCGCGCGCGGTGGTTGCGGCTGCGAGAGCAGCGGCAGTCTCCTGCTTCTTGGCCTGGGCGGAAGTCAGAGCGACCTCAGTGTCCTTCTTTTCCTGCTGAGCGCTAGCCTCGGCAGCCTTGGCCTGGTCCAGATTGGCCTGTGCAGTAGCAACGGCCTTATTGACGTCATCGAGCTTTGCCTGCGCGTCCTCGACGGCCTTCTTGGCAGCCTCGTACTCGTCCATACCCATAGCCTCGAGCTTGGCCTGGGCATCATCGAGGGCCTTCTTGGCCTCATCCTGCTTTGCCTTGGCGTCCTTGAGCGCCTGGGTCTTATCCTCGACACTCTTGTTGGCCTGGTCGAGCTGATCGTTCAGGTCGCCCAGCTTCTTCTGCTGCTGCTCGGTCTTTTCGACGGCGGCTTTGAGCTCGTCAATCTTCTCCTGGAGCGCGGCGACTTCTGCTGCGTTCTGCTCGATTTCGTTGTCGCTCACAGCCTGCGAGGCCTGATTCTTTTGCTGCTGCGCCTGCTTTTGAGACTGGCCCGCCGCATCGGCGTTCTTCTGGGCGGCATCGTAGGCGGCCTGAGCGTCCTTGAGCTGCTTTGCCGACTCCTCGGCCAGCTGGGCAGCCGTCTTTACGACCGCTTGGTTACCGGCGGCAACGGTGTTCTCTACAGAACTACCCCCCTGAACAGAATCGCCGTTATCGGTTGACGGTGCGGCGATTGCCGCCAGCGGCGACATGAGCGGCTGAGCGATGAGGCCCGCCGTCAAAACGGTTGCGACGGCGCGGTTAGCAACGCCCTTGACGTTGACGACCTTAGCCCGAGGCTCAAAGTGTTGTGGACTGTAGTTTGCCATGGCCTTCTCCCTTTGACACGGATGTATCCATACGCTTCAAAATGTAGGAGCTGGTTTTTGAATTCTGTTGCGCAACATTGGTCACCGGCAGAGTTTTTGAAACTAACACCTCATGGCATCACAATTTCGACACATATGAGGGCGTTCGTGAATCATATTTTCGTGAGATGGCGTCCGCTTTGTCGTATACGCTTGTTCTTACGTCATCCGCCCTGCCAGCCGACATCCAGCTAGCGCCCTGCCCGCCTCGGTGTAGAGTAAGGGCGGCGGGCGGGATATGCGGCCTGCGCCAGAACGAGGTGAACATGGAACTCGACAAGCAACAGATCGAACGACTGCGTGAGCGTCATCATCGGCGTCACGGCATCCGCCCTGCTCATAGCGAAGCCATGGAAAACGTCACCCGCTTCCTCAAGCGCGCGTTCAACATTCGCGAGGGACGCGCGCCCTATCACGTAATCCGAAAGCGCTTTGTAAACGGGGCGCGCCTGACTGGCTCCCACCTATGCATCCTCATCATCGCCATGTTGATCGCGAGCATCGGCCTCGATATCGATTCGGACATCGCCATCGTGGGAGCCATGCTCATCTGCCCGCTCATGGGCTCGGTTCTTGCCATGGCATACGGCATTGCCACGCTCGACCGCGAGATTACCGTCGAAGCCGTCGCCGGCCTTGCGCTGCAAATGGCCTTTTGCCTGGTCACATCCACGTTGTACTTTAAGCTCTCGCCCCTTGGCGCCACCACAGCCGCCATTATCGACAACTCGACGCCCACCGTGTGGGACCTCGCTGTCGCGCTCGCCGGCGGCTTTGCGGGCGGCCTAGGCAACTCACGCGACCAGGAGCCCGCAACGCTCATCGCCGGTGTGGCCGTGGCGACCGCGCTCATGCCACCCCTGTGCGCGGCGGGCTACGGCATCGCCATCGCAAGCGGGTCGCTGTTTCTCTCGGCGCTTTACGAGTTTGGCATCAACGTCGTCTTTATCGCACTGGCTGCCGAAACCGTGCTGCTTCTTCTGCGCGTGCCGCTCAAGCGCGACCTTAACGGCGACGGCATTGTGACCGCCGAGGAAAATGCCGAGGTCGATGAGCTGTCGCGCAAAGTGCGCCGCCGCATCATCGTGGGCACGGTGATCTTTGCCATCCCCTGCATCGTTATGACCGCGGGGTCTATTGACTCGGCGCAGGCCGGCGTGCAGGACGGCTACGGCGTCACCGAGACCACACGCGAGCTTGCCGCGGTGCTGCCGGGCTTTAAGGATTACACCGTCGCCGTCGAGACCTCGACCACCGAAGGCGACGAGGAGGGCCTTGTCGAGCGCCAGACTGTCGCCCATGTGACAACGAGCGAGGCGCTCGGGGCGCACGACCGCCACGTCGCCCGCAAGCTCATCGACCTCAATGTGCCCGATCTCGACCGCGTGGAATTTGATGTGGAGTAATGCGGAGCATGGGATGGCTCCCGCGCACAGGCGCAAGTCGCGGCGAGGCTCAGACGCGACGCAGGCACAAGCAAAAAGCGGGACGTAGTTCACGTCCGCGCCCCGCTCGCTGTTTTATTGCCGTGAATCAGACGTCCGGATCGACATCGCCAGACTCCACCGTAAACGCAGGTTTGGTGCTCACCAGATAAAATCGGGTCACTTTGCTATCTCTAAATAGATAGAGCTGGCCTTGCTCGCGTCGGCGCGATATATACGCAACGTGAACCGTGCCGAATTCTTCGCCGTTTTCCTTCTTTAATACCAGGATATTGGGATCGTCCGTACGCTTAAACTGCCCGTCTGTGCAGATTCCGTCTTTGTCGACCAGCTGCCATCGACAGTTGTCCTCCTCATGAAAAGCCAGGCTTTCCCGACTCGTTTTGTCATCCCGGTAGAAACCATCAATGGCAAAACCTTCGGAAGCGCATTTCTGCATGTAGGACGTTTCTCGGCTTATAGCAAACAGCCCTGTAGCGCCCAGGAGCACAGCCAGGCAGACCACTGCAAGGGTTATCGAAATAGCACGGCGACCCATGTTAGCCCAACCGATAGTTGTTTAACGGAGCGCGAAACATACCTGGAACCTCCGATGTCAGGGGGAACGTCGCCAGCAGGCTAGCGACAGCCATATGCTTCTTTTATCAAACCATATGGCTGCTACTCGCGGAGGGGATATCGGCGAGCGGCGTGTTTTCATACTCCATTGGTCAAACCTAAGCGCGGCCCTACAGCTCGTACTTGTACACGCGGTAGATGTACTTTTCGGCTTCCATCTCGTAGGTGGCGATGGGTAGACCGTAGCGGTCGTCTCGTCGTTTGGCAGATAGGTCACGCTGTGCCGGCCTGCATTGAGCGAGAAATCGCCCTGGGCCTGCAATAACTTGTCTTCAAAGCCCGAGCCAGCCCAGAAATCGGGCGAGCCCACGGAAGGCTGTAGCAAGGTCATTTGCGCAACATGTGTCCAGCAAAAACGGGTGGTAGCCGGCACGGATGCCACCCGTTTGTCTCATATCCAGCCCAAAGCAGGCCAGTTACTTCTTAATGCCGCGTCCCAGGCGCTCAGCGACCGATGCCACGGCCTCCTCGCCGGCCGGTCCGCAACTCGTGCAGCCGTCGTGGGCACGCATCTGGCCGGTAACCTCGTCCATCGCGAGCGGCGCCACCTTCTCGAGCTTAAAGCCCTTGCCGGCGCGCATGTTCTCCTTTGCCACGCTAATCATGAGCTTAATACGATTGAGCTGGTTGACCTCGGACGCGCCTGGGTCGTAGTCCACCGCGACGATATTGCTCTCGGGGTGCTGGCGGCGCAGCTCCTTGATCACAGCCTTGCCCACCACGTGGTTAGGCAGGCACGCGAAGGGCTGCGTGCAGATGATGTTGGGCGCACCGTGGTCAATCAGGTCGAGCATCTCGGCCGTGAGCAGCCAGCCCTCGCCCATGTTGTTGCACACCGAAAGCACCGTACGGGCCTTGTCCGCCATGGTGCCGATGCGCTCGGGCGCCTCGAAGCGGCGGGACTTCTCGAGCATCTCCTCCACCGGCGTACGCATCCAGTCCACCAGCTTGATGAGCGCCTGCATACCAGCGCGCGTGGTAGCAGAGCTTCCCAGCTCGTCATTCTGCAGTTCGGCGTTACTCATGGAGTACAGGAAGAAGTCGAGCAGGCCCGGCACCACTGCCTCGCAGCCCTCGCGCTCGATAACGTCGACCACGTGGTTGTTGGCTGTGGGGTGGAACTTGACCAGAATCTCGCCGACCACGCCCACGCGCGGCTTGGTGCCCTCGCCCACAAGCGGCATAGTGTCGAACGCGCGGATGGCCTCACGCGCAAGCTTGGTGTAGTTGTGCCTGTTGAACTTGGGCGCCAACTTGCGGGCGCGTGCCATGTACTCCTCGTAGAGTGCGTTGGCAGCACCGGGCGTGGCCTCGTACGGGCGGCAGCGGTAGAGCATCTGCATCATCACGTCGCCAAAGAGCACCGCGTAGACTGCCTGCTTAAGCAGCGCCGGCGTAATCTTAAAGCCGGGGTTGTCCTCACCGAGCGCCACTGCCGAAAGCGAGATCACCGGAATCTCGGGGTGCCCGCTCTCGCACAGTGCCTTGCGGATGAGCGCGATGTAGTTGGTGGCACGGCAGCCGCCGCCGGTCTGGCTGATAACCACGGCCGTCTTGGACAGGTCGTACCTGCCGCTCTCGATGGCCTCCATAATCTGACCCGTTACCAGAATCGACGGGTAGCAAATGTCATTGTTCACGTAGCGCAGGCCGGCCTCGACGGCATCGTGGTCGGTCGAGGGCAGCAGCTCCAGGTTGTAGCCGGCACCGCGGAACACCTCTTTGACCAGGTCAAAGTGAATCGGCGCCATCTGCGGACACAGGATGGTGTAGCCCTCCTCGCGCATCTGCTCGGTAAAGGGCACCTTGGGCCACGCGGTCGAAGCACCCTCGCGCTGAGCCTCAAACGTGTACTTGCGGCTCGCGAACGCGGGGGCATCCGTGGAGGGTGCCACCGGCGCGGCATCACCCTGCTCGTAGGCCTCGCCCGCGGCCGTGGCCTCGGCCAGGCGCTCGGCTTCCTGGTCCTTGAGCGCGGCCATGAGCGAGCGGATGCGGATGCGCGCGGCGCCCAGGTTGGACACCTCATCGATCTTGAGCACGGTGTAGATCTTGCCGCTGGCCTCCAGGATCTCCTGCACCTGATCGGTAGTCAGGGCATCGAGACCGCAGCCGAAGGAGTTGAGCTGAATCAGGTCCAAATCGTTGCGCATCGTCACAAAACGGGCGACGGCGTACAGGCGGCTGTGGTACATCCACTGGTCGACGACGCGGATCGGGCGCTCGGGCTTTACCAGATGTGCGAGCGAATCCTCGGTAAAGACCGCAAAGCCAAAGCTCGAGATAAGCTCGGGCAGGGCGTGGTTGATCTCGGGGTCGTTGTGGTAGGGACGGCCGGCGAGCACAATGCCATGGCCACCGTGGTCCTCGACCCACTTAAGGGCCTCCTCGCCCATGGTCTGGATGTCCTCGTGGAAGCGCGCGTCGGCCTCAAAGGCGGCGTTGACGGCGGCATCGACCTCGGAGCGCGTGATCTTGGGACCGCGCACGCGACCGCGACCGGCCTCAGCATCGGCCACGCGGTCGACGGCGAGCACCTGGTACAGACGACGCTTGAGCTCGGTCTTGTCGTGATAGGGCACAAACGGATACAGGAACTCGATGTTCTGCTCGCGGATCTCGTCAATATTGAGCGCCAGCGCCGTGGGGTAGCTCATGACGATGGGGCAGTTGTAACAGTTGCCAGCCGTCGGATCCTCCTTGCGCTCCCAGCGCACGCACGGCATCCAAATGAAGTCGACATCGCGGTCGATAAGGTTCATCACATGGCCGTGGCTCATCTTGGCCGGATAACACACGCTCTCGGACGGCATGGACTCGATGCCCGCCTGGTAGGTCTTCTTACTCGACTGGTCGGACAGCTGCACGCTAAAGCCTAGGCGCGTAAAGAACGCATGCCAGAAGGGGTAGTTCTCGTACATGTTGAGCGCGCGCGGAATGCCGACGGTGCCGCGCGGGGCCTCGTCGGGACTCAGGACCTCGCGGTTAAAGAGCAACTCGTTTTTCTTTTTGAAGAGGTTGGGGGCCTCGGTTTTCTGCTTTTTGTGGCCGGCGCCCTTCTCGCAGCGGTTGCCGGTAATGAAGCGCCTGCCGCCGCCAAAGTCGTTGACGGTAAGCTGACAGTTGTTGGAGCAGCGACCGCAGCGGACATGCTTTTGCGTCACGGTGAGGTGCGCGATGTCCTCGGCAGAAAGAATGGTCGAGGTGCCGTCGGCGCCGGCGCGATCGCGGGCGAGCAGGGCAGCGCCATAGGCGCCCATGCAACCGGCGATGTCGGGACGCACGGCGTGAACGCCGGTGAGCTGCTCAAACGCGCGCAGCGTGGCATCAGACATAAAGGTGCCGCCCTGAACGATCACCTGGCTGCCGATCTCCTTGGGATCGCGCAGCTTAATAACCTTGAACAGGGCATTCTTAATGACGGAATAGGAAAGACCGGCCGCGATATCGCCCACCGTGGCGCCTTCCTTTTGCGCCTGCTTGACACGCGAGTTCATGAAGACCGTGCAGCGGCTGCCCAGGTCGACCGGGGCCTTGGCATGGATGGCGGCATCGGCGAACGCGCGCACGTCCATGTTCATAGAGACGGCGAAGCTCTCGATAAAGCTGCCGCAGCCCGACGAGCAGGCCTCGTTGAGCATGATGTGCTCGATGACGCCGTCCTTGACGCGCAGGCACTTCATGTCCTGGCCGCCAATGTCCAGAATGAACTCGACGCCGGGCAGGAACGCCTTGGCGCCGCGCAGGTGAGCGACGGTCTCGATTTCACCCGAGTCTGCCTTGAGAGCCTCGATGAGCAGCGCCTCGCCGTAGCCCGTGGTGGTCACGTGGCCGATGGTGCAGCCGGCGGGGATGTGGTTGTAGAAATCGGCCATGATGACCTTGGCCGTGCCCAGGATGTCGCCATTGTTGTTGCCGTACCAGGTGTGCAACAGCTGGCCGTCCTCGCCCACGAGCGCGGCCTTCATGGTGGTGGAACCGGCGTCGATGCCGATGAACACGCGGCCGGTGTAGCCTTCGAGTTTGCCCTTGGGGACGACTTCCTGGTCGTGACGGGTTTTGAACTCGGCGAAGTCCTCGTCGGTGGCAAAGAGCGGATCCAGGCGCTCGACCTCGGCACCCTGTGTGTCACCCAGGGCATCGATAGCCTCGATGAGCTGCGGGAACGTGCTGAGCTTGTTGGACTCATGCGCCATGGCGGCGCCGCTCGCCACAAACAGGTGGGCGTTTTGGGGCACAATGCGGTGCTCCTCGTCCAGGTTGAGCGTGAGGTAGAAGCGGTGGCGCAGCTCGGAGAGGTACTGCAGCGGGCCACCCAGGAAGGCGACGTTGCCGCGGATGGGACGGCCGCACGCTAGGCCCGAGATGGTCTGGGTCACGACGGCCTGGAAGATGGAGGCAGCCACGTCCTCGGGGCGGGCGCCCTCGTTGAGCAGCGGCTGGACGTCGGTCTTGGCAAAAACGCCGCAGCGGCTGGCAATGGGATAGATGGTGGTGGCGTTTGCCGCGAGCTCGTTGAGGCCGCTGGCATCGGTGTGCAGCAGAGTGGCCATCTGGTCGATGAACGCGCCCGTGCCGCCGGCGCAGGTGCCGTTCATGCGCTGCTCGATGCCGTTGTCGAAGTAGATGATCTTGGCATCCTCGCCGCCCAGCTCGATAGCGACATCGGTGGCCGGGATGAGGGTCTCGACGGCGCGCTTGCTGGCGATGACCTCCTGGACAAACTCCAGGTCGAGCCACTGGGACAGCAGCAGGCCACCCGAGCCGGTAATGGCGCAGGTCATTTGGGCCGTCGGCAACACGGTCGCGGCGCCTTCGAACAAGTCGCGGGCACAGGCGCGGACATCGGTGTGATGGCGCTGGTACTTGGCGTAGACAATCTGGTTGTCGTCGTTGAGCACAGCGAGCTTAACGGTGGTAGAGCCCACGTCGATGCCCAGGTGCAGGTTGCCACGGGCGTTCTCGGGGTTGAAGATCGCGTCTTCGGGGGCGTGGACGGCGGTGACGGCTACGGGGGGGGCGGCGGGCTCGCTGGCGGCGGACGTCTCCCCTGCCGCGTTCTTGGCATCGGCAACTGCCCCGGCAACTTTCTCGGCAGCCGCGGGCGCGGCCCTCTGCGCGGCAGCCATATGACGGTG
>OAWA01000580.1_pt1 | contig 24584 bp, 21 predicted proteins | sample 1516971 | NCBI WGS metagenome assembly OAWA01 (sample SAMEA2580097, study PRJEB22360) | human gut metagenome | biome: human gut; feature: human-associated habitat; material: faeces | place: Denmark | collected 2008/2010
TATCTCCATTTAGCAATAATTTCAAAATAATTGCCAAATATTCTACGCAAAAAGCAAAAAATAAATCATACTTTGCCTTAGATATTCCATTCACCGGCAATTCATTAAATATCTTTCTATTATCAATAATATAATTTTCTCTTTCTTTCTCTGCGAAAAGAACATCCATATGAGGAAATAACTCATTAAAATTAGATATATTAACGGGCGGTTTTTCAAAATCACTTTTCCATATTGTCATGCCTGTGGACCAAGAAGACCAATATGATAAATTACATACAAATTCATCAAATGTTTTAAACATATTTTCTTTTCGCTCAAGCATCAATACCCCATTAGAATAATAAATAATAGGTTTTTTTTCTTTGTGTCTGTCAATAAAGTCTATTAGTATTTGTAATGTCCCATCAATCAAAAGTGTGCGGTGATTGACAAATTTAATTAATTCACCGGAAGCTCTTTTATAAGATTCAATTTCATTATGAAATGGAAGCACCTTTGTTTCCGCATAAAGGATATTGTCATGCTCAGAGGCATATTTTTTAATTAATCTTTTAAATTCAATATTGTTCCCATTATCAGTAATTACAACTTCAAATAACGAATTATCACAACCTTGTTTATATATACTTTCTAAAACTGGAAAAACCCATTCGACAACCCCATTTGTCGGCATACACAAAGATAATAGCGGTTTACTCATTGTTTTCCTCTTCCCCCATGATTTTTAAATAGTCATCATAATCACGTATATATTCTTTACTATTGTAGTGAGTACTTGCAAGCACCAGTAGTACTGAATCAGACGAGAAATCATACATATCTTTCCAAATCATTGTTGGAATATATACCCCCATCATTGGTTTATTTAATTCAACGACAAACTCTTCTTTTCCATCTGTAATTCTGACCTTGCTTTTTCCAGATACATTAATTAGAACAAATTCTGACTCTTTATTTGCATGTTGTCCTCTAACAACCGTTGAGTCGGATTCGTAAATATAAAATACTCTTTGTATATCAAAAGGTATCCCTTTTCCACCTTCTATAACAACTAACTTTCCTCTTTCGTCACCTAAATCATCAAAATGTATTATTGGACATTTTTCTTTTATAGACATATCCTATCTCCTTATATTCAAAAAGTGTATAAAATTTCGCACTTTATTTAAACTCATTAATAGCTTCTATTACTAACGTTTGTTCCTCAAAAGTCATACCGTTATACATTGGTAAGCTTAAGACTTCTGAAGCATACTTTTCAGTAATAGGAAAATCTCCTTTTTTATATCCAAGATATTGATAGGCCTCGCTTAAATGTGGTGGTATCGGATAGTGAATAATTGTTCCAATGTCTTGTTCCTTTAAATAATTCATTAATTCATCTCTTCTTTCTGGAACATGAACCACCATTTGATGCCATGTTGAATCCGCACCTGGTCGAAGTTTTGGAAGTTGAATTAAAGGGTTCGTAATCTCGTTATAATATCTCTCTGCTAACTTACAGCGCTCCGCATTAAATTCATCAAGATGTTTCATCTTTACTCTTAACAAACCTGCCTGAAGTTCATCTAATCTACTATTAGCGCCAACAATCTTATTTTGATATCTCACATGACTGCCATAGTTTCTAAACACCCTAAACTTGTCAGCTAAGTCTTTATCGTCTGTAACAATACAACCTGCATCACCAAAAGCGCCACAACCTTTGCTAGGATAAAAACTAAAACACCCAATATCCCCAAATCCTCCAACAGTCTTTCCTTTCCAATGGTTACCATGGCTTTGTGCACAGTCTTCTACTACTTTTAAATTATGTTCATTGGCAATTTTCATAATTTTGGTCATATCACAAGAAGTACCATAAAGATGTACTGCTAAGATAGCTTTTGTCCGTTCAGTAATCTTATGTTCAATTTGGTCTCCATCTATATTGTCATACTCATCAGGTTCTACAAAAACAGGAGTTGCTCCATTAATTGTAATACCCATAACACAGGCAATATAAGCATTACCACAAACAATGACTTCATCACCTTCTTTAATATCTAATACTCTGAAACTAATCCAAAGAGCATCAAGACCGCTTGCCAGTCCCACACAATACTTAGTTCCAATATAAGCAGCCCATTCTTTCTCAAATTCCTTAACTTCATTTCCAAGGATATACCAACCGGATCTTAAGACTTCTAAAGCTTTTTTTTCATATTCTTCAGCATGTAAGGAATATTGTCTTCCTAAGTTATTCGCCATTATCATGTATTTGCCTCCAACTATAATTCACTTTCAATTAATTTAATAGATTCATTTTGGTTTCTCTTTATCATTTTTCTTTCCTGGTTAAACAAGAAACAAAGTATCATAAGTTAGTAATTAAAGGACACAAGTTACTGCAGAGTGAATTATCACAAAAAATTCAAACTAAATTTTCAAACCACTTCTTTTCAAATTTTTTGCGCATATTATTCCATAGAGACACCAAATAAATGGATCAGTAAAATAACCCCCTGCAATCTGGCTAATAAACACATATATCAAAAGACCTTGTTTTAGTTCTATACAATCATCCTGTCCTAAGTACTTATTCTTTCTTATATTTTTAATACAATAATTGATAATAAAAACAATATAAAATACCCCAAGTATTCCTGCTTCTGCAATAAAATACAAAAAAGAATTAGCAAAGATATCACTCATACCAACGCTTTCTAATATTGATCTTCCATATTCTGTATTCATATTTCCAAATCCAAGACCCAAGTAATTTGTTTTTTCTAAAATAGAGAATAAGCTCTGAGTAGCTGCATTCCACCTAAAATTAAATGAACCATCTGTACCATTAAGTATAGCTAATACTCTATTCCTGACAGGATTTTCTGTGATCATTATGAAAAACATCATCATAAGAATTAGTATAATAAGTACTAATATTCTTTCATTTAATTTTTTGGTTGGTATTACCTTTAATATTTTTTTTGCAACCAAATATAAAATTACTATTGCAGTATATACCATTGCAGACAATGAAAAAGACAGTACTAAACATATAAGAGGGACCACCACTCCAATCATACATAATCGATCAATTCCAAACTCTAAAAATGAATAAAAAGAAAAGATTAACAGAGTTCCAACAAACAAGCCTAATACACTAGGTTCCGAAAACAAAAGTTGTAAACGCGTTTTAGAGAAAGAATTAAATGGATCATTTAATCTCCAAAAGATATTATTGTTATGAAAGATCAATGCGAGGGTTAACAATAAACTTAAAGTAGCTAAGATAAACTTCATTCCTTCTCTTATATTTTTCTTAGAAAAATTATATTGAAAAAATAATAATAGTGCTATATTGATAAACAACTTCCCGAAATAAACAAACATTTTTATCGTAGAAAAAGGTTGGTCTGTAAAAATGATAAACATAAGCACAATGGAAAGAAATGGAATTAAATATCGAATTTCTACGTGATAAAAGTATCTTTTTTTGATAAGAAAGCGGAAAATAATAAAAATTCCAAATAAATATATCAAGTTTAAATTCCCATTATGTAAAATATCCGCAAACATTAATACCAGACTAAATCCTATGTATTTTAATGTTCTTAGTGAAACTTTCATTTTCCCCTCCGTCCACTCTTCTAATCCGAATATTTTTATATTAAATATCAAATATTAGAAAATTATTAAAATTTGGATAAGATAGAGTCGATGTTATCATCAGATAATTCTTTATATAAATAATCAATATTACAATATATCAATTCGTCATTTAACTTACTAAAATCAAAATTTAATAGCTTTTTTGTCATTTCTTCAGAAAATCTATATTTAATTAATCGTGCGGGGACTCCTCCAACGATTGCATACGGGGGAACATCATGCGATACAACGCTTCCTGCTATTACAGCTCCCTGTCCAATGTGTACTCCTGATAATATTATACTGCCGTATCCAATCCACACATCATCTTTTACCACAATATCACCTTTGGAAGTAGCTTCATGTTTCACCTTTTGTAAGCATGCAACTTTAAAAGGAAAAGTTGAAAGAGTTTTAGTGTTATGCTCTGCATCCAATATAAAAGATACATTTTGAGCAATAGAACAATAGTTTCCGAGTATTAGCTTAGCATGGTCATTAAATTGTATAACCGTTAACTCTCCATATGATTTTCTGCCCACAAAGACTAATTGGGCATTAAATATGTTCATTGGCAGAGTACCATTATGTTTGTTATTCTTCTTCCATCTATCTTGAAATATGCTCAGCTTTATTTCATTGATTATCTTTCTTGCAAAATTTATTAAAAACATAATCAAACTCCCAATTTTTATACATTGTTCCCTTTATTTCCCTCTTGGATTGCTTGGTGCAAAGCTTCTAAATACTCAAAGTTATGTTCCGTATCTGGTTCTAAATACGCACCTTCTCCCCATTCATTCCACGCCATAAGAAAAACGAATTCTTTTCTTTGGTTTTTAGCTATCGTTATTAATTGAGACATATATTTTTGAAACTTGTCCGGAGTTGATTTGGTGATGATTCTTCCTTTTTCTCCCCTTCTTGGGGAATCATCATAAGACACAAATCCGCATAAATATGAAGAGTTATTTGATTTTTTTGCTTCAGAAATAATAGTTTTCCAACATTGATCGTAGCTATAAAAACCAATTTTTTTAAAGACTTTTGCATAATAATCTTTTAATTTATATTTTATAAAATTCTTTTTTGTCGTAGGCGCAAAAGGAGCATATCGCATTTGATATTCCAGTTTTTCAGGCCAAACACTTTCCTTGCTTAAAAACATTATTCCAGCAAATCCATTTTCAATGGCCAATCTGTTCCAACATGAAACCATTTTTTTTATAGTTTCAATATCATTTCTCGGCTGAAAGAAAGAAAACATTGGCTTATTGTTAATTTTTATATACCTTTTATCTTTAAAAAAGGGTAATAAATAATCAAAATGCCGTTTCCAGTCTTCTTCATTTCCATAATCTAATTCCGCTAAAATACCTGAATCAATATCAGAATTTTGCTTTTCATCATAATTGGGCGCCCAGTCCAATCCCCTGGATATTTTGCTCCAGGTCCGTTTCCAAGTCAAATTGTCCCATATAAACATAAAATTTATATCTATATCAGTATTGTTTAAAATCAATTCTGCTGGGGTCTGCAATAACTGCAGCTCTGAAGAAAACCAATAATGATATATTCCAAAACCATAAACCCCATATTCCCTTGCAAGGTCTGCCTGCCATTTAATCGCTTCTTTATTATCAAGACTATAATAATTATTATTTAATGGACATTTCGGCTGCTTGTGGTCACTGTACATCGGCTTAGCATTTTTAACCGCACACCAATCTGTAAATCCCTTTCCCCACCACATGTCATTTTCCGGGATTGTGTGATATTGTGGTAAATAATTAGCGATTATGCGAACATCTTTTTCCATCGTTATTCCTCCAGTTGATTTTATTAAGTATACACTTCTTAGATTGAAGCTAAAAGAATGTCCGCAATCCTCCTGCTGGCAAATCCATCTCCATAAGGATTGCTTGCATTACTCATTTTCATATACTCTGTATCATCTTCTAAAAGCAGCTTAAAATTTCTGTATATAGTTTCTTCTTCCGTTCCTACAAGCTTTAACGTACCCGCGGAAATTCCCTCCGGCCTTTCAGTCGTGTCGCGCATAACCAGTACCGGTTTGCCAAGAGAAGGAGCCTCTTCCTGAATTCCGCCGGAGTCAGTCAGAATCATATAGCTTCTGTTTAAAAAATTATGAAAATCTATGACTTCTAACGGTTCGATAATCCTGATCCTTTCTTCTCCACTTAATATAGATTTTGCTGTGGATCTGACAACTGGGTTCATGTGAATCGGATAAATGGCTTTTACATCGGAAAATTCGCTCATTACACGGCGAATTGCACGGAACATATGTATCATAGGTTCCCCCAAATTTTCTCGTCTGTGTGCTGTAATTAAGATTAATCTGCTTCCTTCGGCCCATTTTAAATCCGGGTGTGTATATCTTTTACAGACTGTGCTTTTTAACGCATCAATGGCTGTATTACCCGTTACAAATATTGTCTTCGGATCTTTTCCTTCTTTTATTAAATTAGTTTTAGCCAATTCTGTCGGTGCAAAATTATATTTACTGATTATACTCACTGCCTGTCTGTTAAATTCTTCAGGATATGGAGAAAAGATATTATATGTTCTTAATCCTGCCTCAACATGTCCAACAGGAATCTGTAAATAAAAACAGGCTAAGGCTGTAGCAAAGGTAGTCGTAGTATCCCCATGTACTAAAACTACATCTGGTTTTTCTTCTGCCAAAATCTCTTTAATTTTACTTAAGATGTTCGTAGTAATTTCAAAAAGGGTCTGCTGCTTTTTCATAATGGAAAGGTCGTAATCCGGTACTACCCTAAAAACCTCTAATACCTGATCCAGCATTTGCCGATGCTGACCAGTCACACAGACAATAGTCTGCAAATGTTCTCTGGACTTTAGTTCATTTATCAGCGGACACATTTTAATTGCTTCCGGACGCGTTCCAAATACCACCATTACCTTACTGCTCATAATCTTATCTCCTGTTCAGCGCCATCTCATAGCCTTTTAAAGTGGCCTTAGCAGCTTCCTTCCATGTATATTTTTGAAATACTTTTTCTTGTAACCTTTTATTATCTTTTTTAGTATAAGCCAAATCAATAGCATTTTTAATACTTTTCAAGTCATCCGGTTCACAATAAAATGCATCTTTACCAAAATACTCTCCTGTAGATCCCCTGCTGCTGACTGCCAGATTGCATCCCATGGCTGCCGCTTCTAAACTTACTAATCCAGGGGTATCAAGCCAACTAGGCAGTGTGCTCACTCGGCACATTTTATATAATTGGTATAATTTTTCATTCTGAATATATGGAAAATGATAGAAATTCTCATTTTTATCAATATATTTTTTTATTTCATTGTAGTATTTTTGGTGATTTGAAGATACTGCACCAACCAGGACTAACTTATAACTGCTTCCGTCAAGTGCTTTTACCAAGGCTAACTGATTTTTTCTTGTCTCAATTCTTCCAACACAAATAACTGCATCTTTAAACTGTTGAAATTCTGTTAATTCCGGAAGTCCAAGCTTCCTGGCCGCAATTTCGGCATCAATGCCATTAGGAACTACAACATATTTTTTTGTAGAAAAATGAAATGTTTGACATAACTTCTGCATTTCTATTTCTGAATTGGGCAAAAAAATGTCTGTATTATCGAGAACATATTTTTGCATTTTTGTATATCCTACAGAAATTAAATTTTTTGTGGATTTATTTCTGGCTTCTTTGTCTTTACAAAATCTAGCAATCGCTTTGACTCTTTCAATACTATCAATACTTAATTTTTCATTTAGAATCTTTCTAATCCCTATTTGTCCATTTTTTTCAAAATCTTCCATGGGCCAGAATATAGTCGATAAAACAACTGGCTTCTTTTGCTTCTTGGCATTTTGTATTTGCAGAAATGTCTCTTGAATTCTTGTTACATTAGACAAATGAACTATGTCATAGTTCGAAAGATCCGGCTCCCATTCCAAACTAATATCTACATTAACTCCTAATTTCTCTAACTGTTCTTTTGTTTTCGTCAACTGGACAGTGTCACCGCCTGAAAGAGAATTAAAATTTTTTCTGCTTTGCATTAAGATGCGCATTCAAATGTTTCCTTTCATATGTTGAAATAAAAATGTTTTACAAATATCTTATTATTATATGAACACTGGTGATCAGGCTTTTAAGAACAACTTTCCATAGGCAGTACAAATGTTGTCCCAAGTGTATCTGTTTCGTATTGCATTTTTTGCTTTTTCTTCAAGTTTTAAGACCTCCTGATCATTTAACTGATCAGCTCGTTCTATCAAATCTGACAATACTCCTTTTTGTTTGTTCCAATAAAAAGCTCCATCTTCTGCAACTTCTCTGTTAAATCCAACGTCCAGCAGAAAATTCAGCTGAGTGCTCCCAAGAGCCTCCAGCAAGCTGGGGTTAGTCCCCCCTACTTCGTGTCCATGAAGATATCCATATGCATTCTCACGGATCTTCTTCAACAATTCCTGGTCATAGACTGTTCCTACAAATTTAATTCTGGAATCATTTTCAAAACCAGTTTCATTTCTAAGTTTTTCATAAAATTTATTCTTTTCTACATTGGTGATGAGAACGAAATCCTTCTCTGTAGTGGAATCCATAAATTCCCTTATCATAGTTTCATAATTATTCTCCGGTACAAACCGTCCAACAACCAGATAGTACTCTTTGGAATGAATATTGAACTTTTTATACCAGTTTATAAGCTTAGGATCATTATTTTTTTTAGGAGATTCTTCTACATCAGCTCCATAGGCAATAAACGTTGTCTTGGGCCGATAAGCCTTGTAATTAGTCTGAATATATTTCTCAATATTTTTTGAATCACATATCAGCAAGTCTGCATTTTTTACCATCAGTCGTTCTGATAACTTCCAATACTTTTTAATCAGCCAGTTCCATTTATCACGCATCCACTCATGACCATCCGGATTTACAAATAACTCCACTCCAAGTTTCTTCATCAGACGTTTATAATATCCAATAAATGGTCCGATTCGACAGGCCAATATATAAATAATAGCATCTCTGAGTTGATGCTGTTTAATATAGCCAATGCACCATTTCAAGGCCGCAATATCATAATACACTGCTTTTGCAGCTCCGACGTTTGGAACTTTTATATTAAAACATTTGGCACCGTTATGTGTAAATGCTGTTTTCTTTGCATTCATGCATGCCACATAATACTGAACAGAAGTATTCTTTTGATTCTCTGTCAGCTTATCAACAAAGGTTTCAAATCCTCCATACTCCGCAGGTATTCCTTTTGATCCAATAATAAAGATATGTCTTTTCTTCATATGTTTCTTCATTTCCCATCCTCAATTGCAGATTTTATCTTGCCCCGCTGCTCGTCAATACCACTCTGATCGTCTGCAGAATAATTCCAAAGTCTCTCTTTAAGGACCAGTTATTAATATAGTCCACATCCATAGCTACAATCTCCTCAAAATCTTTTATATCACTTCTTCCACTTACCTGCCACACTCCAGTAAGTCCCGGAGTCATACTAAGGCGTTGTTTATGATATCCTTCGTATTGTTCAAATTCATCCACTGTAGGAGGCCGCGTCCCAACCAAGCTCATGTCCCCCTTAAGCACATTCCAAAACTGCGGTAATTCATCAAGGCTAGTTTTTCTAATAAATTTACCAACTTTTGTGATTCGCGGATCGTTTTTCATCTTAAACATCAGGCCATTCATTTCATTTTTTTCCATTAATTCTTTTTTTCTTTTTTCGGCATCGGAATACATAGATCTAAACTTATATATTTTAAAAATCCTTCCATTTCTCCCCACTCTTTTTTGAGAAAAAAAGAGTGGTCCTGATGATTCTATTTTAATAAGAGGGCCGAGTATAATTGCCACCAGGAAAGTAATCATTAATCCCACTGTGGCTCCGATCAGATCTATCAATCTTTTAAAAATAACCATATGAAGCGGTGTTATTTTTGGCGCAAAACAAACCGTATTATATTCCCCAACTTTATCAACATATTTTTCTGTCTCAATCTCCATATCAAACAAGTCAATATTCAATTTAACTGAAATACCCATGTCCCTGAAGTTTTGAATTATTGCCTTCAGAGGAATTTGACTGGAATTAGGAACATAAAGAAATATTTCATCCACAACAGATCTTACTGTATATAAAAACATATTTTCCTTATTTGCTACAACAGGTATATTTTGTATTGTCCGTCCTTCCCAATCTTTATCAAGAATTACGACCCCAGTGATCCACAAATTCCATGTTTTCTCTTTTATTACATTTCGCACCACTTCTTCTGCTTTATTACTAGTTGTAATAATCAGCATTTTTTGACTCGTCTGGCTGTATTTTCGTGAATTGAGCATATACCATCTGTAAAAACAATGTACAATCTGCATCCAGAAAAAACTGAATCCCATCGTCATTATATAGATAAATCTGGAATAATCTTTTGCATCATCAATCAGATATGCTACTGTTGCCATAAATGCTGCCGCAAGTGCATTAATTTTCAAATTATGCCATAACTCTCTGCAGAAACTTCTTTTAAAAAAGTCTTTATTAGGGTAAAACACAAAGTAAATCAAAGTCATAATAAAGACAGCGATTACTAATCGGTAAAAGACCATATTATTCATATACCAATCCACATTGCCTCGGAACCTTAGAAAAATCATGACAAAATAGCCCAAAACGACTCCCGATACATCTAACAGGTAAATAATAAGATTTTGCATTTGTGACTGTTTAATATTCATATCCCCACAACCTTTTTGCTATTTAGTGTTTTTCTTTTTACTATTTATGTAAAACGATATAAACAAAACACCAAAAATAATTACGAAACCTACTCCTGCACCAAGAATTACATTCTTTTTAAAATTCATTGTAGTTGATTTTGTAGGTTCCCCACTTCGTTCCACAATGAGAGGCTTGTCTTTTTTTAAAACCTTAGTTATTGTATCAGTCAACGTCTTTAGCACTGCTTCAGAAATATCTTTTGTTTTAGATTTCTCAAAGCTTTGCGTCGTAATAACAAGAAAACGCTTTCCTTCCACCTGAGTTCCAACAACAGAATCTTCAACTTCTGACGTTGATAACTTCGTATCTTTCGCAACTTTTTCTAGAATCAAGTCTGATTTAAGCAATTCTATATAATCTTGTACAAGTTCATTTGCATTATCACGTATCAATATTTTATCAGACGTTTTAGGAACTGATATATATAACTTAGCCTCAGAAGTATAAACCACTTTATTAAATATTATAGAAAATCCGGCTGCAACAGCTGCACCCATCACAATCATAGCTAAAATAATAATCCATTTTGAAAAAAAATATTTGCACATCTCCACTAAATCAATTTCAATTTCGTCGTTTTCAATCATTTCAGCACTCCCTCTCCACAGAAGTTAGTTCTTGATTCTATATAGTAATTTGATTTACACTTGATTTGTCTCAAAAACTACCAAAACTTCTTATTTGTCGTAATATAATCAACCTTTTTACTAATAAAATCCCAAACCTTTTCTTCATTATCCACAGTCCACAAATTTACCAGTACTTTAGAATCAAGAAACTTCTTCAACGTCGCATCAGAAATCTTCTCATAATTACAGTCTAGCGCAATTCCTCTTTTATAATAATAGTTAATCATCCCTGCGTCTGCATTATTGGTCACATGCTGAAGCTTAACATTAGGCATATCTTTTACAATTTTCCGCATCTCAACCATTGTATCAAAGTCATAAGCAATAAACATATATTGTCCGCCATTCATTTTGGATTCCACTGTATCGCTTAATTGTTGTAAATCATCCTCTACAACTCCCTGCATCCTGCTGTCCGCTACTCTTCCATTGGTTGTATATTCCATCTTAATTTCAATGACCGGGACCATTTCTTTTTCTTTACACACATCAAGATATTCGTCTAAAAATGCTACTTTATTTGCTTTCGGATCATTTTTATATTTAGAATACCCGTTGCCGCTGATAATCTTTAATTTACGGATCTCCGCCTCGGTCATATCTTCCGGCCTCTTGTCAACACCACATGTTCTTTTTAAGGTAGTATCATGCACGGCAACAAACTTACCATCTTTCGTCATTCGTATATCTGTCTCTGCGCCCCAAAATCCTGCATCTCCTGCTAACTCAAATGCTTTTACCGTACTCTCCGGTGCCTCAGAACTTAATCCGCGGTGTGCAACAAAATTTGCATCACTGCTTTTTATTTTGCCAATCACCCTCACAGGATAACTCGACTTTTTTTTACTTCCATCCGCAGCTGTTGCTGTAATCGTCGCTGTCCCCTGTCCCTTTGCATAAATCTTTCCGGAAGAATTCACAGTTGCTACCTTGGTGTTTGATGACTTATATGTAACTTTTTTATTATATGCATAAGATGGTGACACCGAAGGCTTCCTTGTATAATATTTTCCCTGTTGAAGTACAACCTTACTTGTATTAAAAGAAACCTTAGAAACCTTCTTCGTTTTTACTGTAACCTTACATCTTACCTTTTTAGACTTCTGTGATTTCACCCTGGCTGTGATGTAGGCCGTTCCGTTCTTCTTTGCAGTTACAGTCCCCTTAGAACTGACCGTGGCCACCTTCTTATTGCTGGAATACCACTGAAGCTTTCTGCTTTTGGCTTTGGACGGAGTTATCTTTACTGTAAACTTCTTGGATGTTCCCCTGTACATGGTCTTTTTGGAAGACACATTGGAAAATTTAATCTTTTTTACCTTAGGGGTTTTGGCTGACACAGTATTTGTGCCCATCAAAATAAACGCCATACACAATGATGCCGTTCGCAGTAAAAATTTTAGCTTTTTCATACTACACCTCATACTTTCTCTCTCATGCTGAACAATATATATCAATCCCCATCCTAACCCTATCTCTGTGATTCCCTATTTTATCACAAAAGTAATAAATCTACAACACATTTACCCAATTCTTTTTAACAAAATCAGACATTTCTCAATGGTTAAAAAACTCTTTTTTCACTATAATTTTACTTTCTTAATTTTCTCATTTCCACATTTGTCTTTAACATATATGGTATAATAACAATTTCTTTTCCCTTGAAAATCTGCTTTTCCTTTTTTATTTTTTAATTTCATTCCTTTTTTCCCCTTTTTGAAGTAGGAGACTGACTTTTTCCCCTTTGTATATCTGAATTTCAAGGTTTTCTTACTCTCATCGGTTGCTGTTATTTTTACCTTCGTACTTCTTCGACTCTTTCTATATTTTTTTACATTAAGCTTCGGAGGTTTTCCTGCAGTAAGTTTTACTGTCTTTACAGTCTGGTTTCCCGCACTGTCTCTGGCATATATTGTATAATAGTCTGTCTTTTTAACTTTAATGGAGCTGTTTTTTATAGAATAACCCCTTTTCCCGTTTGCAAAGTATGTAGCAGTCTTTTTACCCTTTATGTATTTTACTTTTGTAATTTGAGTGCTGCCTCTTTTCTTTGCGCTTACCTTAACCACTGAATAATTCTTTTTCTTTGATGTCTTTACCGTAATATACGGAGGATAATAATTAGAATTCACCGTCTTCTCAGCATTTAAATACCCACCGGAAGCTGCTTTCCCTTTTAAACTGCTGAGTCTGGCTGCTCCGCGTTTCAGCGCAGATTTCACCACAGCCGGTGTTACTCCCGGATATTTTGCGTAAATCAGCGCCGCCGTACCCGTCACCATTGGAGCCGCCATGGACGTTCCACTTTCAATGATTCCTCTCTCTCTGACACCCAGTCCAAAAATATCAGTGCCGGGAGCCGCCAACAGCACGCTCTTTTTTCCATAGTTTGAATACCTGTCTAAATATCCGGTATAATCCAGATTCGCAACAGATATTACATTACTGTAATTATAGCTGGCAGGATAAACAGGATACCGGTCATTATTATTTCTCTCATTACCGGCGGCACAGATAAAGAGCATATCTTTATTTTCTTTTATGACATCCCGAAGCATCCTGTCATTTTGATAGGACCCAAAGCTGAAATTGCAGATTTTAGCCCCCATTTTTTTTGCATATTTTATTCCTTTGATGACACTGAGCGTTGTCCCCTCTCCCATTTTTCCGCCCAGAACTTTTATGGACATAAGCTTTACGTTTGTACCGGACGCAATGCCTGCAATGCCATATCCGTTATTCCGAACAGCGGCAATTGTCCCGGCACCGTGGGTCCCATGGTCGTCTTCATAAGAAACATATCCATCTGAATCTATATAAGATTTGTTTGAGAATACTTTATTATTATTGCTATAGAAGTTCCACCCATAAATATCGTCTTTATAACCGTTCTTATCGCTGTCTTTCCCGTTTTTCTTTTCTTTCGTGTTCTTCCACATGACAGATTTCAGATCAGGGCTGGTATAATCAACCCCCGTATCAATATTTGCCACGATTACCTTTTGAGTGTTTTTTTTGTTCAGCTGTTTCCAGAGATTCTTTATATTAATATCCAATCCTTTTTTCTGTGAAATGGTAATGTCCTGTCCGCCTTGCTGATCATGGACATAATCTGTGAGATTCGACCCATAGTTCAGGAGCCCCCACTGTGCATAAAAGAATGGATCGTTGACTGCTGCTGTCTTCATCGCAGTCTCTTTCCCTGATGTCCTTCCCCTTCCATCCACCAGCCGATAGACATAGTTTGGCTGAACGTATTCTACGTCGCTATTTTGATCCAGTTCTTTTACTGCGGCTGCTGTCTCTTTCTTCGTATCTGTCTTTACGACAGTTATGGAATCCGTCACCTGCTGTGCATTCCCGGGTGACTCATTCATTATATTTTCTTTTTCATTTTCGGTCAGGCCGTCTTTGAACTTTACAATAACTTCCTTTGTTTTATATTCATCTGTATCCGTGACAGAAACTGATGCATTATCTCCTGTCTCCGCCTTTACTTCCTTTATCTCCGGCTGAAAAAGCAAGAGATCGCCTACAAGGCAGACTGCTGCCAATCCCACTATTATTTTTCTCATATTAATCCTCTTTTCTTTCTTGATACTACTATATAAATAATAAATATAAATCCGGCCATACTGCTGATGGCAGTCCCCGGAACCAGCCATGGCGTCCGGTATCTTAAAGTGATTTCTTGCTCTCCTGGCTTCAGCACCAGTCCCATATACATTCCGTTTGTTTTTATAATTTGCTGCTTCTCTCCGTCAACTTCGGCCGACCAGCCTTTGGAATACGGAATCGGAATACATAATAATTTTGTTTTCTTCGTCGTGATCTCCCCGGTAAAAACATTATTCTTATAAGAAATATTTTTTAATGAATTACGTTTTCTGTCCTTCATCTCCTTTTTCATATCCTGTGGCTTCACGGAAATCAGCGAAACCGAACCCACCTTATATGTTCCGGTACTCGGAAATCGAAATTCAAGTTTGCCGCTGTCCGATATCTTCATCAGATAATCATGTCGCCCAAAATAATAGGAGCTCATTTTATCCTGAATATAAATATGGTGTTCCTCCGAACCGTCTGTCACATCAATTCCACGGTTACCCTTCTTCCCTTTCAAAGCAATCTCGCCAACATTTGAATTATTTTTTGTCAAAGGACTGTAATGAAGATTTTTTATATAAAGATAGTGTTCCTTGTCCGAATCCAGTTCCAGACTAAATTTTTTACATTTGCCGGCCTTGTCTACGGATGTACTGTGTTTCCCAGAAAGAATTTTTTCTTCTGTCTGCGCTGTCAGACTGCTCTGCTTTTTCAGACCTTTTACTTCATCTTCCAGAACCGCACATTTCAGCATGGCCTGCTCCCGCTCTGCTCCATTCATTGTATCATATTTCTTTTGGCTGATCCATGAATCATACGTATAACCAAACGGAAGTGCATACGGATTCTCATATAGCCTGGATTCTTCTGTCTCATCCAGGAGTCGGTATCCTTCCAGCTTCTGGTCTTTCGGCACTGTAATGCATTTTACACAGGCAAGACTTAAAAGTCCCTGCCTGAGATCCAGTCCATGGTATTTGTCTGCGTACTGCATTCCCAAAGTCTCATAACTTTTTACAGCTTCCATTGTCTCCTTTGGAATTATGCTGTAATAGGCACTGACTGTATTCAGCCCATCCAGCAGTCCATAATTGTGAAATCTCTGACCTTCATCGTGCACTCTGACCAGACGGCCGGCCGCCTGTTTTTTTAACAGCTTATTTTCCTCTGACTGAATAGCTTTCAACGCCTCTCCTGAATTTAAAAATTCACCTGCATAGTATCTTCCCCCGTCACCAAATCGGTAAAAACCATGGACTCCTATACTGGTCACAACCAGGACAGCCACGGCAATCCGAGTCACCATACGCTTATCATCCATGCCTTTCCACTGAAAGAAAAGGAAGACCAAATAAAACAAGAACAGAAGGATGCCTGCGATGTAAGCCCCATCATTTTTAAATACATCCGACTTGCTCAGCTCTGCCACTTTGATGATCAGATTATAGATTGAGATACCCACCAGAATACCGATAATCTGGCGTTTTGACATGTGAAAGAGCCTCGGATACATCTCTGCCACAAGCAGTGCTATAATAAATGTAAACGCAAAGCTCCATCGGTTGGTCACATAAGAAAAGCCATTGAAAATATAACCGAAAACAGGAAGGGCCAGGAATATAATGCATCCAACAAACGCCATCTTATACTTTTTGTGTTTCATTCTCCTTGAATACATCAAAAATAATACAACGATGCCGGCAATGGGAATGAAACCTACGTTGGTAGACTGTCCGCTGTTTCCGTATCCAACAAAATTCTCTAAAAACAAAATGTAATATTTAAAAGGATATGCGATCAGATTGTGAACCTGTCCTCCTCCCCGTCCATTCCCTAAAAACCCATAGACCGCGGGCAGAAGGATCACTGCCGACAGGGCAACTCCCAGTATATAATATCCTGCAAAATTTCTAAGCAGAACAAAAAAATTCTTCAGCCGTTCTTTTGTATAGTATTGGTAAAAGCGAATCAGCGCATATATTACCGTAAAAATAGTCAGCATATATAAGAAATAAAAGTTGCTCATAGATGCCACAGCCGTGACAATAATGAATAAATACGGCCGTTCCTTTTTAAAAATCTTTTCAACACCAAGGCATAAAAGTGGGAAATAAATCATCGGATTAATAAAAAACGGATGTCTGAGCCCTGAACGAAACGTAAATCCGCAGAACACATAGACAAGCGCCCCTAAAACCACTGCAAAATTATTTTTGTTCATCTTTCTTCCGTATACCATAAATGCAGCACCTGCCAGAAACATGCGCAGCAGAATCATGAAATTATACATGGTCTCGGTATGCTTCACAGGCACAAAAATATACAGAAGATTCAGGGGATCTCCGATAGCATAGTAGTTTAAAGTCGATAAAATATCCCCCCCGTAACCGAGACTCATATTCCACATAGGAAGAGACAGATGCCCTGATGCAATATTTTTAACCAGTTCCCTCAGGTAGTGTCCCCAATAGGCCAGTGATTCAAAATGCTGTGACAGCCCATCCTCTACTCCTTCGGCCCAGATAAAAGACTTGCCCTCCGCAATAAATGGATAAAATGCCGTAAAGCACATGAAAACGAATAACACGAGATATAGTAAATAATATTTTCTTGTATTCTTTTGTGTCGTCATGAATGTCTCTCCTTTAAATCTGTTTTTTTTCAAGAACAAAGTTGTCAAGATATGATATCATAAATTTAAATATGAGTTATTATACCACAGACAACTATATATTCCCATATCTATGTCCAGATCTTTGTTAATGTAAGAAATTCTTCATATTGTTGCAAAATATTGTATGTAATTCTATAATGTAATAAGTTTAAAATCTATGGAAACCGGAAGAGGAAATCAATATGGTAAATATAATTAAAAAATTATGGAATAATCAGGGGCTCCGTTATGTTTTTTTCGGAGGATGTACAACACTTGTCAACCTTTTAATTTTTAATGTCTTGGTGTATGCCTGTCAAGTAAACTATACGATCAGCAATATCATTTCAGTTGCTTCCGCTATCGTATTTGCTTTTGTTGTGAATAAGATATTTGTCTTTGCCTCCAAAAGTTCTTCCTGGAAGGAAGTATGGATTGAATTTTGCCGGTTTGTTCTGGGCCGTCTTTCTACAATGATTATAGAAGTCGGTGGTGTTTTTGTTCTCGTCCAGTATATCAGCCAGGCAAAATGGCTTGCAAAACTGGAAACTCAGATCATCGTTACAATCGTAAACTATTTTATCAGTAAATTTCTAGTATTTAAAGAAACAAATACAAAAGATGAAGCAGGTGCACGATAAAGATGAAATAATTATATTATCATTTTGTTACATTTCGAGCGACAATATAACGGATATTTTTATAAAATTAAATAATCTTACAAAACAGCGAACTCTCTTGAAAACCTCTGCCTTTGATTCTATAATAATGTAGCTTATATAACTCATTCAGTATATAAGCTTTTACAATGAAATTAGAAAACCTCAAAACGGAGGCCATCATGAAATTTGACCGTTCACAAAAGACAATGATATGTATCACTCTCATTTTTGCCTTTGTTCTGGCAGTCATCAGCATTTCTCTGCCGGTGAAGGAGGGTGCCACAAAGAAATATTTAGACACATTAGATTTAAAAGGTATTGACCGCCTTATGATCGTTGCACATCCCGACGATGAATCCCTGTGGGGCGGCGCCCACCTTGCGAAGGACCGGTATCTGGTTGTGTGCCTTACCAATGCAAATACATACCATCTCACAAGATATAAAGAATTCAAATATGCCATGAACGTGGCAGGTTCCCCAAGTATTATGCTGAATTATCCGGACTATGTCAACAGAAGACGCGTTTCATGGGAGCCATATAAAAACCGCATAGAACAAGATATCCAGACATTGCTGCGGTATAAGAACTGGAAAGAGATCGCCACACATAACCCTGAAGGGGAATATGGGCACCCTCACCATATCGGAACATCCAATATCGTAACTTCAGCCGCGAAAAAAGAACATGATTTTGACCGGCTGTATTATTTCGGCAGGTACTACAGACAGCTCCCTCCTGACCGGCCCATCGGTCCGCCTCAGGAGCCAAAATATATGCAGGTGAAAAAGAAGATGTTTCCTTACTATTACAGAGAACGCAGAACTATACGAAAGCACCGGCAGATGCACTACTATGAAAATTGGGTCAAAGCAAATGACTGGGATTCATAGCAAAACAGCGGAAGGAATCAGATCCCTCCGCTGTTTTTAGTTTACGTTCTTAGTCTCTGTTATTTCTGATATGATATATCTCGGCCGCATTTTCACTTCTTCGTATATCTTTGACAGATAATATCCGATTACTCCCAGGCTGAACATCAGAATGCTTCCAATGATCAGCAGCAGCAGTATAACTGTCGTAAAGCCGGCCACGGCCCTTCCGCTGAAATACAGATACAGTGATTGTACTGCCAGTACGATCGCAAACAGGAAAAAGATTACGCCGCAGAATGTAACCACCTGCATCGGTACAGCACTGAAAGAGGTGATATTGTTGATGGCATATTTAAACAGTGATTTCATAGACCATTTTGATTCTCCCGCCTCACGCTCCTGCACATGAAATTCTACATAAGTAGTTTTAAATCCCACCCAGGAAGACAGTGCCCGAAAAAAAACATTCCGCTCCGGAAGTTTCAGGAATTCATCCACGGCGGCTCGGTCAAGAAGTTTAAAATCAGATGCCCTGGACATATCGACCCCCGTGGCATTGCTTATGATCTTATAAAATGTTTTGGCAAAAAATTTGTGAAGGAATCCCTCTCTGCCTCTCGAGGCCTTGACGCCTTCGATCACCTGGTAACCCTGTTCCCAAAGCCGATACATAGTGAGCAGAGTCTCCGGGGGATGCTGGAGATCGCAGTCCATGACTGCTACACAGTCTCCTGAGGCATTAGCAAGTCCCGCAAAAACGGCTCCTTCTTTCCCAAAATTTCTGGAAAAACAGATCCCCTTTACATTGGAATTATTCGTTGAAGCTTCCTTAATCCGTTCCCATGTCTGATCTTTGGATCCGTCGTTGACAAAGACCAGCTCATAGCTTATGTCTTCATTATCCATCAGCCGGGCAATTGTCCTGGCTGTTTTTTCTATCATCTGTTCTTCATTATAAGCTGGAAGGACGATTGACATTGTCTTCATAATTAGGCTCCTATTCTGATACTGTAATTTTTACCTGTACGTTTCCTATGATGTCCATATTTTTTACTTCTTTCAACTGGACCTGGACCGTATGTGTGCCGGTTTCATAGACAGAGACATCAATCTTCGGATTTAAATCCCTGGCCGTCAGATCGTCTACGACGGATTTCAGTCCCGTCACTTTGATCGGTACTTCAGACTGGTCAAATTCAATCTTATAATTATTTTCATTATTGATCAACTGGATCTGATCCGTGGAGAGAGTGATCGTTCGTTTTTTATACTTCTCAATGTTTGCTTTTACGACGATATCTTCGATCTTGCTTGTGTCTTTTACAAATGTGATCCCTTCCGGCAGTTTGATGTCCGCTGCTTTGATGGTCTTTTCTATACTTTTTGTACTGTTGCTTATGTCGATCGTAGAAAGTGCGATCTCATCAACCTGTTCCAGCGCGTCCTGCTCACCGGTAATCTCAATCTCCTCAGGTGAATAGTCAATACTTCCAAGGGCATATCCCTTAGCCGGAGTTCCCTTTGTCTTGACTACAATCGGCACGGTTTTAGTCCTGCTGAATTTTATTTTCACTTTTACTTCATCATTGTCCAGCTTCAGCCGGGACTGATCTACCTGTTCTCCTTCACTGTCATAGCAGACAACTTTATGAGTGATCGAGATGTCCTTTTTCAGGCCGGTAACGTCCACGATGACCTTGATGGATTTTACCTGCTTAACCACACTTTTTGGCCCTGAAATGGATATCAGGTTCGGCGCGGCTGTTTTGCTTCCAACTGCATAGCCCGATGCCGGTCTACCCGTTGTCTCTACCGTTACCGGTACCTGGACTCTCCTCAGGTCTTCCAGTTTCACTTTAACGCTTTGGTTGTTACCTGATACAATCTCCAGCTGATCTGCAAATTTCAGCGGTACAATCTTAATAGGAATTGAATTCACTTTTGACATGGAAGATACATCTGCGGTAGCCCGGAAGTCACTTTTCTTGAGCTTATCGAGGACTGTTTTTTTGCCTTTGACCGTAAAACTGACGGTTGAACCCTCCGTGATCTTATAAGTCCTGTTCAGTTCATCCAGAACCTGTTCATTGAGCATATCCACAGGAATATTCGAAAAAGATTTTGTGATCACCGGGTCCTCTGTATTAATGACAAACAGCCAGAGAAGGATTGCAAGAACAAGAGAGAATACTTTTAATATGAGATCATTTCCTAATTTTTCTTTCATTGCGGTTCAATCCTTTCCAGAGTCTGAATTTTCTTCCGTCGCTGTAATCACTCTTTACCACAGCCAGTCGGTCTCGCAGCTGCTGCGGGGTCAGTCCCCTGTAAATCCTGCCTCCCTGGGCAATGGAGATGCCTCCCGTCTCCTCTGAGACTACAATCGTCACGCTGTCGGAAACTTCGCTGATTCCCACCGCCGCCCTGTGCCTGGTTCCCAGTTCTTTTCCTATCTCAAGACTGTCACTCAGCGGAAGGTAGCAGGTTGCCGATACGATCCGGTTGCTCCTCACGATCACTGCCCCGTCATGAAGCGGCGTGTTGTGCTCAAAAATATTAATCAGCAGCTGGCTGCTCATTTTCGCATCAACAGGAATTCCTGTCCTCTCATACTCTCCCAGAGGAACCTCTCTCTCCAATACGATCAGCGCTCCGGTCTTAACCTTTGACATCTCGATAGTAGCACGAACGATTTCCTGTATGGTCCGGTCCGTATATCCTATTTTTTCATCCCTGCTCTCATCCGAAGAAAAAAGATTTACGATCGGATTTTTCCGACCGAGCTGTTCCAGGGCATTCCTGAGTTCCGGCTGAAAAACGATGATCGCCGCAGTCACTCCCACTCCCATTGTATTATTGATGAGCCAGGAGATCGTGTGCAGCTGAAAAACATAAGCAGCCATTGCCACGAAAACAAGCAGCATGATCCCTTTTAACAGCGTCCATGCCCTTGTATTTTTGATCCAGCGGGCAATTTCATAGATCAGCACGCTGACAATCAGGATATCCAGAATATCTGTAATTGACATCTGCGGAATGGACAACCAATATAAATATTTTTCGATGACTGATAAAAACTGCTCCAAATCTACTCTCCCTTATGTTTTTTAAATCCAAATTTCTTGCCTGAAGGATTAATCTTTGTAATATTGATTTCCTCTTCGTTGACCCTGCTCTTCGGAATCGCTTTGACGTAATAGTAATAATCCTCGTCCTCGAACTCCATCGTCTCCTGTCTGGAATAGTCAATGACAACTTTGAAAAACTGCATGATCATGACCGCCAGGATGCTTAATGCCGCGACAGCCAGTTCCCCTGCGATATCTACACGGTTGCCCGTAAAAAACCCTCCTACGAGGACAACGATTACATAGGCAATCCCTCCGATAAAAATCGAAAAGTACCATCCATAATCCACCTGCATTTTTCGAATGCCCACGACCAGTGCCGCTACAAATATAAAACAGAGGATATATACAATCAATTCCTTATTTTCTATAGTTCCCTGAAGCACAAAATTATACAGCTGACTTCCGAAGGAGCCGTTGTTTACCTGTACAACACCGCTTTGGACCGTCATAGCAAAAATATATAAGAATGTGCCCATGACGATGGCCGGAATCCCTGTAATGCCGATAAAAGACCCTACATAAAGCGGCACCACAGCAGGCAGATGAAAAAAGAAAAATACCGGTGTCATAAACAAAAGATATCTCATCCCCGGAAACATTCTCTGATATAACAGATAGTAAATACCAAGTATTATGAAATATAAGATTCCAATCTCAACAGATACCATGGATAAATGAATGATGATGATCAGATTGCAAAGTAAAAATGTCATTGAAAATGGAAGAAACACACAGATTCCTGCCAGGATTAGGATACTGAACGGCTGATTCAACACTTTGGAATACCCAAACAGGGAGTTTATCACATAAAAGATTAACACTCCTCCGATAAATTTTCCCACCGGGCCGCAAACCTGCCAGTGGGAAGACAGGAAATTCAAAATTTTTTCTCTATAAATCAATAATTTTTCCATCTGCCAACTCCTCTGCATCCATATCTATCTTAGGACTGTTGTCCTCTTTTTCTTCCTCTTCGTAAACTTCAAGAAGCTTTTCAAGCTGTCTTTCATAAGCTTTGATTCGTACCATGGCCTCATTATAGCGCTTCTCTGCCCTTCTTCTGGTAGACTTTACATAGCAGAAAAAAAGAATCCCGAAACAAATCAGTATCAGTATTGCCGGAACAGCAATTGTGCCCTTCCTCATCATGGAAATCACATCCTCCATGCGGAAAATAACGATAATCCCTGTTAAAAGAAGCAGTGCAACCACTAAAGCCACGCCTACTTTCATCGTCTCCATTCTTACATAATCACCGCAGCTGTACCGGTTTATGCGTAAATCTCCGGTTCCCTCTTTTTTTTCATATTGGGCCAGGGACGTCATAATCTTTACTTTTTCTTCTGAAATCACAGGATGTACCCCTCCTTCTTAGCTGCATATCTGGGCATGGTGACATTATATCACAAAACAAGGTACAGACCAAGGAGTCTGTACCTCATAATTTACTCTTTTATTTACTTCTCTGCTGCGGCATACTCTGTCAGGGATACCGGGTCCTCCAGTACCTCTCTCTCAACCCTGAGTATTCTGTCCTCTCCGGACCGGACAGACCATTTTACGAGAGAAATCCGATTGTCTTCAATTTCAATACATGTAATACACCTGGGATGCACACAGCTTCCGGAATTAAAATAGGTTCCTTCTCCCGGTTTTGAAAACGCCGGCCGGTGCGTATGCCCGGCGATCAAAATCTTTTTTCTGCTGCTGCCGTAATCGGCCAGTCTTTTTTCGATCCGCTCTTTAGCCTTTCTCGGACGTCCGGCTCCGGTGGGATCTAAAAACCCGATCAATTCCATATATCTCCATACATATCTCACTAAAAACCTGGAAACCGGCCAAAGGGTATCATTCAGAAAATCACCCTGATGTCCGTGTACCATAAAAATTTCTTTTCCATCTTTTCTGTTTCGGAAAATCAGCCCCTCCCGGACAGAGATATCCGGAAAGAGAGACTGCACCTGATGGGCAGCATCGCAGTAATAACATCCGCAGTGCCTTTGCATATAGCTTTTATTCCGTTTCACGATGTCATGGTTTCCATATACCATATAAAGCCGTTTCTCTTCGTAGAATCTCGACATCATCCAGAAAATGTCATCATGAACCTCTACGATTGTCTTTAATTTTCTGTTTTCCCACAGCTCGTCACCGTCTCCAAGCTCAACATAGGTAAAACCTTTCTGAAAATAATACTCCAGTGCGCCAAAACACACTGCCTGATTAGCCAGAAAATTATCTCCTGCATTTCCCTGTCCTCTGTGGCAGTCACTCATAACTACCAGTTTTGTGCCGGAATCAAATGGTATAACTGGAACATGTTTATATACCTGATCCAATTTCCGCTCTACTGCCCGGCAGTTCATTCTTCTCTGTGCTTTCCGCAATGATGGCAGGAATCTGATGGCCGGCAGCAGCAGTCATTGGAATCACACTGCCGTCTCGGCGGACAGGATCGGCACGGATGGCATGGGAGTTCCGATGGACATGGCGGATGCGGTGGGCACGGCGGTTTTGGCGGACACGGCGGCTCTGGCGGACACGGCGGTTTCGGTGGACACAGCGGCTCTGGCGGA
>OAWA01000585.1_pt1 | contig 24416 bp, 23 predicted proteins | sample 1516971 | NCBI WGS metagenome assembly OAWA01 (sample SAMEA2580097, study PRJEB22360) | human gut metagenome | biome: human gut; feature: human-associated habitat; material: faeces | place: Denmark | collected 2008/2010
TAAAAGACCTGTTTTAATGTGACGGAAGAGGCAGTGTTTAATTTGCTGGATAACACATAAGCCATATATCCCATATAAGTAGGATTTCCTAAGACTCTGCTTACATTGGAAGATGTCCACTTGATTTGTCCTGAAGCTGCAACTCTTCTACGCCTGCTAAGTTCATTTGCGATTTTCGTTGCCCCTATCCCTTCGTTCAAATACATATCAAAAATCATTTTTACCGTTTCTGCCTGTTCTTCGTTAATTACATACTTATCTCCAATCCGATCATAACCTAAAATATTACCATTTCCATAAATCACTCCATTATTGCGACTGATGTGCTGACCTGCTTTTACTCGTTCTGAAACTTTACGACTTTCTTCCTGAGCAAGCGTAGCCATAATAGTTAATCGTAACTCCCCATCTCCGTCCATTGTCCATATATTGTCCTCTACAAAATAGACTTCAATTCCTAAGTTCTTCAATTCTCTCGTTGTAACAAGAGTATCTACGGTATTCCTTGCAAATCGACACACTTCACGAGTAACAATTAAATCAAACTTCCCTTCTTTAGCATCTTTTAACATTTGTAGAAATGCTGGACGTTTTTTAGCCTGAGTTCCTGTGATTCCCTCGTCAATATATTTGTCCAATACCACCCAGTTTGAATGGAATTTTGCCTGATCCTCATACCATTGCATTTGATTCTCTAAAGCAGAAAGTTGTGCCTCATGTTCCGTTGATACCCTTCCATAAAATACTGTATTACGCACCCTGTTTCTGTCTTTACAGATGTTGAAAGGCATCTGTAACTCTCTATTAAACGCTAAATTACTATTCATTAATAGTCCTCCTTTTCTTTTTTATAAGACAAATTTTAGCGTTTAACACTTATCTTGTGAAATGTGCGAATCAGCCCAATCACTCTGCGATTTCTGCAACGCTTTTACGTTTTCAAAAGTCATCTTGTTTATTAGGTCTGCCTCATATAAAATCTCTATTAAAACAAATATGGCATATGAATTCTTTATTTTCAACATAATACCTCCTAATAAAATAGCTAACAAAAAACTTAATTGTATTTCTTCCTTATTAAATAGTCATATCCTTTCCGACTATTACAGAACATACAAACTTCTTTTATTTGTTGCACCTGATCCGCCCGGATAATAAAATGTTCCTTTGAATTATAAAAAGGCTTTGCACACACTGGACATAGACACATCAAAATCGGTTTATCCAATTTTTTTATGCCTGTGCTAGAACGCAAAGCCTTATCCACTTTCATCATCTGTTCTCGATTTAGTTTTCCTACATAATCCTCTAATCGTAGTTTGTCCAATGTCCTAATCTGTTCCAACAATACAAAAGACTCTTTCTCTAATCCTTCGATTCCTCTGATTAATACGTGTGTCGGCAACTTTGTCTTAGGTCTGCTTGTAATCGCCGCAATAATGACCGTAGGGCTATGCCTGTTTCCTCGATTATTTTGAATAATCAAAACTGGACGGTATCCACCCTGTTCACTTCCAAAAACCGGATTCAAATCTGCATGATATATCTCCCCTCTTTGAACTTCCTTTTTTCCCATAAAAATATCTCCCTTCCTGCTTATCGTATCTCTAAATCATCCTTATCTGACAATCCTTTTGACTTATGATTTAGTATGTATCAGCCGGACACAGCAAATCTTTTTGTATCCGGCCACCATTTTTGCCATAATTCAGCCTATTTGTCCTCAACACCCCGGCTGTTGTTTGGGAACTCATCAAGCGGCTGACAGCGGATCAGCTCCACGGGACTGCACCCCTCTGAGGTTCTCTCAAAGCTGTCCTCACTTGTTGCGACGCTCTTAACGCTCGACTTTATGACCGGACAGGAGTATCATGATACCTGTTGTCTGTTATCGCCCTATCGGTAGCAATCCGATGATTATAGCCAGATATTTCTCGCTCCCCGAATTAGTTAATAAATCAACTGCAAACCGTTTCTTCTCTATCGGTGGGATTTCGTTGTCTTTTCTAACTCAGTTCATGGCGTATCTGCTAATGTAGCTTACGCTCATCACGATAACAACAGGAACGTACCTGATGAATGACTATAAACTTGTCAAGGTTCCTGCCTGTTTTATCTCCATAAAAGAAACAGGCGAAAGATTATCTCTCTCACCTGTTTCCTCACTTATACTCAATTTAGTAACCCATTATTGTAAAAGTTTTTTTAATTTTTGTACTGCTGCTGACACAGACTTCATAACTGCCTGACGAGAACAATGTTCCATCTCAGCAATACGCTCATAAGTTAACCCAATAAAATAGTACAAAATCAATCTTCGCTGTTGTATTTCTGGTAATCGTGCGATTGCATTATGTAACTGTTCTATCTCCAGTTTTTTCATCACCTGTCCTTCTAATAATTCTTCCTTCTGAAACGCTCTTCTGTTAATAGAAATTTCTGTAAGCTGGGATTGTTCATAATGTCTGTCTACAACATTTAGATAAGAAATGTCTTCCAACTCAAAATCATTGAATGCAGCATATAACGATTCTTCTAACTCCAAATGTTGCAGAACACCCTCCGAATCCCTAAATGAAAGATGGTATTTTCCATCTTCTGTTTGATATATCTCATAAGGATTATATTTATCTTTTCTTCTTTTAGGATGGATTTTCTCCATGCTGTTTACCTCCGTTCGTTCTGAATTTTTGAAAATCCAAAATGAACGGAGGATCTCGACAGCAAGTTAAACGGTTATTTCCAAATAATTGATTGACATCAAGCCACTTATCTACTTGATAATGACATATTCGCTACTTCTAATAAGTAGCAAACTACATATTGTCCAATGTACAAAAATCCCTCCAATCCTAAACTTAGAATTGAAGGGAATAAACACACGAAATCACCCCGACAAAACCTCGTTTTTTTTATTGTCGGGTTATACTGTGCTGAGGAGGGGAAGACGGTTTCCTGTCTTCCCTAAAATGTATAGAAAAAAATTCTATTGGGAGAGAAATACTCTCTCTTACTTACTAGCCATCCTAAAAGCCAAAATATGACGCTAAACAAAAAATTTTTTTAATTTTTTTCTTAGACGCTTCATTCTTGCAGATACTGCATTTGGTTTCATTCCAATCATCTTTCCGATTTCCTCCGTTCCATAGCCGAATGTTTTCAGAAGTACAATAGATAAAGTTATTTGATCCAGTTCCATCAGTGCTTTTTTCAACTCCCTATCATCCACAGCTTTTATAAACTCCTGTACATTACCTGGTTGTGGGATTTCCCATCTCCCTATGGTATCCTCACTGCCTTCTATAAAATCTGTATCCGGCATTTGATGATTCTGGTAGTTACGCTCTTCTTTAAAGCAATTCCAGTCATACTCATGCAGTTCTGTAATAATTTCTTCTGAAACTCCCAGTTCCCTCATCTTTTTTTCTTCCCGTTCTTTCCATAATTTCCATTTATATTCTTCTTTTGCTTTGTTATAAACCATCTTCTTTTCCTCCAATTTGAATATTTTTGAAAATCAAATCGAAGGCGGCGGGCTTCTGCTTCTCGGATTATTCCAATAGAAAAAGACGCACTGCAGATTTTCACTCCACAGTAACGCCTTTCTTTTTAGAACATCATATTTAAGAGCATATGGAATATGGCGTCTTACACCATATTGAATACCACTTTTCCCCGTCTTTTGATGCGGCTTTTTTAATGTATTCTTATACCAGAAATTCCCCCTATTGCCTAAAATTGCACATCAATCCCTTATTGCAGATTTTGTGCATTGATCCCATTCTCTATTATAACATTGTTTATTACACCATATCAGATATTGCCTATTACTATTTTCACTTTTCTAATGTTGCATAATACACTAGATTTCATGGAGGTGAATAGTACACATGGCACAGACTGACAGCCGTTTAGGTGATATGATACGTGACTGCCGGGAAAAACTTGGCTTAACCCAAGAAGAAGCAGCCGAAAAACTTCAGGTAAATCTGACGCATTATGGAAATATTGAACGTGCAGTATGCAATCCAAGCCTTCCTCTTTTCCTTCGGATTATCAAAGAATTAAATCTTTCCGTAGATGCTTATGTATTTTCCTCAAAAGATGATACCATTTCGGAGATTACACGTTTACTTTCAAAATGCTCCCAGCGTGAACGTCAGATTATTTTAGAAAATATCCTTACACTTCTTAAAAATCGGGACGAATGCACACAAATTGATGTTAAAGACTGATTCTGAATTTATTCCGATTTTTCTCTAGCTTTTTTCTAGTTTTGAAATCAGCAAAGCGGTCCATGCACACGCATGAACCGCTGGGTTATTTTCATTGTTTAATTTTCTCCACCATATCAGATGGAATCTTTAATATCCCACTTCCGGATAATAAAAGCAATATATCCACCATCCCCTGCAGATAAGCTTGTTAGTTTTCTTCTTCTGCACATTGTTCTGTCAAGCCTACATATTTCTCAATAACACATTTCTGTTCATCTGTCATTTCAGAAATCGTCTGTCGATAAATCGGCTGATATGAAAATTTTTCTTTTACAGCTTTTTGATACTCTGGCAATTTTAACTGTGAAATTCTTCCTGTATCCTCACATCGAAGCTCCTTTAAAAACTGTGCAGTTTTTTCCCATATCCTATCATCCATTCTTCCCACTTTCTTTCAGCACACCGAATCATATTTCTTGTTTTATTATTCCCCTATTTCCGCACCAAAACACATAATAATACCTTTATATTATTTTTCTTTTTATGCTTTATAAAATAATTTTTCAAAACTTCATCTTTAAAAACATCGAAGATATTATGAAAATATATTGGAATGGTGAACGAAAAAACGTGATCGGTTCTCGTGTCAAAGAATTAAGGAAAAAACAGGATATTTTCCAAAAGATTCTGGCAGCCCGTCTTTCTCTTTCCGGGATTGATTTTACGGAACTGACAATTTTAAGGATTGAAAAGGGAACACAGTTTGTTCCAGACTATGAAGTAAATGTAATAGCTGATTATTTCCATGTAACATCTGATTATTTGTTAGGCAGAACGAATGACAAATAGGACAGCCATTCCGCATGCAGAGTGACCTGTCCTATTTCTTTACAAATTTATATCCCACACCTCGCACTGTTTGGATAAACGTCGGATTTCGTGGATCTGGTTCTATTTTCTTTCGTATACGACCTATATGTGCAGTCACATTTCCTTCATCACAGAAATACTCTTTTCCCCATACGGTCTCATATATTTGTCGATGTGTAAAGACCTGTCCCGGATAGCTCGCAAGGAAAAATAAAATTTCAAATTCTTTTGATGTAAAAATCACTTGTTCCTTATTAATACTTACACTTCTCTCTACATAATTAATTTCCAACTGTTCAAAAATCAATATTTCTTTCGGGTATACATTCTGCATTATATCAAGATTCTCTAGCCTAAACAAAGATATCTCACATTTCACCTCATTTTCTTCATATAAACGAAGAAGTAATTCCATTTTTCGAATTCAAATCACCTCTTTTATCTACGTTTTAGTTAACGTTAAATGCCCGCCTTGGTTCATATTGTGGCATTTTATAGGTTTCTTCTTTATTAATTTTATTTCCTAAATAAATCCATCGATTATTTTCTTCCCTTATTTTTACCTCGTGGCTAAATGAACAATCTGTCCCTTCTTCTTGAAAAACAGCCTCTACGAATAATGTCAATGATCCATCCTCATTTTCTATAACATTTACAACTTCTGGAAAGGGTTGAAATTGTTGAACTCGATTCCATGGGCCAATTGGCTCCCATGGATATGTTCCTTTTGTCTCATCGTATCGTGCATATGATTCCAAAGTTTCTATTGGAATATCAAAAAATGTTGTTATTACTTCTTCAAATTCCAGTTTAGGTATTCCTGATTTATATTTTTCTTCATTAATGCTTTCTCCGTACTTCATCTCATATAGAAAATCATACAGATCATTAAATTCTAAATTTTCCATATTGTTTTCATCCCAATTTATAAGAAAGAGATTATTGCAAAAATAACTAATCGGTATAATACATTTATCTCCTAATATCCTACACCTTTCATCAAGCGGTAGAATTCGATAAAAAATATGCATATCCATTTCTTGATTTCTTGATAAGGCTTTTTCCCATATAATCCACCCTTTATCAGTATAATTCCAATCATATACCTGAATCTTTTCTATTTGTCTAATTATGGGGTTCATTTCATCATCAAACTCTGCTGTTGCAGATGTAACATACAAATTTTCATTTAAAAATTCTAGTTTATTATAGAAAAAAACACCGCTTGTATTAATTGCAAAAAAATCGGTTACAACATTTCTCCCCTTCTTTGCTTCATCGAGCGACTTTGCGACCTTTTCATAGTTCACCATATTATAATCATTATTACCACAAGTAATAGAAATCCCTTCTTCTGCAACACATTCAATCATTTCATGCACTGTTTCCTCTTTAAGAACAACATTAGATGAATTTCCTTTATCAGATGACTCATAAATCATTCCACATCTTTCTACAATTTCTACTAACAGATTGCTTACTTCCTCTATTTCTGCTCGTTGCAGTTCAATACTTTTCAACTGATAAGCATCCGCTTCATCTGATTTTTTGTAATCCTCATCTTGATTTTCTAACGTACCATCAACAACAATATTATTTTTTGTGCAACCAGACAGCAAAAAAGAGGCTATTATAATACTTATTATTTTTTTCGTTAATAATTTTCTTTTCTTTACCAAAATCTCAGAATTTCCTCTCATTATCTTACATTTGTAATATATGATATTATATATTTTTTGTCAATAGGCTTCTTGACGTTTAAATTATAGTATCTTATAATTATTACAAAAGTAATATTGGAGGGGAATACCCATGGAAAAACTACCACAAATATCTGAAGCTGAATATGAAATTATGAAAATCGTATGGGCAGAATCACCTATAAGTACAAATTCGATTTGTGAAAAAATTGCCCCCATACACAATTGGAGTAACAAAACTGTTCATACACTATTATCCCGTTTACTTTCAAAGCATGTTATTTCCTATGAACAAAGAGGACGTATGTACTATTATTTTCCCATTGTTTCTAAAAACAAATATTTATCACAAGAAAACCATTTGTTTTTGTCTAGATACTATGATGGTGAAATGCCCACATTACTTTCTTCTTTACTCTCAGATACTCAATTATCTAACGAAGATTTAAAAAAAATGTATCAACTTATAGATTCTAAATTGAAGGGCGGTGATAATCCTTGATGTTTTCGATTCATTTTTTATTATGTAATCTTATCATTAGTATCATACTTGGAATAATTCTATTACTTAAATCTTTACTTAAAGATCATATTACAAGAAACAGCCACTACTATTTGTGGTACATTTTTATTTGTGTACTTATTCTTCCATTTGTACCAAATAGAAGTATTATTCCTAATCAATTTCTAATGAAACTGCAATATTTTTTTCAGGATAAAACATCTAATATAATTAATACAACTGCAAATTCTTCTCATAATATAGATTTATCAGCCCCATTAGGTAGTTCTGATTTTGCATCAGCAAATAATGGAGCACCTCTGAATAGGTTGGATAATATTTTAATTATTTTATGGGTAATTGGTTGTTTATTAACAATAGTCTATTTTATGTATAATATTGCTAAGATTTTTTATATTCAAAAAAATGCTTATTTGATATCCAAAGAAAACGAACCGGATTTATACGAACAATATGTATCGTGTATGCAAGAACTTAAGATCAAACGAACTGTTACTTTATATGCTTCTTGCAATATTTCAAGTCCTATATCCTATGGTTTACTATATCCTAAAATCATTATTCCACAAGATATGGACATATTATTATCAGAGAAAGATATCCGCTTTATTTTTTTACATGAATTACAACATTATAAACACAAAGATGCTGCACTAAACAATATTAGTTGTATTTTACAAATTATATATTGGTTTAATCCTTTTATTTGGTACGGATTTCGTATCTTACAAAAAGATAGGGAAATCGCTTGCGACAATGCTGTGATTCAAATTATAGGCAAAGATTCTTCTATAGATTATGGTTATACTTTAATACGATATGCGGAAAAAATGCGGCATAACGCCTTTCTTTCCCCACTCTCTCATTTAGGTGGAGAAAAGAAAATAATTATAGAAAGAATAAAGAGAATTGCAAATTATAAAATGATATCAAAACAGCAAAAAATAAATAGCATTGGAATTTTGGCACTTACTTGTGTACTCGTATATTGCATTAGTCCATTATTAACTGTACATGCCTCGCAGAATCTATCCTATAACTTATCTTCGAAAAATAATATAGAAAATATAGATCTATCCCCTTATTTTGATGGTTCTGAGGGCTCATTTGTAATATATGACATGGGAAATGACAGCTACAAAATATATAACAGAGATTTAAGCACAAAACGTGTATCACCAGATTCTACATACAAAATATACAGCGGGTTATTTGCATTAGAAGAAGGTATAATCAATTATGATTCTTCCCAAAAGCACTGGGATGGAACAAACTATGATTTCGATTCATGGAATAAAGATCAGACTCTTGTTTCAGCTATGCATAATTCTGTTAATTGGTATTTTCAAGATCTCGATTCACAGATGGGATATAAAACATTGTATTCTTACTATAGTAAAATTTCATATGGAAATTGTAATTTATCTGGCGGCATTGAAAATTATTGGGCAGAATCCTCTTTAAAAATTTCCCCTGTAGAACAGGTAATATTATTATCTGAATTTTTGGAGAACAAATGGAACTTTAAAGAGCAAAATGTTCAAGCAATAAAGGATTCATTATTTATTTCCGATACATCCATTGGGAAATTATATGGGAAAACAGGTTCTGGTTCAATAAATGATCAAAACACGAACGGCTGGTTCATTGGCTTTATTGAGCAAGGAGAAAATGTCTATTGTTTTGCTACGAATCTGCAAAATTCTGAAAATGCTACCGGTAATGTTGCTTCGGAAATAACAATAGAAATATTAAACTCTTTATTCTCTTAAAAACACTTTATTCAAAAAGCTACGGAGGTTGATGCCCATTACTGCTGGTATATATCAAAATGATTAGATGTAGCGACCAGCATCTGGGCTGTGCGTAATAATATGAAAAATAGGAAGTACTTTTATCCATTAATTATTGGCATTATGACTGCTTTATTGACATTTACAGGATGCTCAAATTATAATGATTCAAATACGGAAACGATGCAACAGGATGTTGAAAAATCAGCAGAGACAGATTCTACTTCCGAGAAATTTTCCGAAGCAGAATCTCCAGAACCCACAATAACTGAGATAGATTGGTCTGATTATTTTGGAGGGTTAAATGGTGCTGCCGTAATATATGATCCTACTGAGGAAAATTATATGATATATAATAAAGAACTGGCACTTACACAAAGACCGCCATGTTCTACATTTAAAATTATCTCTTCTTTAATTAGTTTGGAAAGTGGAATTATTAACCCCGACGATTCTGTTCGCCCTTGGAGTGGCGAAATATTCTGGAATGAAGATTGGAATAGAGATATTACTTTTTCTGATGCATTTCGCACCTCATGTGTCTGGTATTTCCGCCAGGTCACAGATGACATCGGTAAGGAGAAAATGCAGGCTGAACTTAATAAGTTAAAATATGGAAATTGTGATATTTCCGACTGGAAAGGAACATTAAATACTAATAGTGACAATCCTGCTTTAACAGGTTTCTGGATTGAATCTTCTTTGAAAATCTCTCCAAAAGAACAAGTTGAAGTAATGGAAAGAATCTTTGGAAATGATTCCACTTACACGGAAAAAACACAGAATATTTTAAAACAAGTAATGTTGGTAACAGAACCAAATGTCACAGATATACCTGTCTATGGGAAAACAGGTTTGGGCGCAGCAGAGAATATCGTTGTAGATGCATGGTTTACCGGATTTGCAGAAACAATAGATGGAAATAAATATTTTTGCGTATATCTCGGACAGTCAGACGAACAAGAAACCTCAAGTGCTATAGCAAAACAAATAGCAATCCAAATCCTAAATGACAATTTTTGATAATATTGAGGGAAAGGCGGCAGAGTAAATCTCTGCCGCCCCTATTTTAATACGTACACGAGGATCTGCACTTCATAATCTGAATTTTTATATTAAAATTATTAAAATTTTTTCTCATTGTTCTTATAAATCGGAATTAGAAGATAGATCATCTAATATGCCCATTTCACACTCGCTAAAATCTTGTAAGTTTATTTTTTTCCCACATTTTAAATGTTTTTCTATGTCATGTTGTAGCTGTTCAAAAGCAACTTGATAAATACCATTCACATGATGTTGTATTTGTTCAAGAAGTTTTTTCTTTGTTATTTTATAGGAATGATTTTCTGGCAATCTCAGAACTGTATAGAGTGCTTCTAAAAACACTGAAATATTACACTCCTTATCATCTATAATAACCGCTGTGCCATTTTTTTTCGCAAATTTTGCATTCAACATTTGCTCCCCTCTGGACGCAGAAGCAGACAGCGGAATACAAATCATTCTTTTTCCTAACAACAGTCCTTCTATGATTGCATTTGAGCCACTTCTTGTAACTACAACATCAGCCATTTGGTAAAACATATTCATATCTTGTACAAATTCTAATTGCTGATAAGAATCTGTATCTGGAATTTCTGAATTATACTTGCCTTTCCCACATATATGTATAACACTATAGTGCTTTGTTATGATGTCTTTATTCTCCCATATCATGCGGTTGATAGTTGCAGAACCGCCGCTGCCACCCATAACCAAACAAAGTGGTTTCCTTAAATCGAGATAGGTTGTGGAAAAATCATCTGTATCAAACAACTGAGGTCGTATAATCATTCCGTCGTTTAAACAAGTGATGTTTTTTATTGTTTTCTGCGAATCGGGAAATGTCACATATAATTCTTTGGCAAAAGGAATACATAATTTATTAGCAAGTCCTGTTGAGTAATCTGTTTCCCGCAAAATAACGGGAATTTTTAGCAGATAGGAAGCCCAAACAACAGGAACAGAAACATAACCGCCACTTGAATATATCAGTTGTGGACGTTCTTTTTTTAATATTTTCCATGCGTCAAAGATTCCTTTTCCTATCATAAATAGATCGGTAAAATTTTTAAATGAGAGATATCGTCTTAATTTCCCTGTACTGATTTCATAATAGTGTACATTATCAAGTTTAGAAATCATTGTTTTTTCCATTCCGTTTTTAGAACCAATATATGTAATTTTACATTCTTTTTTCTGGAGATACGGAATCAAGACAGTGTTCACCATAGCATGTCCTGCCGTTCCGCCACCTGTAAATACAATCCTCATATTATACACCTGCTTCACTTAAAAATGTTACTACCTTCTCGTAAGGCAAAATGATTTCATCTGAACGAGTAACAAAATCGGAACTCTTTTTTATAATTCCATTTGCAAGCCAACCATGCATATCTTCTTTACAGATAAGAAATAAATCATCTGTAAAGCGATATAAATGCTCTTTTTCATTTTCTGTTATCAATTCTTCATTCAGTTTTTCACCGGGACGAACCCCCGTAATAGATATACAATCTTCATCTAGCTTGTGCTTTGCTAGTAAATATTTTGCAATATCTTTAATACGGATCGCAGGCATATAAGGTATGAATATTTCACCGCCAACTGCTCGTTTAGAAATTTTAATCAGTAATTTTGATGCATTTTGAATCGAGATAAAAAAACGGCACATTCTTTCATCAGTAAGAGTAACCACACCTTTTTCCGAAATCTGACGTTCAAACAAAGGTATCACACTTCCTGCACTTCCTATCAAGTTTCCACCTCGGAAAACAATAAATTTTGTATGAATCTGTATGTTGTTTGCCGATAAGAACAGTTTTTCTCCTAACAATTTCGTACTTCCGTAAGTACAGTCTGGTTTTACAGCTTTATCAGTAGATACATATATCACTTTATCAATTTGATTTTCTATCGCCGAATCAATGACATTTTTCGTTCCAATAATATTCGTTTCTATCGCTTCATAAGGCATTTTTTCACAAATTGGAACATGCTTTAAAGCAGATAGATGATAAAGAATATCTACATTTTTGCTTGCTGCTAAAAGAGCATTTTTATCTCGAATATCACCGATAATAATTTCTAGTTTTGAATTATGGAACTCCCTTGATAATTCAACCATTTGGTGTTCATTTCTTGCATAAACTATAATTTTAGCAACATCTTCTTTTAAAAGTTCTTTTATCAATCCATGTCCCCATGAACCTGCCCCACCTGTAATGAATATTGTTTTGTTTTTCATCTCTTTATGTCCTCCTTACTAATTATCTCATTGGTAATTTTCCACTCTCAGAATATTCAGGAATATCATCTGTTCCCAGTAAACTTCTTTCAGAAATTTCTTGACTATACTTTTGTACGTTTTCTGATGGAATATAATTTTCATCATCATAAAGAAATTTGTGCAATTCTTTAACATTTTCTTCTAGGGTTACTGGGACTACACAATCTAGTCCTATTGTATTTTTGACTTGTTCTCCCTCTAAATGTTTGAACGGAAATCCTGTTTCATCTTCAATTTCATAAGATAAAATAGACAATCCTAGTTTCAATATGTCAATATTACTTATATTTGTAGAAATCATTCGTAATACTGTGTCTGCAATGGAATTAAGGGTGAGCAGATCCGCTTTTTTAGCCTTTTGAAATACTTCTTCCATAACATAGCGTTGTCTAGCAGTTCTTCTAAAATCATTACCTGCGGTGTAACGGATCCGGACATATGATACCGCTTGTACTCCATTCAAATGATAAATATTATTATTATCAGGCTTTATTGGTGTATATTTTTTTCCTGTTACTTCGCCAGTTTCTACACAATAACCATTCATTAAATCTAATTCTTGATTATCCATTTTTATATCAATTCCACCAAGCATGTCTATTACTTCAGTAACAGCTTTAAAGTCAGCTATGATATATTGATTTAAATTCAAATCAAAATTTTGATTCATCATGTTTAACATTTGTTTTGGATCGCCTAACAAATATGCTAAATTAGCCCGTCCATAATTATCGGTTCCTATATTCAAATATGTATCACGATATAAAGAAACTAATTTTATTTTTTTGTTGTCATGATCTATATTCGCAATCATCATAGTATCACTGTTTGTTCCACTAAAATCGCCAGAACGGCTGTCAACTCCAGCTAAAACAATTGCCTGATATCCACTCATTTTCTCCAGAGATATATCAGAAAGCTGATTTATTCTGAAATCTTTTGCGTCTAAAGAATCTGTTTTTATTTTGCCAAGTTTTCCCCATATAAAAACACTACCGGAGATACATATAAGAATCACAAAACCCAAAACACCTATTATAATTCGTCTTTTTTTATTCCGTTTTTTTCTTTTTCGTTTCATCTTGTTTCCCTCTCTTTATAAATACCAATACTGCCTAGAGACAGAGCAGTGAAAATTAAAATCATGATATTTTTCTTTTTACAAGAATGAAAAACAGGTATCATTTTTTCATGTGCATTCGTCCTCCTTATTATCTTGAAAGGTTTATCAACCTTTCTATAGCTAGTCTATATTTAGGGTGTTACAACGATGTGACAGAAAGAAAAAAGATACACCTTTTTGAAGTGTACCTTTTACTTGATTTGAATAGGAAGTAAAACCTTAAATTCAATTTTATTATTTTTAAATATGCAATCAATAGAATATCCTTGCGTTTCACATATTTTTTTTACAATACTCAATCCCAATCCGGTTCCAGACAGTTTCTTATTTCTTGATTTTTCTCCGACATAGTACGGCGTCCATATCTTTTCAATATCTAACGAATCATTATCTGTGTCATTTTGAATAAAAAAGAGAATATTATTTTTTTGTTCATATAGTTCTAAAGTAATGTTTTGTCCAGTCGAATACTTGATTGCATTGGTAATCAAATTTGAAAATAAAGACTGTAAGAGATCCTCTTTTCCTGCCATGCTGATATTATTTTTTATTTCTGAATGAAATTCAATATTTCTTTCTTTTGCCAGAATCTTATATTTTTTCATCAAATTCTGCAATAAAACCGATAGATTAACTTGTGTGGAATCAGTTTTATTTTTTTCTATCCTAGAAAGATATAATAGCTGATTTACCATTGCAGACATCTGTTGATTTTCTGACAGAATGGTTTCCAGAAATGTTCCATCATCAATTCCATCCTTGATACCATTTCCATATAACTGTATCAAGGATATAGGAGTTTTTAAATCATGTGCTACATTTTCAAGCAACTGTTCCATTTGAAGATTTTTTTCCTGTAGAGACTGCTGAAAAATAGTAATCTGCCTTCCCATTGCATTAAGGCTTTCTGCCACGGACTCCAGTTCGTCTTTTGTTGATACATGAATCGGAAGATATTCATTGTTTTTCATACTCAATGCAAACTGCTCAAACAAACGTAAAGGTTTCGTTATCTTCTTGACTAAAACAATAATAAAAATAATAGCAATTAAAATTGTAAAAACATTAACTGCAATTAAAAAGGTATTTGTAATCTGAAATGCATCAGATATATTAGGAACAATCATTGTAATTGCATAGATGGTGGAATCCTCTTTCATATAATCAATCAGCAGACTGTAGTTTAAATTTTTCTGTTCATACAGTTTTATCCTTTGTTCTCCTTCAAGAACTTTTTTGTAATCTTCTTTCCAAAACCAATACTTTTGAAATCCAATCCCCTTTTTTTGAAATGCTGACTGTATCTTTTCATTTACAGTTTTATCATCGTCTGTCGGCATGCTATCTATTTCAGCAATGATTACTTTATAAGAAGATTCTATCTGCTTGACGGCTTCTTGTGGAAATGTTTCTTGTTCGAGCAGTTTTGCAAATTCATCTGATATCTGATTGATTGAGTTTCTCTTTTGAAATAAATAAAATCGTTCTAAATATCTTGTATTAAAAAGAATCGAGCAAAAAGAAGAGAGAACCAATATACAGATAATTCCTATAATAAATTTTTTGGATAGTTTATTCATTTATATCCCCCATGATATATCCAGTACCGATTTTGGTCTGGATATAGGATTCGCCTAATTTTTTTCTTAATCGTCGAATATGTGTATCAACAGTTCTTACATCTCCAAAATAATCTTTTCCCCATACATGATTTAAAATCTGTTCACGAGTCAGAATCATTTTTTGATTTGACAATAAATACTTTAAAAGTTCATATTCTTTTGTGGTAAGGTCTAATACCTGTTCCCTTTGCAGCACCTCGTGTGTATCTGGATTTAAAGAAATATCTTTGTATTTCAATTCTTTTTCTAATTTGCATAGTTTTTTTATTCTAAGGAGAAGAATGTTTATATCAAATGGTTTTTTAATATAATCATCTGCTCCTACGGTCAATCCTAATAATTCATCATCAGTGGTTGTCTTAGCAGTAATCATAATAATCTTGAGAGGAATATCTAAAGCCTTGATTTCTTGGCAGATTTCAATTCCGCTTTTATAAGGGAGCATCCAATCCAACAACAACAGATCTACTTGTTTTTCTTCCAAATAGGAAAGGGTATCTTCTCCATTAAATGTAACATCAACAGAATATCCCTCTTTTTCGAGATATAATTTTAATATTTTTCCCATATTTTCATCATCTTCAGCAATTAAAATTTTCATTATCAGTTCTCCAATCATAGATAAATGATAAATACAGAGATTTCTGGAACAACACCAAATCGGGCTGAAATATGCGTTGTTCCAATTCCTGTATTGACATACATTTTTGTATCTGCATTTAATTCATACATTCCACCCACATAATTTGTGGCAAGAGATGTAGATGATACAGCTTTTTGGTTAATGGTAGGAAGAAAAGGAATATTTACCTGCCCACCATGACTATGCCCGCTTAGGATCAAATCATAAGAATATTCTTCAAAAGAATCTGCGGTATCCGGTTCATGTGTTAACAAAATATCATAATCAGATTCGTATATTTTTGTAGAATCTGGCATAGCTACATTTCCAAGTATACTATCATCTAAACCTGTAAATAGTATTTTTTTATCTGTATCTGTGGTAATATACCAGTTTTCGTTTTTTAGTACGGTAAATCCAGACTGTTCCATAATAGTTTCATATTGACGTTCAGCACCGCCACCATAATCTCGATTTCCCCATATTGCAATTTTATCATATTTTGCGTTGATTTTTTGAAGTTCATTTACAATCATTTCATCATCATGGTACTTTGCATAATTATCATATAAATCGCCTGTAAATACAACAACGTCTGGATTTTGTTCATTGATTTTTTTTACAACTTTATTCAGGTTTTTATAAGTAAAGTCTTCTTTTATATGGATATCAGAGAACTGAACAACTTTAAGGAAACTGGAAGATTCTTCATTGAGGTATACCTCGTTTGTTGTAATACGATATGGCTCAATTTTAAATGCATAAAAAATACAACTTCCTGTCAACAGAAGAAGTAAAAGTGTGGTTCCCAGAAAAACTTTTAATAATTTCAACATAAAGATCTATCCTTCCCAATAAATTATCTTGTTCAGTATAAATATCCTCTGTGACATTCATGTTACAAAAGCAAAAATATGGCATAAAGAAAATCTTCTGTCCTTTATGCCACAATGTTTTTTACTGTTATCTTGATCACACAGCATCTTCAACTGTAAAAGTGCATAGTCTCGACCGTAACGATTAATTTTTTCTACTTCAAATAACTTCCTGTACATCTTTTAAGGCTAATGAATGTGTCTGTTCGTAACCCACAAAGATTCAATTAAATGTAATAGAGCTACTTGCAACATCAATATTGAGTTTTGCCGTTCCGTTTCCGCTTGTATAACTATAATCTGAACTAAGCATATCATACTCAGGCCAGCTACTCAGAACCTGAACAGATGAAGTGGAAATCTTTGCATTGATAATATAATCCTTCATGTCGTTCATAGATATTGAACAGGAACTCGCATTTCCTGTGTAATTTAGCGTCTTATCATAGTCAGTAGGAAGGCTAAGCATTACCGAACTTGCACTGCTTGTCACAGTTATATCCGTATTGATGGCTGGCAGAATTAGCGAACTTCCTTCAGAAACACCTGTGATGAGAGTATAGCTTTGATCAGGAATATAGACTATGACATTGCTTTGTTCTCCTTTAACGACTCCTGATTTAATTTCCTCTACCTTTATTTCAAAGTTCGAATCATTCGTAGTAGTTGTGACAGCGTATTTGTCCTTGTCATATTCATAACTGTATTTTCCATCGCTGCTTAATCGAACTTCTACAGGGGCACCTTCAGCAGTAATTTTCAAGCCGTCTACGGTCGGCTCTGGTTGATTTGTTTCATTCTTCTCTCCCGACTGACACCCTGTAACGGAAAAAGAAGCTATCAGTATCAATCCTAATAAAATCAAATTAAATTTTTTCATAATATCACGCAGCCTTTCTTACTGTCATTAATTTGGGGATTATTTATAGTTTATCTCTTTTCCTGCTATAAAAATAATAAATTTCTATTTTCTCAAACTATGCTTTCCTATGTTCTGCTTCAATAATTTTTAGTTTAATCTAACAATTACTCTAATTTTATATCAATATGATTTTTATCTTTTATAAACGTAATAAATTGATCTACTGTACCAAAGCTGAATTTATTCCCATTAATCACAACCCCTTCATTTCCATATCCCAACCAGCAAAGATTGTTTTTGATATTGCAGCATGTTACATCTTTCCACATAACTATTGTTTTATCATATTTCCTTATAATTTCCAGCTTGTCCTCATAAATATTATAGATGATTTCCTCGTCGTAATCTTTCTTGAAAAAATTTAAATCTATTCTTAAAAACATTTTTTTAATATAACTTATTATCCAGAAATGTAACGGCACAGACGTTATGGTAATAACTGGTATGCTATAAAACCACTTATCTAATCCAATTAAAGTAAAAATGATAATACCCAAAATTACTTCAATTATAATAATACGATGACTCAAATTAGCCAGTTCTTTTTTCCCAATTTTATTTTTATATTTTAAATTCTGATAATAATATTTTTTAACTGTCTCATCATACGTTGTATGATTTTGTAAAATAACATCCATCTTATTTTTTCCCTTTCCATACCATACTCCAATCTTCGCCTGCTAATGTGTTTAATTTAATAAACTTTTGAAAATTTTCCATATCTCCAATAATAAAGTTCTCTCGTTTAATAAAAATTAATTGATTGATTACACGAATCCAACAATGCTCATTTATCATACCAATCTCTATAATTTCAATAAAAGATATTGCGATTTTCTTTCCACTTTCAGGAACTAAAACATTAATTCCATCTTTTTTTATTGTCATAATTCTTATTCCCGGTCCATGTTGTTTCAAAGCAGCATTCATTTGTATATGTGTACTCAATTTAGGAAATACAATATCTGTTAATACCCTAACACAAACCAATAATAAAATCGTACTCATGATGATCTCATTTCGTATTTCAGAACTAAAAAAAAACGCAAATATAATCACTATTCCACCCAAAAGTGTTATTATCCTTTTATGCTTTCTGCTTTGAGTTTGATAATATAAACAAAAGACTTCTTTGTTCCACTCATACTGTATTTGGAATAATATATCCATTTGTTTTTCTCCTCAATTTGTATGTGAATCATTCTATCCCGAAATAGTGCTCAAAAATTTCTTTTCCACATTCCACCGCATTGCCGGCAACATACCCATTAACAATTCTAACCGCTACCGCTATTTCCGGATTTTCTGCAGGTGCATATCCTATATACAAACCATGATCCGGCCTATTTTTAACTTCTTGAGCCGTACCTGATTTTCCTGCAGTTGAGATTGGAAATCCGTTAAATATTCCTGTACTTTGAGCATACGATTCCATACCGGCATGTACTCCTTCCCAACTGGTTTCTTCTAATTCAATCGTACTTTCTACTTTCACATTAGTTTTTACACCATCAATTTTATCAATTAATGATAACTGAAAGCTTGTTCCTTCATTAGCAAGTGTTGTTACATACCTTCCTAATTGAACCGTAGAAAAATTGTTGGTTCCTTGTCCGATAGCTGATGGAATTGCATAGCTATCTGTTATTTGTGGTTTACTTTCAGTTAACTCAATTCCGCTTTTTTTATCCAAATCAAAAAGTTTAGCATAATCTTGTATGTAATTTAATGCCTGTTTGTCGGAAAATTTTTCATTTCCTATCATGCCTAAACGATAAGATACCTCACATAAATAATCATTGCAGGAATTTTCCAATGCACTTACTACACCATTCACTGCACCATGCCCCATATGATTCCAACATTTTAATGGTGGCTCTACTTTATCGAATACTCCATCACATTCAACCATTGTTGAGCCATTTATTACACCTTCTTCTAAACCTGCAATAATTGTCACAGGTTTAAATGTCGATCCCGGTGCCGATAACTGTTGTGTTGCACGATTATATAAAGGAAGCGATGCATTATTATATATTTTATAATAGTAGTTATTGTCCATTTGGTTAGCCAGGCGATTACTATCATACCCTGGATAAGACACGCAAGCCAATACTTTTCCCGTTTTCGTATCTGTAACAACTGCTGAACCCGAACATGGATCCAAAGCCAAATCTGCTGGTGTAATTTCCAATTTCTGTATCTTGGAAATTACTAATTCAAAGGTGCTAATTATCCCGCTTTGCCAATTTTTGAAATCTTCGTCTTCAGAATTTAAAAATTGTTGCTCATATAATAATTTTATAATATCCTCTGGTAATATTTCGTCATCAAGTACCAGATATTTATTTATAATTTTATCAAATTGAATATTTACTTGTAATTCATCGACAATGTAAGATACCAACGCTTTATATATTTCATCCTTATTCAAATATTCTTCTTTTGATCTGATGATTTCCAAGTCAATATTTCCTTGTCCAATCTGACCTTCTAAATATTCTTTTATTGATAATTCGCCAGTTTGCCACTTTTTATCTAGATCCGTATTCTCAACATTAAGAAAATTCAAATTGTCAATAATAAATTTCTGATACTCTTTCTTTTCGTCTCCTAATTCACCGTATTTTACCGATGCTTCTTTTAAATCTTTTTGAATCTCTTGAATAACGTAAATTTTCTTATTAAAAAAAATTTCTAAGACCTTTTTTTCTAATCCGGACGCATCATCTACTCTCAACTGCTCCCAGTCAACAGCACCATTGATCAAAAGTGCAATATATGCATCATATATCGGAATCTTTATTTCAACTGAATCAAGTATTGCCGTTTTATCAAAGGTTTTTGTATTAATCAAGTGTTGCACCAATATATCCGCAATCTTTCTTTCTAATATTTCATATATTTTTTGTTGTAACTCAACATCGATGCTTAAATATACGTCTTTTCCTACTTTCGGCTCTTCTATTATACCTAAGTCATGCGTTGTTCTCCCCATATTGTCCACATATATTTCTCTTTTTCCGTCTTGACCTTGAAGATACTGATCTAAATATTCCTCCATTCCAGATTTACCTACTATTGAGTTTATATTGAATTTGTCATTATTTCTTTTTTTCAGTTCTTCGGATGATATTGTGCCAGTATATCCTAATATAGAAGAGGATGCCTCTCCTCCGTCATAAACCCGTATACTTTCTTGTTTAACATCAACTCCTAAAATATCATATTGATTTTCCATGATTGCAGCCACTGTTTCATCTGAGACATCTTTTGCTACTGTCACTGAAAGATATTTTTGATATGTTTGCAACGATAGTGAATAACGAATATTTAAAATATCTAGTAAATCACTTTTTTCATACCGTTCTGGCAACCCATAAATCTTTTTTTCTTTATCTGTATAATCCTTATTTCCTTCTGAAAAAACACAAAATTTATCAGACAAAAATGATATCATTTCGTCTGCCGTAGCATTCTTTTCTTTATCTTCCATATCCTCGATATTCGCTTTTCCATATACATCTGCTTTAAATCTTTGAAGCCAAAAATCATCTACGGAAAATTTATAATTTCCATTCTGATCAACTATAATTTTTAAGCTGGATTCTATCGTATCTCCATTCTCTTTGATAAGAAGAACCATCTTATAAATTTTACTGTTCAAACACAACTGCCGTTTTCTATCCGAAGTATAAACATCCTGATCTTCAAAAATGACCGAATTTGCTATTTTATTTGTGGCTAGTGGTTTCCCATTACGATCATAAATATTACCTCTTGTACCCGGAATTCTAATTTCTCTCCTTGCTTGTAACAAAAAATTATTTTTATATTCTTCGCCTTTCACAATTTGCAATTGAAATAATCGTACTATCAGCACTAAAAATAAAAGAATAAATACAATTGATAATATGAAAGCTCTTGATATTTTCACTTTTCTCATAAGTTACCTTCTAAACCTCCTAGTGATTATCCTCACTTTTCCTTACATTTGTAAGACTTTTAGATAAAAATATTACTTCTCTTCTAACTGATTATATAAATAAAATGCATCATAAACATGAAATGGTTCTGTGTTATGATTTCCATTTGCTTTTACTGTAATTGCAATATATTTTTGCTTATTTACAATTGCTTCTGAGGCTAAACAAAGTCCCGCTTTATCTGTATACCCAGTCTTTCCTCCAATAATCTCTCCATTGTTCAATTCCCAGTTTTCCTGTAGTTTAAACATACTGTTATAAAATGTAAAACCATCCGGATGTTCATTTGTTGGTAAAACAGAATATTTTTTTGTCTGAAAAATTTTATGAAATGTCTCATTTTTAAGTGCATATTGCAAAAGTATACTTAAATCTCTTACTGTAGAATAGTGCGATTCGTCATGCAGACCGGTGGCATTTGTAAAATGTGTATTATTCATGCCTAATTCCTGTGCCTTTTTATTCATTAATTCTGCAAACTTCTGTTCTGTTCCAGAAATTTGTTCCGCTAAAGCAATTGAACATTCCCCACCAGATGGTAAAATATTTCCATATAATAAATCTATTACTTTTACTTTTTCTCCCGGTAGGAATCCAGCCATCGATGCATTTTGCATATATAATTTATCAAAAATTTCCGGTCTTAATGTAATTATAGATTCTAAATCATCTATTTTTTCGATTGCTATAATACAGGTCATTATTTTAGTCAAAGATGCTGGATATATTTTTTCGTCTTGTTGAAACTGAAATACAACTTTTCCATCATCAAGTCTCATTAAAATTCCTGCATGACTATATATTTGGCTTAAATCCAAGGATTGTTGCTCTAATTGAATAACTAATGGTTCGGCCTTTTCTTTCTTGTTCTCTTCTATCATTATTTTTCCTAATGGATTCCATATTTTTATTAAGGCTAATAAAAATATAAAAAGCATCAGCAAAAAACCGGCTATGATCCATATTATCTTTCTGTTTTTCTTTTTTACTTTTTTTCTCATATATACCTCAACCTTCATCTATAATTAAATAAATAAGTAAATATTTATTTACGTTAAAATTACATTCGTAAGACTTATCTTAAATAAATCATTTTCTTATATTTCATATACGACGTTTCTTCAGTTATATATTTTTCGCCATTAGTATTACGTTTGTAAGATACAAACAATATTACATCTGTAAGAATAAAATGTCAAGGTTATTTTCTATTAACCTATATTCTATTTTGTTATGGATTTATAAAAAATTTTCTTATTATGTATCCCGCTGCCAAAAGACAGCAGGATAAGACAAGTTAATACTCTGGTATTCCAAAACCTTCAATCTGTTCATAACCAAGCGGATAACTTCTCTTTGCCACTTGATCCCCGCTGTTTCCTTCCACTGTGTAGATAGTTCCGTCTGTTACACTTTCCACAATTCCTACATGGTCGATACTTCCATCGTTTCCCCAGTCAAAGAAAACAATGTCTCCGACTGCCGGAACATAACTGCCATCACGGAACTGTCCCCGGCTTTCAAACCATTCCATTCCTGCCGAACACAAAGAAAACTTTGGAACTACTCCAGCTTCTATATACCCACACTGATCGGCGCACCAGCTCACAAAACAAGCACACCATTCTACCCTTTGCGTAAATCCATACCAGCTCCAGTAAGTTTCTCCACCGTTTCCTTCCTGTGTTAATGCTACTTGGACGATTGCCTGACTTCCACCATCTGTCGGGATACGTCCAAACACATAGTATCTCAGTACATGAGACACATATTCTTTATCTCCATAACTGCTCCAGCCATTCCGTTCTGCCATCATATCGGAAAATTCCACCGCATTAGCATAGGTATATCCACCGTCCTTTTCCTTTGCCCATGAAATATACCCATTCCCATAATTATATCCCTGCAAAGCCAGTTTGATAGGGTTCATATCTACTGGGCTTTCCACTTCTGCTGCTTGTAAGCACGCCGCAAGGTTTTGGATTCCCACATCAATCGAATATTCCGGATCAGTAATCCCGTTTGGTGTATTGGGATATCTGGTATTATAGCCACACTCTGATGCCTGCATGGGATCATTTCCCCGCCCACCACTTTCCTGCATCATGACTGCTTTGATCAGCTCCACATATTCTTCAATTCCATGCTGCCTTGCATACTGACGGATCAAAGGTTCATAAGCCTGTACCTCAGCACTCACCGGCGTTACCGTACTGGAATTACTGCCACCTACTATGCTAAAAAAAGCCCCGAACAAAATCACAATCAGCAAAAGCAGAACCACAATCCATCCTCCAGCCAAAATCGCTGTAACAAGACTTTTTGTTGCCCCAATAATTACTTTAGCCGCTGTTGCTGTTGCCTTTGCCGCTGTTTTTACTCCCTGTACTCCTGCTGTTATCGCCTTCCTGGCAGCAAGCGTTGTCCGCTGTGTAGTAAGAATCGCCGTTCTTACTCCCTGCTGCGTCATTCTTGCAGTTCCTTCGGTTGTCTTAATCAGGGTATGCCCTGTCTGTCCGGCTGTTTTTACCGTTCTGCCTGCACCTTTGATCAATGGTTTTTCTATCTCTTTCATAGAAAAGTGGACCGTTTTAATGGTTCGTTCCTGACGATTCCATGTTTTGATCATTTTATTTGGAGCTTTCTGTATCCGCGCCACCTTTTTATTTCCCGATCCTACTCCGGCACTTCCTACTGGATTTCTTTTCCTCAAGCCACCTTCTTGTATCTCTTTTTTTGCCCTTTCTATGCCACTCTGCCGATTTGACCGATTTTTAATGTGTTCTTTCGGCTGGGAAATTTTTTCTTCGCCTGCCGAAGAACGGACAAAGA
>OAWA01000618.1_pt1 | contig 23317 bp, 19 predicted proteins | sample 1516971 | NCBI WGS metagenome assembly OAWA01 (sample SAMEA2580097, study PRJEB22360) | human gut metagenome | biome: human gut; feature: human-associated habitat; material: faeces | place: Denmark | collected 2008/2010
CACCTTCGACAAGGACCACGACGAGAAGGGCCGACCCACCTACTACAAGAAGTAACTCCAGTATTCAGAGCAGGCAGAAAGACTTTCCGTTTTTCTGCCTGCTCTGGCTTTCCGAAGATGCCAGATTTCAGGTGTGCTCAGCAGACTCCCCGCTCTTCTCTCAGCGCGATGTATGATGACCGGGGTGTGTTTGACGCCTATCTGTTTTTAGATGCAAGCCCTGATATTGTTATGGTAGATCCCTGCATGATCTGCCCTCCTCCCGCAAGATTTTAGGTCGCAGGAATGGGTGACGCAATGGTGACATGGTTTGAAACCGGGGCTTGCCTGCACTCGAGAAGCAACAGCCGCGCCGGGGGGCCTCCGGCCATCGCGGATATATGGTTGGCCGCCCTCTGCCGGAGAACGGCTATGCGGCAACATTCGCAGGAGAACGCAAGATCTGCACATCTGCCACGGACAACATCATTGAGGCCAGCACCCATCCATCCGGCGTCGGTTTTGAGCGCGGCATTCTAGCGGTGACTCACAGCATCCGGAAATGCTATGCCCTTATTCCTAAGCTGCACAGAATTCTCCACGGCAAGCTGATTCCCTTCTGCACGATTGTTCAGTCGGTACCCAAAAACGCACCGAAAGCAGAAATTGCAGATGCGCTCTTGACTGCAGATACGGCAGGAAGCATTTTTAAGAACAGATAACCCCCAGACTGCTCTCCTTGTTTTTCTGCAGGAAGACGATCGATAATCATCGAACACACAATATCGCTGGGTGCCTATTGCGAAAAAAACGCTCCGCGCGGTACTGCGGCTTTTCCCTGCGCAGCTAATCAAGGTTATATTCAACAATTTGTGACTGGGCAAATTTATTCCATATTGGCATCATAACGTTGAATGGTTTTTCCTTCTGAATAGACACATGTGTGGTTCTTTTCAAGCTGCGGGTTGGACAGCGCAATTTACTTCCATAAGCAGCTCAATGTTCTCTCTGGTATGACACCGCGGGAATACCGTGCCAATCACTCCACGCAAGTATGCGGTCCTTTGATAGGGCCGGCAGTATGACAACAGTTCATACAGTCCCTTCATCGTGTTTTGGCCGCCTTTTTACTTGGTTGTACCATGGGGCCCCGTATAAACTTTATTTTTATCCTCTTTAACCGCTCTCAATAGTATCCATCTCACAGCAAAGGAAGCCTGCCCCTTTCGGGACAGGCTTCCTCCTTCTCACAGAGCCTCCAGTTTCTGCGCATACGCCTCCCGGTTGATTTGTCGGCTCTTAAAAACTTGGAACCCCAATTTCCCCATCACGCCGGATAGGCCAGACAGGCAGCAGAAACAACCGCGCTTACGTTTCTCATCAGCCGGAATGCCCTGTACCTGCGGTAAAGACCGCTGCCGGGACGCCTCTGCCCATGAACGCCGGGGCTGTCTCTTTCGCCTTTGTCACACTGCCGGATGGGACATCCCCCGCAGCTCCAATTTGTCAGTGGGCCGTTTTTCATAGCCGCAGACAAGGACCGCCGAAAATTAAAAATTTTCGGCGGTCCTTGGTGGGCCCAGCTGCATTCGAGGCAATGGTCTGCAAAGTTGGAGTTCTCAGTCCGTCAAAGAGAAACTCATTGGAGCACAAGGGGTTCCGTGGAGTTGCACAAATTTCGGCATATTGAGGAGAAGTACCCGGAACCGTTGCACCGCAACAGCTCCGGGTTATTTACAAATAGGTGTGAAACAGTCGTCCAGGCAATTTTTTTCAATCTCGACTCATTTATGCCCATGGAATCCAGTATTTCAAGTGCCGCAAAATGCATCACACATCACATGAAGAATAAAACGATCTTTTCACTGAAATTGGAATGCATCCGCTGTTACTCCACCTTTAGCATCCGGTACCCTACTCCAATGTGCGTCTGAATATATTGCGGAGAATCCGGATCCCGTTCCAACTTCTTGCGCAGGGTGGCCATATAGACCCGGAGAGATGCCACATCGTTTTCCCAACTCCTGCCCCAGATCTGCTGGGCGATGAAGGTGTGCGTCAACACTTTGCCCACATTCTTGCACAGCAGGCATAGCAGCTTGTACTCACTGGGCGTCAGATGCAGTTCCTCTTCGCCCAGAAACGCGCACCCCGCAGCATAATCCACCTTCAGCCTGCCGTTGGTGAATACAGCGCCTTCGTTCACCACTCCGGCCTGCAGGGTAGCCAGCCTGCGCTGGGTTACCCGCAGACGGGCCAACAGTTCCTCCACGGAGAACGGCTTGGTCAGATAGTCATCTGCCCCGGCATCCAGCGCCTCAATCTTATCCGTGTCCTCGCTGCGGGCGCTAATCACAATGATCGGCAGATTCGACCAGGTGCGGACACGGTGAATCACCTCTACGCCATCCAGATCCGGCAGTCCCAAATCCAACAGCATGATGTCCGGATTGTGCGAACTGGCTTCCAGAATAGCGGATTCCCCGTTGGCCGCAGAGAGAAAACGGTAATCGTGCGCCCGCAGAGTCGTTGTGATCAGACTGCGGACAGGCGCATCGTCCTCCACGACCAAAATCAAGGGTTTATTCATGCAATTCAACCTCCTCAATTGGTATGGTAAACGTAAAAACTGTCCCATGGGGCGCGTGGTCAGCCACCGTGATCTCCCCGCCATGGGCCGTGATGATAGACTTGCACAGCGCCAGCCCCAGCCCCATGCTGCGACGGCTGTCGGCAATCCGGTTCGAGGCGCTGTAGAACATGTCAAAAACGCGGGGCTTTGCCGAGTCAGGAATGCCCGGGCCGTTGTCAGCAACCGACAGTGCGGCGAACCGCCCCTGCCGCTCCCAGCTAATCTCAATGTCAGAGCCAGGCGGCGTGTACTTGATCGCATTGTCCACGATATTGATGATGACCTGCACGATCAAATGCGCGTCCATCTGCGCCAGCAGGTACTCGTCGCCGCTCTGGATATGCAGATGGTGCTCCGCGCTTCTGCGATTGATGTGCCGCAGCGCCTCAGCCACCACTTCACCTATCAGCTCTGTGGACAGGTGCAGATTCATCTGCCCTCCCTCCAGGCGGCTGACGGATAATAGATTCTCCACCAGATTGATGAGCCACATGGCGTCGTCATAAATATCCACATACATCTGATGCTTGGTCTTTGCGTCAAACATATCTCCGTTGGAGAGAAGGTTGCTGGCATTTCCGGAGATGGAGGTGAGCGGTGTGCGCAGGTCGTGGGAAATCGAGCGGAGCAGATTGGCCCGCAGCTGCTCGTTCTTGGCCAGGACCGCAGCCGCCTCTTTCTCCTCCAGGTTTTTCTGGTTTTCCATAGCGAGGGCGCACTCCCCCAGGATCGAGAGGAGCAGTCCGCCTTCAAAGGAATCCATCTCCTCGCCAGAGGCCGCGACGCCTATGACCCCATATACCTGTTCTGCGGTCCGGACGGCCAGATATGTGCAGCACGCATCCGAAAACGTCTCCGTCCCGGCGCCCGCCCGCTTGTTGTTGGTCAGAACCCACTGGGCCGCCTGATGCTCCGATGCGGCGGAGTATTTGCTTTCGGAAAACGCATCATCAACCGGAAAGATCTTCGGCGCGTCCAGCTGTCCCTGATCTGACCGATAGGTGACAATATCGCGCTGAAAAATCTTCAGCAGCTGCCGTGCGGTGACAGAAAGGATCTCGTCCTGGGTTCCGGCCTTCTGCAATTCCTGATTCGTTTCAAACAAAAGCTTGGTCCGCCATGCCAGCTGGGCTGAGTGCTTCGCCAGAGATTTCAGCTTGGCGGCCAGAGAGCCTGTAAGAAGGGATGCCAGAAACATGACCAAAAATGTGACCATATAGTCGCTGGCGTAGATATGCAGTGAAAATCTTGGCTCCGTAAAAAAGAAGTTAAACGCCAAGACGCCCACCACCGAGTTCAGAAAGCTGCAAACCGCGCTCTTTGTGAAGATAGAGGTCAGCATCACCCCCAGGATATAGACTGTGATGATATTGGCCTCGCTCAAGCCCAGATAATAGAAGATAAGGCCCACCAGCGTAGACAGCACCAGGAGCAGAGTGCTTTTCAGCAAATCCAGGAGGGGGACCGCGGGTGCATACAGCTCTTTTTTGTAATGGGAGGCAAACCGCCTTGCTGTTCCAGTGTCAGGAATGATGTGGATGTCCAGTTCCGGTGTGAGCTCAACCAGCCGTTCCGTCAGCGAGGGCTTCCAAAACAGGATGCGGTTGGAAGTCTCTCCACGGCCCAGCACAATCTTGGTCACGCCGGACAGCCTGGAAAATTCGGCGATCTGGTAGGCCACGTCATCGCCATATACCGTCTCGACGGATGCACCCAGTTGTTGAGCCAAACGCAGATTGGCCCTCAGACGGTTCCGATCCGGCTGCGGTATGGACTGAAAATTTTTTGTCTCAACAAACAGCGCCGTAAAACCGCAGCGGAACGCGTCGGCCATCCGGGCAGCCGTTCGGATGACACGTTCATTGGAAGGTGCTGCGGAAAGGCAGACCAGGACATGCTCCCGGGTCCGGTACCTCTCTCCGCCCCGGCTCTTTTGTGTATCCAGAGCCGTCCGGTCCGCGCAGCGGCGAAGGGCAAGCTCCCGAAGCGCGCTCAATTTGGGCTGTGAATATTCAGACAGCAGATCCGTCCGGTCCTGCCGGATCAGGCGTTCCCGCAGGTCTTCCGGTTCACAGTCCACGAATTCCACGCGCGCGGCCTGATCGAATACCCTGTCCGGAATCCGCTCCTCGGCCGGAGCGCCCAAAATTTCGGAAACGGTGTCCTGAATACTCTCAATGTGCTGTACATCCAGCGTCGTATAGATATCAATCCCTGCCTGCAGCAGTTCTTCAATATCCTGGCAGCGTTTTCTGTGGCGGGAGCCGCCCGCGTTTTCATGAGAGAGCTCGTCGATCAAGAGAAGCCTTGGGCCGCGCTTCAGACAGGCATCCACGTCAAGCTCATAAACGGTCTTCCCCGCCTCCGAAAACGCTTTGAGCGGCAGCGTCTCAAAGCCATCCGCCAAGATCTGCGTCTGCGGCCATTGGCTGCAGGAGAGCAGGCCGACGGCAACATCCTCTCCAGCCCGCACGGCGCGGCCGGCAGCCTCCAGCATCCGGTAGGTCTTTCCCGTGCCGGAGAAATAACCGGCAAAAATCGTAAGGGATCCTTTCCGCCTCCGCTCTCCCCGTCCGACCTGCGCAGAAGTCTCCATATTACCGCCTCCCTTCAAACGGCTCTATTATAGCACGTTTCTACGGTTTCTGTTCACAAATTCTCTGAACAAATTCCGCAGCCAGGGAAGCAGATGTATTCTGTTTCAGCAATACCCTTTGCCGCCGCACGCTTGTGTCGATAGATGACAAGGTCGTGCAATCCTCCACCGCCCGGAAAGAAACCGGCGAAAACAGAAAGTCTCTGCTTTCAAACGCCGCTCCGCCCCCTGTCTCACCGGGGAGAATCGCAACGTCCACATTGCCTGTGCTGAGACATCCCAAAACCTCCGCTTCTCTTCCGAAGGACAGCTCACACCACAAGTCCGGGTGCTGCTCCTTAAGCGCCGACACAGTTTTAAAAACAGGCTGCATCACACAGGGGTCCGATGCCGCGATCTTCAAGCACTCGGTATGCTGCCGCCCCTCCTGCTCTGCCCGCGCCGCATTCAGAAACCTGTCAACCCTTCCCATCATCCAGAAACCGACCAGCGCAAACACGAGAAGGCCGCCAAGCAAAATCATATACTCCATCCCAACCTGTCCTTTCCATGCCGGGAGCCGCAGCCGCTAGATGTGGAAGCATTTTTGAACGTTCTGGTTTGTTCCCAAAACCAGCATGGTGCTGTTGGCCGGGAGACAGGTCTCCGGCGTAATGACCGTCATGGCGAAGTGTCCGTTCTGCTTGATGGCCAGTATGCTCACATGATGCCGTTTCCTGACATCCAACTGGCCGATGGTCTTGCCGACCCAGTTATCCGGAACCTGAATCTCAAAGATGGCATGATCGTCCCCCAGCGCGATATAGTCCGAAATATTATCCGAGCTGTATCGGATGGCGGTCCAGCCCGCGATCTGCCGCTCTGGGTAGACGACCTCGTCCGCCCCGTTTCGCAGCAGGAATTTGGCCTGAATGTCCCGTGCGGCCCGGGCCACCACCTTTTTCGCCCCCGCCTCCTTCAGCAGGGAAGCCGTCTCCAGAGAACTCTGGAAATTATCGCCGATAGCGACGATACATACATCAAAGTTTCGCACCCCCAAAGAGGCCAAAAATTCCTCGTTTGTGCTGTCTCCGATCTGGGCGCTGGTCACATAGGGCAAAATCCGGTTGACTTTTTCCTCGTCCTGATCCACCGCCATCACCTGATGGTTCAATTCGTGGAGCTTCATGGCCACATGGCGGCCGAAGCGGCCTAAACCGATCAGCAAAATTGTCTTCATGTATTTCATCCTCTTTATTTACAGATTCACCCTACCGTAATCCGCTCCTGCGGCAGTCGGGCGCTGGAATTCTGGGTGCTGGAAAGGGCAGCGAATATCAGCGTCAGACCCCCTACCCGTCCAAAGAACATCAGGCCGATCAAAATCAGGCGTGAGACTGTATGCAGCTGCGGCGTCAGTCCCAAGGACAGGCCCACAGTTCCGATGGCCGAAGCCGTTTCAAACAGGCTGTCCAGAATAGGCTGCCCCTCCATTCGGCTGATTACCAGTCCTCCGGCCAGAAACAGCCCCAGATACATCGCAAAAATTGTCGCCGCTTGGGAGATGGTCTCTTTGGAGATCCGGCGGTTAAAGAAATGCGGATACTCATTGCGCCGAAAAACCGCCAGCGCGTTCGCCAGAAGAACCGCCAGCGTTGTCGTTTTCATGCCGCCCGCAGTGGAGCCTGGCGAACCGCCTATGAGCATCAGCATGGTAATAATCGTCTGCCCGCTTTCGCTCATAGCGGTCAAATCCGCCGTATTAAAACCCGCAGTTCGGGGCGTGACCGCCTGGAAAAAGGATAAGAGGAGTCGCTTCCCCACAGGCTCCCGCGCAAACTCGAACAGGAAGAAATAGATGCCGGGAAGCAGAATCAGACTGCCGGTGACCACCAGAATCACCTTGCTCTGCATCCGGTATCTGGTTATGTGCAGGCGGTTCGTACGGATGTCATCCCAAGTCAAGAATCCAATGCCGCCGATGATAATCAGCAGCGGGATCGCAATGGAGACCACCGGGTTGTCCGCGTAATCCACAAGAGACGAAAAGGGCTCCTTGATCCCCATCAAGTCGAATCCCGCATTGCAAAAGGCGGAAATAGAGTGAAACAGGGCATACCAAAGTCCCTTTACCAAGCCGAATTCCTGCCAGAAAACGGGGAACAGCGCGGCAGCCCCCAACAGCTCTACCACCAAGGCAGTTTTCAGGATAAAACCTGTCAGGCGCACGACCCCGCCCACATTCGGCGCAGCGATGGCCTCCTGCATCGTGCTGCGCTGCATCAGGCCGATCCGGCGCCCGGAGAGGATACCGAAAGCACCGGCCACGGTTACCACCCCAAGGCCCCCGATCTGGATAAGCAATACGATGATGAACTGTCCGAAATTCGACCAGTAAGTAGCAGTGTCGTGAACAACCAGACCTGTCACGCATACCGCCGACGTGGCAGTAAACAGAGCATCCGAAAACGGCGTGACAACACCTTCTTTTGTGGCAACCGGAAGCATCAGCAGGAAGCTCCCCAGCAGAATCACCAAGAGAAATCCGAATATGATGATCCGAAACGGAGACGACCAGCTTTTATGAAAAGGCCGCTGCGTAAGCCCCACCCCTTAATATGTCTTTATGGAGTCTTAATCACATTATCCACTTTTCGTCTTAAAGGGGCATTAATTTTTAAGGGCTCGTATTAAAATTGTATTAAGGCCCTCTTCACAGGTACCCAAACGCCAAGGCCAGCGGCAGTACAAGAACGGTGGAGCAAATACATACCGCCGACAGCGTCACCAGAGGCATCCCGATAAAAATCAATAGAAATCCAAGGATCTTGTGTTGAAGCAGGAAATGCTCCACGAGCCCATCACACATGCGCTCAAAATGCAGGAGCCTCGTTTTCCAGGTCATCATAATCATCCCTTCCTTTGACCTTATCATACTGCTTTTCAGCTTAAATCGGGAAAAAGAAAGCGTTTCCCGTATTAAGGAATCATAAGAGGCTGAAAGGCGAACCGGATGTACCGGTCCGCCTTTCAGTCTTATTTCAGAATCTCTCGGTCATTGGTTGAGCGGGAACAGGACTTTCATCAGCACCTGCTCTGCCGCCTCGGAATGGTCTACACCGAAATAGATGCGGTGTCCTTCCTTGTCCAGCAGCTCAAATTGTCCGTCCTTACAGAAAAAGCGAATGTTCTCTTCCTCCAGAACACGATAGAGCGCTAAATGCCACTCGATCCAGTTTGGAACAGCTCCCTGGAGCATTGCATCTCTGAGCCATTCGAATTCCGGCAGAAATAGCCGCTTTCCCAAAAACATCCGCCACAGTTCGCATTTCTGCTGAAGCGTCAGTCCGGAAAGCCATCCGACCGGGTCCGCGCTCTCCTCTTCTTCAAGGGAGACATAGCAATAGGAGAGTGTCCGGTCAATTCTTGCCAGCCGCTGCTGTTCCAGAAAATCGGCGTACTCCCACTCCAGGGCCACGGCAGCAGACTTTTTCTCCACCGCGTCCAGCAAACGGAACATACAGTCCGCCGCCAGAGGATCCGGGAACTTCACGCAGAAGTACAGGTCTCTCAATTCCGCACATGGAATCCCGGAGACGTTCTTCTGCTGGATAGTGGGGGCTGTCCCCTCCTTTGTGAAGGACAGCTCGACCAGCTCATCCTGGCTTCCCATTCCAAATACCTGCACAGGCCATGCCTGATTGATCGCATAGATCAGCGGGCCGAAAATCTGTGCAAACTCCGCAACCGGGAACGTCAGCACCTCATAGCCGAACTGCAGGTACGGCTCCTCACTTTTGCAAAAGATTCTGGGACTCTGGCCGATCCAGTCCTTTATGGACTCCGCCAGGCAAATCATCAGCCACGCCGGGGTCTCGTTCGTAACAGTGACCTGCGGCTCATACCGCTTTTCCAGCGTTTTCTCAAAATGAAACTGCATACCAGTGTCCTCTGCCCAAGAAGGCATCCGGGGCCCGTGATTACTTGGAGATCTCGCCCACCAGGCCCATGGCCAGGGCGATGTCCAGATTCACGCCCAGCACGTTGACGGTCTCCTCTCCGAACACGCCCAGGGTCTTGCCCTTGGTGTTGTCGGCGATGATCTGGCGCACCTCATCCTCACTGAGGCCGGAGGCCTCCACAATGCGGGGAATCTGCACCTCCGCAGAGGCGGGAGAGATGTGGGGATCCAAGCCGGAGCCGGAGGCAGTCATCAGGTCAGTGGGGATATCCTCCCGGCTGACACCGGGATTCTTCTCCAGGAATTCCTCGATGTCCGCCTCCACCCGCTCCGTCAGGGCGGGGTTGGAGGGGGCGTAGTTGTTGGAGCCGGAGCTCAGGCCGGCGAATTCAGAACCGTCGTTGTAGTACTGCTCCACCTGGCCGTCGCCGTCGGTGTCCTCTTCATAGTAAGTATTGTAATTGTACGCGGAGGGACGGCACCACATAAAGTAATCCTCGGTGAAGTCCTGACCCACGTTCTTGGCGCCCACGGCGATGCCGTCTGCCGTCACCAGAGAGCCCTTGGCCTGGCTGGGGAAAATCACAGCAGAGAGGCCGCTGAGCAGCACCGGAAATACCAGGCCGCACAGCACCAGCAATACCACGGTGACCAGAACGGCCTGCCGGATATTGTGGCCAATGCCATGTTTCTTCTCGTTCATCATTCAGGTTCCTCCTTACATACCAAAGCCGAGGGCAGCCAGCACCGGGGCGATGATCAGGTCAATGATCTTGATGCCCACGAAGGGGGCGATGATGCCGCCCAGGCCGTAGATCATCATGTTCCGGCCCAGCATCTTCCCGGAGGACATGGGGCGGTACTTGACGCCCTTCATGGCCAGGGGGATCAGACAGGGGATGATAATGGCGTTGAAGATCAGCGCGGACAGGATGGCGCTGTAAGAGGTCGCCAGCCCCATGATGTTCAGCACATTCAGCTCAGGAACAGCCAGCTTGAACATGGCCGGGATGATGGCGAAGTACTTGGCCACGTCGTTTGCGATGGAGAAGGTGGTCAGGGAGCCGCGGGTAATCAGCAGCTGCTTGCCGATCTCCACCACTTCCAGGATCTTGGTGGGGTCGGAGTCCAGGTCCACCATGTTGGCCGCTTCCTTGGCGGCAGTGGTGCCGGAGTTCATGGCCAGGCCCACGTTTGCCTGTGCCAGGGCAGGGGCGTCGTTGGTGCCGTCGCCGGTCATGGCGACGATCTTGCCCTCGGCCTGCTCCTTCTTAATCAGGGCGATCTTGTCCTCAGGCTTGCACTCTGCCACAAAGCCGTCCACACCGGCCTCCTTGGCGATGGTGGCCGCGGTCAGGGGGTTGTCGCCGGTGCACATGATGGTCTTGATGCCGATGGCCCGCAGGCGCTCGAACCGCTCCACCATGCCGGGCTTCACCGTATCCTTCAGGTAAATGACGCCCAGGATCTTGTTGTTCTCGCACACCACCAGAGGCGTGCCGCCCAGGGAGGAGACCTCCTCCACATGGGTGTGGAGATCCGCGGGAACCTTGCCGCCGTTTTCCTTCACATACTGTTCGATGGCGTCGCTGGCGCCCTTGCGCACCTTGGTGCCGTCAGGCAGATCCACGCCGCTCATCCGGGTCTGGGCCGTGAACTCCAGGAAGCTGGAGCCTGCGGGCTCCACGCTGTTATCGCCGAGGCGGCGGGCCAGCTCCAGAGTGGACTTGCCCTCCGGGGTGTCATCGTGGAGACTGGTGAGGGCCGCGCAGCGGATCAGATCGCTGCGGCTGGCGCCCTCCACCGGGAAGAAGTCGGCGGCCAAGCGGTTGCCGAAGGTGATGGTGCCGGTCTTATCCAGGATCATGGTATCCACGTCGCCGCAGGCCTCCACTGCCTTGCCGCTCATGGCAATGACGTTGAAGCGGGTGACACGGTCCATGCCCGCGATGCCGATGGCGGACAGCAGGCCGCCGATGGTGGTGGGGATCAAGCAGACCAGCAGGGCGATCAGGGTGGAGACGGGGATCTGTACGCCGCTGTATACGGCGAAGGGATACATGGTCACCACCACGATCAGGAAGATGATGGTCAGGGACACCAGCAGGGTGTTCAGTGCGATCTCGTTGGGGGTCTTTTTGCGGCTGGCTCCCTCCACCAGGGCGATCATCCGGTCCAGGAAGCTGTTGCCCGGCTCGGAGGTGATGCGGATCTTCAGCCAGTCGGACACCAGCGTGGTGCCGCCGGTGACGGAGCAGAAGTCGCCGCCGCTCTCGCGGACCACGGGGGCGGACTCGCCGGTGATGGCGGACTCATCCATGGAGGCGATGCCCTCAATGACCTCGCCGTCGCCGGGGATGACCTCGCCAGCCACCACCAGAACGATGTCGCCCTTTTTCAGCTCACTGGAACGGACGATGGTCTCGCTGCCGTCCTCATGGAGCAGGTGGGCTTCCGTGTCCTTCTGTGTCTTTTTCAGGCTGGCGGCCTGGGCCTTGCCCCGGCCTTCCGCCACAGCCTCGGCGAAGTTGGCGAACAGCACCGTGATGAACAGGATCACGCATACGATGATGTCGTAGATCCGCAGGGAGCCTGCGTCCACGTCCCCGAACAGGCCGGGGAAGAAGGAGAGCAGCAGGGTGATGAAGCAGCCGATCTCCACCACAAACATCACGGGGTTACGCATCATATAGCGGGGATTGAGCTTGACGAACGCGCCCTTCACCGCCCCCCGGAGGATCTCCGGGGTGATAAATTTCTTATTTTGTTTCTTACTCATATGAAAACGCCCTCCTTAGGCCCACAGGGTCAGATGCTCTGCGATGGGGCCAAGCGCCAGCGCGGGGAAGAAGGTCAGCGCTGCGAAGATGTAGACTACGAACACCAAGATCACAGCGAAGGACAGGGTGTCCGTGCGCAGGGTGCCCACGGTCTCGTTGACAAACCGCTTGCGCATCAGGGAACCGGCGATGGCCAGCTGGATCACGATGGACAGGTACCGGCCGAAGAACATGGCCAGGCCTGCGGTGATGTTCCAGAAGTAGCTGTTGTCTGCCAGACCCTCAAAGCCGGAGCCGTTGTTGGCCGCGGAAGAGGCGTACTCATACAGCACCTGGCTCAGGCCGTGGAAGCCCGGGTTGGTGATTCCCTCCAGGCCGCCGGAGGTGGAGACCGCCAGCGCGGAGAAGAACAGGATCAGGAAGGGATGGATGATGATGCACAGCGCGGTGAGCTTCATCTCCCGGCCCTCGATCTTCTTGCCCAGGTATTCGGGCGTACGGCCAATCATCAGGCCACAGATGAACACTGCCAGGATGGCGTACATAATCATGTTCATCAGGCCGACGCCCTTGCCGCCGAAGACCACGTTCAGCATCATGTGCAGCAAGGGGATCATGCCGCCCAGAGGCGTCAGGGTATCGTGCATGTTGTTGACGGTGCCGGTGGTGAAAGAGGTCGTGGTGGTGGTGAACATGGCCGACTGGGCGATGCCGAACCGGACCTCCTTGCCCTCCATGCTGCCCATGGACTGATCCAGGCCGATCTTTGCCAGAGCCGGGTTGCCCTGGAGCTCCGACCAGTAGCACACGCCCAGGCCGACCAGGAAGATGATACCCATGGCCAGGAAGATCGTGCGGCCCTCCCAGCCGTAGATGGACGCCGTCAGGCTGTGGTCCTTCAGACGGGGGCCCTGCTCAGCTCCGCCCGCAGACAGCTGGCCGGCGGATTCGCTGCCGGCCAGCGCCCTGGCGCCCGCCGGAACCCTTCTCCACTGGAGGGCCAGCGCCTTGTCGCCGGCGGCATCCTTCTTCTTGCGGCCGCGCACCATCTTGCCGAAGGTGATGACGCAGGCGCCGGGGAAGAGCATCATGGAGTACAGCTCGATCATGTCAGAGATGATCGTGGGGTTCTCCAGCGGGGTGGTGGAGTTTGCACCCAGGAAGCCGCCGCCGTTGGTGCCCAGGTGCTTGATGATCTCAAGTGCGGCGATGGGACCCATGGCGATGGTCTGGAAGGTGCCCTCCAGTGTATTCACCACGATGTTGGCGTCGAAGTTCTGGGGCACGCCCTGCCACACCAGCAGCAGGCCGCCCACGATGGAGAACGGCAGCAGCAGGCGGGTGGTGATGCGGGTCAGGTCGGCGAAGAAGTTGCCCACGTCGTCCTTGGTCTTGCCGGTCAGCCCGCGGATGAACGCGATGCAGGCAGCGTAGCCGCTGGCGGCAGAGACGAACATCATGAAGATGATGACCAGCATCTGGCTTAAGTAGCTCAGTCCAGACTCGCCGGAGTAATGCTGCAGGTTCGTGTTGGTCATGAAGCTGATGATGGTGTTGAACGCCAGGGTCGGCTCCATGTTGCCGATGCTGTTGGGGTTGAAGATCCCGACGCTCTGAATGCGCAGGATCAGGTAGCCGATGGCCACCATGACCGCGTTGGTTCCCACCAGAGCCAGAGCGTACTGTCTCCAGTTCATACCCTGATGGGGATTCACGCCGCCGATTTTGTAAATGACGCCGTCCAGACGGTCAAAGACCGGGTCGGCCAGTGTGTGGTTCCATGTGGCGATATGATACATATACCGTCCAACCGGAATGACAATGATCAGAAAGATGATGATTGTCAGCGCCAGCTGCAACATATCGTATTCCTCCTATTTTCTGCGGTATCAGGCATCTCAGAAACGCTCCGGATGCACCAGCGCGTAAACGAGATAAGCGCCCAGCAGCAGAACGATAATTCCAAGTGCAATCATGGTTATGATCTCCTTTCTGCGCTTACGACTCCGGGTCGTCCAGCTGTTTCTGACACCAGCGGATCAGCAGCCATACCAGGCCGAAGCTGACCGCCAGGGTGCCTACCATCAATACATCCATCATCTTGAAAACTCCTTTCTTCTTTGGAGCTGCCCGCAGGCTGCACACATCATCGTCTCCGGAAGAGTCCGCCACGCGGCGATCCCAATGGCAGCAGCGGCGGCCACTTGAATCAGCAGATACTCCTTCATAAGATTCTCCTTTCGCTCCGGGTAGCAGGCACAGATGCCCCCTATTCTCCCGTTCGCGTTTTCTAGAATAGCGCAGCGCGTTATAAAAGGGGATTAAGAAATTTCTGGCGGTATTAACAAAACATTAATGAAAAACCGCCGTCCTGGATGCTCATTTCACGCCGTCTGTCCGAACTGCGGGCAGGGTGAACCGGAAGGTTGTCCCCGATGGCGCGTGGTCGGAGACGGTGATCGTCCCCCCGTGGGCATTGACGATAGACTGGCAGAGATGCAGTCCCAGCCCCAGTCCCCGCTTGCTGTCAGGCTTTCCCTGCTCCGCGGTATAAAACAGATCGAACAGGTGCTTTTTCGCCTCATCCGGGATCCCGGGGCCATCATCAGAGACGCTGATCTCCACCCAGTCCTTCCTGCGGGTCCCGCTCAGAATGATATGGGAGTCCTTGGGCGTATATTGGATCGCGTTGTTCATCATGTTGATGATGACCCTCTGAATCATCCCCGCGTTCATGGACGCCATGAGCGTCTGGTCCTCTAGATCAACTGAGATGTGGTGGTCCCTTGCCCGCCGGTCCAACTGCCGGACAGCACTTTGAAACAGATCCTCCAGCAGTTCGGGAGCGGTTTTCAGCTTGGTCCTGTCAGTTTCCAGCTGTGTGGCCGCCAGCAGATTTTCCGTCATGTTGATGAGCCAGTTCGTGTCATCGTCAATCGCGGTATACAACTGCTCGCGCACTTCCGGCTTGAGCGTCTGATCCTTCCCCATCAGGATGCCCACACTGCCGTTGATATTGGTGAGCGGTGTGCGCAGATCGTGTGAGACCGCCCGGAGCAGATTGGCCTGGAGGCTCTCCCGCTGGGTCTGGAGCGCGATCTGGTTCCGCTCCTCCTCCAGACGAATACGCTCCTGGCTGAGGCCGCACTCTCCCAGGAGTGCCACCATCAGGTTTTTTTCAAAAGCGTCCGGGACCACATAACCAGCAATGGGAACTCCTACGATCCCCATCACGCCGCGGGTGCCCCGCACGGAAAGAAACAGCCATTTTGAGTCCGGAAGCGTATTCGTGGTGGCGCCGGCGTGCTTGTTGTTTTTCTGCACCCATTTGGCGACGCCGATCTCTTCCGTGCTCAGCTTTTCCAGAAGCGTGTGTTCGTCCGCCGGCTCGATCCGGAAGTCCAGCTCCTTGTCGGCGTCGTTCAGGGCATAAATGACCGGCCGGTCAAACATGCGGCTGAGCTGCTCCGCCGTCAGGCGCAGACAGTCCCACTCCGTCCGGATGGTCTGCAGCTTTTGGCTGCTTCCCAGCAGCAGCTCCGTATAGTAGCTCTTTTCCGCCGCCATGCGGGCCTGCTCCTTCACGCGGCTGGCCAGAGAGCTGGCGATGATGCTGGATGAGAGCATAATCAGGAACGTGACGGGATAGCTGGGCCCGTCAGCCTGGAGGGTGAAGCGCGGCTCGGTAAAAAAGAAGTTGAACGCCAGCACGCTCAGCAGGGAGTTGGCCGCTCCATACAGATGCCCGCTGGTGCTGACTGCTGTCACCAATACGCCCAGAATGTAGATCGTGATGATGTTGGATTCGCTGAAGCCCGCCCAATCAAAGGCAAACCCCACCGCTGTGGAGATCGCCAGGCACAGCAGCGTGACCACGGCGTCTCTCCAGGAAAAGCGGACTCTGGACTTCCGGAGCTTTCCAAGGGGCTTTTTATAGAGCGGCTGGCGGTCCGGAATGATATACACATCCAGGTCCGTCCGCTCGATCAACCGGTCGGCCAGACTTTTCTGCCCGATCCAGGGGTGCTGCCGGTGATTCACGCGCCCCATGACGATTTTCGTGATACCGCTGACCCGGGCGTACTCCGCGATCTGTTCCGCCGGGTCCGCGCCATAGACGGTGGCGATCTGTGCGCCCAGCTGTTCCGCCAGGCGCAGGTTGCTCCGCAGGCGTTTGATATTCTCTCCGGACAGCTCCTTGGTCTCCGGTGTCTGGACAAAGAGCGCCGTGAAGCCGCTGTGGAACGCCTCGGCCATCCGGGCGGCCGTGCGGATCACCTTGGCGTTGGAGGGGGCTGAGGACAGGCAGATCAGAATATGGTCTCCCGCCCGCGCGGCCTTCCCCTTTTTCTCCTGGACCGCCGTGCGGTTGAGCTGGTCCGCTGTCCGGCGCATGGCGATCTCCCGCAGGGCCGTCAGATTCTCGGCGGTAAAAAAATTCTCCAGCGCCTGCTTCGCCTGGCGCTGCCGGTAAATCTTCCCCTCCTCCAGCCGCTTTTCCAGGTCAGCGGGCGCAATGTCCACCAGTTCCACCTGGTTGGCGCGGTCAAACACGTGATCCGGGATCCGTTCGTTCACCACGATCCCTGTGATGGAGGTGACAAGATCGTTCAGAGATTCCAGGTGCTGCACGTTTACTGTGGTATAGACATTGATCCCCGCCTGCAGCAGCTCCTCCACATCCTGATACCGCTTGGTGTGGCGGCAGCCCGGGGCGTTGCTGTGAGCCAGTTCATCCACCAGGATCAACTGTGGTCTGCGCGCCAGGGCTCCGTCCAGGTCAAACTCCCGCAGCCGGATCCCCCGGTAGTCCACCTCCCTGCATGAGAGGACCTCCAGCCCTTCCAGCAGCGCCAGTGTATCCGGCCTGGCGTGGGGCTCCACATAGCCGACCACCACGTCGACGCCTTCTTTCTGCGCCTGATGGGCTGCCTCCAGCATAGCGTAGGTCTTGCCCACGCCTGCCGCGTACCCGAAAAAGATCTTCAGTCTTCCGGTGCCTCCGGTCTCCGCCTCTCCGTACCGGGGGGAATAGGGAGTGCTGTTCTCTGTTTTTTCCATATATCTTCATCTCCCATGATTCTGGATCGGAATTCAACAGCCTTATCCTATCATGCAGGATACCATAATTATATAAGTATTTCGCCCACAGCATTAAGATTGGATTAAGAGACGTGTAGGCGGCGTATATCCCGGCTTTCGCATTTCCTTTCTGGAGCCCATTCAGAAGCTCCGCCCCCACCTTACACGCAATGAAATGGAATCTTAATGCCCGCTGAGCAGAACTTAATCCCATTTTAATAAATCACAGCCCATAATATGGGCAAACCATCGCTCGATTCAATTACGATGTGAAGATGGAGGAGACATGATCGAATTTGAAGACGTTCGCATCGCCTACAAAGATAAGCCTGTGTTGGACGGTGTTTCGCTGACAATCCATGACCGCGAATTTTTCGTTTTGATCGGTTCCAGCGGATGCGGCAAGACCACCCTGCTGAAGAGCATCAACAAGCTGCTTCCCCTGCGGGGAGGCTCGCTTTCCATCGACGGCATTCCCGTAGAACAGATCAAGGTCCAGGACCTTCCCAAAAAGGTCGGATATGTGGTACAGTCGGGCGGCCTGTTCCCCCACCTGACGGTGGAAGAAAACATCGCCCTCACCATGCAGATCGCCCGTTTTTCCAAAGAGGCCATCCGGGATCGGGTCGATAAGATGCTGAAGATGGTCAATCTGGACCCGGAAATCTACCGGGGCCAGTACCCATCCCAGCTCTCCGGCGGTCAGCAGCAGCGGGTGGGCATCGCCCGGGCTTTTGCCGCCAATCCGCCCATCGTCCTGATGGATGAACCTTTCTCCGCCCTGGATCCCATGACCCGGGCGGAGCTGCAGAACGAAATCCATGATCTGCAGACCAAGGCGCAGAAAACGGTGGTCTTCGTCACGCACGACATGGACGAAGCCATCAAGCTGGCCGACCGCATCTGCATCATTCAGGATGGAAAAGTCGCCCAGTGTGACACCCCGGAAAACATTCTGAAGCACCCTGCGAACCAGTACGTCACAGAGTTCATCGGCGCCAACCGGCTGTGGGCCAACCCGGAATATATCCGCGCAGCGGACATCATGCGCCGCCGTCCCTTCACTATTTCAAAGGGGCGCACCGTCATCCAGGCCCTGCAGATCATGCGGCACAACAGCGTGGACAGCCTGCTGGTGCTGGATAAGGGGCAGACGCTCCTGGGTGTCGTCTGGCTGGAGGAGCTGATCGGAAAGCGGGAGGCCGACCCCATAGAATACTACATATCCGATGATTACATCGCCGTGGAGGGGGAAACTTCCCTGAAAGAGATCATCGCCACCATTGATTACGATGTGTCCGGCATTATTCCCGTGATCCAGCATGACCGGAAGCTGCTCGGCTATTTGACGAAGAGCATCATTCTGGCCACCATGAGCAAGCAGTTCGTTCCGGAACATACCGCCGGAGAAAGGAGCGGAGTGATATGTCCCGCTACACTTTGATGGATTATTTCTCTATTTATGTGGAGGAGTGGGACAGTCTGCTGGAGGAGTTTCTCCGGCACCTGGCCATGACCAGCTTCTCCGTAGTGCTGGCCCTGATCATCGCCGTTCCCCTCGGCATCTTCATCACCCGGAACAAAGCGGTATCCAATGTGGTGATCGGGATCGCCAACGTGATGCAGTCCATCCCCTGTATGGCGCTGCTCGCCATGGGCATTCCCTTTCTGGGCGTGGGTGAGACGCTGGCCATTTTCATGGTATTCGTCTATGCGTTCCTTCCCATTTTGAAAAATACATATACCGGCATCTCCGGCATTTCCCCCGTTTCCATGGAAGTGGCCCGGGGCATCGGCCTGACCCGGATGCAGCAGCTGCGCCGGGTGGAGCTGCCCATGGCCATGCCGTACATCATGTCCGGCATCCGCATCGCCGCGGTGAGCTCTGTGGGCACCATGACCATCGCCGCCTTCGCCGGTGCCAACGGCCTGGGCTCCTTCATCCAGCTGGGCATGAACTCCCTGAATTACCCCATGACGATCATGGGAGCCGTGGCCGCCGCGCTGATGGCACTGACTCTGGATTTCCTCCTGGGCCGCGTGGAGCGGGCCTTCACCAGCGAGGGACTGCTGCCTCAGGACCAGATCAAAAACCTGAGCCTGTCGGTCCGGTCCCGCCGGAAGGCGATGGCCGCCGCGCTGTGCGGAGCCCTGCTGGTGGTTTCTGTGGCATCCTACGCCTCTATCATCGCATGAGTCCTCTGTGAGGCAGATTCGATATCTCAACCATATCAACACCCCATTCTGAAAAGGAGTCTATTTGTATGAAACACTTGAAACGATTCACCTGTATGGCGATGGCCGCCGCCATGGCCCCCTCAGTGGCCGCCTGCGGCGGGACCCCCTCTGATGCGGGCGGCAGCGGGTCCGAAGCTGGCAGCGGCGATCAGAAAACCATCGTAGTGGGCACCTCCAACTTCACCGAGGTCAACATTCTGGGTGAGATCTACACGGAGCTGATCGAGGCAAATACCGATTATGAGGTGGAACAGCGTTTCGGCCTGTCCGGCGCGGCCATGTGCTTTGACGCCCTGGAGCAGGGCAGCATCGATATGTTTGTGGAGTATACCGGAACGGCGCTGCTGAACCTGCTGGCCCAGCCTATGGACACCGATAAGGACCGGGTGTGGCAGACCGTTCACGATCTGATGCTGGAGGATCACGGGATCCAGACCTCCAACCCCCTGGGCTATAACAACACCTATGTGATGAGCGTCAAGCCCGAGACTGCGGAGAAATATGGCCTGACCTCTCTGTCTGACCTGATTGAGAAGTCCCCGGAGCTGCGTCTCGGCTGCACGGTGGAGTTTATGGACCGCGAGGACTGCCTGCCCCTGCTGGAGAGCAAGTACGGCACCGCTTTCCAGGACGTGAAGGGCCTGGACGCCAGCCTGCGCTATACCGCCATTGAGAACGACGAGGTGGACGTGGTGGACGCCTTTGCCACGGATGCTCTGCTGTCCAAGCTGGGCCTCACCATGCTGGAGGACGATCTGAGCTTCTTCCCGCCTTACTACGCTGTGAACTTTGTGGATGCCGAACTCCTGGAGTCCGACCCCGAACTGGCCGAGGTGCTGTCCAGACTGGACGGTGCCATCGACGAGGCGACCATGGCTGCCATGAACGCCCCAGTGGACGTGGACGGGATGAAGCAGGGAACGGTGGCCCACCAGTTCCTGGTGGAACACGGCCTAGTGACTGAGTAAGATCAAGTTGTGGAGAAGCCCTGGCACAATTTGTGCCAGGGCTTCTCCTCAGAGCAAAAGGAGAGATGAGAAATGGAGCAAACGCATGACAGCCCTACGGCACTGGAGCTGTACAAGGGACATCCGGTGCAGGAAGCCGCTCAAATCATTCTGGGTTCCCTGCTGTTTTCCGCCTCCATGAACTGGATTATTCTGCCGCATGATATGTACAGCGGGGGATTCCTGGGAATCGCGCAGCTGCTGCGAATGCTGCTGCTGCATTTCTTCCCTGCCATCCAGCAGATCGGCGACTTGGCGGGCATTCTTTATTTTCTGCTGAATATTCCCCTACTGCTGATTTCCTGGTTCCGGTTCGGGCACTTTTTCTTTGCAAAGACCGCCCTTTGCATCGTCTGTTACAGTGCCTTTTTGGCCCTAATCCCGATCCCGGCGGAAGGATTGTTTGACGAGACAATCGCGGCCTGCGTCATCGGCGGGCTGGTATGCGGCGTCGGGGCGGGCATGACGCTGACAGCGGGATGCTCCGGCGGCGGCGAGGAGATCCTGGGGTTGCTGTGCGTCCAGAAAAAGCCGGATTTCAGCGTGGGGCGAATCGCCATGATCCTGAATGTGTTCGTATACGGGATCGGCCTCCTCCTGTTTGAACAGGACGTGGTGGTTTACAGCATCATCTTCGGCTGCACCACCTACCTGACTCTGGACCGGATGCACTTGCAGAATGTAATGGTCACCATGCTGATCATCACCAAATCTGAGGCCATGGAGCAGTTGGTGTTCCGATATGCCGGCCGCGGCGTGACGAAGTGGACTGGCGTCGGAGCTTACAGCAACGAGCCGTCCGACTTGCTGCTGACAGTAGTTTCTAAGAAGGAGGCGCTCCACCTGCGGAAAATCCTGCGGGAAGAAGATCCCAATTCCTTTATTATCATGGATGAGGATGTTTCCGTGGCGGGCAATTTTCAGAAACGGTTGTGAGGATGACGGTAACAGCAGTGTGTGCCCAACAGGTTAGGCGCTTTCACCCGGCAACGGCTTTCTGCCCGGATATTCTTCCCTCACACCCAAATCACCGGATATCGGTAGTATCCTTGCTTCTCCATTTCCCAACCGGTTATCCGTAAAAAGGAAATTAGGTGCCAGTTTTCATAGTCCCTATAAAATAACAGCGGAACCTTGATCAATCCATCAAAGTTCCGCTGTTATTTTATCCAAGCCCTCTGTGGCGTGCAGTAACTGGACTCCTCCATCACTTCGCTCTTCGCCTTCTGAAGCGTCCTCTGGATATCCAGCCACCGGCCACAGGCTCCGCGCGGAGGTGCTGTTTCAGTTTTCGTATGACATTCTTGTATGCCTTTTCTGCTCCGCTGGGGCCGTTGTAGAGCTGCATCAGCGCAGGAAAGTTGATCTGCTGCACAAACGCCGTGCCTTCGGACTCCGGGCAAAAACACAAGCGGATACAATCGTCGGAAAGATGGTGAGTTTCTCAATTTCTGCCATGAACAACTGCCGTATGTGTACCCAGAAGTCTTCACTCGTGAAGCAGGCATGGGTGGCAAACGCAAAATACGTCTCCGTCCCTTTTTGCTGAAGAAGATCTGATCCCGCCAAACATCCAGTGTCAGATTCGAAAGATGATTGTTCTGCTCGATCCCCAGCGGCATGGTTTCAGTATCCTGTCCCATATCTGTTTTCGTTTTGTCTTGTGATACTCACATTTAGAGTTAAATCTGAAGAATCATCAAACAGAGAGTCCTCTTCTCTTCCAGGCACTCACAGCTATGGGCGCTTTTTCATATCCGAAACGGGGATGCCTGCAACATGAAGCCCAACAGCTTACAGCTCCACACCGTTTGATGGCGAGATCCTAATGAGCCAACTGCTGTGCCCGCCAGGCTTTGTAGTAAGCGGGCTGTCTCCAAATATCTGCACATCCTGACAGGCTCCCCAAAGGTTGAGAAATCCTGGCGTCCCTCTGGCTGACAATAACAGTAGCCACGGGAGAACCGGTCTGGGGAAAATGGATCGGAGTATCACGCCGTCGAACACGGAGCTGTGGCTCCAAACCATCGCTCCCGGCAAGCTGGCCAAATCCTACTGGCCCGGGACCAGCAGGACATCGGTCGCTTAAAGCGACAAGCCAAGTATTGCAGGAGGGGTTGGAGATTTGATGAACAACAAAGAAAAGAAACAGCCGCAGATTTCCGTCAACCACTGCGCTTGGTACAGATCGTATGTCCTTGGGATCGGCTGGCAGCAGAACGAGGCTATCGTGACCTTCCGTCGAAACAGATTCCTGGGCAGCTGGCTGAAGTAGCGGTTCAAGCTGATCCTGAAAAGGCATGGCCTGTCGGAGTATTTGAACGTCCACTTCCTGCGGCACACCAACGCAAGCCTGCTCATTGCAAACGGCACGGACATGGCCACAGCCAACCTTCAATCAACTGGACATCTATTATACCCATGCCTTCGACAGGCAGCCAGCCAGGCGCTCCAGGAGGGGCTGGATATCTGAAGTAGGAAATTCTGGCCAGACCATGATACTTCGATACTTCGTCAGCCCTTTGATGCAGAGGCCGCTGCAACAAATGCGGAGAAGATCTTCTGGCTGTTCGCACCGGTGCGGAAGGAAAACTCCGGATACCACCGCACCGCCCACACAAAAGGCTTCCGGCATGTACACCGCCTCCACCAATCCATCCTCACTGCGAGCCATCTCCACAAGGCCGGGGGGCAAGCGCTTTGATTGCCTGGTGGTGGTAGCTGTTGACGCCCAGTTCTGCCCTGTCCAGAAATGCGGTCAATGGCGTCTCTGGCAGAATTGCCACAGAATGTACCGCCCGATCATAGCGCGGACGCATAACGTACGCCACCTCCGAAGGGCCTCCGTAGGCAGGTCCTGATATAGAGGGTTCCGCCCAAACATGCATCGAAGAACTGGATGCCCCGGCAAATCCCCAGCATCGGCTTGTCCTGCTCCAGCACCTAGGCGAATAGGCGCTGCTCAAAAGTGCCCCGCTTTTCGCAGATCTCTCCGCAGGCCTGCCAGGGTTTCTCGCTGTATAGCCGTGTGGGAACATCCTGCCTGCCGGTAAAGAGAAAGCC